>Ga0247841_10000230_pt1 | contig 152623 bp, 139 predicted proteins | sample LaCruzMarch2015__2_FD_192410 | JGI IMG/M metagenome (GOLD analysis project Ga0247841, IMG submission 192410) | Freshwater microbial communities from meromictic Lake La Cruz, Castile-La Mancha, Spain - LaCruzMarch2015_18m | ecosystem: Environmental > Aquatic > Freshwater > Lake | place: Spain... | reverse complement strand
TCGGTTCCTGAAATTTCCGGCGGTCGCAATGCGATCTTATCGGCGAACTTCCGGTTTGTTGACCGCGTTCGGGGGGGCTTCTCCGCGCAGGACGGCTGCGACGTTTTCGCAGGCCCTGAGCCGCGAGTGATGGCGCGATTCGCGGGTGCCACCTCCGATGTGCGGGGTCAGGACGACGTTGGACATGGATAACAGGGCGGGATGCACGGCGGGCTCATTTTCGAAGACATCAAGCCCGGCACCGCCGAGGTGGCCGCTCGCGAGCGCGCCGACCAAGGCGGCTTCATCCATCGTTTTGCCGCGCGCGAAATTCAGGAAGAAAGAGCCTTCTTTCATCAGTGCGAACCTTCGGGACTCCATGAGGTGGTGCGTTTTCGGAGTGAGCGGAATGTGCAGCGACACCACGTCCGACTCGCCGAGCAGCACATCCAGCGGGCGGCTTTCCGGGTCATCGGATAAGAACGGGGCATGGAAGACGACCTTCATCCCGAATGCGCGCGCTCGCAGGGCGACCGCCCGGCCGATCTTCCCATAGCCGACGATGCCGATCGTCTTGCCCGCAAGCTCCATGCCGTCCCAGACTCCGGGCTGGAAGGACTTCCACTTTCCGGCGCGGACGAAGGCGTCGGCCTCGACGATGCGCCGGGCCAAAGCCAGAAGCAGGGCCAGCGTACAATCGGCCGTGGATTCCACAAAACTTCCCGGCGTGTTCGTCGCCCAGATTCCGCGCGATGCGAGAAGCGGCAGGTCCAGGTTGTCGGTGCCGAGCGCGACATTCGCGATGATTTTCAACCCCGGTCCGGCATCGAGGAGTTCCCGGTCGGCGCTCAGCTCGGCTTGGTTGATGATGGCGGTGAGCGAGGGGGCGAGCCGCAGGACTTCCTCGCGCGGCATCAGGTTCCCGTCGTCGGGCCCCATGATCACTTCAGCCATGCCATCCAGCGGTTCAAGAACCGACTGCGAGACCGCGTTGGTGATGAGGACTTTCATGGAATTGCTAATTGCTGATGTGGAATTGCTAATTGAGGGAAGAAGACTTCCATGGAATCAAACCGCCACTTTGAGAACAATTTTTGTGACCGGTTGGCCGGTGTTCGCCATCGGTGCGTGAGCGTCGGATGGAAAGAAAATCGCGAACTCTCCCGGCCCGACCTCGAACCATGTGCGCGGGATGTCCGCATAAAATTCCACATCCTTGTCTGGATCGTAGCCTTTGGGTTGTCGGCATTCCGTAACCGGCATCCAGCCGATGCGGTCGCTTCCTTCCCTGCTAAACTGGATGTCGATGTAACGGCGGTGAGTTTCGTTTCGCACTTGTTCCGAAGTTTTGCCGGTGCCGTGAACCACCAGCGCGAACAGGCTCTCTCCATCCAATTCGATGCGCCCGTCCGGCAGGTCCGCTCGCGCGGCCAGTTCTCGAAGATGATTGAAGGCCTTCGCGAAAAGCGGGTGGAGGGATTCGTAGGGCTTTGAGTTTTGCAGTGTGTCTTGTATCATAAAATGTTCACATGATCCCGAACTTGTCCCAGGATTCCTGGGCGAGCATGCCGCCCTTGATGGCTTCGAAGACGCGCCGCTCGCCCCGCGCCTTTTCAAGGGCTTGAGCGAAGACGGCGGCCTCGATTTCACGGGGCACAACGCAAACGCCGTCAAGATCCCCGAAGACGATGTCGCCCGGGCGGATGGTGACATCGCCGAATTTTATCGTGCAGCGGAAATCCACGACCTTGCCGCGCGGGCGCTGGTCCTGCGAGTAGCGCCCATACGAGAAGCAGGGGAAGTTCTGGGCCAGGATGCCCCGCGTGTCGCGGGAGTAGCCGTTGACGACGGCACCGGTGCATCCCCGGTTGCTGGCCGCCATGCTCATCAATTCGCCCCAAAGCGCGTAGTCCGGAGACGAGCCGCTGCAGACATAAACCTCGCCGGGCTGGAGATCGTCCAACGCCGAGAGCATCAGGCCGAACGGGCGGTTCACGACATCGCTTTTGCGTCCCGGCCCCTCGCCACCCTCATCGTCCATCTCCAGCACCGGCATGGCCCGCCCGATGACGATCATGTCATCCCGAAGGGGCTGGACCTGCGGGGGAAGAAACTGGCTCCGGTGGCCGAGGATATCCATGATGTCCCCGACGACGGCGGTGTAGAGTTCACGGCGCGCGATGGGGAAAAGTTCGGAGTCGTGGAATGGCATGGGTGGAAATTGATAATTGCTAATGTGGAATGGCTAATGACCAGTCGCCGTCTTGATGGCCGCAGTGAAGATGGCTGTCAGTTCGCGGGATTCTACCAAGAGTGACTGGACGCGCTTTTCCGGAAGCATGGCTGCATCGATGATGAGGAGCAGCCAGAACTGCGTTTCGTCGGCTTCTTCCAAAACGATGCCCAACTTTGCGATGAACTCTTTCTTTGATCTCGCACGGCAAGCGATGTGATAATTCGATCCCACAGATGTCGCGCACCGAACAAGCTGACTCCCGACGGCTCGCCCATTGGTATTTCTGGGTAGCGCATCCACCAGCTTCATCACGCGCAGAGCAAACGCCCGCGTTCGTATTTTCAGTTCCTCACTCGTCATCCGTTCAAAATTAGCAATTTCACATTAGCAATGAGCAATCAGATGTAAAATGCCCGGTCGCCTGGCGGGATGCGCACGCCCGGATGTTGTTCCAGCACTTTTTCGTCGATGTCGAATCCCAGGCCGGGCCGGTCGGGAAGCACGAAAAAGCCGTTCTCGATGGGGAGGGGATGCGAGAGGCACCCGTCGCGCCAGGGAACATCCTTCAGCATGAATTCCTGGCGGAAGAAGTTCGGGATGGTTGCCATGGTGTGAGCCGAGGCGATCGTCGAGATGGGCCCGTTCGGGTTGTGCGGAGCAAATGGGATATTGAAGGTCTCCGCCAGGTTCGCCATTTTGCGCATCTCGCTGATCCCCCCGCATCGCGTGATGTCGGGCATCACGATGTCCGCCGCCTGCTTCTCCAAAATCGTTTTGAGCATGAACCGGCTGTGCAGGCGCTCGCCGACGCAGACCGGAAGCGGGATCTGGCGGCGGATGTCCGCGATGGCATCGGGAAACTCCGGCAGCGCCGGTTCCTCATACCACATGCAGTTGAAGCCGAGCCTGGCCAGACGGTGCGCCATTTCCACCGCGGTCGGGCCGTTGAGGAATGCGTGCGTCTCGATCGCGATGGCCACCTCCGGTCCCGCCGCCCTGGCCACCGCATCCACCACAGCGAGCGCCAGTTGCTTTTGCTTTTCGGTCAGCCCGTTGTTGTCGCTCAGATCCTCGCCATACCAATAGTTGACGTGGGCGAAGGGATCGAACTTCAGGGCGGTAAAGCCGAGAGCGACGGTCTCGCGGGCCTGCCGGGCATAGGACTCGGGGGTGTGATCGCCGCTGATGAACCAATAGTTCGCGTAGAGCTGGATCTTCGAGCGGTAGGCCCCCCCAAGGAGCTGGTAAACCGGCTGGCCGGTCGCCTTGCCCTTGATGTCCCACAGGGCGATGTCCACAGCGCTGATCGCGGAAAGCAGCGGGCCCGCCTGCCCGAGCCAGTTCATGTCGCGATAGACCTTTGTCCAGAGGTAGTCGATCCTCCGGGCATCCTGCCCGACAAGGAATTCGCCCACATGTTTGCAGGCCGCTTCGACAAGCGGAGATCCGGGCCAGTTCGTCGCCTCGCCCCAACCGTGGATCCCCGCGTCGGTCTCGATTTTGAACAAAGTCCAGTTGTATTTGATTCCTTCGACAAGGAAGGTCTTGCAGTTGGTGATTTTCATAAACTTTAAGAGGGATTTTCAGGCCAACCCGTGGGAGTGGGACGCAGGAAGAATCAAACCCTAATTGATTTTAATGATATTTCTTGCATTCAGATGACTTAAAAGCACACTTCAATGACTTAATGATCAAAAAGTGGCGGAATTTTGTTCCCTCCGGGCATGCCTACCATATCTCCGTCGCTCTCGACGAGCGGCGAATGCCGGTCCATCTGCACGGCCACGATTTTTCGGAGGTGTTTTGGGTGGAAGAAGGCGCGGGTTTCCACCGCATCAACGGGCGCCGTCAAAAAATCGGAGCCGGAGATCTTGTCATGATCCGGCCGCAGGACATCCACGGCCTCGCCGCGATGCCGGGCCGTCATTTCCGCTTGCAGAATGTTGCCTTTCCGCGCGCGGTGACCACGCAGACGGGGCGCTCCTACTTTCCGCAAGGCGGATGGGGCTTCTGGCACGACGGGCCAATGCCGCAATCTGCCAGCCTTGATGCCGGGCAGCGCGCGGCCCTTCAGGGCGAGATTGCCTGGCTGCGCAATGCGCCGCGCGACAGGATTTCTCTGGACACGTTTTTGCTGAATCTGATGCGGCTCCTCGGGAGGCGACACGAGGCCCGCGGAGATTTGCCCGGCTGGCTGGAAACGGCCATGCGGCGCTTCGGCTCCGGCGACGAGCTGGTCGGCGGCGTGCATGCCTTCTTCCGTCTGGCCGCCCGATGCCCGGAGCATGTCGCACGGAGCATGAAAAAGCATTGCGGGATCACGCCGTCCCAGTGGGTCAACTCGCGCCGCATCGAACAGGCCGCCCGCCTTCTCGAAACAACCGCCTCGCCTGTCACCGAAGTGGCCGCGGACTGCGGGTTCGAGAACCTCGGATATTTTCACCGCCTGTTCCTCCGCCAGCACGGCACAACCCCGCTCCGCTACCGCTCCCGCCACCGCACGGTGATGTGAGCGTTCCTCATCATCCTTCGTGGTCCGCCTGTTCGGCCCGTTGGAGGATTTGTCGCAAGGGGATGAAGGGAATCAGGAGCCAGGCTGGGATGGCGACGACGATGCTGAGGGCGAAGGTCCAGAAGTAGCCGACATGTTCCTGGATGATTCCGCTGACGCCGCCGCCGGCGGTGTAGCCGATCACCGAGAATGCGCCGACGAGCGCGGCGAAGGTCGCCTTGTTGTGGCCGCCGGTCTTGATGAGGAACGCGGTGAACGTCAGATACGCCGCGAAGCCGAGCCCGTAGCCGGAAATTTCGATGAAGTTGGCCGTCCAGACCCACGGATAAACGACGAAGCCGGCGCTCCCGATATGAAACGATTGCATGGCGTGTTCACGAAACACGGGCAGCAGGATGATGGCGACATGGGGCACGAGCATGACGAGCGACATCGGAAAGAGCGCGCGCCTCAGGCCGAACTTGCGCACGATGATTCCGCCCACGATCCCCGAGAGGATCATGATCGTCGTGCTGATCGGCGCCATGACACCAATGGCCTTGAGGTCCATGCCGAGCCCGCCCTTTTCCGGCGGGTCGAGGTAGAAGGGCGTCTTCATCCCCGAGAGCAGGCCTTCGCTGAACGGGGCGAGCAACAGGAAGCCCGTGATGAACCAGCCGCGGGGCTGCCGGATAAAGTCGGTGAAACTTTTCAGGTAGACGGCCGGCGTGAGCTTCGTGGTTGTTCCCGTGTCGCTTGGCGGATAGGCGAGCACGGCCCGGAGGTAGAGCCATGCGCCGCCCATGGCGAATGAGCCGGCGAGCAGGATGATGCCCCACGCCGGGCGGTAGCTGCCCATGCGGTCGAACAGCAGGCCGACCAGATAAACCATGAGGGTCGTCCCGGTCATCGCGCCGATCCGGTAAAAGGAGTTGCCGACGCCGGTGAAGAGTTCGAGTTCGCGGTTCGAGAGCGCGCTGACCTTGAAGCCGAGGTAGGCCATGTTGAACACCGAGATGATGAAGGCGGCACCCAGAAACGCGATGGCCAGAGGCATGAGCCCCTGGATCGGGAGGAAGAAGACACCACCGAGAAGTGCGGACCAGATGGTGATGGCCAGCAGCGAACGCAGGAAGTTCTGGCGATACGTGCCGAGCCGCTCGACGAAAGGCGCCCAGAGGACGTTGAACCCGAGCGGCAGAGTCAGGAAATAGGTGAACCCGACGACCGCGTTGCTCGCGCCCAGCGTCTTGAAAATGAGCGAGGGAAACGCGGAGGCGTAGTCCCGCATCAGCCCGGCGAAAAATTCCGTGCAGGGGACAAAAGACCACGGCGAGACATGGGTCTTGCGGGGTGGCTGGGAAGGGGCGGCGCTGTCACTCATTCCTGGGGCACCGGAAGAGGGTTGCCCGTTCGGTCGAGCACGCCGAGGTGGAATTTCCATGATCCTCCCCAGTAGTGGAGCGACTTGACCAGGATTTCATTCCAGCCCTTGCGGAGTCGGACCGGGAACCGGAACTCCTCCTCCAGCAAGCCAAGCGCGGCCGGTTGGCGGAAAAGCGTTTGGCCATTCACCGTGATCGTGCCGGGCCCGGTCAGGCTGCCGAAGATCTGAACGTCGGCATCCGTCGGGCTCCAGACCTTGGTGTGGGCGAATGCGGCGGCACCCTGGGCCGCGCCGCCATCCCCGTCGCGTTCGTCAAATAGCGTTCCCAACGGCACACCGCCGATGGCGTCGGTCTGGCATTTGATCCAGCGCACGGGCGCGCCCTGGCCCCACCAGCCTTGGTATTCGCCCACCAGATTGACCGGGTTCTCCGCCGGGAAGGTCACGTCCAGCCCGTTCCAGTCCGGATCGGGAAACGGGCCGATGCCCTGCCATTCTCTCAGAAGTCCCTTGCGGTTCCTCTCCCTCGCCGCGATCTGCCCGCGCAAATCCGCAGGCACTTCGTCCGCCCGGAAGATCGCGAGGGCGTTGACCAGCCACTGGACGCTGTTGTGGAAGTAGGGGCCGTCCGCATTGCCGTAAAATCGGAATTCCGCGCGGCCATTGGTCACGCGGAACGGGAAGGCGCGCGTGACCCAGTAGCCCGGGCGAAGGGGGACGCCTTCGAGCGCGGGCTCTTCGTTGACATCCACGGAGGTGGTGGCAACGCCGATTTGGTTGGAGTTGTTCCCCACGGCTTCCTTGCTCCCGGTGACCACAGCGGCGACGTAGTCACCGTTGGGAAGATCGACGCGAAAGGTGGCGGGGTTTTTCAGCGGATGAGACAGCGGAAAATTCCGGTTGCCGTTGATGGAAAGGGGCACCAGGTATTCGGACGGCGGTTGCGGGCTGATGAAGTCCCGCAAGAGCGGGTCGGGGCCTTTTTGGTCGTAGTCGGCAATGCGCTTGGGCACGCCGGTCCAGCCATAGCCACGCTTGGCGAAGTAGCGCATGCCGGCGGTGACCTCATCCCAACCCGGGGCGGAACCGGTTTTGCCAAAATCAAATTTTTTCACGGCGGTGTCGGCCTGCAGCCAGGCGGAAGGCTCGATGCGGGGCCGGGCGTCAAGTTCGGCGGTGAGTGCGGTCATGCGATCCTTCAGCTCAGCGGCCAGCGGTGATGCCTCGCGGACGAAGGCGGCGAAGTCCGTCGTCTTGTCGGGCAGCCAGGCATTCTGGTCGGCGCGCTGCAGCAACGGGGCCACCGCAGAGGCGATGGTTTCCTGGCGACGGCTCGCGAGGGAGAGCCGGTTGCGCCATTTGCGGATGTCGGCCGCGATGCGGCGTGCCTCGCGCTCGTCCTTGGACTGGAGGGAAAGAATCCCCCAGGTCGTCACGCCGGGAATCTGCAGCTCGAGAGTGCCGTCGGGCAACCGCTTGACAGGCACGTCAAGCGGCGGCAGGCCGAGCTGCTCGTAGGTGGCCCGTGTGAGGCGCGGGGAAACTTCCGCGCCGGGACGCAGCCGCAGGGTGAAGGCTGCGTGGGGAAAGGATTGATCGTTCACAAGATCGAGGCCGTAGTTGACAAAATGCACCGTGTGCATGGGGCCGGAGCCGTGGCGGAAAACATTCACCCAAACGTCGCGATCCAGGCCGGGGGCTTCCAGCAAGGGATTGCTGATCTTAAGCTTGTCGGCCAGTGCATTGTCGGGAGCAAACGCGGCAAGGCCCACGTCCACAATCTGAAAGTTTTCTTTGGACTGCTGGGAGCGCACGGCGATGACGTTGCGGCCCCGGACAAGGGCGTGACGAGCCTTCACACTCACGGGCAGCGAGTGAATGCCGCTCCAGCGGGTTTTTGAGCTGCCGGCAAAAACGCCATTGATATAGACATCGAGGCCGTCGCCCGGGACTTCGATTTCAGCGCCGACCCAGATGGTGTTGATCCCCTGCTGGCTGAATTGGATGACCGGCTCCTGCGGGATCTCGGCAAGATCAATTTCCCGGCGCATCCAAATCCCGGGGCCGGTCCACTCGGTCCTGGCTTTCTTGCCAAATTTTTTTGGCGAACCGAAGGGGGTGGGGGCCTCCTTCCAAGAGGAGTCATTGAAGCCGCTTTGCATCCAATCATCCGCCGGTTTCTCAAACGTGTAGCGCCAGACGGCGTTTTCCTTCTGGCCCAAAGGGGAGAGGTATTTGGAAATTTCCATGTAACCGGCCGCCTCCTTGTCGGTGATTTGCAGAACACGGCCCTTGCCCGGACTCGCGGTGAGGGCGGCGAAGGAGTTGGCCGGACGGGGCATGAGCTGCTCATCGTTGCTGCCGCAGTCCCCCCACAGGACGAGAGTGCCACCGCTGCGCACGAATTCGGTCAAGGCCGCGACCTGCGTGGCCGAAACAGCGTCAACGTTCGGCAGGATGACCATGCGGTAGCGCTTCAGGCGGGCGAGAGCGTCCGTGTCGTCGAAGATGTTCGGATAGCCGAACACCACCGCTTCCCACGGGCGCTGATGATCCTCCAGCAGCCGTGCCACGGCGCTGACATTTCTGGCATGAGGGCTCTCGGTGGATAGGGAGGAAAATTGCCGCCAGAAGAGCGAGGGCAGGGACAGGACGACGGCGGTGTCCGCAATATTCTCGCGGTCGACAAAAAGTTCCCGGCGCGCGTTGACGAACTGCGCGAAGTCCTTCAGCGTTTTGTAAACCGGCGCTTCGAGGTCGCCTTTGTTGTGCAACGACAAAGTGTATGCCCACACCGGGACGCCTCCGTTGGCGTAACCCTCCGCCCCGTAAATGACGAACGGCATGCGCACATCTTCGCTGAAACGCGCATCGGGGTATTGCACTTGGCGCACGGGCTTTTTGTGAAGGCCGGAGGCGTTCGCGACCTTGTAGTTGGCAGTCGATTCCGCCTGCCGCGCACCGCCGTAGCAGGGCTCAAACATGACGGCCGCCTCGACCCAGACAATGTCCGAAGTCTGCGACTGCAAGGTGGAGAGCACACGGTTGCCGGCGAGGCCGGCCTGGTTGCCCTCGTAGGCCGTGACCGGACGGTTTTTTTCGAGTGAGTAACCCTGGGCGTCTTTCACGAGATCGCGCCACACCTCCACCTGGCGTTGGGTCGAGAAGCGGATGAACTCATGCACGAGCGGATCGCGGATGAGCGCTTCCGCGCGGTCCTGCGGAACCTTCACGCCGGCCGCATAGGGGGCGTTCAACCGCTTGCGCGCCGCGGCCAGGGCATTGCGGATGTTGAATCCCTCGAGGGTTGAGAGGCCGAGCGTCTTCAGCTTTTCGCCCGGGAAGTTCCTTTTCAGGTGCTCGATGAACTGGGCGTTGAGGGAGTCCTCAAATCCCATGCCGTGCGCGCTGAGAGTGTTGGCGATATTGTCCTGGAAATAGAGATCGGCGTAGTCCGTCATGCGGAACATGTGCTGGCCGAGCATATGGTTCCAGCGCTCCGTGGCGGGGTTGGCACCGTATTCGCCGTTGTAAACTTCCGGCACGTAGCGGCTGAACTTGCCGTCCTCCCGCACGGAAATCCCGTTCTGGTAAAAGTAATCCCAGTGCGAGGCGGTATCGAGGATGTGGGCGTCGTATTCATTCGCCTGGCAGACGCTGACAGCGATGCCGCGGTTGCGGCAAAGGCCGCCGGAATTCATGATCATTCCGTCCCAGAAATCCATGGCATCGGGATCGAAGTCCTCAAAAAGCCGGAGCCGCTTGGCGTCGTCCTCCCAGGTCTTGCTGAAGGTGCGGGCCGGGCACAGATCCATGACCACATCATGGATCCAGGCCGTGTCCGCTTTTTGCCGGCCGCTTTTTTCTGGCGTTGGCGCCTGGGCGAAAGCGCAGCTCGCGGAGAGGATGATGCCCAGGTGGAAGAATATTTTGTTCATGGAAATGAGGGAGACAAGGTCAGGGATGAATGGAACCGGGTTCGGCGATTTTTGGGTTTGGGAGGGGGGCAAGGTCCTGCGGTGGTGACAGCCACTTGCCCTCGAACTGGGCGGCCAGATGGCGGCCGATATCTTCCAAGGGGTTTTGCACTCCCGCCACTTTCAGGTGGCTCTTCGCACTGGGTGCAAATGGCCGGTAGTCGGACATGAGATCCACGCAAATCAAGTTGTCGACTTGCGGAAGCTCGCGGCGGAGCGCGAGTTGCTCCACGATGGAAAGCAGGGGATTGAACGTGCAGATCAGCGCGTTGATCTTTTTGTTGCGCTGGAAAAACAGGCGCACGATGTCCTCCCGTGCGGCAGGAGGGAGACCAAACGCCTGGCAGACAGCACTTTCGGGAATGGCGAGATTTTCTTCGGCGGCTGCCTCGGAAAAGACGCGGCTGATTTCCGCCGCAAAGGGATCGGCATGGCGTCCTTCTGTCAGGCCGTTGAGCAATCCGACATTTGTTTTTCCGCGGGCCTTGAGCCATTTGAGAACGTCGCGGGCGATTTGCGGATGATCCTCGCTGACGGTGGGAACCGAAATCTCGGGGAATTTCCGGCCGCAGCCGACCACGAACAACCCGCGGTCGATCAACCGCATCATGTTCATCTGATGCCCGATATTGGGCCGCAGCCAGAGGACGCCGTCCACACCGCGGCGCATGATCTTGTCCACAAATTCGGGCCGGACGGCCTCGTCGGGAGGAGCATTGTAAATCATTTCGATGCCCCAATGGTGCTGGTCGCATTCCGCCAGAAATCCGGCCAGCACACGATGCACGGCGGCCTGGCCGAAGTGTTCCGTGTATTCTTCTGCGGCCCAGACCGGCGGCACGATGGCGACGACGTGGTCGGTCTGCCGCTGGCGGCTCTTTTTCGGGCTGGTTTCACCATCCTGGACCGGCTTCTGGCCGGCGGTCCGTTTTTCATTTTCCAGCGAACGGGCCAGGTAGATGCCGTCCCCTTTGCGGATCTCCAGGATGCCCTTTGCTTTCAGGACCTGAATGGAACGCTGGATGGTTTGGTAGGAAACCTCGTAGTCCAGCGCGAGTTCCCGCAGGGCCTTGATGCGGGTTTTGGGCTGGAGATTTTCCGCGCACATGTGGTCGAGCAGCCGGTTGGCCACCCTGATGTGGAGCAGGTGGTCGGAGGGTTTTTCAAGGGTGGTTGACATAAGAAGCTTTGCGTAAAGTGAGGGTAATGCCGTCAATGGCGGGAATGGAAATGGAGGGCACCGCAACCCGGCCGTTTTGGTCGGCCAGCGGCTTGTTTTCCGGGGTGGGCATGGTCATGAGCCCGCAGGCGGCCGGATCTGGGACGAGGAGGGTTGGGGCACACTCATATTTATCGGATCCGCGACGGTGGAGGGCTCGAATTTCCATTCGTCGATCTCTCCTTCCCATTCCTGAATCGTGGCCCGGCTCTCGTTGCGGATCTTGGCTCCGATGGTGAAGGTGCGGCCCGAAGCGCCGGCGTTAAACGGCACGTCCTGCACGAAGCCAGCCTTCTCGCCGTCCACATGGAGAGTGACTTCGCGGGCTTCTGCATTCCAGATCAGTTGGAAGAAGTGCCAGCGCCCGTCGTCGTAACGCTTGCCGGTGGCGAATTGACGGCCTTGGCCGCGGGGCGGGGCGGTCATAAAGCGCAGGGTGCCATCCACCATGTTCAAATCCCAGCCCAGGAACTTCGAGGGCGACTGGCGGGTGCCGACCAGACATTGCACACCTGCCATGGAGCCGGACGGCACGGCGTTGCGGAACCATCCGCTCAACGTCCATGATTTTTTGTCGATCTCGAGCGGAGTCACCTCGCCGTCAAACATCAGGGCGGGATTGCTCAGGGCCGATTTGCTGGACGTTCGAGAGGCCACTGCGGGGTCCGCAGGCTTGAGCGCGTTGGCATCCGGGCGCGGCAGGGGCTGCAGAGGAAAGAGGTTTTCCTGTGCGGGCTCCTGTTCGAAGGACCAGAGTTCCTGGGATTTCAGGGTGCTCATGGCGCCCGCCGCCAGGCAGGTGATGAGAAAAATTTTTCCGGCGGATGCGTGGGGGAATGTCGTGGGCAGCATGGGGGGATCAGAGCTTTCTTTGGAGGGTGAGGATGTTTCCGGCAGGGCTGGTGAGAGAAAAATTTGCGATGGTGATGCGTCCGGCGGAGTCGGCGGTGACCTCGGCGTGCGAGACGGGTTTGCCGCCGGTTTCGTCGTTCCGGGCGAGCAGCGTCTCGCCCCCGGCAGGGTGGAAGTTTTGCAGTCGGCGGGGCGTGATGGCGGCGGTGACGGGGAACCTGGCATCGGGCAGGGTGCAGAACACCTTCACCTGGTAGCGGTCTTTTTCATCGGCCAGCACGGTCCATTCCATCCCGCGGTTGATGAATCCCTGCGGATCGGCGGACTCGCGGGTGCCGTCGCCGAAATTGCTGTTGAGGGAGCAGTCGGAGATTGCGAGATAGCTTTGGTCGAGGGCGAAGCGCTTGGCATACCACGGCACGGAGCGGAAGTCGGGAAAATCGGGGAGGGGGTTCTTCATCGCCGTGAGGTGATCGCCCTCGTCCCAAGCGGCCAGCAGGCCCTGGCGGTATTGGTTCATTGTGCGGAAGTAGTCGGGCATGCGTTTCCAGAAGACGGAAACATCGTTCAGGCCGGCACGGAAGATGACAAACGTGAGATCGCCCGGGGCCTTCCCGGCGATCTTGAGGAGATTTATTTCCTCGGCGAGCGGGGTGCCCTTGTCGGTGGGCATGTCGATCGGGCCGCAGGAGGCCTGCATGCGCCGGGCGAGGTCGTCCTTGCCTTCGACATAGGACCAATCGACGAAGGGAACCCTCACATCCACCAGGGCGAATCGATCGGGATGGTTGAAGGCGATGCGCTGGATGGCCGTGCCCATGGAAGCGCCGCAGCCATAGACGTGCCGGGCATCGGCCCGATAGTTTTTGACGACCCATTCGAGCACGGCAAGAACCCACCGGTCGGTGTAGTTGACGGCCACTCCCCGCGCGCGTTCGGTCGGGGAGTCGATGTGGTTGTTCGTGCCATACCACATGGTCTCGATATTGCGGAACTGGCCCTCGTAGGAAAAAAACGGGGTTTCGTTCGCACCCAGCCTGCGATTGATCCAGACCCGGTCGTAGGGCTGCACATAGATATGATCAGGATTGACGGTGACCTTGAATTTGAAGGGCAGCCCGTCCCGCCACCCCATCTCCGGGCTGCCGAAGAGCAGATGGGTGAATTTCCCCTGCGGGCGGCTGGTGTGGGCGTGCAGTTCGAGCAACACGGGCAGTCCGGCCGCGACATTTTTCATGTCCCCGGCCGCCTCGGGCGACTGAGCAATGGGGGTCACTGGAGCGACCTTCGGTTCGATGGGATCTCTTGTGGCGTTGCGTCCGGGCTCGATGGGTTCGTCCTCCGCCGCCACGGCGAAATACAGCGCGGCGGGGTCGTCGGAGCGAAAGGTGTAAACGAAGGCACCATCCTCTCGCGCAAGGGGACTCGCTTCCGGGCCGAGCAGCCAGCCGCGGGGCGGCTCGGAACCGGCCTTCGGGCACTCCTTCGGATCTTCATACCAATCGTTGGCGGAGCCGGGAAGAATCCCGGAAACGACGACCCTTGCATTCCGGCGGTTGTCCTGCGTGATGGGTTTGTCGCCGGCAAGAACCTGTCGGCCGACAGGGCCTGTTTCCTTCCAGGTGAGCGCGGTCTGGCCGGTAAGCGGGGTGAGCCGAAGGGCGGAAGTCACGGGCTGGGAATTAGGCGCGGCGGCCGGGGGCGGCACGGAAGCCTGGGGGCCCGCGGGAAGATTGTTGAGTGCCCCTGCGGGCGGAGCCGCCGTGCCCGGCTCGAATTTCCATTCGTCAAACTCGCCCTCCCAGTTGCCGGTCGCGGCCAGCGTCTCGTTGAGGATTTTCGCGCCGATGGTAAAGACCTGCCCCAGCGTCGCGGGAATGAAGGGCACCCCATTGACAGAGCCCGCCGCCTCGTTGTCCACGAACAGCGTAACCGTGTGCGCCCCCGCATCCCAAACAAGGAAAAATTGGTGCCACTTGTTGTCGTCCCAGCGCTTCGCCGTAACGAATTTATTGCCCGTGCCGGCGGGTGGTGAGGCGAAGAAACGCAGCACCCCGTCGGTCATGCACAGATCCCAGCCCCGGAACTTTGAAGACGACTGCCGCGTGCCCGCCAGCATCTGCGCGCCGATCATTTGTCCGGACGGCTCCCCGTTTCGGAACCAGCCGCTGAGCGTCCAGGAAACATTGGTCAGCTCGAAGGGCCCCACATCCCCCTCATGCATCAGGGCGGGATTGGCCAGCACCTTCGTGCTCGGGGATTTGGCGGACACCGCCGGATCCGCGGCTTCCAGCCGGTTGCCATCGGGACGAGAAAGCGGCTTGAGCGGAAATGGCCCCGCCGTGTCGGATCCGGGCGCTGCCTCAAACCGCCAATCCCCGGCGTGCAGCCCCCCGATACCAACTCCAAGGATGGCCAACAGAACAAAATATGCGGACCGGAAACGATGGATGAAAAACATATCAGTCAGATCACTACTCATATCTTTAAAATAAATCAACTTTTTTCTTGCATGTCCAGAAAAACTCTGTTTTGTTTTGAACGTAACTTAATCCTTCCCATGAAAACAAGCCTTCTTTACCCCATCGCTCTCGCGGCCTTCATATCACTGTTCATATCAAACAGCTCAATGCAGGCGACCGTCGCCACTTTGCAGGAGTTGCAGGTGGCAAACGCGAACGCGGTTTACCAATACTCGTTCGAGGGTGCCAACGACTCCGTTTACCTGCCGCGCAGGACGGATAAGATTGGAGGCGTTGTTCTGGCGAATTTGGCCACTGGTTTTTCGGTGTCGTATGCAAACTCGACACTTCTTGCGGACGGAAGCCCGGCGACGCCGCCGCGTACAGCTTTCGATAGCTCCAGCTTCGCAGCCTTCACACGAGACGGAGCCAGTACCAACGGTGCCTCGCTCTCTAACTCGACAGCCGGTGCATTCACCCTCAGCCTGACCGGCACGATCGAGTATTTGATCAAGCCGACCATCATCAACGACGGTGGTTATGCGATCGGGGCGACCGTTACAGCCGCAGGGTCGGGAACCAACAATCCGCGATTCATCTTTCATTATAACGGCGGTGCCGCCACCAACATCGCGTATTCAACGCTCGGAACCGCCTCTGGTGTCGCATTGATTGGAGGAAGCACTGGGGTCAGCTACTCTGCCGACAACTGGTATTACGTCGCACAGACATGGTCCATCAGCAGCGTCAGCAATGGAACCGTAACGATGAACGCTTGGGTCGCGAATCTTACGGCGGGAGATACGAGTTTGACGCAGACAATCAATGGCGTGAGCCATGCCTTCAATGCCGCAAACTTAAATTCCGCCTCTTTTGGCTTGGGAACCTACGCCGGCGGCACTACTACCCGCTTCGATGGGGGCTTTGACGCGCTAACGATTTATAATACCGCCCTGGATTCAAGCGTCCTGCAAGCCCACCTCGGCGTCGTTCCCGAGCCATCGACGGTGGCCCTGTTCGTGCTGGGATTTGGCGTGGTCGGCTGGGTGCGGAGGAAGCGGAGAGCACGCTGAAAGAGCGTGCGATTGACCGCGACGCGCAGCCAGTTTCCGGGCACCGAGTGCTGCCTTAATTCAGAAACCAATTCGGGAGACAACACATGCAGTGCCCGGTGCAGGCTGCCAATAAAATGACCGGGGGCGGTCGCTCCACATCATGTCGACCGGGCTTCACGTTGATAGAGCTTCTGGTCTGCATCGGGGTGATCGCCCTTCTCTCCAGCCTGCTTTTTCCAGCGATGAAGGGCGTCCTGCTCAAGGGGAAATCGGCGAAGGACGCGGGAAACCTGCGAGCGCTGGCGATCGCCAACATCAGCTACGCGGCGGACAACGACCAGCGGTGCGTGATCGGGTTTACAACGGCGCCTGGACTGTCGAAGGTCTGGTATACGGAGTTGCGTCCGTATGTGGGCAAGGACGATACGGAACGCGCGGGGAATGTCTCGGTCTTTGTCTCCCCGAACGATCCGACGCTGGGTGGGCTCACTGGATCGAATGCCGTCGCAGCAGACGCTTTTAACAGGCGGAGTTATGCCATCAACTACTACGACAGAGAGTATGTTCTCGGCTCCGGCACGGTCTATCGGGGCAGGAGAATGGTGACGATGCCCCCGACGACCACGATCTTCATCGGCAATTACCCGGCGGTCGCGATGAACACGCACGGCATTTCCCCCAACTCGGAGGCTTCGCTAGCAGGGATCCCGCGCAACTGGCATTCCATCAAGGGCGTCGCCCAGTTTTCTTTTCTCGATGGCCACGTGGAGATGGTTGCCGTCAATGATTTGATGACGAACGGTGCAAGATACACCAATGCCTGGGGGACGCCCGCCCCGGCGGTTCCACAATAAAAACCACCTTATGCAAACCATAGAAACACCAGCCACCAACGAACCCGCCCCGGCGGTCGACCCGCATCTCGATTGGCGGCGGAGCGACCCCGACCGCATTGTTTACCTGCCGAAGGGCGGCGACCGCGCCGACACCGACAACGAGCACTTCCTGGTCTTCGAGTCGCCGAAGGGCGACGAATTGCTGGCCATGTGGACGCAAAGCACCGTCGAATGTTTTGGCAACAACCACATCATGTTCGCGCGCTCCTCGGACGGGTATGTGTGGTCCGAGCCGGAGATCATTGCGGGGGCGCGCGGTCTGGATGACGCGGGATTGCAGGCCAGTTGGGGATTCCCGGTGGTGACCCGGAAAGGCCGCATCTATTGCTTCTACCTTAACGAAACCGGACGGACGGACATCGACCGCGCCACGACGGGAACGATGGGCTGCATCTATTCCGACGACACCGGGCGGACTTGGGTCAGCAGCGGCGACGTGGCGATGCCGCGCAATGCGTTCGACCACCCGGACCCGGATATGCCGAAGAACTGGATCGTCTGGCAGATCCCCATCCGCCTGGCGAGCGGGGACGTCTTCACCGGCTACACGCATTGGACCAGCAAGCATTGGCAGGACAGCCCGCCGATGGGCTGGTATAGCCGCGACAGCCGCTCCCATTTCTTCCGCTTCGATAACATAGATGATCATCCCTCAGCGGCGGAGATGCGCATCACGTGGCTGCCGGGCGACAAGGTGGGGCTGGAGGTGCCCTTTCCCGGACTACCCGATCTCTCCGTCGCCCAGGAACCCAGCGTGGTCCAATTGCCCGACGGGCGGATATTCTGCGTCATGCGCACTTTCACGGGATTCATCTGGTATGCGGTTTCGGCCGATGAAGGGGTGACATGGACCAAGCCCGAAGTCTTGAAGACCCATGACGGCGGTGCGCCGCTGAAACAGCCGATTTCCTCGTGCCCGCTCTACCCGCTGCGCGACGGCCGCTTTCTTCTAATTTATCACAACAACGACGGGCATGTCGGCGAATACAAACCGCATCACGCACTGCACAACCGCCACCCGGCTTTCTTCGCCGTCGGGGAGTTTCGCCCAACCGCGCGCCAGCCGGTCTGGTTCGGGCCGCCGGTGCAGTTTGCGGATACGGATGGGATTCCCATCGGCCCCAAAGGAACGAGCGAGATCGCTACCTACCCCAGCCTCACGGAATGGAAAGGCGAACGCATCCTTTGGTATCCCGACCGCAAATACTACCTGCTCGGCAAGTGCCTCACCGACGAGTTCCTCAGCCAGTCACAGCCCAAGCATGGCTAACCTGCATGCTGTTCACTTTGCTGCAAAAAGGAGCGTGGGCGTCCCGCCCGCAACCGAAAAACCAGCGGGCGAGACGCCCGCGCTCCCTTCTTAAGTGAACAGCATTGTGCCTAACCCGCATGTCTCACACTTCAGAGAAACTGCAGAGCGGTGCGCTCCCCGGAACCCCGTGCATCCCCACAGAGACTGTGGGATATGCGGGCCAAGGGTGGATCTCGCCCTCCACCCCTGTCCTGCCGTGCCCGCGTTGAACGCGAAGACACCAGCCCCATTATGAAAAGATTCAGCATTTGCGTGGTCGGAGGAGGTTCCTTCGGCGTCCGGTTCATCCCGATCTTCCAAGCCCACCCCTGCGTCTCCGAAGTGAGTTTTGCGGAAATCCTTCCCGAGAGGCGCGGGGCGGTGGCCGCCAAGTTCGGCGTGAAGCGCCTTTTCGATTCCCTGGATGCCGCTCTCGCGAGCGATGTCGATGCCGTGGCCATCATCACGCAAAGACACCTGCACGGACCGATGACGATCGCCGCGCTGCGCGCGGGCAAGCACGTCTACTGCGCCGTGCCCATGGCGACGGAGCTTTCCGAGATCGAGGAGATCTGCCGACTCGCGGCCGCGACCGGGCTAACCTACATGATGGGGGAGACGAGCTATTATTACCCCTCATGCATCTTTTGTCGCGAGCGCTATCGCTCCGGCGATTTTGGGGAGTTCGTCTATGGCGAGGGGGAGTATATGCACGACATGGCCCATGGGTTTTACGACGCCTTCCAAAACACCGGCGGTCCGGATTGGAAGCGCGTGGCCGGTGTGCCGCCCATGTTCTATTCCACGCACTCGGCCTCAATGGTCCTTGCCGTCACCGGCGCGCGTGTGACCCGGATCTCGTGCCTGGGCTGGCGGGACCGCGATGCGGATGGCATATTCCGCGAAGGCGCCAATCTCTGGAACAACCCCTTCAGCAACGAGACGGCGCTCTGCAGGACTTCCGATGGAGGAATCGCCCGGCTCAACGAGTTCCGACGTGTGGGCACGGGGGTGGGCAATTCGGTTCGTCAGAGCATCTTCGGCACCAAGGCAGCCTTCGAGATGCAGGCCGACAACAACCACTTCTGGACAACCCACGACAAACAGATGAGCAGCCTGAACGAGCTGCTGGATTGCTACGGATTTTCCTTCTCCGAGGAAACCATCGAGGCGGCCCGCCAGCAGGAAGGGGCCAAGGGCACGCAAAGCGACTTCTTCTCCGGCTACGCCAAGATTCATCCGGTCTGGCGCCTGCCAAAGGCTTTGCAGGACCTGAAAAACAATGGGCATTACGGCTCCCATCAGTTTTTGGTGGATGACTTTTGTAAGGCCGTGGCTTTCGACCTGCTGCCCCCGGTTCACGCGTGGGAGGCTGCCCGCTACACCGCGCCGGGGCTGGTCGCCCATACCTCCGCCGTCAACGAAGGCAAGCCGATGGAAGTTCCCGATTTTGGAGATGCCCCGGCCCAGAAAAGCCGCCTTGAATCCGAAAACCTTCTCGCTGCCTGCCCATGAAACCAAACCCTCTCATCCCGCTTTCCACAAAGCCTGACTACGAGAGGTGCATCGACCGGATTGAAGCCTGGTTCCACCAATCCGTCATCGATCGCCCGCCCGTCCGGTTTTACAAACACAACGCGCAATTTGAAGCGGGCGAACCGCTGGACCGGACACGGTGGGCCTCGCTCGAGGACCGCTGGTTCGATACCGGCTATCAAATCGAGAGCTTCGAGCAGTCCATCGCCTGCAAGGTTTTTCACGGAGAGACGTTTCCGGTCTTTTCCCCCAACCTCGGGCCGAGTGTCTATTCCGCCTTTTACGCGGGGGATATCGAGTTTGATGAGGTCACATCATGGTTTCACCCGGTCCTCGAGAGCCCGGACGACCTCTCGGTGTTGCAGAACGACCCGTTTCAAAACCGTTTTTTCCGCAAGATCGAGGAGATGACGCGCGAGGCGCTGGCGAGAAGCGGGGGCCGGTATTGGGTGGGCTACACCGACCTCCACCCGAGTTTGGATTGCATCGCCGCATGGCGGGGGGTGGATGGGCTCTGCATGGATATGGCGATGCAGCCGGAAAAGCTCCAGCCTCTCGTGGATCTTTCAATTCGCGACTTCCACAGAATATTCGATCACTTCGATGCGATGCTCAGGGAGGAGGGCCATCCCTCTGCCACGTGGATGAACATTCCCTGTGCCGGCAAGTTCCATATTCCGAGCTGTGACTTTTCCACCATGATTTCAAACGCGCATTTCGAGGAATTCAGCTTGCCGCAGTTGCGGCACGAGCTGCTGGGCATGGACCGCTGCGTGTATCACCTGGATGGCAAGGGCGTGGCACGCCACCTCGATACCATTCTCGCCCAGCCGGAGATCCAGGCTATCCAGTGGGTCCAGGGTGTGGGGACGGACTGGCCGATCCTCCAGTGGGTGCCGCTGATCCGACGCGTGCTGGAGGCCGGGAAATCCATCATCGTGGACCTTCAGCTTTCGGAGCTGGAGGAATTTATGTCGCGCACCTCACCGGAGGGGGTTTTCCTCTGCATTGGTGTTCCGGAAGGATCGGAGAAGGCAGTGCTCAACAAACTGGAAGGATGGAAATGACAACGCAGGCAGGCATTCCTGATTCGCGATGACCCGCAGATCTCCCGCCCGCTGTTCAATCCGGTGATGTGAGAAGCAAGTCAGCACGGAGATGACCAAGCTCGTCTCGGTGCACGTCAAATAGCGATTCTCCCTCCTCCCTTCGTGACTTTTGGAAACGATGGAGTTTATTTGGAAAATGACTTCACTGGAAGCCAGACTCGTGCGCGCCACCACACGCCTGAAGCTCGTTATTCGTGGCGCGGTTCAGGGCGTTGGCTTTCGCCCGTTCGTCTATCGCCTGGCGGACGAGCTGGACCTGGCCGGCTGGGTTAACAATTCTCCGCAGGGCGTATTCATCGAAGTCGAGGGCGCGCAGGCTGAACTGGAGCAATTCCGCCACCGCCTTGAAATCGAAAAGCCCCCCCGCAGTTTCATCCAAAGCCTCGAAGCCACCTGGCTCGATGCTGTCGGCTACGATGGGTTCGTGATCCGCGAGAGCGGGAAAGTCGGGAACACGACCGCGCTCGTGTTGCCGGATATCGCAACCTGCCCGGATTGTCTGCGCGAAATTTGCGATCCGGCGAATCGCCGGTATCGCTACCCGTTCACGAACTGCACGAATTGCGGTCCGCGCTTCAGCATGGTCGATGCGCTTCCCTACGACCGCGCGAACACTTCGATGCGCGGATTTCAGATGTGTCCCGCGTGTCAGGCTGAATACGACGACCCACGCAACCGCCGCTTTCACGCGCAACCCAACGCGTGTCCTGCCTGCGGTCCACAACTGGAACTGTGGGAGCCCGGCGCAGGCGTGCCGCCTGTCCAGCCCTTGCCGCTGGCTCGCAGTCATGCGGCCCTGCTGGCTGGCGTCGAAGCCATTCGACACGGGCAAATCGTGGCGGTGAAAGGCATCGGCGGATTTCATTTGCTGGTGGACGCGCGCAACGCCGGGGCCGTCCGCCGCCTGCGCGAGCGCAAACACCGGGAGGAAAAACCGTTCGCTTTGATGTTTCCGTCGCTGACAAGCGTGAAGGGAGTCTGTGAAGTCTCGGCGCTGGAAGAGAGGCTGCTGCACTCGCCGGAAGCGCCCATTGTTCTATTGCGCCGCCGCCCAACTTCCAGCCTCCAGCCCTTGCCCGCACACGGCGTCGCCCCCGGAAATCCGAACCTCGGCGTGATGCTGCCATCGAATCCCATGCATCACCTGCTGATGGCCGAGCTGGGTTTCCCGGTCGTCGCCACCAGCGGAAATCTGAGCGATGAACCGATTTGCATTGACGAACACGAAGCGCTCGACCGGCTGCGCGGCATTGCGGATGTGTTTCTCGTCCACAATCGTCCCATCGTCCGCCACATGGACGACTCCATCGTCCTCATCATGCTGGGTCGCGAGATGGTCTTGCGCCGGGCGCGTGGTTACGCGCCGCTGCCAGTTCAAATTTCAAATCCAAAATCCAAGATTCCAAATGTCCTCGCCGTTGGCGCACATCTCAAGAGCTCGATCGCCCTGGCGGTGGGCGAACAGGTTTTTCTGAGCCAGCACATCGGCGATCTGGAAACCGAACAGGCGAACACCGCCTTCCGCCGCGTCGCCGCCGACTTGCCTCAGCTCTACGGCATCGCGCCAGACATCATCGCTGCCGACCTGCACCCGGATTATCTCTCGACGAAGTTTGCCTTGGAACCCCTGCCTCCGGCCAGACGTGAAACGGAAACACAGCAGCTTGGCGCGCCAGAGGCCGTGGCTCCGCGCGTCATGCAGGTCCAACACCACATCGCCCACGTTTTGTCCTGCCTTGCCGAGAACGAGGTTGAACTGCCCGCGCTGGGCGTGGCTTGGGACGGCACGGGCTATGGCGCGGACGGCACAATCTGGGGCGGCGAATTTTTTCTCGTGTCGGACGATGCGGTGGAACGCCTCGCCTCCGTTCGGCCATTCCGGTTGCCTGGCGGCGATGCGGCGGTGAAGGAGCCGCGTCGCGCCGCGCTCGGATTGCTGCATGAACTGGCAGATCACCACGATCAAACTTTGTTGCAGATGCAGAAAAAGTTCGCCGGGATGCTTCCACCTATGGACCGGGCCGCGTTCGAGACGGCCATGGCGCGCGGATTGAATTCGCCCTGGTGTTCCAGTGTCGGGAGATTGTTTGATGCGGTGGCCGCGCTGGTGGGCTTGCGCCAGCAGTCACGGTTTGAAGGTCAGGCGGCGATGGAACTGGAGTTTGCACTTGATGGGATCGAGACGGGCGAAATATATGAATTGCCAATCGATAGCCGCCATTCGCCAATGCAACTGGACTGGTCAGTGATGATCGCGGCGATTGCGGCCGACTTGCGGCGGGGCGTTTCCGTGGGCGAGATCGCTGCGAAGTTTCACAACACGCTGGTGGAGGCGATTGTCCAGGTCGCGCAGCGGATCGACTGTCCGCGCGTGGCGTTGAGTGGCGGCTGCTTTCAGAACCGTTACCTGACGGAGCACGCGGTGACGCGATTGCGTGAAGCAGGGCTTCAACCGTATTGGCATCAGCGCGTGCCGACGAACGATGGGGGAATCGCCCTGGGTCAAGTCTTCGCTGTCCGCCACGAATTATTTATGAAAAGATAATTATGTGTCTCGCGATTCCAGGCAAAGTAGAAACCATCACCGGTGATGACCCGATCACGCGCATGGGCAGGGTCAACTTCGGCGGGGTCATCAAGGACGCAAGCCTGGCGTTTGTGCCGGAAGCTCAGATTGGTGATTACGTCATTGTCCACGCCGGATTCGCGCTCAGCAAAGTGGACGAGGACGAGGCGCACAAGGTTTTCGAGTATCTCAGGCAGATGGAGGAACTCGACGAGTTGAAGGAGGGAGAGCCCTGAAATTCCTCGACGAATATCGCGATTGCGAACTCGTGCAGCAGCTCGCGCGGGAAATCCACCGCATCACAACAAAGCCGTGGAACATCATGGAGGTATGCGGCGGCCAGACGCACGCCATCGTGAAGTTCGGCATTGATGAGCTGCTGCCCAAACAGATCACGCTCATCCACGGGCCGGGTTGCCCGGTGTGCGTGACGCCGCTGGAGATGATCGACAAGGCGCTGGAAATCGCCGCGCGACCGGGCGTCATCTTCACGTCGTTCGGCGACATGCTGCGCGTGCCGGGCAGCACCACGGATCTGCTCACGGTCAAGGCGAGGGGAGGGGACGTGCGGATGGTGTATTCGCCGTTGGATGCCGTGAAGCTCGCGGAACAAAGCCCCGGCAAAGAAGTCGTGTTTTTCGGCGTGGGCTTCGAAACAACCGCGCCGACGACGGCGATGGCGGTCTTTCAAGCCGCGCAGAAGGGGTTGCAGAATTTCTCCATGCTCATCTCGCATGTGCTCGTGCCACCGGCAATTGAAGCGTTGATGTCGTCGCCGAACTGTCGCGTGCAGGCATTTCTCGCGGCTGGGCACGTTTGCGCGATCATGGGCTACGAGGAATATCCACCCCTCGCCGCAAGGTATCGCGTGCCGATTGTGGTCACAGGCTTCGAGCCGCTCGACATTTTCCAGGGTCTCCTGATGTGCGTGCAGCAACTGGAGTCCGGTCGTGCCGGGGTCGAGAACCAATACGTCCGCGCCGTTCGCAGGCAGGGCAACCAACCGGCGCAGGAACTGATGCGCAAGGTCTTCAGAATCGTGCCGCGCAAGTGGCGGGGCGTCGGTGAGATTCCGGCGAGCGGCCTGGGCCTGGCCGCCGCCTATGCGGCGTTTGACGCCGAAAAGAGGTTCGGGCTGGCCGACCACCACGTGGAGGAACCGGCGGACTGTCTGAGCGGGCTGGTGCTGAAAGGGCAAATCAAACCGCACGAATGCCCGGCGTTCGGCAAGCGCTGCACGCCCGAACATCCGCTTGGCGCGACAATGGTTTCGGGCGAGGGCGCGTGTGCGGCTTACCACCGGTATCGTCGTCAGCCCGGAGTTGAACAGGCAAAATGAAAATTCCTGACTTTAACCCGGATCCGGTGATTCCTCACACGGAGACACGAAGCACACGGAGAAAATCCGTTTTCGGGTTTAATGCGAGTTGTCCACTGCCGATCCAGCAGCATCCTCACGTCCTCATGGCGCACGGTGGCGGCGGGATGCTGACTCATCAATTGCTGGAAAATGTTTTTGGCCCGGCGTTCAGCAATCCGATTCTCGACACGCGCCACGACTCGGCCCAGTTTGCTGTTCCGCCGGGCAGGCTGGCGATGACGACCGATTCCTACGTCGTGCGCCCGCTGTTTTTTCCCGGCGGCGACATCGGCTCGATGGCAGTGCATGGCACGGTCAACGATCTGGCGATGAGCGGCGCGCGTCCGCTTTACCTGAGTTGCGCGTTCATCATCGAGGAAGGCCTGCCGATGGAGACGCTGTGGCGCGTCGTCTGCTCGATGAGCGGCGCGGCGAAACATTGTGGCGTGCAGATTATCACCGGCGATACAAAGGTCGTGGACAAAGGCAAGGGCGACGGATTGCTCATCAACACCACGGGCATCGGCGTCATCGAACACGCCCTCAACATTGCGCCGCAGAACGTCCGGCCGGGTGATGTGGTGATTGTCAGCGGGGATTTGGGCAGACACGGCATGGCCATCATGGCGGTGCGCGAGGGATTGCAATTCGAAAGCACCATCGAAAGCGACTCCGCGCCTGTAGCCGGGTCCGTTCTGGCATTGCTCGAAGCCGGAATTGAAATCCACTGTCTGCGCGACCTCACGCGCGGCGGCCTGGCCGGCGCGCTGAATGAAATCGCGGAAGCCGCAGGCGTGAAGATTGCCGCGGAGCAAAAGGCGATTCCCGTCCGCGAAGACGTTCACGCCGCGTGCGAGATGCTCGGGCTGGATCCGTTGCATGTGGCGAACGAAGGACGGTTCGTTGCCTTCGTCGCGGCGAAGGATTCGGAGCGGGCGGTGCAAATTCTCCGTCGCTGCAAGGTCTGTGAAGGCGCAACCGTCATTGGCAAAGTTGCGGAGAAAGGCGCGCCGCTGGTGACGTTGAAGAGCGCCATCGGCGTGAGCCGCATCCTCGACATGCCCAGCGGCGAGCAGTTGCCCCGGATTTGTTGACCTGGCTGAACTTCGCACCCCGCAACCCGAAATTGGTTCCCAAACGCTAAAACTTGTCTTCCCCGTCGCATTCCCTTATCAAAACAAACAAGAGTAAACACGATGACTGCCGCATCCCCCCGTAACAAACAGAGCCGACTTCAACTGGCGCTGGATCACGCTTCTGGAGACAAGCGCTTCAAGATCCTTGAGGTGCATATGAAGAAACATCAGTTCCGCCATGATGCGCTCATAGAGATTCTTCACAAGGCGCAGGAACTGTTCGGCTATCTGGAGGACGACCTGCTGTTGTTCGTCGCCAACAAGCTCAAGCTGCCACCGAGCCGCGTCTATGGAGTCGCGACGTTCTACCATTTCTTCACGCTCAAGCCCAAGGGCGAACACACGTGCGTCGTCTGCATGGGCACGGCGTGTTACGTGAAGGGAGCGGACAAGGTCATCGGGGCCGTGCAGGAAAACCTCAAGATCAAGGCGGGTGAAACCACTGCGGACAACAACGTCTCGCTCCTTACCGCGCGGTGCATCGGTGCGTGCGGCATCGCGCCGGCGGTGGTGTATGACGGTTCGGTCACTCCGCGCCAGTCTCCGGAGTCAGCGCTCGAACACATCAAAAAGTGGGTGGCAAAATGATTCTCAACGATCTGATTCAAATCAAGACGAAGGAACTGGCTGCGCGCAAAAAGGTCACGCTTCGCTGTTGCATGGCCGCCGGCTGCATGTCCTCAGACGCCAAGGGCGTCAAGGAGCAACTCGAAAACGCGGTCGCCCAAGCCGGTCTTGAGAATGACGTCGAAGTGCGCGGCGTCGGCTGCATGAAACTTTGCTGCGAAGGACCTCTCGTCCAGGCCGACCCGCAGAATTCGCTATACATCAAAGTCACGCCGGAAAACGCGCCCGCCATCATTGCCGCGCTCAATGGCGGCACGGCGAAAATTCCGCAGACCGACCCGGACGCGGCGTTCTTCAAGAAGCAACTCGGCATCGTGCTCTCGAACAGCGGTGTGATTGATCCCGAGCGCATCGAAAGCTACATCGCGGTGGACGGCTATCAGGCGTTGCACGAGGCGCTCAACGAGATGACGCCCAAGGACGTCGTCGTGACGATGGTCAAGAGCGGCTTGCGCGGACGCGGCGGCGCGGGTTTCCCCACCGGTCTCAAGTGGGGCACGGTCGCCAAATCTCCTGGCGCGAAGAAATACGTCATCTGCAACGCCGACGAAGGCGACCCGGGCGCGTTCATGGATCGAAGCGTCCTTGAAAGCGACCCGCACAGCGTGCTTGAAGGCATGGCGATCGCCGCCTACGCAGTTGGGGCGGATCGGGGATTTATTTACGTGCGCGCGGAATACCCTCTCGCCATCAGCCGTTTGCAGATTGCTATCAAACAGGCCAAACAGCTCGGCGTGCTGGGCAGCGGGATTTTTGAATCACCGTTCACCTTCACTGTGGACCTGCGTATCGGCGCGGGGGCGTTTGTTTGCGGCGAGGAAACCGCGCTCATGGCGTCGGTCGAAGGCAAGCGCGGCACGCCGCGTCCGCGTCCACCGTTTCCGGCCGAGAGCGGCTTGTATGGCTGCCCCACGCTCATCAACAACGTCGAGACGTTCGCCAACGTGCCGCCGATTTATCGCCACGGCGCGGAATGGTTCGCCGGCATCGGCACGGAGAAGAGCAAGGGCACGAAAGTTTTTGCGCTGGCCGGCAACATCAAGAACACCGGCCTCATCGAAGTGCCGATGGGCACGCCGCTCCGCACCATCGTTCAGGAAATGGGCGGTGGTGCTCCCGGCGGCGCAAAGATCAAAGCCGTGCAGACGGGAGGCCCGTCCGGCGGCTGCATCCCCGCGCAGCATCTCGACACACCCGTGGATTACGAATCGCTCGGCAAGCTGGGCTCGATCATGGGTTCGGGCGGCATGATCGTGATGGACGACAGCGCCAACATGGTGGACGTGGCGCGCTTCTTCATGGAGTTCTGCATGGATGAATCCTGCGGCAAGTGCATCCCCTGCCGCGCCGGCACGGTGCAGATGCACAACCTGCTCGACAAGATTCTCAAACGCAAAGCCACCAAGCGCGATCTCGCGAAGCTCGAAGAGCTTTGCGACATGGTGAGGAACACCAGCCTCTGCGGCCTCGGCCAGACCGCCCCGAATCCCACGTTGAGCACGCTGCGGTTCTTCCGCAACGAATACGAGGCGCTGCTCCAACCGGACAAATACGGCCCGCGCGGCAACGGCGAAACCAACAAGCAGCCCGCAGCGGAGGGGAAATAACTCGAAGACATTATGGCTGCCAAAACACTGACGATTGACGGCAAACCCATCACCGCCGAGGAGGGAACGACGGTTTTGCAGGTGGCGGAGGAAGCGGGCATAAAGATCCCGACGCTCTGCCACCTCAAGGGCGTTTACGATGTGGGCGCCTGCCGCCTGTGCCTCGTGGAGGTCGCGGGCGTGCCGAAGCTGTTGCCCGCCTGCGCCACGAAAGTCGCCGAGGGCATGGAGGTCAACACCGACAGCGAACGCCTGCGCAAGTATCGCCGCATGACACTGGAGTTGCTCTTCGCCGAGCGCAACCACGTCTGCGCGGTGTGCGTGTCCAACGGCCATTGCGAACTGCAGACGCTGGCTTGCTCGCTGGGCATGGATCACGTCCGCTATGAATATCTGTTCCCGAAATGGAACGTGGACACCACGCAGCGGCTGTTCGGCATGGATCACAACCGCTGCATTCTTTGCACCCGGTGCGTGCGCGTGTGCTGGCACATCGAAGGCGCGGCAACGAGGAATGTTTCCGGGCGCGGCACCAAGTCGCACATCATCACCGACCTCAACATGCCGTGGGGCGAATCCGATTCCTGCACGCAATGCGGCAAGTGCGTGCAGGCCTGCCCGACCGGCGCGCTGTTCCACAAAGGCTCGACGGCGGGAGAGATGGAACGCGACCGCGGCAAGCTGGAATTCCTCGTGACGGCGCGGGAGAAGAAACAATGGGTCGTGGCAAACTGAAGCAAAGCCCGAAACCCGAATTCCCGAAACCCGAATGAAAACCGAAAACCGAATGCCGAAAACCGAAACCCCCAACGTCCGACCGCCTTGTTCGGACTCCGGGCCTCTTTCGAATTTCGGACTTCCCACTGAATCATGAAAGTTCGTCTGGCCACAGTTTGGTTTGGCGGCTGTTCCGGCTGCCACATGTCGTTCCTCGATCTCGACGAGTTTCTCATCGACCTCGCGGATCTTGTGGACATCGTTTACAGCCCCGTCGTGGACATGAAGGATTATCCCGAGAACGTCGAAGTGTGCCTCATCGAAGGCGCGATCTGCAACGAGGACAACCTGGAGCTGCTCCACAAAATCCGCCAGCGCACGAAAGTGCTCGTGTCCTTCGGCGATTGTGCGGTGACGGCCAACGTGCCCGCCATCCGCAACCAACTCGGCCTCGGGAACACCGAAAGCGTGTTGCAGCGCGCCTACATCGAGAGCGCCCAGGACAACCCCTGCCTCCCGAAAGCCGACGGCATCGTGCCGCGGTTGCTGGAGCGCGTGATGCCGGTTCATGAAGTCGTGCATGTCGAACATTTTCTGCCCGGGTGCCCGCCACCCGCCGCAAACATCAAGGCGCTCGTCTCGCAGATGCTGAGCGGCGTCAAACCAAAGCTCGAAGGCAAACAGATCAAGTTTGGTTGAACCAAGTATATGTCCAAACGCATCGTCATTGACCCGGTGACCCGCATCGAGGGCCACGCCAAGATCAGCATTTACATGGACGACGCGGGCCATGTGTCCGATGCAGAGTTCCATGTCGTCGAGTTCCGGGGCTTCGAGAAATTCTGCGAGGGCCGGCCGTTCGCCGAAATGCCTGGCATCACCCCGCGCATCTGCGGCATCTGCCCCGTCAGCCACTTGCTCGCGTCCGCCAAGGCCGGCGACGCCATCATGGCCGTCAACATCCCGCCCGCTGCCGACAAGCTGCGCCGCCTGATGAACCTCGGGCAGATGGTGCAGAGCCACGCGTTGAGTTTCTTCCATTTGAGCGCGCCGGACTTTTTGCTCGGCTGGGACACGCCCCAGCCGCAGCGCAATGTTTTCGGCATCATCGCCTCGCACAAGGACCTCGCCCGCGCCGGCATCCGCCTGCGGCAGTTCGGCCAGGAAATCATCGAGATTCTCGGCGGCCGCAAGGTGCATCCCTCCTGGGCCGTGCCCGGCGGTGTGCGCAGTCCGTTGACCGTGGAAGGTCGCGAGCGCATCCGCCTCTGGCTGCCCGAAGCTTACGCCACAACTGAAGCCGCGTTGAATTTGTGGAAGAAAACGATGGAGACCCACCAGCGCGAAATTCAGATCTTTGGCAACTTCCCGTCACTGTTCATGGGCCTCGTGGCCGAGGACGGCACGTGGGAACATCACGGCGGCAAACTCCGTTTCACCGACAGCAGCGGCAGCATCATCGCCGATCAGGTTGACCCGCAGAAGTATGACGAAGTCATCGGCGAATCCGTGCAGAACAGTTCGTATCTCAAGTCGCCCTACTATTTGCCGCTCGGTTTTCCGGCTGGCATCTACCGCGTCGGTCCGCTCGCGCGCCTCAACGTCTGCCAGCGGATGGGCGTGCCAAAAGCTGACGCGGAGTTGATGACTTTCAAGAAGATGGGTCGCGGTGCCGTCACGTCGTCGTTCCTGTATCATTATGCGCGCCTCATTGAAATCCTTGCCAGCCTCGAATACATCGAACGCTACATGGACGATCCGGAGATTTTGAGCGACTACCTCCGCGCCGATGCCGGTATCAACAGCCTGCGGGGCGTGGGCGCGAGCGAAGCCCCGCGCGGCACGCTCTTCCACGATTACACCGTGGACCCTAACGGCCTGCTCATAAAAGTGAATCTCATCGTCGCCACCGGCCAGAACAACCTGGCGATGAACCAGACCGTCGCCCAGATCGCGAGGCATTACATCAAGGACAGCCAGCAGATTTCCGAGCCGCTGCTCAACCGCGTCGAACACGGCATCCGCTGCTACGATCCGTGCCTGAGTTGCTCCACCCACGCCGTCGGCCAGATGCCGATGCGCGTCCAGTTGATTGGGACCGATGGAAAAGTTCTGAACGAATTGACGCGCGGATTTTGAAGCACGCGCTCCTCGTCATCGGCTACGGCAACACGCTGCGCGGCGATGACGGCGTTGGCCCTCGCGTGGCCGAGGCAGTGGAAGCATTGCATCTGCCCGGTGTCCGCACGCTTGTCTGCCAGCAACTCTCGCCCGAGCACGCGGCTCCGATTGCCTTGGCCGACACCGTGATCTTTGTGGACGCCGCCGTGGACGCGCCGAAGGAAGTCCAATTCCGCCGACTGGAACCCAACGACACCCCGCAACTCATGGCTCACGCGGCCGACCCACGCACCATGCTTGCGCTCTCCCGCGATGTCTTTGGCCATGTGCCTCTCGCGTGGTGGCTGACGATCCCTGCTGAGAAAATGGAATTTAGTGAAGATCTCACCCCCGCAGCCCAACATGGCCGTGCCGAAGCCGTGAAGAAAATCCAGTCGCTCGTCCGCTGATTCGAGCGCCTCGCCCAATACAGCCCCTGTTCTCCAGTCTGTGAGAAACGGACAACCCCGGCAGCGGCAGGGTGCGCTTGACTCTCAAACCGCGATAGGCCAGCATCCGACGATGGCCCCCCGATTTCAGCTTCAAACTTCGGGCCGCCGCCCTGGACGACCGAAAGCATTTTCCTAGCAGATTCCAACAATCATGTCCAAGCAAGAAACCATGACCCCTAGGGAGCGCGTCCTAGCCGCGCTCAACCACCAGATTCCGGACCGCGTGCCGATGGACCTCGGCGGCAACCAGACCGGCATTCACAAGAACGCCTACCGCAACCTCGTCAAGCACCTCGGCTTCAACGAGAAGGTGCACATCATGGATGCCGTGCAGCAATTGGCCGTGCCGAGCGAACAGGTTCTCGAACGGCTCCGCGTGGACACGCGCTACATTCGCGCCGGGGCCGCGGCCACTTGGCAGGGCGGCATCGTCCAGGCCACCCGCGACGGTCGGGGGTGGCAGGATCTGACGGACGAATTCGGCATCCGCTGGTCGATGCCCGACGATGCGCCGCATTACATGGATATCACGCTGCACCCGCTGGCCAACGCCAGCCTCAATGACATTAAGGATCATGCGTGGCCCAGAGGCGACGATGCGGGCCGCTTTGCCGGGCTGCGCGAGCGGGCGCTGGCGCTGAAAAAGGACACGCCCTATGCCGTGGTCAGCGGCATCTCGGGCGTCGTCTATGAAATCTGCTGGTATCTGCGCGGCCTCGAACAATGGTTCTGCGATCTGAGGTTGGAGCCGGAGTTTTGCGAGGCCATGCTCGACCAGACCCTCAAGTTCTGGCTGGACTGGTTCCGGGTGTTCCTCGACGAAGTGGGCGACCTAGTGGACGTGATCATGATCGGCGATGACCTCGCCGGGCAGAACGGCCCGCTGTTCAGCCCTGAAATCTATCGGCGCATCGTCAAGCCGCGCCACAAGCGCCTGGTGCAATACATCCGGTCCCGCACTCAGGCGAAGATCTGGTACCACACCTGCGGGTCATGCGTGGACTTCATCCCCGAGCTGATTGACAACGGCGCGCAGATTCTCAATCCCGTGCAACTCAGCGCGTGCAACATGGACCCGGAGGCCCTCAAGTGCCGGTTCGGCAAGGATCTCGCCTTCTGGGGCGGCGGCGTGGATGCCCAGCACATCCTGCCGCAGGGCACGGCAGCGGAGGTCGCGGCCAACGTCCGACAAAACATGCGGGCGCTCATGCCCGGCGGCGGGTATGTTTTCAACAACTGCCACAACATCCAGGGAGAAGTCCCGCCGGAGAATATCCTGGCGATGTTCGACACCGCCTACGAATGCGGGTTCTACGACTGAGGTAGTACGAGGGGAGAGGTTTCAATCTCCCCCCGCTGCTTCACCAGGAAATCCAGCCAGGCCTTCATTCCCTGCCCTGTCTTCGAGGACAGCTCAAAGATTTCCGCGTGATGGCTCACGCGCTTGAGATTCCCCAGCGCCTGTTTGCGATCAAATCCCACGACGGTGGCGATATCGCTCTTGGTGATGACGGCTACCTGCGCCGAGTGAAACATCGGGGGATACTTGAGCGGCTTGTCTTCACCCTCGGTCGTGGACAACAGCACCACGCGCAAATCTTCGCCGAGATCGTAGTCCGCAGGGCAGACAAGATTGCCGACATTTTCAATCACCAGCACATCAACCTTGTCGAGATCGAGCTGCGCCGCCGCCTTGGAAACCATGTCCGCATCCAGATGGCAGACCGTTCCCGTGGTGATTTGCACCACCGGAATGCCGGCCTCCCGCAAGCGCGCCGCGTCGTTGTCCGTGGCGAGATCACCGACGATGACGCCCACGCGCAATTTGCCCGCGAGATTTGCCGCCGTCTCACGGATGAACGTGGTTTTGCCCGAGCCGGGCGAGGAGACCACATTCAGCACAAGCAGCTTCTTCGCCTTGAAGAATCCGCGATTGCGCTCCGCCAAGCGGTCGTTCTTCTCCATGAGCGAACGGTTGAGGTCCAGCTTGAACGGCGCAGGCGCATGGCTGTGCCCGTGATGATGTCCGTGACTGTGGCCATGTGAATGATCGTGATCGTGGGAATGCCCGCCGACCTTCACGTCGCCACCGCCGAGCCCGCATCCGCATTCTTTGCACATATCAATTCATCTCCACCGAGGCGATATCCAGTTCTCTCCCGCGCCGCAACTCGCCGCTCACATTGTGACACCGGGGACATTCGTTGAAATAATCCGCACACGCAAATTCCGCCCTGCACGTTGCGCACCAGCACACCGGCGGCACCGAATCGATTTCCAGCCGCGCACCCGCCGCAATGGTGTCGCGGCTGACCACATCCCACGCGAACCGCATCGCATCCGGAACCGCGCCACTCAACGTGCCCACACGCAGTCGAAGTCCGGTGATGCGCCAGGCGCCGGCGGCTTGCGCCGATTCCACGGCCATCCGCACCGCTTCCGCCATGATCGAAACTTCGTGCATTATTTGCCGGAGCGTGGCCCATCCGGCTCCGCCTTTGCCATGTGTTGCATGGTGGCGGTTTCATTGCTGACCTTCATTACAAGGTCGTGTTTGGTCACCGTAGCCATGAGGGCAGAACAGACCACACCTACGCGATGGTCCAGCGGTTCCAAGCCGAAGCGATAAGCGAGCCTGCAACGAACACAACCAGAACACCCGCCAAACCGGCCAGCGCGGTAGAAATCCCATCGGCGGGAAGACCGGGAAGAGTGTATCCATTCATAGGAGCCACAAAAGCCGGAGCCGCATCATGCACAAGCCGGAACCTTTCCGAAACCCACTCCAAACCATCGGGAAAACCGCATGCAAACGGACTGAGAACCAACGCGATGACCATAGCCGCCACTGCCGGAACGACCTTGCCCATCCGGCATGTGCTTTCCCTGTCTGTCAGCAAACCAACAGCCGCGACCGTGAGCAGAGCCTCCCCAACGCCGATCAGCGCATGGATCCCGATCATCATCGGGGCGCACTTGGAAAAGGGAATCACGCCGGCCATCGCCAGTTCCACAGAACACGCCCCTGCGGCAAGCACAACCGAAACCCATGCCGCAAGGCCGATCCTTGCAAATGTCGGAACCGAACGCTCCCTGAGACTCCCAGCCAGCCACCCTCCGACTCCCGCGCCGAGCAACGACATATTCAGGATATTCGCCCCGAGCACTGCGAGACCGCCATCGGAAAACAGGAGGCATTGAACAGCCAGGACAAGCGCCGTGGACAGGATTCCAAAGGGCGTTCCCAACACAACGGATGCCAGCACGCCGCCGAGGAGGTGCCCGGAGGTGCTGGACTGCACGGGAAAGTTCATCATCTGTGAGGCAAACACCAGCGCGCTGACAGCAGCGAATCGGGCAGCTGTCGGCTTGGTCTCGCCTTTCGAGGCGGCCCAGGCAGCAGCCGTCAATCCAGCCGCGGCAGCGACAGCGGTTACCGGACACACAGAGCCATGCAGCATTGCGTTTGGAATATGCATAAACATAATCCTATTCTCATCGTTTTCGCATTGTCCACCTCGAAAACCGCACCTCGAAAACCACGGGCACCATCCGCACAAGGTGCTGCGGAACTGAACAAGGCGGCCTCATTCTTGGACCCGGCACAGTGATTAACCTGCTGGAAGATCGTGCAGCGCCCCAGCGCTCTACAGAAGTGAGAGCAACGACTCCAAAGGGAAGCGCGGCCATCTCGTCCATCTGCGGGCCAATCGTTTCCGGCTACAAACAGTATTGCGGTTGGCCCTGAGTTGACATCCCTTGTGATTTTCTCGAAGCATGTCCCATGCCACGCACAAAGCCAAGCCTCCATGGGAGCGGAGTTGCCGCTCTCCGGGAGCGCCTGTTTGAGGTCACGCGCACGAACTGCTGGCCTCTGCTGGAAGCGCTTCCCGTAACACGCTTTTTAGGCGAAAGCTTTGGCATTTCCAATGTCAGCGCATTTCGCGTCCTCAATGAGCTCAGCGATGGGGGTCATCTTTGGCGTGCCGCGAACGGGCGCTATTTTCTGCCGGAAGCCCGGCGGATGCTCGAAAAGCCTGCGCCGGTGGCCTGCCTGATCCGCAAGCTCGAACGGTGGACGGAAGTCAGCCAGGAAATCATGCACGGTGTGGATGACGCGTGCGGAGAGTCGGATCGGGCGATGCTGCTGGTTCATGACCGGGTTCTTTTTCGGCAGACGGATCCCAACGCTCCCACGGCGATCGGATCGGATCGAAATCTGCGGCAGACGATGGAAGATTTCCTGCGCGTCCATTTCGAAAGGATTGGCGGCGTGATCCTCGATGAACTCTGGCCCGACCGGGTGCTGGCCGGATTCAAAAAACAGCTCCGCTCGGGGGTCGTGGTCTATCGCCGCACCAAACTTCCATTTCTCGGCAGCGTCAGTGCAGACGTGAGCGGTGCCGCGCGTCTCGTGGCAAATCATGCGAAACAAAATCGCTTTGAAAAAATCTCGATCCTTCTGCCTTTTCGCGGTTACCAGCCATCTGATGAAATGGCTCATGCCCTGCTGGCGGCCGCGAAAGGCCGCTTGGGGAAGCCTTCGGTGGCCACGCTGGATTCGCCCGCCAGCCTCCAAGGTTTGGTGGCCGGATTGCGGAAAGAGCGCCGCAGAACCCTGCTGGTTGCCACGGAGGACAATGCCGCCGTCGCGGTGCTCGATGCTCTCCGCCAAGCCGGCATCGCTGTCCCCGGGCGGGTTGGGCTCGTGACAACCATGGGCAGCCGGATTGCCTTGGACCGTTCGATGACGGCTGCCGGATTCGATTTTCGCCTGATGGGTGCCGAGGCCGCGCGAATGGCGATCGGCGGCCCTCTGCAACATCTCAATCTCCCGGCGGCCTTCTCTCCCGGCACCACCGCATGAATTGTCGCCAGGAGCCCTTGACGTAACAGATATTGCCTGTTACATTCTCCGCCGATGCAACGAGTCTTGCTCGCCGGTTTCGGTTTGATGGGGAAGAAGCATGCGGACGTTTACCCCTTGCTCTCCGATGCGTGCGTCGTTGGCGTTGTGGATCCCCGGGGGGAAGAGCTGGGCGAGTCCCTCCGCGCAAGCCTTCTTGGTCCTGTTCCGGTATTCGTTGATTTTGATTCCGCTGCGCGAGAGTTGGAGTTTTCGTCGGTTGACATCTGTCTGCCGACCGACCTGCACCGCGAGATCGCACTCCAGGCCTTTGCAGTCGGCAAACATGTGTTTTGTGAAAAGCCCATCGCACTGAACAAGCGGGATGCGATGGCGATGGTGGAAGCTGCCCGGTTCGCAGGCCGACAGCTCATGGTTGGCCACTGCATCCGCTTCTGGCCGGAGTATGTCGAGTTGAAGAGAATCGTGGACTCAGGCGGGCACGGACGCCTGCTTTCGCTGTCCCTGGGCCGCCGCACGGGCCGCCCCGGCTACAGCGTCGGCAACTGGGTGAACAAGCCGGAGCGCTGCCTCGGGGCAGCGCTGGATCTCCACATTCACGACACGGACTTTTTGCTGCACCTCCTCGGAGCGCCCCAAGCGGTCGTCTCGCAGGGCCTGTGCGATGAAACCGGCTGGAGCAGCATCGCCACCCAGTATGCATATGACGGGCCCATCGTGACGGCCGAGGGGGCGTGGAACTATCCGGCAAACTGGGGCTTTCAGATGCGTTTCAGCGCGGTCTTCGAGCGAGCGGTGCTCGACTACGATTCGCGTTCCGGGATCACGCTTGCGTCAGGCGAGGCTGAGCCGGTCGTTTTGTCGATGCCTTCCCATGACGGCTACTACCACGAACTCGCTTATTTCATCGGCTGCCTCGAACGCGGTGAGCTGGTCTCCATCAGCACCGGCGGGCAGGCATCCGCATCGCTCGATCTCGTCCTTACCGAGATCGAATCCGCCCGATCCAAACAAATGATTTCCTTAACAAAATAAAACCATGCAAAAAGTCGCCATCATCGGACTGGGGTTCATGGGAACCATGCACGCCCAGATTTACAAGCAGCTTCGCGATGCCGCGCTCGTCGCGGTCGTGGACAAACAGCAGGCCAAGGCCGAACGAGACCTCGCGAAGCTCGGCATCGAAGCGGCTGTCTTTGGAACGTTCGAAGAAATGAGCCGATCCTGCAAGGTGGATGTCGTGGATGTCTGCCTGCCGACCGACCTCCATGCGCCGTTCGCGCTGAAGGTGATCGCGGCGGGCAAGCACCTTTTCTGCGAGAAGCCGCTTGCGCTGACGAAGGCGGACGGAAAGAAAATCGCGGCAGCCGCAAAAAGAACCGGCGTGTTTTTCCAAGTCGGTCAATGCATCCGGTTCTGGCCGGAATACCTGGCATTCGAGGCCTTCGTGAAATCCCGCAAGGCGGGGAAACTGCTGAGCCTCTCGCTCCAGCGGCGGGCGGGCCGCCCCGCCTACAGCGTGGACGACTGGCTCAACAACAGCGATCGCTCGGGAGGTGCCGCGCTCGACCTGCACATCCACGACACCGACTTTGTTCATCACCTGCTCGGACAGCCCGATGCGGTCACCTCGGTCGGCACCAAGGACAAGACCGGGTGGAGCCATATTTTCACGACATACCACTTCAAGAATCTGGCCGTGACAGCCGAGGGCGGTTGGAATTATCCGGAGAACTGGGGCTTTCAGATGGCGTTCCAGGCTGTCTTCGAGCGTGGCGCCGTCGAGTTCGACAGCGGAGCCAGCCCGACACTGACGGTGACGATTGGCGACGGCAAGAAGCAGTCATTGCCTTTCAAGACTCCCGGGGCTGGCGAATCCACGACCGGCGCGGGCAACGTCTCCTCGCTCGGCGGATACTACAACGAGCTGTCCGCGTTCATCTCGTGCCTCCAGAAAAAGAGAGCCCCGAAAGTCGCCACCGGCGACCAGGCGGCAGATTCTCTCGCCACCGCGATCGCCGAAATCCAATCCGCCAGCACCGCGCGCACGGTCAAAATTCCAAAAACCTAAACCAAACCACCACCATGAAAAAATCTGTCAGCATTTGTTGTTTCTACGGAAACTGGAGCATCGAAGAAAAAATCGTCCTCGCAACTGAGGCCGGATTCAAGGGGTTCGAGATCGACCTCAGCGAGGACGGTCCGGTGAATCTCAAGAGCACCCCGGAGGAGTTGAAGGCATTCCGTGCGCTTGCGGAAAAGCACGGTCTCGAACTCAGCGGCCTCATGTCGTTCCTCTACTGGGGGGCGAATGCGGCGAGCGCGGACCCGGCGGTGCGGGACAAGGCGGCCAAGCTTCTCGCCAGGCAGATCGAGTGCGCCAAACAGCTCGGCATCGACACCATCCTCGCCGTCCCCGGCGCGGTCGGAGTGGATTTCATCCCCGGCGCGGAAACCGTGCGCTACGACCTTGCCTACGAGCGTGCGACGGAGTTCATCAAAGCCGCGCTGCCCGCTGCCGAAAAAGCCGGAGTCACGATCGCGGTGGAAAACGTCTGGAACAAATTCCTGCTCAGCCCGCTGGAAATGAAAGCGTTCATCGACCAGTTCACCAGCAAGAATGTCGGCGTCTATTTCGATGTCGCGAACACGCTTGCCTTCGGCTACCCGGAGCACTGGATCGAAATCCTCGGCTCGCGGATCAAGCGCGTCCACTTCAAGGATTACCGCCGCGCAGTCGGTTCGGCGGACGGCTTTTGCGACCTGCTCTCCGGCGATGTGGACTGGCCCGCGGTCATGGCCGCGCTGCGCAAGACCGGCTACGATGGATGGGTTGCCGCCGAGATGATCCCGCCGGTGCCCTTCTACAAGCATTGCCCGGAAGTTCTCATCCACACCACCGCGCGGGCGATGGACGCGATCTTCAAGCTCTGAGCCGATGATCGCACTCGCCGCCGCCACTCACCCAGACGACATCGAATTCATGATGGCCGGGACCCTCATGAGTTTGAAGGACGCGGGATGCGAAATTCATCTCTGGAACCTTGCCAACGGATGCTGCGGTTCGGCGACGCTTTCGCGCGAGGAGGCCATCGCCGTCCGATGGGAAGAGGCTCAAGCCTCGGCCAAACTTGCCGGAGGAACCGCCCATCCGCCGCTATTCGACGATCTGGGCCTCTACTACGATGCGCCATCGGTGGCGCGCGCGGCCGCCGTCATCCGCCAAATCCAGCCTGACATCATCCTCACCCAGTCGCCGCAGGATTACATGGAGGACCACCAGAACACGACGCGCTTGGTCGTTACGGGAGCATTCACGCGGGCGATGAAAAACTTCGTCACAATCCCGGATGTCGCGATTTACGACAAGCCGGTTGCCCTCTATCACGCGCTGCCGCACGGGCTCAACGATGCCCTGCGCGAGCCGGTCGCCCCGCATTTTTTCACCGACATCGGCCCGGTCCTCGCCCGCAAGCGTGCGATGCTTGCCTGCCATGCCTCGCAAAAGGAATGGCTCGACGTCACCCAGGGGATGGATGTCTACCTCGACGAAATGGAGCGGATGAGCCGCGAGGTCGGGCGCATGAGCGGAAAATATGAATGCGCCGAAGGCTGGCGCCGCCACTCGCACCTCGGGTTCGGCCCGGAGGACTTCGATCCGATCTCCGACCTTCTGAAAACTTAATTCTTTAACCTTAAACCTCACAACCCATGCCAAGACCAATCAGCAAACTCGCTCCCGCCTGGTGGGATTACACGACACTCGAACCCGATCTTCTCGCCGATGCCGCGCGCATTGATGAGAAAAAGCTCAAGAGCCTCTCGCGGCCGGGATTCACGATTCATTTCTACGACACGGTGCAGGAGTTCTATGCCGCCGAGGCGCTGGAATACATCGACGCCTGGCGGCAGAGCACGCCGGACAACCCGGCCGGCATCTGCGGGCCGATCGGGCCGACCGAGCAACTCCCCGTCGTGGCCCGCATGGTCAACGCCCTCGGGATCAACCTCAGGAAGCATGACGCTCATTTCTGGGGCATGGACGAGTGGGTGATTGACGGCAAGACGGTGGATAGGACGCACCCGCTCTCGTTTGCCAAGGCGGACAAGGAACTCTGCTTCGACCGGATCGAGAAAAGCCTGCGCATCCCGGAGAAGAACCTGCATTTCCCGAGCGGCGATCTCGATGCCTACAGCAGGAGCTACGACGACATCCGCTGCGTGGTCATGCAGGGCGGGCAGGGCGAGATTAAGCACTGGGCATTCAACGACCCGCTGCCGCGCGCCGGAAAATACAAAGACGCACCGCCAACACCCGCAGAATACCGCAAGCTCGGCACGCGCTTTGTGAAGCTGCACCCTGTGACAATCACCCAGAACGCCCGCACGAGCGGCGGCGGGAATGTCGCGCTGGTGCCGGCCGAGGCCGCCACGGTCGGCCCGCGCGAAACGTGGAAAGCCGAAAAGGTCTCGATCTGGCATCCCGGCCACCACGACAACCCGTTCGGCCTGCGCCTCAGCGCGCTGATGATCTCGAAGCGGCTCCCGGACTCCAGCGTCCCGATGTCGCTGCTTGCGGATCACCCGAACGTCCACTTCCATTACCTGCGCCCGGGGATCGGAACCGTCGCCGTTGAGATGCATTGAGGATGATTTGCCCGGAACTTTTTGCTTTTGACATCCATGATCGCGATGCCGTCCGCGCCGCTTTTGCCGATGCGCCCGCCCTTCAAATGCAGCAGGGATGGCGCGACGCGCCCGAGGATAAGTTCCTGCCCGCCCGCGTGAGGATCGGCTGGACGGATGATCGGTTTCTCGCTTTTGGTGAACTGGCAGACAACCGGCTCACCACGCGGGCGACCGAGGACAACCAACTCCTGTGCAGCTTGGGCGATGTCTTTGAGATTTTCCTGCGCGAATCGGAGGGCGAGAGCTATGTTGAGTTCCATATCGCTCCGAACGGAAAGCGCCTTCAGCTTTTATGGCCCGATGCGGCGACTTTCCGACGGGTCGGAAAAAAGGAAATGTCCCTCGATGAGCTGAAGGTTCACGAGCCGATCTTCGACTTCTCGCAGTGGTCCGAGGCTCAGACATGGTGCATCTGTGCTTCCGTGCCCAGCTCTGTGGTTCTGCCCGTCGGAATGTCGTTGGAGGGCCGGACATGGAAGGCATCGTTCAGCCGTTATGACTACTCGACGGACGATGAGCCGCCCGTCCTCTCCTCGACCTCGCCCCACGCCGAGGTATCCTTCCACCGCCAGCAGGAGTGGGCAGATGTGACTTTCAGATGAATTAATTGGACGTTTGCTCCCGGACTTCCGTCCGGAGTCGTCAATAAGACTGCTTCGGTGGATTTCGGCAGCGAGAGAATCGATGTGGATTTTTACTACAACAGACAATCAGCGCCGAGGCCGATGGTTGGTATAGCCGGGAAGCGGAATAGGCTTCACGGATCGAATCGGGAACCGGCTCAGCACGGCATTCCCGCTCTGCTCGCTGAAAAAAAGAAGCGTCCGAGCCTCCACATCCCTCTGCTCCACAAGGAACCATCCCAGCTCCACCGCAACGAGGGCTGCGACAATCAGCAACAGAAGCCTCGCAAGAATTTTAAGCACTCCCATTTCTGCATGCTGCTACCGATTGGTTGCCGGACTTGGCAATCCCCTCAACGAACCACGTGGGGTTTCCAGGTCCAGCCAACTCGTCACATCAATGAATCGCTTGCCCTTGTCCACAACGGGATCTTCGAACACCGGGCGGCATGACCGGACAGCAGGGACTTCAGTGATTTGGGAAGCTGCGTCACATCACCGCCCTCAAAATAGGAAAGCGCCCGCAGGGCCACGGCGACCGGAAAGCCCGGATAGAGGGCGCAGGCCGCCCCCAATCCATCCTCCACTCGCAAGCCGCTCTTCAAAAGAATAGACAAATCCTCGTAATCTTTTCGTTCGCTCCGCACTTGGATGACCTTCAGCTTTTGCACCATCAGATCCAGATCCGATGCAACCTTCAGCCCATGGAGCGGAATCTCGGAAGGGTCCCCCACGCGGCCAAAACGGAGTCCGCCGAAAAACGAAAATTTCACCGGCCCCAGCTCTGTCGGCTTGCTGCAGGTGAGGGTGTTGTCTGCCACCTGAAGAATCTCACTGTCCTGCAAAATCGGATCCTCCGAGTGGAAGGCAAAAGGATCAAATGGCCGCTCGGAGAAAAAATCAAAATCCACCGACTGCCTGTGTCCGTGCCGCAAGGCAATGGCCGTCCCCCCATACAGCACGAAACGATCTGCCCACCGTGCAGTCTCCGGCCAGAGAGCAAGCTGGGCCGGGGGAAGAATTTCCAGTTTGGGCAGGAGCGGAGGCATCGCTTGTCAGGATCACAAAACTTTGCGTGGCATCTCGGGAACTTCCTTCCACCCCAGGCGATAGTGCCAGTAATGCCAGGATGCCGGATCAAACACCCCGGCCGCCGCTCCTTGCAGTGCGTCCCTGAGCAGGTCTGCCGGGAAGTGCTTCTCGACCCAGGTTTGGTCCTCCCACGTCGCCCGGTTCATCACATGCCCAAGAAAGAAATCTGGCTCAACCTCCCTCGCGGGCTTCCACCAGACATATTTTGCGGCGAGCTTCAGCCACCCTGCGGCGACCTCATCATCATCCATGCTCATGTCGTGAGAATACCAGAAAACCAAGAGTGAAACCACCCATTGTTTTGCCCGGCATCATGGGTAGTGAGGATGGGGCGGACCCAGCTCCGCCGCAACGAGAGTGGCGACCATGAATAGAATAATTGCGACCAGTTTTTTCGATCGGGTCATTCCGCAAAATCTCAGCTTCGGGAATCCTCTGCAACGCCGCACTCAGCAAACTCTCACCACCCGGATTCCGAGCAATTTCCCAAGCTTTTCAATGCGCTCAACGACATGGCCGATCCCAACCGCGCAGTGGTGTGCCGGACCATGGGAGTTGGTCTTTTGTTGTGCTCTTATCCAGGTCAAACCTTCATGGCTGGATTCTCGAAAGGACTCAACGGCGATAAAACAATCGACACAACTCCCGCCCAGAATGCTTACGATTTTTGGGCGGTAATTTTTCGCGCTCCAGATGGCGGCGCGGTTGCTTGGAAGGCAAAACTCATGAACAACAGGGATTCAGGAGTGCTGTCCGGCTATCCCAACTGGCGGCAGGTCGTGCCCAATACCCAGGAGCAACGCACAAAGGTTACGCTGCCCGAGGAACATGGGTTCGCGGCCATCGTAAACGGTCTTCCCGGTGCAGACATCACCAACAGCCCGGTGGATCTCATGGTCGAAAACGGAGCCGTCTCCGTAAAAGCCACCACGGGAGGATGCATCCTGCTCGAAGGAGCCACGGCCAAAGGACCGGACATCAAGATCCGCCTGAACCGGGATTACCTGACAAAGGCCTTTGCCTACGGGCTGACCCAAATCGGTCTCACCGATGCCATGTCTCCCCTGCTCTTCACCCGTGAAGGAAGGCAGATGGTCGTCATGCCACTGCGGATCGCGGACATCCAGGAACCAACAAACCAACCGGCTCCCCAGGAGCCACAACCAGAAAGGAAACCCATGTCAAACGGACATACCAACGGGGCGACAACGCCCCACCTCAACGGAGCCCAGCGCTCCACAACGCCGGTCAATCCGGCAGCGGACAAACCGGCCATCGAAGTCGCCATCGATAAACTCGACGGCTTCAAGGTCACGTTCCGCGAAGCCCTCGTCGGTGTCACTGAACTCACGACCCTGCTCCGGCAGGCAGTCAGGGATCAGAAGGCTGGCGAGAAAGAAGTCCAATTCACGGCAAACATGCGGTTCGCCTCTGTGGCGGGAGACTTTGAGAGATCAGAGAAAACATCAGATCGTCAGCGCGAGCAGGGACTCAGCACGGGCGACTGCGAGTTGCCTGGCGTCGGTCGATACAAATGCCTCCGCTCCCGTCGCCTTTGCCAGAGCACAATGCAGGATGTCCAGCGACCGGCATCCGATTGACGCAGCGTGCGCCAACGACATCGCAACCGCATCTCGCATGGCCGACTGCAAACCGACTCTTCCCCTCGAAAGTTTTCCGGTGGACAGATCCTCCCGCACAAGATCGAGCGCGGCGTTTACACGTTCCCGATTCGCCTCGCCGCGAAACACTTTGAGCTGCATGGCCGTTGCCATTTCCAGTTCGTGGAGGTCGGTAAAGATGATCGCCTTCCCGAACACAATTTTTGCCACAGCCTGACTCTCCGGCTCAGGATAATAGAGTTTCACCAGACAGCCCGTGTCGAGATACAGCACGGGTTATTCTCTCCCTTCGGCCACCAACTCACTCAGCGGTTTGCCTACCGGGTGATCCCCCCATACCGCTTTCGCGCGAGCCAAAAAATCCGGCTCGGGCACTTCAACCGCCGACGTTTTGAAGCGTCGCCGTTCCAACCATTCCTCCAGTTCCTCAACTTGCGGGGAAGGCAGGCGGACGATGGCCTCTTCAATTTCTGCGAGCGTGCTCATGGCATGAAAATACCCGTTCAACCGGGTTTTTCAAGCCCGAGTTCCGCCCAACGAACCCGTTCCGCACCGCTGCGGACGAAAATCCAACCAACACAAAGAAAGGAAAACCGATGAACATCATCGAACCACCAGCACCACGCGTCCAGACCCCGCCGCGCGGAATGCTTCTTCATTGCGGGGCCGAAATCGTCAGCCGCGATCAGTTGTTCGCCGTGCCGACACCAAGAGGAACCCAGACATGGTATTCATCAAAAAATCCTTCTTCCACCCGAGTATTGACGGAATTATTTCTGCGCAGCCCGAATATTATTAAAAATGGGCTTTGGAACTCCTGCAATTTCCGGTCTGCCTCTCGAATTTTTGGCATGCGTGGACATGGGTGAGCATCGGCAGAGATGGATAGAGACGTTATGACAAACCGTTATGACTCCGTCTTTTCTTTGCGTCCATCTAGCCGTAACCCCTTGAGAATCAAGGGGGAGAGCGGGTGACGAGACTCGAACTCGCGACATCAACCTTGGCAAGGTTGCACTCTACCAACTGAGTTACACCCGCGTGAGAGTTTCAAGATTGTGCCAATCGTGGCCGTCACGTCAATGCATTCTTTTTTTGGAGAATAAACGCGAAAGGCGAAGGAACCTCATGAAATCAGATGCTCTGCATGGCGTTCGTGCCTGCTGAAAGCTTTCTACTGGTCATTTCTTTCCGGGTGGAGTGCAATAGGGTCATCGGGTGACGGACCATTTTCCGACCACCAGCAGCTTTCCTTGACCCATGAAGTTCGCCATTTTCCAATTCCTTCCGGCAGCGTGCGCCGTATTGCTCCCCGTCGTTCTTCCAGCCAAACGGCTCAGGTGAACCGCATCGTGCCGACCCTGCCCGATCTTGTGATCGCGGCCCGCCAGCGTGCGGTTTGCTACGATCACGAGCGCCTCTCCGCCATCGTCCGGGCCGCCCTGCCGGCCTGCATGGCGGCGGCAGAGAAGCTCGGTGGCCCGCTGCCCGGGCTCCGCACCATCGAATGCTCCGTTGTCGGTTCCCGCACGATGGCAAAGATCCACCGCGGGTTTTTGAACGAGCGCGGCGCGACCGACGTCATCACTTTTCCCTATGGCGAGATTGTCGTCTGCGCAACGGTCGCCGCATCGCGGGGGCCGGAGTTCGGGCACACCGTGGCCGACGAGCTTGCGCTCTACTGCATTCACGGACTACTGCACCTTGCGGGACACGATGATCACCACCCTGCCGATGCGGAGCGCATGCGCGGAGAGCAGGAAAAAATCCTGAAATCGGCAGCCGGGAAAATCTGTTGACCCGCCAAAATCAGGCGCTTTTCCGCCGTGTCCTCTTTCGGGATCAATCACCAAGAAATCAGCGCAAATAAAAAGCATTGACTTCTGAGCATTATTGAGCATTTTTGACGCATGGCAGCTTCCACTCTTTTTCGTGCGCGTGTTCCATCGGTTCGCTTGAAGCGGGCCGAAAAGGTATTTTCGCGCCTCGGGATGAAGACCGGCGATGCCTTCAATATTTTTCTGGCTCAGGTCGAACTGCGGAACGACATGCCCTTTTCCATCACGGCTTTCCCGGAACGGCTTCTGACAACCGGCCAGCAGGGGAAACTGTGGGAGGACGCATTCGGTGAGTATTGATGCCATTCCCGGCGAGGTGTGGATGGTTGATTTCGGCCTTGTCGCGAAACAGCGACCGGTGTTGGTTCTGGCTTTTCCGCAACCCCAGGATGCGCGTGCGCTGGTCGTGGTGGTTCCTCTCACGTCGCAGCAACGGGGGCTGCGTGGGGAAGTGGACATTGGCAAACCCCGCTGGCTTCCCAAGCATTCCGCGGTGAACGTCCAAGGTTTCGCAAGCATCGATCAAAACGCCCTGCTTCGCAAACTCGGAAGGCTGCCCGAGGCTCAGTTTCAAATGGTGAAAACAGCCATTCGAGACTTGCTGGATTTGTAGGCTTCAAAATGGGCATTGGCGGGAAGGCCCGGAGCGGTTTGGAGGAATGGTTCGCCGTTTCAAAATCGAGGCTGGTGATTTTCATTGGGGGGTTGTGGCGAGGCGTTGCTGCGTCATCACGCAGGATTTCCCCCGGCGTGTTGAGAACCGGAAGGATGCTGTTTTTTTCATGGGGAGGAATCCATCAGGAGCGACTCGAAGGCATTCGCGATAGATTCCAGATCGAATCGTTTCGAGAGTTCGAGGCTGCGGAATTTCATCCGGTGGAGCAAGGCGGGGTCCGAGGCGAGGAGGGAGAGCTTTTCCTGAAAAGCTCCGGGTGCCGAAATGGGGACGGCAAAGCCGTTGTCCTCGATGAGATCGGAGAGGCCGCCGATGTCGCTGCCAAGGATCGCGACGCCATGCTTGAGCGCCTCAATCGCGGCAACGGGGTTCCCCTCCGAGGTCGAGGGCATGAGGAGGATGTCTGCGCGGGCGAGAACGTCGCGCATGACGCTCTCGTCGGTCCAGCCCAGGAGGCGGACGCGGGCGCAGAGGCCGGTCTCGCGGATGGCGGACTCGATTTCCCCGCGCTGGGCGCCGTCTCCGATGAGCGTGAGCGACCACGGGAAACCGCACCCGGCCAGCGCCCGGATCATCCACGGGAAATTTTTTTGCGGGTTGAAGCGTCCGATGGCGGCGAGTTCGAGCGGGAGGGATGGCGGGCGCGCCTTTTCTGCGCGGCCGAGCATGGAGAGACCGTTGAGGATCACGCGCGGGGTGACACCATAGGCTTTGCGGGCGAGTCCTGCCGCGAAGCTGCTGCTCGCGGAAATCCCGGCGGCATTTTTCCAAACCGGCCGGATCAGCGGATTCAAGACGCGGAACAGCGCGTCGGTCTGGTCCGGGGTTCCGCCCGGCAGGTCGCCGAGGTGGGCGGTGAGGACGTAGGGTTTTCCGGTGAGCGCGCGGCAGGCGAACGCGAGCACCCCGGACGGCACGGCGAAATGCGCATGGACGACGTCCGGCTTCCAGTTGTGAATGTGGCGGAGGGACGGAAGAAACGAGGTGGCCAGGAAGCCCGCCATTTCGGGAACCGTGCAGAGGTCGGCGCGGCGGCGGAATGCGAAGGATCGGAAGATTTCGACCCCGTCGCGCTCCTCATTTTTCGGAAGTCCCTTGATCCATGCCGTCTGGACCCGAACCTGGTGGCCGCGCCGCACAAGGGCCGCAGCGACGTTGTGGGCCATCCGCCCGCCTCCGCCGCCGACCGGCGGGTATTCGTAGCAGAGGGTCAGAATTTTCATCCCGAAAACCTCCGGTAAATCTCCTCGACCTCGGCGCACATTCGCGCGGCCGAAAACCGGAAGGAGATTTTTTCCGAGGCGGCCCGCCCGATCCGAGCGGCGAGCTCCGGATCTTCGAGCAGCCGGCAGACCCGGTCCGCGAAATGGCCGCAGGCCCCGGACGGCACGAGGAATCCATCCGTTCCGTCCCCGACGACCTCCGCGATGCCATCGAGTGCGGAGGCGACGACGGGCACTTCCATGGCCATCGCCTCGAGCAGGGTCATCGGCAGGCCCTCAAAGAGCGAGGGCATCAGGAGCACATCGGCTGCCAGATAGACGAGCCGGGTATCGGCCACGTAGCCGGAAAACACCAGCCGTTCTCCGAGGCCGGCTCCCCGCCGCCGCAAAAGCTCCTCCTCCGGACCCTCGCCCGCAAGCAGGAAAACGGCGTCCGGATGACGCTTGGAAACCTCGCCCGCGACTTCAAGGAAGAGCGAGAAATTTTTTTGCGGATTGAGCCGTCCGACTCCCGCGACGACAGGTGCCCCCGCCGGCAGGCCCAGCTTTCGCCTGGCTTCCGCGCGCGTGCCGCGCGATTTCGAATACCGGGCGGTATCGACCGCATTCTGGATGAGCGTGATTTTTTCCACGGGCACGCGCTCGCGCTCGACAAGGAATTTCCGGCACGAGTCCGAGACGGCGATGAGGTGGGTGGCGAGGCGGTTCGAGAGCGTGTCGAGGGCGAGCCGGAGCCGGTTGTTCGCCCGGTAGTCGTCGTTCGTGTGGTCGTGGTTGAGGATGACCGGGACGCGGCAGAGCGCTCCAACCGGCTTGGCAAAGACGTTCGAGGCGACAAGGTGGCAGTGCAGGATGTCGAACCGCCCGCGCAGCAACAAGACGGGAAGGCTCGCGGCGTACAACGGAAAAAGCTTGTGAGGCGACAGCGAGTGCAGCGGGATGCCGAGAACGGACATGCGTTCCCAATAGACCCCGTGTCCGTGCATCGTGGCGACCTCATGGTAAAAATGCTCCCTGTCCCCGCATGTGGCGAGGTTCAGCACGACCTCCTGCGCTCCCCCGAGATGCAGGCTGTCAATGACATGCAGGATCTTTTTCATCTGCAAAAGAGACTCACGTCTGGCCTCTGTGCCGGTGTCCGGGGCGCGCCCCGGGCGGGATATGCCGCTTGAAGTCCATCGCGCCGTGCAAAACCCGAACGATTTGGAGAACGCCATGGCGAATCCGGAAGAGAATCACATGCTTCCCTTCGGCCGCGATTTGGCAGCCGCTGAAAAGATCCGGGCGAAATCGGAATTTCGAGGCGTTCTCAAGGATGTGCTCGAATTTGTTCCAGAGCCGATCCAGACACTCCTGCTCTTGGATCGGGCCCCAGCGATCCAAAGTGTAGGCTCGGATCGAACGCAGATCGTCCATGGCGGCGTGGGTGAACTCGAGTTTCACGGGGCCTTCCGCGCTGCCGCCAGAAATTCTTTTTTGGATTTGACGCGCACCACCTGGCCAGCCTCGAGCTGGGCAAATCCGATCGCCGCCTCGCGTTGGAGCCATTCGTTTTCCCCCTCGCGCCGGAGCGATTCCCGCAGCGCCTCGCGGATGATTTCACTGGCGTTGTTGTAGTGCCCGGAAGCGACCTTTGCCTTGACGGCGCTTTCCAACTCTGGAGTGAGCGAAATATTCACGGCCTCATGCTGCAAAGATTAACAAAGATTGTCAATTCAGGAGCGACATTCAGGAGCGATCCGACCGACCCGCAACCAGTGCCTGATCGGCGATCCGCAGAGTCCCACCGAAAGACGCTCTGATTTTTTCAGTTGACTTACCAAGGTGACTTTGGTTATCTCTGTTACCCATGCAAGCAGAAAAATTTAAAAAATCCACCAAGACATTTCCCTTGGAGATTGAGGACGAGCTTCACAAAACGTTGAAGGTCATGGCAATCAAAGAAGATAAAACTCTGCACTCGCTGATTATCGACACTCTTTCCGCGTGCATTCAAGAGGAGCCCGGCCCCTATCGTGGAAAACATCAGGCGGAGAAGTGATATGAAATCACCCTTTGTCAATGGTTCTCAAGCGTGGCCGCTTCGATGCACCAAGGACGAACCTGTCCAGATCATCTCAGGCGATGTTCGCACGAAGCTGTTGGAAATCCCTGATCAGACTTTCCATGCTTGCATCACCTCCCCCCCTTACTGGGGGATGAGAGACTACGGGCACAGTGGTCAAATTGGAGCCGAGGAGAACCTCAAAGAATATGTCGAGAACTTGGTTTTATGCTTTCGGGAGGTTCGTCGTGTCCTTCGCTCCGACGGGACGTTCTGGCTGAATATCGGAAATACATATACATCAGGGGGAAGGGCGTGGAGAGACAAAGACGTAAAAAACAAGGGTCGGGCCATGTCCTATCGTCCCGATACCCCGGATGGTTTGAAGCCGAAGGACTTGATCGGCGTTGCTTGGATGGTTGCGATGGCTCTACAACTGGATGGTTGGTATCTCCGTTCGGACATCATCTGGCATAAGCCGAATTGCCAGCCGGAATCGGTTAAAGATCGCGTGACCGTTTCGCATGAATACCTCTTCATGTTTTCAAAAAATGAGAGTTACTACTTCGATCAGGAGGCAATCAAAGAGACAACTGCGGATGGCCTGGGAAGGAAAAACAAGAGAACCGTCTGGGCGATAAATACCGAGCCCTGCAAAGAAGCCCACTTCGCCGTCTTTCCGCGTGCTCTGGTGCGGCCATGCATTCTTGCGGGTTCGCCACCCAACGGGGTTGTGCTGGATCCGTTTTTCGGCAGTGGCACCGTGGGCATTGTGGCAATCGAGACCGGGCGGAGATGCGTGGGAGTAGAAGCAAAACCAGAATATGTGGAGATTGCGAAAAGCCGCGTCAACGCGTCCCCCTCGCTGCTCTTCACGGAATAGGGCTCTCGAACTGCCAGGTTGCATGAACCTCGCAGAGAGTTTTTTGCAATCCCTTGATTTGTAATTTTCGTTCGCCGCCGCCGTCAAAATACAAATTGAAAAGGCCTTCGCCCTTCTCTTCAACATAGCAGTAGCCCGGCTTGGGGTTTTGTTGGCTTTTTGTCATCATTTCAAGGCGCCCTTTGGCCGCCTTTGAAAGGAGTTTTTTGGGAATCTCCACAAGTTCATATTTGAAAACTGGATCGCCCTTTTTCAGCGCCCGAAGAATCAATATCCGATTCAAGCCATTCAGAATGGCGAGAAACTGTTGGCGCAACCCAACCAAATCCTTTGGATCACTCCCCCATGTTCCGCCGCCAAGTTCCATGAATTTCGAGATATGAATCGTGCCTTCACGAATGGCTTTCGCCGCTTCGGTTTTGAGCGAATATTTTTCTCCAGCGATTTCAATATCAAACCCTCTTGTTCCCCGTGGTGCCATTTGAGCTGGAATCCCCGCTTCAAGCAGCACACGCTCAAGCGAATATTCAAATTTGTCTTTTGAAAATGGTTCCCTGGAAAAACTGTGGTGCATTCGGAGAACGTCCCCAAAATCCTCAAGAACCGCTTGCGAAATGAGGGTCGAAGTCGGCTTGCGAACAAATTCCTTTGGTTGCTGAAAAATCCATACGATTTTGTCAACAAGCTGGAGGCGGTAATTTGACAGCTCTGGGATCGCTGAGAGAAGTCGCTCAATTCTTTGTTCTCTGGTCATTCGGATGAAAATTGCAGCTTGCGCACTCAAGGGCGAGTTTCAGTATTTTTCCGCGTCTGCCACTGCTGCCAGACGTATTCGCACCAGAGGTAGAGCCGCTCATCCGAGAGCCCGCGCACATGGGTGCCGAGCTTTTCGCGCAGGAAACCGCCGGAAGGATCGGGCGCGATCCGCCCGGACCGCAGCCAGGGTCCGATCGGCGAGCCGAATCCCTTTTTCTTTCTATCGATGATGTCGGGGGGCAGGAGCGGAGCGGCCGCGCGTTTGAGCAGATACTTCGTGGTTCCGCCGCGGAGCTTGAAACGTCCGGGCAGCTTTCTCGCAAAATCCGCAACCTCGATATCGAGGAACGGGCTGCGCACCTCGAGCGAATTCATCATGCTCGCCCGGTCGGCCTTGGCCAGAATCCCGTCCTGCAAATAGATCTCCGTGAAAAATTGCAGCGCGCGGTCCAGCGGGGAGTCGCTTGCGCACTCGTCCCACGCGCGGATCGCCTCGCCGTAGATTTCCTCGACGCGGAACGGCGACTCCGTGACGCGCGCGAGCTCGTCCGGTTCGAGCGCGCCCATCCAGACCGGATTCCAGAGCCGCGGAGGATGGCTCAGCCCGCGCAGCGTGCGCTTGATTTTGAAATCCCAACTGATGTTCGCATGGGAGACCGGGAGGCGGGCGGCCACCAGGCGGATGGCTTTGTGCAGCGGGCGGGGGACAACCCGCGAGTAAATCCCCGCGAGCCGCAGCGCCCGGAACGGATCGTATCCCGCAAAGAGTTCATCGCCGCCGTCCCCGCCGAGCGCGACGGTCACCTCCCGGCGCGCAAACCGGCAGAGCAGCCAGGTGGGCAGAAGCGAACTGTCGCCCTGCGGTTCGTCGAGGCGCTCAAAGATCTGCGGCAGGACATCCACGGCGGCATCGAGGCTCAGCGTCTCCTGGCGGTGGTTGGTCCCGAGAAACTCCGCCATGCGGCGCGCGGGGCCGGACTCGTCGAAGGAGGGTTCGGAAAAACCGATCGTGAACGTCCGCAGGGACGGGCCGCCGAGCTCGCGGGCGGCCAGGGCGGCGACAAGTGAGGAGTCGATGCCCCCGCTCAAAAAAATCCCGAGCGGGACGTCGGCCATCAGCCGCCGTTTGGTCGCGCGCCCGACGAGTTCCCGCAATTCCTCCGCGAGGTCGTCCCCGGTGGCCGCCGGCTCCTCCGGCTCGAGGACATACCGCCAGTAGCGGGAAATCTGGAGCCTGTCCGTGCGGACGTCGAGGTTGTGAGCGGCCGGGAGCTTCCAGATTCCCTGGATCGCCGAATGCGGGGCCGGGATCATGCCGAGCGCCAGGAATTTCACGCGGGCGAGTTCCGATTCGCTCCGCGGGGCGAGGGGATGGCGGAGGAGAGCGGTCAGTTCCGACGCGAAGGCGAACGTTCCGTTCCTTTGAAAATAGTAGAGCGGTTTTTTTCCGAATCGGTCCCGGCTCAGGAACAGCCGGCGGGCGTCTTTGTCCCAGATGGCAAACGCCCACATGCCGTTGAGGCGTCCGACGAGCCCCTCCTGCCATTCGCGCCAGCCGTGGAGGAGCACCTCGGTGTCCGAGTGGTCGGTCAGGAAGACATGCCCTCTTGCAGACAGCTCCGCGCGCAGTTCGCGGTGGTTGTAGATTTCCCCGTTGAAGACCACAACCAGGCGCCCGTCGGACGAGGACATCGGCTGGGCCCCGCCGCCGAGATCCACAATCGAAAGCCGCCGGTGCCCGAGATGCACCCCCTCCTCAACAAAAAACCCGTCGGCATCCGGCCCGCGATGGGCGAGCCGCGCGGTCATGGCCTCGAGATCGCCGCGGTCTCCGGAGCCGAGGAAGCCGGCTATCCCGCACATTTTTTAAGAGGATGAGGCATGTCTTCCAGGTGCGGGGCGCGGATTCAGCCGGTCGGTTTTTGCGCCCAGAGCGAACCGTGGGCGGTCATCAAATCCTCCTCGCTGTAGCGGGAGGTGAACTCGGGGTGAATCCTGTCTTTGATCCGGAGAAATTCCGAATCCCTGGCGCTGGCTTTGAGAATCCGGGTGTCAAAACCTTTCCGAGCGAAGAAATGGACATGGTCCCCGATCCGCCAGCGGGGGAGGTCGCCCGGATCGAGGAAGCGGGACCATGTTTTGGCCGACCACAGGAGGCAGTGGTAGGGATACCGGAAGTAATGATCCCTGTAGTCCACGACATGAAACATGACCCCGCCCGGCTTGAGCAAACGCCAGAGATCGTCGGTCAAGTCCGGCATGTTCGTGACATGCTCCAGCACCGCCAACGAAAGGACCATGTCGAAGCTTTCATCGGGCAGGGAATCCACCGAGGTCACCCGCAAAACCCTTTTGCGCAGGTCGTCCTCCGCCATCGCCGCCGCAGCGGCCGCCTCCCTCAGTTGCCTTTCATCCCTTTCGTCATCGAACGGCCGGAACGGCTCGAACGACACCGCTTTTTCCGCCCCGTGCGCGACGAGGGCGTAGCAACTGCCGTTTGTCCTGCCGGTTCCGATTTCCAGAATCGCTTTGCCGTGCAGCCATTGTTCCAACGGGAGCGGAATGTTGTTCCGGTAGATGCCGAAAATCCCGTCCTGGTCCAGTTCTCCCAGATTCGGCTTCAACCCCGGGATTTTTTCTTTCCATCTTTTCGGCAGGGCGGCCCATGGCAGAAACCGTCTGAGGATCCTGGCGGCCAGGTAGAGGCATGTGTCCTTGTCCATCGCGCTAAGCCTTGTGATCTGTTGGAAGATTCCTCGTGCGGCTGACCATGTAGATCGATTTTCCCTGCGACTCGTGGAACGTCCGCGTGATCATCTCCGCCAGCAGGCCCATGAGCACGCAGATCATCCCGGTCATGAACGAAAAGACGGCCATCATCGGAAGCGGGGTCGCCGTGAAATAATACCCCAGCGTCCGCACATAGAACGTCCAGCCCGCGAAGCCCGCCGAGGCCGCGAAAAAAATCAGCCCCCAGAACCCGAAGAGATACATCGGCTTCATCATGTATTTTTCAAGGAACTTCACCGTCACCAGATCCATGAGAACCTTCAGCACCCGCTCGATGCCGTATTTCGATTTTCCGGAAATCCGGGCGTGGTGGTTGACGGTAATTTCGGAGATCTTCGCGCCGTGCCACTTCGCGTAGATCGGCAGGAACCGGTGCATCTCGCCGTAGAGGCGAACCCCCTTGATGACCTCCGAGCGGTAGGCTTTCAGCGAACAGCCGAAATCGTGCAGGGCCACGCCCGAAACGACCGAGATCAGCTTGTTGGCCATGATGCTCGGCAGGTTGCGTTGCAGCGCATGGTCCTGCCGGTCCTTCCGCCATCCGGAACAGACATCGAATCCCTCGTCGAGCTTCGCGAGCATGCGCGGGATGTCCTCCGGGTCGTTCTGCCCGTCGCCGTCCATCGGAATGATCGTGTCCCCGCTCGCAAAATCAAAGCCGGCCATCATCGCGGCGGTCTGCCCGAAATTCCTGCGGAAGTGGACGACCTTCACCTCGGGATGCTCCGCTGCGAGCCGGTCGAGGATTGCCGCGCTCCCGTCGAGGCTCCCGTCGTTGATGAAAATGATTTCCCACGGTTCGCCGCGCCGGAGCATGACGGCCTGCACTTTTTCGAAAAGCGGCAGAAGGGCATCCTGTTCGTTATAGACGGGAATGGTCAGGGAAATCATCGCCCCCCTGTTTTCCTTCGCCCGCGCCCTGCGGTCAAGGTGGAACCACTGCGCCCGGGTCGAGCGGGATTCGTTCCAGCGCCCGGACGGGCGAGGTATTGAGCGGGCGCACGCGCTCGTGGATGCCCGGGGCGATCTCCGGTTGCCGGGCGTAGGCCATGGCGAACATCTCGAGGCGCGCATCCATGTTGTCCACAAAATGAAGCGCAACCGCCTCGGGCGTCTTCGGCTCGACAGGAGAACCGAACTGCAGTTCGCCGTGGTGTGCGGCCACAAGGTGCAGGAGGTGCAGGCGAACCTCCTCCGAAGCCGGAGAGAGGGACTTCCACTCCTCGAGCGGAAGCTTCCGCCAGAGCGTGTTCACAAGCTCGATCCCGATGCTGATGTGGCCGAGAAGCTCGCCCCGGATTTCCCGCGGCATCTCGAAGCCCAGTTCGGGCGGACACATTTCCCAGAGCTTTCCGGTATCATGGAAAAGCGCGCCGGCCAGAAGAAGATCCCGGTTGAGTTCGGGGTAAACCCCGCTGAGCGCGTCGGCCGAGCGCATCATCTGCGCGGTGTGCCTCAGCAGCCCGCCGCGGTGGGCGTGGTGATGCACCCGGGCGGCTGCGGCCCGGCGGAACCGATCACCGTGCTCATCGAGAAAAAGCAGACCAAGCGCCCGCAGGCGGGGATCCGCCAGGCCCTCCACAAAGCTGCGCACGCAGGCGAGGTCCTTCTCCGAAGCGGCAGCCTCCTCCGTGGTGCCGGCAAAAAGCGCTGCCGCCTCATCCGCCGTCAGGGGCTTCACCCGCCAGCGACGGCCGTCGAGCCCGAAGCTCCCGTTGAGCAAAAATTCGCCCTCGATTTCGACACAGGCCGCGCGCGCGAGGCTCTCGCAGGAATCAAAGGCCGCGGTATCCACCCAGGCCCGCAGCGTCAGGACATCCGTCGCATCCCGCAGCTTCAGTTCCCAATACGGCTTCCCATTCGCCGAGTCCTTCTTCGTCAGCTCCTCCACCTGGCCGCCCACGCGGCAGGAGAGAGGGCCCGTGCGACAGTCCTGCCTCAATTCCGAAATGGTGCGCCTGACGTTGTCCGACATGCCTGCCAACATGCCCCGCCTCCGCCCCTCCTGTCCAGCCCGTCCGCGCTGCGAACGAGGGATCATCCCCTCAATCCCTCCCGTGCGGTCCGTTCGCGCCTCACAATAAATGTCACAGGTGTGACATATATTGTGAGGCCATTGGTGGGTCGGGGGCCGGGGATTTTTTCAGTGGATGGCCCTTTCGGAGAGGTGCTCCTCCGGCGTGGCCGGGCAAACTTTTGGTTTATCGAAGTCCCGGTTCCTGACAAGAATGCCCGATGCCTGAATCCCGGCGCAGCATTTTGGTGATCCGCGGGGGGGCGATCGGGGATTTCATCCTGACGCTTCCGGCGCTGCGGTTGCTGCGCGAGGGGTTTCCCGGCTGCCGGATCGAGATTGTCGGCTACCGGCATATTTGCCGTGTGGCGGAGGGCAGGTATTATGCGGAAGCGGTGCGTTCGATCGAATATGCGCCGATGGCCGGGTTCTTCAATCCGCGATCCGGGCTGGACGCCGCGCTCTCGGATTACTTTGCGGGCTTCGGGCAGGTGGTTTCTTATCTGTTCGATCCGGACGGGTTTTTCGAGGGGAATTTGCGGCGCTGTGGCGTCAAGAACCTGATTTCCGGGGATCCCCGGATCACGGGCGGGCAACATGCCGCACGCCAACTGGCGCGGCCGCTGGAGTCGCTTGCGCTCTTCCTGGAGGACGAGGCCGCGCGGATTTTTCCTTCCGCTGAGGACCGTGCGGCGGCGGAGGAGCTTCTGCGCGGCCTCAGCGGTCCGCTCGTTGCGATCCACCCCGGCAGCGGGTCGGAGAAAAAGAATTGGCCGTTTCCAGCCTGGAAGGAGCTGATCGCGGTGATCGCGCGTTCGGAGGCCGCCCTGCTCGTGGTATCCGGAGAGAGCGATTCCGGACGCACGGAAGAGTTGAAGCGGGAATTTTCCGGGCGGCTGGTTTTTCTTGAGAGCCTGCCGCTGAGCACGCTGGGGGCGGTTTTGGCACGCTGTGCATTTTTCATCGGTCATGACAGCGGGATTTCGCATCTTGCGGCGGCGGCCGGGGCGGAGAGCCTGCTGCTCTTCGGCCCCACCGATCCCGCCGTCTGGGCCCCGGGGAACCCCGGCGTGAATGTCTTGCGCTCCCCCGGCGGGATCATGCAGAACCTTTCCGTCGGGGAAGTCCTCGAGCGGCTTCCGGAATTTTTGAAAACCTGATGAAAGAGACAATCCTTGCGGTTGACCCGTCGTTGCGCGGGACCGGGTATGCGGTGCTTGAACGGGAGGGAGGGAAGACCCGGTGCCTGCATTTCGGGGTGGTCAAGAACTCCCCCAAGCTCACGGTTTCCGGATGCCTCGTGGCGATCCATGAGCAGCTCGGAGACGTGATCGCGGGGTTTTCTCCGTCGGTGATGGCGATCGAGAGCGTGATTTACGTGCAGAGTTTTCCGACGGCGATCACCCTGGGATCGGCCCGCGGGGCGGCTCTGCTGGCCGCCGCGCAACGCGGCCTCGCCATTTACGAGTATGCGCCGCGCCGGGTGAAGCAGGCGGTTGTCGGGCGCGGTGGCGCGCAGAAATCCCAGGTTGCTTTCATGATCCGCGCCCTTCTCGGACTCACTGTGACCCCGCCGCCGGATGTCGCGGATGCGATGGCGATCGGGCTCACGCACTTCCAGTCCGCCGACGCGGCCGCGCACCGCCGCACCCCTCTCGAGCGCATATGAAAGCCCTCCATCTGGGACGCATCGCCTACCACGACGCGCTGGAGATCCAGATCCGGCATGTCGAGGATCTGATTGCCGGGACCGGTGAGGAAATCCTCCTCCTGCTCGAACACGATCCGGTTTACACGATCGGCCGCACGCGGGATCAATCCAGCCTCCGCGGCAACCTGCCGCATCCGGTGGTCGAAACGAACCGGGGCGGGCAGGCGACCTACCACGGGCCGGGCCAGCTTGTCGGCTACCCGATTCTGGATTTGAACAAACGCGGCCGCGACCTCCACCGCTATCTCCGGTTTCTCGAAGAGTTTCTCATCCGTCTCTGCGCCTCGCACGGGGTTGTGGCGGCGCGCAAGGACGGGTTCACCGGTGTCTGGGTCGGGCCGCGGAAAATCGCATCGCTCGGGGTCGGGGTGAAAAAATGGGTGGCGATGCACGGGTTCGCGCTCAACGTCCAGGACGGCGGCCCGCTGTCCGGCTTCTCGCACATCACGCCCTGCGGGATTGCGGGCGTCGAGATGACGTGCCTGGAGAGGGAGGCGGGAAGAGAGCTCCCGCTTGAGGAGATCGCCCGCGCTTCGGCGGAAAAGTTTCCCTTGTTGCTGGAGGAGTTCCTGCCTGCGTGAAGCGGCTCACGCGGAGGGCTGGACGAAGCGGGCGAGTTTGGCGGCGAGATCCTCCTGTTTGAAAGGCTTGGAGAGGAAGTCGTCCATGCCGGCCGCGAGGCAGCGCTCGCGGTCGCCGAGCATCACGTTGGCCGTGAGCGCGATGATCGGAACGCGTGGCCCGGATTCGAGTTCGCGGATCTTTTTCGTGGCCTCCAGCCCGTCCATCACCGGCATCGCCATATCCATGAAGACGGCGAAAAATTTCCCCGGTGCGAAGGCCTCGACCGCCTCGGCGCCATGGGCGGCGAATTCGGTGCGGTAGCCGAGGTTCTGGAGCATTTTGCCCGCGAGCCGGCTGCTTGCCCGGTCGTCTTCGACGACGAGCACCAGATGGTGCCCGGGCGTTGAGGGAACCGGATCTTCGGAAACTGGTGTCGGTGGGGCGGAAGAAACGGGAGAAGACAGGGGAAGGAGGAAGGTGAACGTGCTGCCTTGGCCCGGAGTGGAGACCACCGAGAGCGATCCGTCCATGGCTTCGGCCAAGTGCTTCGAGATCGCGAGTCCGAGACCGGTGCCCCCGAACTGACGATTTGTTGTCGGGTCCGCCTGCGAGAACGGCTTGAACAGGTGTCCGAGCGATTCGCGGGAAATACCGGGACCGGTGTCTTCGACGGAGAAATCCAGGGCAGGCCGCCCGCCGGCTGATGCTGCTGCAATGCGGAGGACGACCGATCCGCTGGCGGTGAATTTGACAGCGTTGCCAAGGAGGTTGATGAGGATCTGGCGGATCCGGCGTTCGTCGCCAGCGATCTGTTCCGGCACTCCGGAAGCCACTTCGCAGCGGAACGCGATCCCTTTTTCCGCGGCAGCTTTTCGGATGGCGAGGGCGGACGACTCCACAAGCCCGGCGATGGCGAGCGGGGCGGAATGGATCGTCAGAGCGCCCTTTTCCAAGCTCGAGAAATCGAGGATATCGTTCACGACGGCGAGGAGGTGATTGCCGCTGTCCGTGATCGTCCGCGCATATTCCTTTTGCTCGTCGTCGAGCGGGGAGCAGGAGAGGAGTTCGGAGAAGCCGAGTATCCCGTTGAGCGGGGAGCGCAGTTCATGGCTCATCTCGGCGAGGAATTCGCTTTTTGCGGCGGCGACGGTCTCGGCGTGGAGGCGCGCTTCGCCCAGCTTGCTTTCCATGGATTTCCGCATGGTGACGTCCCGAAACGACCACACACGGCCAATGCGGATGCCATCCATGATCATCGGAAAAGAATACCGCTCAAAAAACCGGCCATCCTTGAAAGAGAGTGTATCCATAACTCCTGCGTCAGAAGTGTAGAGCGACTGCACTGTCTTGAGAAAGGAGTTGGGATCGCTCAACTGGGCCTGAACAAAGTCCAGCAGAGCCCGGTCATCACCGCGCTTCATGAGGGACTCCGGGATTCGCCAGATCTCGGCGAATCGCTGGTTGGCTCGCAGCACCTTTCCGTTGTTGTCCACGGCAAGGATGCCGTCGGCGGCGGCTTCGAGAATCGCCTCGAGGTGCGTTTCCCTCTCCCTCATCACCTCTTCCGCCTGCTTGCGCCCGGTGATGTTGGAAAAAGTAATTGCTGCGCCCACCAGGCGACCCTGTTTGTAGATGGGCGTGCTTGCATAATCGACGGGAAAACTGGCGCCATCCTTGCGCCAGAACACCTCGGTGGATGAACGATGCGCTTTCCCATCCTGGCAGGCGGCATAAATCGGGCACGCTTCGCGGGGGTAGAGACTGCCGTCGGGTTTGCTATGGTGCCAGGTGCTGTGGCTGGGTTTTCCGAGAAGCTCTTCGGCGTTGTAACCCAGCATCCTTGCCGCGACCGGATTGACGAACGTGTGACATCCCCGGGAATCCAACCCGATAATCCCTTCCGCCGCCGCACTCAACAGGAGTTCGTGCTGTTCGCTGACATGCGCCAGAACCTCCTCCGTCGATTTGTTTCCGGTGGGGTCGCCCGTGCCGTGCCAAACGCCGTCAGACTCTCCGCCAGGGGCTCCGATGCTGCCGATCGGGAAACCACTGGCCGGCGGTTTCTCAACGATCTTGCGGATCTTTTTTTTCATCTTCTGCGTGCGCCTCCTGTGCCCGCGTGGAAGGCCGAAAGTTACAAGAGAGAGTATAATGATAGCGATACCTTCCGGCCGTTTTGTCAAGCTCTGATATACGGAAACAAAGGATCAGGGCAATGTCATGAAGACCGCGACCGCCAAGCGGCGTGTGCCGCAGTCAGGCACCTAATGCTGACCGGTCCTGTTCTCCTCCCACTGCGGAAGGGAGCGTATGGCGGGCGAGCATGGCGGCGAGCTCCTCCCGCTTGAAGGGTTTGGAGAGGAAGTCGTCCATGCCGGCGGCGAGGCAGCACTCGCGGTCGCCGGGCATCACGTTGGCCGTGAGCGCGATGATCGGCACGCGGGGACCGGATTCGATCTCGCGGATCTTCTTTGTGGCCTCAATCCCGTCCATCACCGGCATCGCCATGTCCATGAGGATCGCGGAAAATTTTCCCGGTGCGAACGCCTTGACCGCCTCGGCGCCATGGGCGGCGAATTCGGCGCGGTAGCCGAGGCTCTGGAGCAATTTGCCCGCGAGCCGGCTGCCGTCCGGGTCGTCTTCGACGATGAGCACCAGCTCGCCTTTGGGGGGCCTCCCTGGCAGATGCCCGGGACTGCCGCTTTCATTTTTGGGAGAGGGGAGGGACAGCGGGAGGTGGAAGGTGAACGTGCTGCCTTTTCCCGGGGTGGAGGCGACCGAGATCGAGCCGCCCATGGCTTCGGCAAGGCGCTGCGAGATGGCGAGCCCGAGACCGGTGCCCCCAAACCGGCGGCTCGTCGTCGAGTCCGCCTGCGAAAACGGTTTGAACAGACGGTCGAGCTTCTCGGGGGGGATTCCGATGCCCGTGTCTTCGACGGAGAAATCCAGAGCCGTCCGTCCCCCGTCGGATGGTGCTGCAACGCGGAGGACAACCGATCCGCCGGCGGTGAATTTGACGGCATTGCCGAGGAGGTTGATGAGGATCTGACGGATCCGCTGGGCATCGCCGGTGATCTGCTCCGGGACACCGGCCGCCACTTCGCAGCGGAAATCGAGTGATTTGACAGCGGCGGCCTTGCGGGTTGCGAGGTCCGCCGATTCGATGAGCCCGGCGATGGCGACCGGGTCGGCATGGAGCGTCAGCGTGCTGCTTTCCATGCTCGAGAAATCGAGGATATCGTTGACGACGGCGAGGAGGTGGATGCCGCTTTGCATGATCGTCTGCGTATGGTCTCTTTGTTCTTCGTCGAGCGTGGAGAAGGAGAGGAGCTCGGCGAAACCGAGCACGCTGTTGAGCGGGGTTCTCAATTCATGGCTCATCATGGCGAGGAATTCGCTCTTTGCACGGGCGGCGGCTTCGGCCTGGTCTTTGGCTGTGACCAGCGCCGCTTCGCCCGCCTTGCGGTCTGTGATGTCAAAGCAATATCCGATGTAGCCGCCGAAATCTCCGGAGATCTCGTTGAAGGGGATGCCGTAATCGATGATCCAGCGATGCTCCCCGTCATGGCGGCGAAGGCGGTATTCCATCTCGAAGGCCTTCCGCGCGGCAAACGCTTCCAGATAGGTTTTCACGCAGCGTCCAAGATCATCGGCGTGCACCCCATCCGTCCATCCGTCGCCGATTTCCTGCTCCATTGTGCGACCGGTGAATGCGAGCCAGGTGGCATTGAACCAGGCGCACTTCGCATCCGTGCCCGCCCTCCAAATCAATGCCGGGGCATTTTCCAAGAGCTTTATGTGGAAATTGTATGCGGCGGTGAGATTCTCCTCCGCCCGCTTGCGCTCCGTGGTATCGATGGCAAATCCCAGAAACCGCTTTTCCGAAAGCTTGACCGTGTCCACCAACCAGTAACCGGTCTCCCCGTTCTTGCGCCGGAAGGCCAGCTCGCCGGTTGCGCGGCCCGTTTGCTTCAGCCGCTCAAAATGTGCGGCCCCGGTGGCCCGGGATTCCGGCGGCAACAAATCCGGAATGCCCATCGCGAGCAACTCCGCCTCCGGGTACCCGGTGATCCGGGAGGCGGCCGCGTTGACCTGAATGTAGCGTCCGGTCTCATCCGTGACAAACACCCCCATGGGCGCATGGTCGATGTAACTGCGGAACTGCGCCTCGCTCCCCCGCTGAGCCGTCACGGCCTCAATGAGATCCCGCCCGATCTTCGACTGCCTGTGCCGGAAGAAGAGAGCGACCAGGCTGGCAGCCAGCAGGATGAGCAAACCGATGAGGAGGCTGATGAGGCCCGCACGGTAACGGGCATCCGAAAAAATCTCTTTCGCATCGACCTTGGCCACCAGGAACCAGGGCGACTCAGGAATCGGGCGCAGGTCGCTCAACACCTCCACGCCACGGTAATCTTTTCCCTCAAAAACGCCTGTTTTTCCGAGAACAGCCTGCATGGCTGGCAGGTTCGTTTGAGTCAGCGGAACTCGCAGAGCAAGGGCGGTGTTGTTCTGATGGCGCAACTCATTTAGGAAAACCACCTCCTCGCCATCCTGTTGAACCAAGAGGGACTCGGCGCTCTCGCTGGGGACCGGCCAGGTCTGAATCAGCGGATATAGAAAGGCGTTCGCATCGCTGCGCAGGACCAGCACGGCCAGCGGGCGGCCGGACCCATCCCGAACCGCCACAGCCACGTCAATCTGAACATTGCCATCCGGACAGCGATACAAATCGCCGATCACTGCCGACCGGCTGGTGAGAGCTTCCGATATGGCCCGCTGGAGAGCGGGATCAGCCGGATGGGAATCGTCCTGGGCAGAGAGCAGAAGGTGCCCGTCCGGAGAGAACAGCAGCACGTCTTCGCCCGGTTCCTTTTCCAGCTTCAGCGTCAAATGCTCGTGCAATTCCGCACGCAGGTTCGCGTCGTCCGGCTGCCGCAGGAAGTTTTCGAGAGCCTTTCTCAGAAACGGCCCGTGCGCCAGCCGGCTGGCATCGCCTTGGCGATCCCTCCGCCATTGCCGAATCTGATTGGACTTGAGTTCTCCGATGGCGGCGAGGGCCTGGTATTTTTCCCCGGTGATTTCTCCAACTTCCGCCCGATAATACCAGTAGCCCACGCCCACAAGGAGCAGGGAAATGCCCGCAAATACCGCGACCGCCATGCGGCGGGCACTGCGGTCAGGCACCAAATGCTGATCGGTCATGTTCTCCTCCCTTCTCCGGATGGAGTGTATGGCGGGCAAGTTTGGCGGCGAGTTCGTCCCGTTTGAAAGGCTTGGAGAGGAAGTCGTCCATGCCGGCCTCGAGGCATCGCTCGCGGTCGCCGGGCATCACGTTGGCCGTGAGCGCGATGATCGGAACCCGGGGGCCGGATTCGAGTTCGCGGATCTTGGCTGTGGCCTCCAGCCCGTCCATCACCGGCATCGCCATGTCCATGAGGATCGCGGAAAATTTTCCCGGTGCGAACGCCTGGACCGCCTCGGCCCCATGGGCGGCGAATTCGGCGCGGCAGCCGAGGCTCTGGAGCATTTTCCCTATGAGTTTGCTGTTGCTCTCGTCGTCTTCGACAACGAGCACCAGCGCGTGCGAAAGGGGAAGCGGCGTGCCGCCGCCTGGTTCATCCTGACAAAGCGGCAAGATGCCGCTTCCACTTTTCGACGGTGGAAGTGACAGCGGGAATTGGAAGGTGAACGTGCTGCCCCTGCCCGGGGTGGAGACGACCGTGATCGAGCCGTCCATGGCCTCGGCCAGGCGCTGTGAGATCGCGAGCCCGAGACCGGTGCCCTCAAACGCCCTGCTGCGCGACGAGTCCGCCTGAGAGAACGGCTTGAAGAGGAGGGCGAGGGTCTGGGGGGGAATCCCGATGCCCGTGTCTTCGACGGAAAAAGCCAGAGCCGGGGGGGCGGATGAGGTCGCAACGCGGAGGACGACCGATCCGCCGGTGGTGAATTTGACGGCGTTTCCGAGAAGGTTGATGAGGATCTGGCGGATCCGGTGTTCATCGCCAAGGATCTGCTCCGGGACATCGGCAGCGACTTCGCAGCGGAACGCGAGCCCTTTCCCGGCGGTGGATTTCTGGACGGTCCGGCCTGCTGACTTCACGAGCTCGGCGATGGTCAACGGTGCGGCCTGGATCGCCAAAGCGCCCTTTTCGATGCTCGAGAAATCGAGGATGTCGTTGACGACGGCGAGGAGGTGGTTGCCGCTGTTGGCGATCATCTGCACAGAGTCCTTTTGCTCGTCGTCGAGCTCGGAGAAGGAGAGGAGCTCGGCGAAGCCGAGCACGCCGTTGAGCGGGGTGCGCAGCTCATGGCTCATCACGGCGAGGAACTCGTTTTTCGCGCGGGCCGAGGCCTCGGCCTTGAGGGCAAGATCCTCCGCGCGAACCTTCGCGTCTTCGAGGTGACGGTTCATTTTTCGCAAATCCTCCTCCGCCTGCTTGCGCATCAGCGCCTCTCCGATGTGCGCTGCGATTCCTTCCAGGAGTTCCACCGTTTCGAGGGTGAAACGACCTTTGCGCCGGTCGTTGAGTTGGATCAGACCCACAATCCGCTTCCGGTTCCGAATGGGGATCAGGGCAACCGAGGCATAGCCGAAATGGATGCATTGGTTTCGCGGATGGTGACGGGGATCTTCGCCGGGCGGGATACCCAACAGCGTGGACGCCTCGTTTGTCCAGCAGCTTCCCCCCTTGGTGAAGAGAGGATTGGAGGGATCGGTTTTGCCCGAGAGGACCAGGCCGCAGGTGCATTCCAGGCAGATCCCGCCGTCTTTGTCCCGGCACACCCCGCCATCCGCAGTCCGCTCAACCAGCGTGTTTTCCGTCAGCAGAAAATCCTTCGGAAAGCCCTCCTGGACGTAATACGGAAAGTCTTCCCCGTCTTGGAGGCGAATGCCCGCGGCATCGAGCCCGGTCCGTTTCTTCAATGCCGCAAGGATGAGCTCGATGAAATTCCGCTGATTTTCCGACTCGTTGAGGATCTGCAGAACTTCGCGTTCGATTTCTTGATAGGCTTCCCTCTGCCTGCGTCCGGTGATGTCGCTGAGCGTCATTCGCTGGATGGGCGCTCCGGCTTCGTCCCGGGCGGCCGTTGCTTCCAGATGCGTCCAGACCGTTGTACCGTCGTGTTTGGTCAGCCGCAGTTCGCAAGCCTGCGGGTTGCCGGATTCCAGGAGCCGTTTGGAGAACTTGTAGTAGATATCCTGATCCTCGCTGAGGAGGAAGCGGGAGATCGGCTGCTTTAACAGCGCGACTCTGGACACGCCCAGCAGCCTGGTGACGGTGAGGTTGGCTTGAAGAATCCACCCCGTCGCGCCGATGGTGATATAGCCCACGGGTGCCAGGTCATAGAGGTCGAAATACAGAGACTGCGAAGCGTTCAGTTCCTCCTGCGTCCGGCGCAGCTCCTCGTTCTGCATCTCGAGTTCGATCTGGTGCACGTGCAGCTCATGCATCGCGGCTTCGGGCGACATTGCCGGATCCGCGGGGAGGCCGGCGGATTTTTCCCGGAAGATCTCCTCGGCCCGCTTGCGCAGGGAAGCGGCCTGAACCTGCGGGTTGTTTTTGGTGCTCATGACGAATGGGGAATGGAAGAATATCCAATATCCAACAAGGCAGCAATGTCCAATACGACAGGACAATATCCAACAAGGAATTTGCAATTTCCAAGATTTTCCTTCATCCTTCATCCTTTTCCTGATGCGCACACCGCTTTACGAAGCCCACCTTGCGGCCGGCGGCCGGATGGTCGATTTTTCCGGCTGGGAAATGCCGGTCCAGTATTCCGGGATCCTTGACGAGCACCAATCCGTCCGCGAATCCGCCGGGGTTTTTGATGTTTCGCACATGGGCGAATTTTTCGTGAGCGGGCCGGGCAGCGTGGCGTGGCTGGATGGCTTGCTGACGAACAAGGTCGCGTCCCTGAAGCCTGGGAACGCGCATTATTCCCTCCTGTTGAACGAGCGCGGCGGGGTGATTGACGATCTGCTCGTTTACCGCCTCGGGGCGGAGGAGTTCCTTCTCGTCGTCAACGCCTCGATGATCGAGGAGGACGCCGGTTGGATGAAGGGCCGCCTTGGCGAGGGGGTGGTGTTCGAGAACCGGAGCGCGGAGTTCGCGGCACTGGCCGTCCAGGGGCCCGCTTCGGGGAAGGTTTTTGAGAAGCTGTTCGGATGTCCCATGCCGGAAGATCGCAACCGCGTCCTCGAGATCGAAGAGGGCTTCGTCGTTACGACCGGCTATACCGGCGAGAAGGGGTTCGAGTGGGTCTTTCCCTCTGCCGAAGCCCCCTGCGCGTGGCGGCAGGTTCTTGAGTCGGGCGTGAAGCCCTGCGGGCTTGGTGCCCGCGACACGCTCCGCCTGGAAAAATGCTATCCGTTGAACGGCTCCGACCTTTCGCCGGACCATACGCCCCTCGAGGCCGGACTCGGGTTCTTTGTGGATTTCACCAAGCCGGACTTCGTTGGCAAGGAAGCCCTTGTTGCCCAAAAGGCCGCCGGCGTTCCGAGGCGGCTGTCCGCGTTGGAAGGCATCGGGAAATCCCCCCCGCTGCGCCCGCATTATCCGGTTTTCGTGCACGGGGTCCGGGTGGCCGAAACCACGAGCGGCGCACACTCCCCCTCGCTCGGGCGCGGGATCGCGATGGCCTACCTCCCCGTGGAATTCTCCCAGCCCGGCCAGGAAGTCGAAATCGAAGTGCGCGGAAAAAAATTTCGCGCTTGTGTTCGCAAAAAACCCCTTTACCAAAAAGCCCCATGAACGTTCCAGCCAACCTCCGCTACGCAGAAAGCCACGAATGGATCCTTGTGGAAGGAGACACCGGCACGGTCGGCATCACCGACCACGCCCAGGCCGAACTGACCGACATCGTCTTCGCCGAGCCCCCGGTGCTTGGAAAATCCTTGAGGGCCGGCGACGTGGCCGCCGTGATCGAATCGGTCAAGGTCGCGAGCGACATCTACTCCCCGGTCACGGGCGAAGTCCTCGCGCGCAACGAGGCGATCGAGCACTCCCCCGCGCTCCTCAACACCGACCCGTTCGGTGCCGGATGGATTTTTAAAATCCGCCTCACGAATCCCGCCGAGCTCGATGCCCTCAAGGATCCCGCCGCCTACCGGGCCCAGATCGAGGAATGAGCGCGTTCGCCTCCCGCCACATCGGGCCGTGCGCGGCGGAAATCACCTCCATGCTTCGCACGGTCGGTGCGCCGACGCTCGATGCGCTGATTGAGGAAACCGTGCCCGCCTCGATCCGCCTGAACCGCGACTTGGCTGTCCCAGCGGCCCGCACGGAAGAAAAGGCGCTGGCTGATCTGCGCGCGATCATGGACCGCAATGTCATCGCCCGCTCCTATATCGGCGCGGGCTACCACGGCACTTTCACCCCGGCGGTCATCCGGAGAAACATCCTTGAGAACCCGGGCTGGTATACCGCCTACACGCCCTATCAGGCGGAAATCGCGCAGGGCCGGCTCGAGGCGCTGCTGAATTTCCAGACGATGGTCTGCGACCTCACCGGAATGCAGATTTCCAATGCCTCGCTGCTCGATGAATCCACGGCGGCCGCCGAGGCGATGGCTCTCTGTCATGACATCAAAGGCGGCGACGCGTTCTTTGTGGCCGACCACTGCCATCCGCAGACGATCGCCCTGCTGCGCACGCGTGCGGAGCCGCACGACATCAGGATCCTCACCGGCCCGGCGGAATCCGGCCCGCAGGAACCGGTCTTCGGCGCGCTCTTCCAATACCCGGCGACCGACGGTACGATCTGCGGCCTCGAAGCCCTCATTGCGCGCGTCCACGATGCCGGTGCGCTGGCGGTTGTCGCCGCCGATCTCCTCGCCCTGACCCTGATCACTCCGCCCGGAGAGCTTGGCGCGGACATCGTTGTCGGATCGGCCCAGCGGTTCGGGGTCCCGCCGGGATTCGGCGGCCCGCATGCCGCATTCCTCGCCACCCTCGACAAGCACAAGCGCCGGATGCCCGGCCGCCTCGTGGGCGTTTCAAAAGACGCCGCCGGAGCCACCGCGCTGCGCCTCGCTCTCCAGACCCGCGAACAGCACATCCGCCGCGAAAAGGCCACCAGCAACATCTGCACCGCCCAGGTCCTGCTGGCGGTCATGGCCTCGATGTATGCGGTGTATCACGGTCCCGACGGGCTCCGCGAAATCGCGGACCGCGTCCATCGGCTTGCGCTGCGCCTCGCCGGCTCGCTCAAACACCTCGGGCATGCCATCCATCCCGGACCGTTCTTCGACACCGTGCGCGTCTGGCTCGGGAGCCGCCACGCGGACGAATTTCTGATCCGCGCCGCCGCCCGCGGGATCAATCTTCGCAAGCTCGATGACCATGCGCTCGCGATCGCGCTCGACGAGACGACGGACGACCTCACGGCGATTCTGGAAGTCTTCGGCGGAACACCGGGAGATTTTCCGCAGGACCTGCCCGAGGTGATCGGGCCGTCGCTCCGGAGGAAATCCGATTTCCTCACGCATCCGGTTTTCCAGTCGCACCATACCGAGACCGGGATGCTGCGCTACATCCGGCGGCTTGAGGCGAAAGATCTTTCGCTGACCGCCTCGATGATCCCGCTGGGTTCCTGCACGATGAAGCTCAATGCCACGTCCGAGATGCTGCCGGTCACCTGGGAGTCGGTCGCATCGCTGCATCCGCTCGTCCCGCAGGACCAGGCGGCGGGCTATTTCGAAATGGCCGCGCAGCTTGAAGGCTGGCTGGCCGAGATCACCGGATTTGCCGCCGTCTCGCTGCAGCCGAATGCCGGCTCGCAGGGCGAATTCGCCGGGCTCCTGGCAATCCGCGCATGGCACCGTTCGCGCGGGGAGACCCACCGCGACGTCTGCCTGATCCCGACCTCCGCACACGGCACGAATCCCGCCAGCGCGGCCATGGCCGGCATGCGCGTCGTTCCGGTCGCTTGCGATGCATCGGGGAACATTGACCTCGCCGACCTGCGCGCCAAGACGGAATCCCTGGGCGACGAGCTCGCAGCGGTCATGGTGACCTACCCTTCGACGCACGGGATCTTCGAGGAAGGGATCCGGGAAATCTGCGAGGCCGTGCATGCGGCCGGCGGGCAGGTCTATATGGACGGGGCGAACATGAACGCGCAGGTCGGGCTCTGCCGTCCGGGCGACATTGGCGCGGACGTCTGCCACCTGAACCTCCACAAAACATTCTGCATCCCGCATGGCGGCGGCGGACCCGGAGCCGGACCGATCGGCGTTGCGGCACACCTCGTGCCGTTCCTGCCCGGACACCCTCTCGCCCAGGGAAGCCCTGTGGGCCCGGTGGCGCAGGCGCCGCTCGGCAGCGCGGGCATTCTCGTGATTTCCTGGATGTATATCGCCATGATGGGCCCGCACGGGCTCCGCGATGCCACCAAGGTCGCCATCCTCAACGCAAACTACATCGCCGCCCGGCTCGAAAAATATTTTCCGGCTCTCCACAAATGCACACGCGGACGCGTCGCACACGAATGCATCCTCGACCTTCGCGAGTGGAAACAGCGCGCCGGCATCGAGGTCGAAGACGTCGCCAAGCGGCTTATGGACTTCGGATTCCACGCGCCCACAATGAGCTGGCCGGTGACGGGAACCCTGATGGTCGAGCCAACGGAAAGCGAATCACAGGCCGAGATGGATCGCTTCTGCGACGCGATGATCACGATCCACGGCGAGATCTCAGCCATCGAAAGCGGCGAACTCGACCGCACGAACAACCCGCTCAAAAACGCGCCGCACACCGCCGCGGCCGTCACCGCCGACGATTGGGACCGGCCTTACAGCCGCGCCACCGCGGCGTGGCCGGCTCCCTGGCTCCGCGAGCACAAATTCTGGCCGCCCGTCGCCCGGATTGACAATGTCCATGGCGACCGCCATGTCTTCTGCTCCTGCCCGCCGCCCGGGCGGGAATGATCAAAGGATTTTCCCGGTCAGGTAGCTTTTGAGGTCTGCGATGGCCAGGCGTTCCTGCTGCATGGAATCCCGGTGCCGGAGCGTGACCGTGCCGGCTTTTTCCGGGCCGTTTTCTCCGATCGTGTCGAAGTCCACGGTCACACAAAACGGAGTTCCCGCCTCATCCTGGCGGCGGTAGCGGCGGCCGATCGCGCCGGACTCGTCGTAGAAGACGTTCATGTGGCCGCGCAGGGAACTCACAATCTCCCTCGCCGTCCCGACGAGGGCCGGTTTGTTTTTCAGCAGCGGGAAGACGCCGCACTTGATGGGTGCCATCCTCGGGTGGAAGCGCATGACCGTGCGCGTCTCGGACTTGCCCTTGTCATCGGTCACCGTCTCCTCGGCGAAGGCCTCGCAAAGCAGGGCCAGCACCGTCCGGTCCGCGCCGGCACTCGGCTCGACAACGTGGGGGACAAAGCGCTCCTTGGTCACCTCGTCGTAATAATCCAGCGGCTTGCCGCTGTGCTCGATGTGCTTCGAGAGGTCGTAGTCGGTCCGGTAGGCGACGCCTTCGAGCTCGCTGACCCCGAAGGGGAACTCGTATTCGAGGTCGTAGGTCTTCTTGGAATAAAACGCGCGGTCGCCATCCGGGATGTCGTTCACATGGATTTTGGAACGCGGGATCCCGATGTCCTCGTAGAACCGGAGGCGCTCCCCGAGCCAGTAATCGGTGAGTTGGAATCCCTCCTCGGGCCGGCAAAAATACTCGATTTCCATCTGCTCGAATTCCCGCGAGCGGAAGGTGTAATTTCTGGGGTTGATCTCGTTGCGGAACGCCTTGCCGATCTGCGCGATCCCGAAGGGAAGCTTCTGGCGCGAGGTGTCGAGAACGTTGCGGAACTGAACGAACATCGCCTGGGCGGTCTCGGGACGGAGGTAAACCAGGTTGTCGTCGCTCTCGACCGGTCCGGCGTAGCTTTTCAGCATCAGGTTGAAATCCCTCGGCTCGGTGAGGTCGCGGCTGCCGCAACCCGGACAGTATTTTGCGCCGTCCTTTTCCGGAAGCTGGTCGGCGCGGTGCCGGGTCTTGCAGACGCGGCAGTCCACCATCGGATCGCTGAACGTCGCCTCATGCCCGGACGCTTTCCAGACGGCGCGGTTCATGATGATGGCTCCATCCATTCCCTCCATGTCATCGCGCTCGCGCACGTTCCGCTTCCACCAGAAATCCTTGAGATTTCTCTTCAGCTCAACCCCCAGCGGACCGTAATCCCAGAACCCGTTGATTCCCCCGTAAATTTCCGATGATTGAAAAATGAACCCCCTCCTCTTGCAGAGGCTCACAATCTTCTCCATGCGCTGCGCGGACTCGTCTTTTGCCATAAATTTCTGCGCACATCAAACCCCAGCCGCCCCACAAGGTCAACGCGGAACGGGGGAGATTCTGCCACCCCGCGCAAAGGAGGGCCGGTGCCGGGAATTCCGGGCCTTGCGAGGGGTCGGGAATTGACGGCGAGAAAATGCCGGATTGCAAAAGCCCGCCATGCTGCCATAGGGTCCGCAGTATTCCCAACGCCCCAACCTTTTTTTCCATGAGTCTCTTCCGTAAAAAGCCCATCCAAGCGATTCTCGCCGAAGCCCTCTCTAGTGAAGGCGATGTGACTCCCGCCTTGAAGCGCAGCCTCGGCGCCTGGCAGTTGACCCTGCTGGGCATCGGCGTGGTGATCGGAGCCGGGCTTTTTTCCCTGACCGGCAAGGTCGCGGCCGACAATGCCGGGCCGGCGGTGGTGTTTTCCTACATGATCAGCGGGCTGGCGTGCGCGTTCGCCGGGCTGTGCTATGCGGAGTTCGCGTCCTCGGTGCCGGTGGCCGGCAGCGCGTATTCCTATTCCTATGCCACCATGGGCGAACTGCTGGCGTGGATCATCGGCTGGGATCTTGTCATGGAATACGCGATCGGCGCGGGCACGGTGGCGGTGAGCTGGTCCGCCTATTTCGTCAAATTCTGCCACCAGCTCCACATCAATTATCCGATCCAGTTCGCACTCTCCCCGTTTGACACCGAGGTCCTGGCAAACGGGCAGCATGTCCAGGGAGTCGCCAATCTGCCCGCCGCGGCGATCGTGGTGCTGATGTCGTTGCTGCTGATCCGCGGAACCAGGGAAAGCGCTTGGTTCAACGCGGCGATGGTGGCGGTGAAAGTGACCATCGTGCTGCTGGTGATCAGTCTCGGCTGGGCCTACATGAACCCGGCCAACCACTCGCCGATGATCCCGGCGCGGGTCGCCGAAGTGCTCGCCAATGGAAGCACAATTTATCATTTTGGCTGGCAGGGCGTGCTGACCGGCGCGGGGCTGATCTTCTTCGCCTATATCGGGTTCGACGCGGTCTCGACCGCCGCCCAGGAAGCAAAAAATCCGCAGCGCGACCTCCCCATCGGCATTCTCGGCTCGCTGTTCATCTGCACAATCCTTTACATCCTTTTTTCCTGGGTCATCACCGGCCTCGCCCATTACACCGAGTTTCGCGGGGTGGTGGACAAGCTCGCGCCGGTTGCCACCGCGCTCGGCCACATGCCTGAGAAATTCCACTGGCTGCGACAACTCATCGTGCCGGCGATCCTCGCGGGCTTTTCCTCGGTGATCATGGTGCTGCTGCTCGGCCAGAGCCGGGTGTTCATCACCATGTCGCAGGACGGCCTGCTGCCCAAAATGTTTTCCGACATCCACCCGGTGCGCCACACGCCGTGGAAATCCAATGCGCTGTTCGCGGTGGTGGTGGGTGCCGCGGTGGCTTTCCTGCCGGGAAATTCCTTCGGGGAAATGTGCAGCGTGGGCACGCTGCTGGCATTCGTGCTGGTGTGCATCGGGGTGATCGTGCTGCGTCACACCCATCCCGATCTGCCGCGGAAGTTCCGCTGCCCCATGGTGCCGGTGATTCCCATCATGGGTGCCCTGAGCTGCCTGCTGATGATGGCGTTCCTGCCGAAAGACACCTGGTGGCGCTTGATGCTCTGGATGGCTGTCGGCCTGATCATCTATTTCTCCTACAGCCGCAAGCACAGCAAGTTGCGGAACGATCCTTAAACGCCGGCAGGCGCCGGATCGGGCGGGATAATTCCGTTGTCGAATGTCCTCTTCCCCTGTGGCTTCGGAGGTGCGACATTCCTGTCGCACTCTGCTTGGCGGACAAGAATGTCCACCCTCCGGGAAGCCGTTTCCAGTCTCACGCGGATTCCCTTCGACTGCTGTTTGATCGGAAGACTTCAGGTGTCTGAAGGGAAGGATGCCCGTGCCTCGAGATTGGTTTCTACAAAGCATGCCACAGTGTTTTCTTGGCCCGGACCCGGCGATTCCTCACACGGAGCGGAGCACACGGAGAAAAACCGGTTTCGGGCGGGCGCAGAGTGACAGCTTGGTAGAGCACCTGGTTTGGGATGCCCAAAGGGCATTTTTGCCCGAATGATCACAAATCATCAGATGTCCGCAAAGGCCTGAAAAAGCAGGCAGACCAAGGCGGGATGCCTTCCCGTCTGGCAGGCCGCCGGGATTTTCCCGGTTTGCCTGCCGGAAGGTTTCGGCTAGGCTTTTTCCGTGTCACAGCCATTCCATTCACTCCGCTACCGGCAGATCCACCTCGACTTCCACACGTCACCGCACATTGCCGGGATCGGAAAAAAGTTCGACAAGGTGGCCTGGCAGGAAACCCTGCGGGAGGCTGCGGTGGATTCGATCACGCTGTTTTCCAAGTGCCACCATGGATGGAGTTACCATCCGACCGCCGTCGGAAAAATCCACCCGAATCTTGGTTTCGACCTCCTCCGCGCCCAATACGAGGCGACGAAGGACGCCGGGATCAACGCGCCGGTCTATCTCTCGGCCGGGGTGGACAACGTGGCCTCGCACGAGCATCCGGAATGGCGCGAGGTGGACAAGGATGGAGCCTACACAGGCTGGGCAAAGCGCGTCTTGGATCCCGGTTTTCACATGATGGATTTTCACAGCCCCTATCTGGATTACCTCTGTGACCAGATCCGCGAGGCGGTCCACCTGTTCCCCGACTGCGACGGAATTTTCCTGGACATCATTTTTCAAAATCAGTCCTGCGGGCGGTGGAGCCTGGAGTTCATGAGCGCGAACGGGCTCGACCCGGAGAAGGAGGAAGACCGGAAGGAGTCTTCGCGTCTCGCGCTCGAGAAATATTATCGCGAGACGACCGCTGCCGCAAAATCGCTGCGGGCGGAGATGCCGATTTTTCACAATTCGGGCCACATCCCGCGCGGGCGTCACGACATCCTTTCTTATTGCAGCCACATCGAACTCGAGTCCCTGCCGACCGGCGGCTGGGGTTACGACCACTTCCCGATGTCGGCCAAGTATGCATGCAATCTGGAGCGCGATTTTCTCGGCATGACCGGCAAGTTCCACACGACGTGGGGGGAATTTGGCGGGTTCAAGCACCCGAATGCGCTGCGCTACGAATGTGCGGCCATGCTCGCCTTCGGATCAAAATGCAGCGTCGGCGACCAGCTTCATCCCTCGGGCGAACCCGACCGCTCGACGTATGCGATCATTGGCAAAGCCTACCGTGAGGTGCGTGACAAAGAGCCCTGGTGTATCGGTGCCAGACAGGTCTTTGATCTCGCGGTGCTCTCCAGCGAAGCCGAAAACGGAAACCACCGGGAGTCGCTCTCCGATGAGGGGGCGAGCCGGATCCTGCTCGAAAGCCACTTCCTTTTCGGTCTCATTGACCGCACGATGGATTTTTGCGCCTACAAGGCGCTCGTCCTTCCGGATGACATCCGGCTGGACGCGGAGCTTGAAGAAAAACTCGATGCCTATCTCGCGCAGGGAGGAAAATTGATCCTTTCGGGGGAAAGCGGCCAGTGGCGCGACCGCAATGAATTTGCGTTCGACCTTGGCGCGGACTATGTCGGGCTGAGCCCGTTCCATCCGTCGGCGACCGAGCCGAATCGCGGGCACGACTACCTCCTGCCCGCACCGGAACTTCGCGCGGACTTCATTAACAGCCCACAGGTCATGTATGCTCGCTCGCACCGCATCCGTGTGACCTCGGGCACAACGCTCGGGCAGGTTTTCGATCCGTATTTCAATCGGACTTGGGAGCACTTCTGCAGCCATCAGCACGCACCGAGCCGGGAGGAGCCGTCCGGCTTCGATTGCGGCGTGCGGCACGGTGCCATCCTCTACTTCAGCCATCCCGTCTTCCGGCACTACCGCAGCTATGGCGCGGTCGCCTACCGCGAGTTTGTGGTCAAATCCATCCGCGCGCACCTCGGCGATTCCCTCACGTTGGAAACAAACCTCCCGTCCACCGCCCGGATCTCGCTCACGCACCAGCCGGCGGAAAACCGTCACATCCTCCACCTTCTCTACGCGCCAACGGTGAGCCGCGGCGGCGTGATCCCGCTTTCGGGCGGCACCGTTTCCGGGGGTAAAAGCGTCGAGGTCATCGAGGAACTTCCTCCGCTCCACGATATCGAGATCGTCCTCGGCTGGAAGGCCAACACCGCCCGACTTGTGCCCGGGGGATCAGACGTCGCGCTTTCTGATAACCAGGGAAAATCCACTCTCCGACTCGAAAGGTTTTCCTGCCACCAAATGATCGAGATTTCCTGACAGGAACCGGATCGCCCAATCCGGCTTCTTAAATTCCCGGGCACAAATGCAACAAGATTAAAAAATCACATGGCAAAAGTCACATTGACCAACATCTATAAAATCTACTCCGGCGACAAGGGCAAGGACGTCACAGCCGTCCGGGACTTCAACATTGAGATCGCTGACCGCGAGTTTGTCGTTTTCGTCGGCCCGTCGGGCTGCGGGAAATCCACGACTCTGCGGATGGTGGCCGGGCTCGAGGAAATCAGCCGGGGCGACATCCATATTGGAGATCAACGCGTCAATGACGTCCCACCGAAAGACCGGGATATCGCGATGGTTTTTCAAAACTACGCGCTCTACCCGCACATGAGCGTCTATGAAAACATGGCGTTCGGGCTCAAGCTGAGAAAATTTTCCAAAGCCGAAATTCAGAAGCGAGTGAGCGAGGCGTCCGCGATTCTTGGTCTCGATCAGCTTCTGGACCGCAAGCCCAAAGCTCTCTCGGGCGGCCAGCGGCAGAGGGTGGCGGTCGGGCGGGCGATCGTGCGCCAGCCGAAGGTCTTTCTTTTCGACGAGCCGCTTTCGAACCTCGATGCAAAAATGCGGGTGCAGATGCGCACCGAGATTGTCAAGCTCCACCAGCGGCTGCAGGCGACCATGATCTATGTCACGCATGATCAGGTCGAGGCGATGACCATGGGGACGCGCATTGTTGTCATGGATGCCGTGTTGAATCCTGACACAGGCATGAAGGAGGGCGTCGTTCAACAGATCGACGAGCCGCTCAAACTCTACAACGAGCCAACCAACCTGTTCGTCGCAGGATTCCTGGGAAGCCCGGCGATGAATTTTTTGAATGGCACGCTGGTGAAGGACGGGGAGCGGATGATATTCAAGGAGTCGAACGGCGGCGCGGTTGAGATCCATCTCGGCGAGCGCCCGTCGGCCCAGGCGCATGCCGGGACGGAAGTGATCCTCGGAGTGCGCCCGGAAAACTGCGATTTGGTGGCGGCTGGAAAATCCCGCGGCGAGAATACATTTCAGGCGGTGGTGGAACTCGTCGAAACGATGGGAGCCGAGACATACTTCCACCTGCAAACGGGAGCTCACCTTCTTGTCAGTCGCAGCCATACCCAGGGGGGGCAGCGAGAAGCCGGGCGCAGGCAGCTCTTCGAAATTGATGCGGCCCGGGTCCATCTCTTTGATCCGGCCACCGGCACGCGGATTCGCGGACAGACGCCATGACCTGTTCCCAGAAAACGCACTGGTGTCGCATCCCGCATGTGCCCGCCGTTCTTACGCGCTGATTTGGCGAGACCGGTTGGCCCGGAAAAATCACAGTGGGGAATGGGCAACCTCCTGCTGTGCAGAACTGACCAAGAAGTCATTCTGGCTTGCAGCCCATGTCGTGGACTTCCAGGCCGGGCACGAAGCGGGCCGCTTCCTTGAGCGAGGGGCCGCAGTGGCCATAGGACATGGCGATGTGGTGGAGGAACGGTCCCTCGATGAGCGTCCGTTCCCAGCGCGGCCAATCGGGCACGCGCATCCATGCGTAGTTGTTGAGCGTGGTGGGGCCGTCGCATGTTTCGCCCTCGCCGACGGCGAGCGCGTAGCGGCCGCGCTCGCCGTCGAAGCGCGCGCAGGTGACGGGACCGTCCTGCATCCGGAAGTGCGTCATTCCGGAGAGAGGGCCGGGCAAAATCCAGTGTTGTCCGAGCCGCACTTTTTCCCGGGGGTGTTTCATCGAGAGCGGGGCTCCGCAGTGCCATAGCAAAACGGCATTGTCGTCCACCGGATGGCGGGCTGCGATGTCAGTTAGAGCATATTTAATAATATTGTAGCCGTTTGGATTTGTGTGTAGAGTGTCTTTCATGAAGGCACTCTCGTTGGACCTGCGCGAACGCATCCTCACCACCTACGACAAGGAAAACGGCACCCGGGAACAGGTGGCACGGCGGTTCCGGGTCTCGCTGGGCATGGTGAAAAAGCTGATCCAGCAGCGTCGGCACACAGGAGAGATCGGCTCGCGCCGACACCTCTGCGGACGCAAGCCACGCATCTTGGAGTCCCACCGCAGCCAGATGCGCGCCATCCTGAAGAAAAAGCCGGACATGACACTGAAGGAACTGCGAGAGGCAGTGGCCTTGGACTGCACGCTGCCGGCCATCCACTACGTCTTGGAGAACATGGGGCTGACATATAAAAAAAGACTCTCCATGCCAGCGAGCAAGAGCGCGAGGATGTCGCCAAAGCGCGGGCGCTTTGGCGCCGCCGGCAAGGCGGCATAGATCCCGCCAGGCTCGTGTTCCTGGACGAGTCGGCGGCGAAAACCAACATGACGCGCCTGCGGGGCAGATGTCCGCGTGCAGAGAGGCTGCACTTCGCCTGCCCTCATGGCCACTGGCGCACGACGACGATGATTTCCTCCGTGCGTTTGGACGGCTCGACGGCCTGTATGGCCATTGACGGGGCGACCGATACGGAAGTTGTGTAGCGACAACTAAAACTGACTCCTGACGACGATTAAAACTGACCACCCCTGCGGCAGGTAAAATGGGTGGTGGTGGTTTCGGCATGGCATTCACGCCGGTGGGCAGCCTGAAGTGGCGGCCTTGAATGATTAATCGTCGTCAAATCAACCAGCTCGTTCACGAGCGTAACAGGAGAGTCAGTATCACCATGAGTGCAATGAAAGCGGGAGTTTCCCGCAACACGGCGCGGAAGTATCTGCGGCAGGCAGATCCGAGCAAGCAGGAGAAGCAACCCCACGACTGGCGGACGCGAAAAGATCCGCTGGAAGCCGTCTGGAGCGCGGCGCGAGGGATGTTGGAGACAGCTCCGGAGCTGCAGGCGAAAGCGCTTTTGGAGCACCTGAGCGAGCGAACGGCAGACGGGATAGAGGAGAACGTTTTGCGGACTTTTCAGCGCCGGGTGCGACAGTGGCGGCTGGAGCACGGGAACGAGAAGGAAGTGTTTTTCTCGCAGGAAGCGCGGCCGGGAGCGGTTCTGGCGGTGGACTGGACGGACATGAGGGATCTCGGGGTGAGCATCTGCGGGGTGAAGCTCGACCATCTGATGTTCCATGCGGTGCTGCCGTATTCGAACTGGCAATGGGCGGTGAGGAGTCGCAGCGAGTCGTTGCTGTCAATACGAAGCGGTCTCAAAGCCACGATCGGACGGCTGGGGCGGGTTCCCAAAGAGTTGCTCATCGATAATTCCTCGACGGCGACACACCGTCTATCCGGTGACGGGAAGCGGCGGGGGTTCAACGAGGAGTTCCTTTCGGTTTGCGAACACTTCGGGATGAGCCCGCGCACGACCAACGTGAGCAGCCCGCACGAGAACGGGACCTGCGAGGTGATGCACGGGCATTTCAAAAGGCGGCTGGAGCAGCATCTGCTGCTGCGCGGGAGCCGGGATTTCGAGAGCGAAGAGGCGTATGACCGCTTTGTGATCGGGGTTCTGGAGAGATCCAACGGGCTGCGGGGTGAGCGGTTCGCGCAGGAGGTGGCCGCGATGCGCGAGCACCTGGCCCCCGAGTTGCCCGACTACACGGAGACGATGGTTCGGGTGAACAACAACTCGACGATCCGTGTGTGTAAGCGGGTATATTCGGTGCCGAGCAAGCTCATTGGCAGCCGCCTGCGGGCGCGGATCCACGAGACACACATCGTGCTTCTGGACGGGATGGTGGTTTTGGCGGAGCTGCCGTTGCGGGGAGGTGACCGAGGAGCGGTGATCGATTTCCGGCACATCATCAAATGGCTTGTGCGCAAGCCGGGAGCGTTTTCCGAATACCGTTGGCGGGAGGCGATGTTCCCGTCCCTGGTCTGGCGGGCGGCCTACGATCACCTCTGCCGTCACCACGACGCCCACGCGGCCGATGTGTGCTATTTGGAGATCCTGCAACTGGCAGCGGGCAAAGGCCTGGGAACGGTGGAGAACATTGTCGAGCAGTTGCTCCTGGCTCCCAAGCCTGTGGTGAACGCGGCGGAGGTCACTGCGCTGCTGCGCACCTACGAGGATGAGGCGATGTCGTTCCGGGAACGTGAGGCCATGCCGGTGTCGCTGGAGGTCTACGATGGGCTTCTGGGAGGCGGTCTATGAAGTCCGACCACGAGGGAACAACGGTGGATATGCTGTTGCGCGGCTTCCACCTGCCCACCATGGCCGCGCTTTACGAACCGACGATGCGGCGGGCCGAGGCGGAAGGTTGGAGTCACCGTCATGTGCTCGAACATCTTTGCCAGAGCGAGGCCACTGACCGCGAACAACGCCGCATCGGGCGTCTGCTGGCCGAGTCTGGCCTGCCGGAGGGCAAAACGCTGGGCAACCTCGACGAGGCCCTGCTTCCAGCCAAAATCCGACGGCAGTTGCCCGCGCTGATGGAAGGAGGGTTCGTGTCCCGCTCGACCAACATCCTGGCCTTCGGCCTGCCGGGAAGAGGCAAGACCCACTTCCTGGCCGCCCTGGGCCGGGAGCTGATCCTGCGCCACAGCATACGCGTGCTCTTCCGCCCGACGTTCAAACTCGTCGGGCAGTTGCTCGCCGCCAAACGCGATCTGCGCCTGGAGGCCGAACTCAAAAAACTGGACCGCTACCAGGTCGTCATCCTCGACGACATCGGCTACGTCCAGCAGAACCGCGAGGAAATGGAGGTGCTCTTCACCTTCCTGGCCGAACGCTACGAGCGCCGCCCCGTCATGATCAGTTCTAATCTGGTCTTCTCACAGTGGGACCAGATCTTCAAAGACAAGATGACCACCATGGCTGCCATCGACCGACTGGTCCATCACGCCATTATCCTGGAGTTCGACGGAAGCAGCTTCCGCATGAAAAAGAACCCGCCTCCGGAGGATCCCAAACCCAAAAAATAAAATCAGCGGGGGGCCTTCCGCCGTCGCTGTTTTTCGCTCCGGTCACCCTCCGGTCGGCTCCGCCTCCCTCCGGGGTTCCCTACGCGAAAATCAGCGATTCCTTCCCCCCGAAAACAGCACCAGTTGGTAATTGTCGCCAGGGGTCAGTTTTAATTGTCGCCGCCAACCATTTGTAATTGTCGCTGGACACATTGACGGGGCGACCGATACGGAAGTCTTCCGCGCCTACGTGCGCGAAGTGCTCCTCCCGACTCTGCGCGCCGGCGACATCGTGGTCATGGACAACCTTACTCCCCACAAGAATGAAGAGACCATTGCTCTGATCGAAGAAGCCGGGGCCTGCGCCTGGTTCCTGCCTCCCTACTCTCCGGACCTCAACCCGATCGAAAAGATGTGGAGCAAGGTCAAGCAGGCACTTCGATCCTCAGAAGCCCGAACCCACGAAGAACTATTGGCCGCCATTGCCAGTGCGCTCTCCCATGTCACCGCCTCCGATGCCCGCAATTGGTTCGCCTCTTGTGGCTATAGTATTATTTAATATGCTCTAAAGTCGGAATGCAATAAAAGATGACTGACCCTTTTTGCTTTTTGACCCTTTTTGCTTTTGCTCTAAAGTCGGAATGCAATAAAAGATGACTGACCCTTTTTGCTTCTTTTTGCTTTTTCTTTCGAACCTCGATGCAAAAATGCGGGTGCAGATGCGCACCGAGATTGTCAATCCACCGCCGCTTCTTCAAACTCCCGCAGGCAGGCGCGCAGTCCGCGCGGTTCGCGGAGCAGGGAGGTCCCCACCAGCGCGGCATGGAAATTTTTTCGCACCCCGCCGAGCGTCGAGGGGATGATCCCGCTCTCGGCCACACGCAGGCAGCCGGGCGGAAGTTTGTCCGCCAGCCCGAAGACCCCCGAATCCACGCTGAAATCTTTTTCCGACGCCCCCGATGCTCCCGCGAATCCGGACTGCGACTGGAATTTCCGGCTGTTAATGCCGGCGATGCGCGCGTCCGCCGGGAGAGAGTCGATTTCCCGGGTGGTGTGGACCTCGAAGAGCACCTCCATCCCGAGCTCGCGGGCGAGGTCGGAAAACCCCTGCAATTGCGGGGCATCCAGCACGTTCGCCATGAGAAGGATGGCATCCGCCCCGAAGGCCCGCGCCTCGCGGACCTGGTATTCGTCGAGCAGGAAATCCTTGCGCAGCACCGGCTGGGGCACCGCCCGCCGGACCGTTTGGAGGCGGCCGATATCCATCCCGAAGTGGCGGTGGTTGGTGAGCACCGAGACCGCGCGCACGACCGGGGATTCCGCGTAGGCGGGCGCGGCCTCGCGCACGTTCTCCTCCCGCATCGGGCCGACGCTCGGGGAGCGTTCCTTGATCTCGGCGATCAGGCCGAACGAGGCGGCCAGCGCGCCATGAAAATCGCGCGGAGGCGCCGCGTCGGCGGCCATCGCGCGGATGTCCGCCGCCGTCCGCAGAAGCTTCGCCGCCGAGACCTCCTCGCGCACGTCCTCCAGAATCGTATCAAGAATGGTTTTCATCGGGTTTGTAGAAGGTTGTCAAAAAATCAGAATGGAAATTAAAACCGCGAATGGACGAACGCGAATAAAGAAGGAGAAAGAATTTGCCGGGGATGGGATTTATTGGCGTCCATAGGCGTTGATTGGCGGTTCAAAATCCGGAAATGGGGCAGGAAACAAAAACCGCGAATGGACGCGAATGAACGCGAATAAAGAAGGAGAAAGAATTTGCCGGGGATGGGATTTATTGGCGTCCATTGGCGTTGATTGGCGGTTCAAAATCTGGAAATGGGTCAGGAAACAAAAACCGCGAATGGACGCGAAGGAACGCGAATAAAGAAGGGGGAGGAATTTGCCGGGCGAGATTCATTCGCGGGTCAAGTTGCTGATATTCTTTGCTTGCACCGGGCCGGATCTTCATATGCGAAAACCGCGAAGGGGCACCACTGGACGCGAATTTTCGGAAAGGACGAGCCGTTCCCATTCCAACTGCGCCCGCTTGAAATTCAACACCACACCAACTGGGAGTTTTGTGACGCGGAGATAGTTCAGCATCTGCCCGCGCTCGTGATCCGTGATCCGGTCAATCACCTTGGCATCAATCACAATTTGACCAAAAACGATAAGATCTGGAACGTATTCGCCAACCTTTGCTTCCTTGTAGATCACATCGAACCTTGTCTGTTGTTGAACGACGATGCCGCGCAGCGCAAATTCCACTGCAAGCGAATTCTCATAGGGTTTTTCGTTGAGACCATGCCCGAGCCCGTTCAGCACTTCCATCGCCGCCCCGACCACTTGAAAAACCTCCTCCTTGAGCAGTAGATTATTCGCGTTCATTATTTTCAGAAACAAAACCGCGAATGGACGCGAATGGACGCGAATGCTGAGTAAGAAACAGAAGCCATGCGGGTGTATTATTGGCGTTCATTGGCGTTTATTGGCGGTTCAAAATCCGGGATGGGGCAGGGGAAGAGAAACCGCGAATGGACGCGAATAAAGAAGGAGGCATAGTTCGTTGTTGCCGGTTTTATTGGCGTTCATTGGCGTTTATTAGCGGTTCAAAATCCGGAAGCGGGAAGGCCGGGCGTGCGGGCGCGGCGGGGGCGGGGTGGAATGTCGGCGGATTTGGTGCGGCGGCTCTTCGTGCGCGGGCTCGCGGGGAGGAGCGGGGCTGTGAGTTGCTCGTAGAGGCGGAATAGGTGCTCGACGCGCTCGCGGTCGGATCGGAACGGCTCGGGGCGGTAGCAGCGTTCCACCGCACGGTCGAGGTCGGCATGCGCTTTCGACAACGCGGGCGGCATCGTCAGCGGATCGTAAAGGTCGGCGAGTGTGCTCATCCCGCGCGGCGGCAAATGGGACTCGCGCGCGGCCAGCACGGCGGCGGCGCAGGCTTCGACTTTCCCGCGCTGCTCGGGCGTCGGGCTCGGCCAGGGGTAGTTGTTGTAAACGATGTTACTGGAGTAGCGATATCGCGATTCCAATCGTCCGCAGACAGTCCGCATCCACGCCATGTGCATCGCGGAAGAGAGGACACCGAGATGAAAGAGCGTGGCGTCCGGGATGCAGGAACAACTGTCGTGGAGAATAACATCCGGCTCGAAATAGCCGAACGGAATATAGCGGCGATTTTCCGACGAGTGCCGTGGCACGACGATGTAGCGGGTTTTTGGTTGGCGGATTTCGGCGAAGAGCGAGGGAGACGCGGCCTTATCACGCGTAGGCGCTTTTTTACTGGCGAGGCGAAAGTCGCGCACGGCCTCGATTCGCTGGCGGATTCCCTCGATGGCGCGAAGGTCAGCGGGAGCAGCCTCCACGAGCCAGAGGCACCAGCGCGGGATTGAATGCAGGTATTCCTCTGCGCAAAGCAGAGGGAATAAATATTTTTGCGCTTCGGGATTTGCGGCAAGAAAAGCGGGACGGGCGCATTCTTCAATGATGAGATGCCCGCCATCGGTGGGTTTGTTGCCGTATTCGCAAGCTGGCACGTCGCAGATCGGTGTGCTGCGCGAAGGGATGGCAATGTCGGAGCCTTCAACCAAGTAGGGACTGATGTTGCTTGCGGGCGCAACGATTGCTTTGTTTTCTGTGTATTCGTAGATGCTTTTGCCTGCGCGGTCGTTTGTTCCGAAGCCGATGATGACGACGTGAACATGCGCTTTTCCACGCGATTCGCTCATCCATGCGAACGTGCGATGAGCAAAATGAATCTTGAGATGGAAACGTTGAAACAATTCGCCCCAAAGGATGCCGACTTGTTCGCCTTGGCTGATTGAGTTTGTGGACACAAATGCCACGGAAATGCGTGTGCCTGTGATGTAGCGGGCGGCTTTGGCATACCATGCGGTAACGTAGTCGAGAACGCCAGCGCCTTTGACGTCGCCCCAAACGGCGGCCATGTCGGCCTGCTGCTCCACGTTAAGGAGATGCTTCCCCACAAACGGCGGGTTGCCCATGACGAACGAGCATTTGTTATTTGGCAGCACCTCGTTCCAATCCAAGCGAAGCGCATTTCCGCAGACGATATGCGGGGAGGATTTGAGCGGGAGCCGGTCGAATGCCTGGCCGAAGAGACCGGCGGCTTCGGCATTCATTTGGTGATCCATAAGCCAGAGGGCGACCTCGGCGATGCGGACCGGCCATTCGGAGTATTCGATGCCATGGAATTGATCGACGTCCACGCGCGAAAACCGGCGGACGTCGAGGATCGTCTGTTCGCCCGCATAGAGTTTGCGGATCACGTCGATTTCGAGGGCGCGGAGCTCGCGGTAGGCGAGGACGAGGAAGTTGCCACATCCGCAGGCCGGATCGAGGAATTCGAGGTTGCCGAGTTTCTCATGGAATGCCTCCATGTTCGCCTTGCGGCGGGTCGAGCGGTCGGTCTTGTTGCGGTTCCATTCCGCCCAAAGGTCATCGAGGAAGAGCGAGCGCAGCACCTTCATGATGTCGCGTTCGCTCGTGTAGTGCGCGCCCTGCTGGCGGCGGGCGCGGTCTTCGAGGACGCCTTGGAACAGCGAACCGAAGACGGCGGGCGAGATCTTCGCCCACTGGAAATCGCAGCAGAAGCTGAGCGCCTCGCGCATCGCCTTCGTGAAGATCGGGAACCCGAGGCGCTCGGCGAAGAGCCCGCCATTCACGTAGCGGAATCCATAGCGCCAGTCGGTGTCGGAAACCGAGCCGTCGGCAAGCGGGTTGTTCAGCCAGTCGAAAAGCTCGTTCAATTTCGCGGCGAGATCCGAGCCATCCGGCCGGGTCTGGGTGCGGACGAATTGCGTGAAGGCCTCCGGCTGGAAAATCAGGTTGTCCTCCGCAAAGAGGCAGAAGAGGACGCGGCACAGGAGGCGTTCGAGTTCATGGCCGGAAAAACCTCCGGTGACCAGCGAATCGTGAAGCCCGCACATGCGGGCGTAGGCTTTTTCATTCGCGGGGTCCTCCGGATCGAGGCGAACCCGCGACTGCCCGAGCATGAAGGCGAATGCACGGATGTGGCGAGGAAAGTCCGCGAGGGAGAAATAATGGGGCGCAATCGGACGTCCGGCAAAAAGCGGGAGGTCGAGTTGTTCCTCCGGCTCCAGATCGTAAAGGACGAAATTTGCGAAATCCGAGACGAGGACGAAGCGCGGAACCTCATCCCAGCGGTTTTCCCGTGTGAGATCCTCGATGTAGGTGAACGCCTGCGTGGCGGCCACCGAGAGATCCGCGCCACGGCTCTTGTGCTCGACCAGCAGCCTGCCGCGCCAGAGGAGATCAATGGCCGACGTGTTCCCGCGAAGATTCCGAACATTTTCCTCGAACGAGGCAATCGACGCGCGACGAATGCCGAACACATCGAAGAACTCATTCCAGAACGTCTGCTTTTCCGAGCGCTCGGAGCCCGTCTCTTTCCACCGCCGTGAAAATTTGATCGCCCGGTCCCGGACTTCATTCCATGAGAGGTGAGGCATGTGGGTTTATTGCAGGAAGGGAGGCGGGTGGGGAGAAGAAACCGCCTGCCGGTGAGTTTTCTCGACAACGTTTTGTGTCTGGGGCAATAAATCACCGTTCAATGGAATTCTTGCCCGAAATCAAGCTGGCCGGCATCTTGTGTCCATTGAGTGCGTTGCGCGGGCAGGCGGATCTGGGGGTGGGGGACACGGCGGCCCTGGTCGGGTTCGCCAGTTGGGCGGCCGCCAAGGGATTCGGACTGGTGCAGATCCTCCCGGTGAACGAAACCGGCAGCGACCACAGCCCCTACAACATTCTCAGTTCGATGGCCTACGAGCCCTCGACGATCACGACGAATCCGAGGTGGCTTCCCGAGCTGTCCCAGGAAGCCTTTGACGAGGTCTGCGCCCGCCACGACGTGAAGGGGTTGCGCGAGGGGCCGGTGAAATACGCGGCGGTCAAAGCGCTCAAAAGCGAGCTGCTCGAGACTGCGTTCCAGGTTTTCCGAAGCCGGAAGTCCGATCGCGTGCGGGTGCGGGCGTTCGCAAAATTCGACCAGGACGAAGCCGACTGGCTTGAGCCCTACAGCCTGTTTCGTGCGCTCGTCGCATGGAATGGCAGCGAGGAGACCCCGCTCTGGCCGCAGGAGCATTTGAGCCCGGCGGGTGCCCGGGAATGGGAGGCGGATCTTCCCGCCGCCGAAAAAAAGCGGTTCCGTGATCTGGTGCGGTTTTACCGATATGTCCAGTGGGTGGCCCGGATGCAGTGGAAGACCGTGCGTGCGGCCTGCGACAAGCTGGGAGTCGCGCTCGTGGGGGACATCCCGGTCGGCGTCAGCCTTTTCAGCGCGGATGTGTGGAGCCTGCCGGAGATCTTCGATCTCACGCGGTCCAGCGGCGCGCCTCCCGAGAAGGTTTTCAAGAGCGATCCCTTCACGGAAAAATGGGGCCAGAACTGGGGGTTTCCGCTCTACAACTGGCAGGCGATGTCGCGCGACAATTTCGCATGGTGGCGCCGGCGTCTGGGCGCGGCCTGCGAGGTCTTTCACTTCCTGCGCGTGGACCATGCGCTCGGATTTTTCCGCATCTACAGCTTCCCGTGGCGCCCCTGGGAGAACGAGCGGTTCACCGGGCTGACCCCCGACGAGGCCCGCACGCTGGCCGGCGACCGGCTTCCGGGGTTTGTCGAGCGCGACGACAGCACCGAGGAGAACAGGAAAAAAAACCGGGTCCAGGGCGAAATGCTCTTCCGGATTTTTCTCGAAGAGACCGGCCCGCGCCGGCTCATTGCCGAGGACCTTGGAGAGGTCGCCCCGTATGTGCGTCCGGTGCTGCAGGCGCTGGAGATTCCCGGTTTTAAAATCCCGCAATGGGAGAGGGAGGACGATGGCCGCCTGATTCCCGGCGCGGAATACCAGCGGCTCAGCCTCGCGACATTTGCCACGCACGACCACCCGCCGATCCGCAAATTCTGGGACGACTGGGTTGCCGATTGCGGGGATCCCACGAAGCGCGATACCGCCGAGCGCGGGATGCGTGAGCTGCTCGATTTCTGCGGGCGGGAGGATTTGCCGGTCCCCCAGCTGTTCACGCCGGAGATCCACACCGCGCTCATCCGGGGGCTCTTTGCCTGCAACTCATGGATGGCCGTCCAACTGATCACCGACCTGTTCGGGCTGACCGACCGGTTCAACATTCCTGGCGCGGTCGGCAGTGGGAATTGGACGACCAGGATCGACGGAACTCCCGCCGAGTGGGCCGCACGGTATCCCTCCCAGCTCAAGGCGGCCGTGGCGGCAGTCAAGGAAACCGGGCGCATCCGGCAGGGGATGACTTGATTCTGTTGGAAAAATGGCGACAACGGGAACCAGTTCAGTGATGGCAGGCGCGGCCGGACGCCGGGGTGTGTGGCGGAGGGGCCATCTGATCGCGTATTGCGGACAAATCGCCGCCGTCGCGGTGTTTTTTGTGATCGCGGGCGCGGCCTCCCTTCCTTTGTGGGCTGTTTGGAAGCTGGCGGGGATCTCTCCCCGATCCGGTCAGCGCGTGCTCCGCAAGCTTTTTGGGATTCATGTGTGGTGGATGCGCGTGACCGGGATGCTCCGGCTCGAAGTGCGGGGGCTCGAGGGCCTGCGCGACGTGCGGGGAACGATCATTGTTTCGAACCATCCGGCCCTGCTCGACGCGCCGTTCCTGATCGCGCATCTTCCGCCGGTCGCGTGCGTGATGCGTGCGGACCTCCTGCGGAATCCCTTCCTCTGCGGCGGGGCCCTGGCCGCCGGGTATGTGACAAACGATTCCGGACCGGGATTCGTCCGGCAGGGGATCGGAAAAATCCGGAGCGGAGAGAACCTGCTCGTGTTTCCGGAGGGCACACGCACGCTGACCGGGCCGATCAACCGCTTCAAAAACGGTTTCGCGCTCGTGGCGGAGCGGACCCGGGTTCCCGTGCGCACCGTCTTGATCGAATACGACGGCACCCACCTGACAAAAGGCGTCTCGCTTTTCACCCCCGCCGCGGTGCCGCTCCGGTTCACGATCCGCGCGGGAGAAATTTTCCAATTCGAAGCCGGCGAGTCCGTCCAGGAGTTCAGCCGGAGGATCGAAGCGTGGTTCCGCCGGGAGCTGGAACACCCGGCCGGATGATGGGAACCCCGCTTGTCATTCTCCCGAGCTACAACAGCGGGGAACAGCTTCTGCGGACGATGCGGGCCGCGAAAAAATTCTGCGGCGCGGTTTGGGTCGTGGTGGACGGCAGCACCGATGGCAGCGGGGAGCGCGCGCGGGCGGTTGCGGGCGACGGCTATCGTGTGCTGATGATCGGGAGGAACTCCGGCAAGGGCGGCGCCGTCCTGCGGGCGCTTCGCGAGGCCGCGGACGCGGGGTTCTCCCACGCCCTTGTGATGGATGCCGACGGACAACACCCCGCGGAGGCGATCCCGGAATTCCTGGAGAGGTCGCGGAAGGCGCCGGGGTCGCTCATCGCCGGCGTGCCGGTCTTCGGCCCGGATGCCCCGGCCGAGCGGATCCAAGGCCGGCTCGTCGGAAATGCTTTCGCCGCGTTCGAGACATGGGGGATGGGGGCGGCCGATTCGCTCTTCGGGTTCCGCCTCTACCCGATTGCGCCCGCGCTGCGGGTTCTGGAATCCACGCGGGGCGGGCGGCGGTTTGATTTTGACACGATCATGGCGGTTCGCCTGCTCTGGGCCGGCGTGCCGGCGGTCAACGTCCCGGTGCCGGTCCGGTATCCCCCCCGCTCGGAGGGAGGAGTGACGCACTTCCGGTATTTGCGGGACAACCTGCTGCTCGCCCGCGTGCATGTGCGCTTGTGTTTGGAGATGCTTCCACGTATCCCGCATTTGATATCCATGCGATGCCGCCGATGACCAAGCGAAGAAAGATCCGTGCCCTTCGGGGGGTTGCTCTTGGAGCGGCCATTCTCCTGCGGGGCCGCGCGCGGGTCGCCGCGTGGGTGGTCCATGAGGTCCTGCGCACCGGCCCCGCAGTGCTCAGAAACTGCGACTTCAACGGCCCGGTCGCCCGGAGTTTCCGCACGGAAAATAATGAGGTTTGGCTGACGATCGATGACGGGCCGGATCCTGCGCAGACGCCGGAGCTGCTCGAAATCCTGAAGGCTCACGACGCCCGCGCGTCGTTCTTCGTCATCGGAAAAAAGGTGGACCGGAACCGCGCGCTCTGCCGCCGGATTGTGTCCGGGGGGCACACATTGGAGAATCACACCCACACGCACCCCGCCGGGTTCTTCTGGACGATGCCCTGCTGCGCGGTCCGCGGAGAGATCGCGAGTTGCAGTCATGCCATCCGGGTCGCCGCAGGGGTGTCTCCGGCGTGGTTCCGATCTCCCGCCGGCCTGACGAACGAGTGCGTTCACCCTGCCGCCGCGCGCGAGTGGTTGCGGTTGGCCGGATGGTCGTCCTCCGGCCTCGACGGGATGCCCGGCCGGGATCCCCATGAAGTGGCGGCGCGGATCCTGCGCGGAGTGAAGCCGGGAGCCATTCTTCTCATGCACGAAGGACCCGGACGCAGCAGCGCGCGCGTGCTCGAACTCCTTCTCGCCGGGCTTGCGCTCAAAGGATTTCGCTGCGTGATTCCGCAGTGGAAAGAGGGGGCATGAGCGCTCAAACTTCGAAGCCGCACACCGAGCGGCTGGCCTATCGTCTCGGCTATACCAGCTCGGCCTTTTCTTTTCTCTCCCGAGTGGCGGCGATGGTTGGGCGCCGGGGCAGTTGGAGGATCGGCATGCTGGTCGCGAAGGCGTATTGCGCGACCCAGCCGGGGATTGTGCAGGTGGTCGCCCGCAACCTCGCGCTTCTTGACCACCCTGCGGACGGTGCCGGGCGGGTCTTTGAGAATTACGCCACGACACTTGCCGATTACTTCTGGCTGGCCGGAAAGTCGTGCAACGAGGCCTTCGCGCTGGCCGACATCGAGGGAACTCCCCTCAACCTCAAGACCGGGGCGATCCTGGCCTCCGGGCATTTCGGATTTTTTGAGTTCGGCGCGCTGGCCCTCACCCAACTGGGGCTTCCCGTGAGCATTGTCACCGACGCCGAGCCGACGTCCGAACTCACCCGCTGGCGGGCCGACTACCGGCGGCGCTGGGGCTCGGAGACGATCGAGCTTGGCAGCGACGCCTTTTCCTCGCTCCGTGCGGTGGAGGCGATCAAGCGTGGCCGGATGACTGCCATGCTCGTGGACCGGATCCCCGGGGGCCGATCGCTGGAGGTCGCGCTTCCGGGCGGCACGACCCGGTTTTCCATGGCGCCGGCCATTCTCTCCTGGATGACCGGTTGTCCGGTCATCCCTGTCAGCGTGCGACGGACGGCGGCGGGAAGGTATGCCCTCCACACCGGCGAGCCGGTGACCGCCGATCGGAGCCGCCCGCGCAACGAGGCGATCGAGGACTGCACGCGCCTGGTCGCCCAAGCACTCGTGCGGGACTTCCAGCGCGACCCGCTCCAATGGTACCACTTCGTTCCGTTGTCCTGAGGGCTTGCGAAAAAAATTTCCGCCCCTGAGATAACGGCTTCCCATCCGGCGCAATTTTTGCTACATTTTCCCCATGGAAAACCCCACTCCACCCTTCGTCCCTCAAGACCCCGCTACGCAACCCCCACCCGTGCAGGAGCCCGCTCCGCAGCAACCCGGCGGCACCAGTGAGCAGCAATGGATCGTCTTTCTGAATCTCAGCGCCCTCGCCGGCTTGATCATCCCCTCGCTCGGCAACATCATCGGTCCGCTGATCATCTGGCTCATCAAAAAGCCGGAGAGCGCGGCGATTGATGCGGCCGGACGCCATGTGCTCAATTTTCAAATCTCGTGGGCGATCTGGATCATCCTGTCCGCCGTCGTGGGCGGGGTCGGATCCTGTCTGGTCGTGCCCCTGATCCTTCCCGTCGGCATGTATATCGCATGGCTCGTCTTCACGATCATCGGCTCGGTCAAGGCCAGCAACGGCGAAGCCTACACCTTCCCGCTGACGATCAAGATGCTTTGATTCGCTCAAGGCATGCGGGAGGAAACTATTTCTTCAGAAGAGCATCGTATTCTGCGTGGGAACCGATCCAAACCCACTCGACGTTTGAGGCGTCCGGCTTCCATCCGATAGCCCGGTAGTGAATGCCAACCCTGACGGAGAACCTTCTCCCGCCTCCCGCGAGTTCCTTGAAATGCAGCGAAGGGTGCCGGGGATCGGCTTGCCACAACGTGAAGGATTTTTCCGAAAGGACCCGAACTTCAGGTGGCAGCGCGTTATAAAGTTTCCAAAACCGACTGGTGGCGAGTGACTTCACCTCTCTGCCGGCCAATTTTTGAGTGATCCCGCTTCATTTTTGGACTCTTCAAAAAGGAAATCCAATTTCCCGGCCTTCGCATCAGATTCCATCTGTTCATCCCAAGCCGTCGCACGCAGGTCGTCGAACCAAGTGGAAAGTTTCCAGAATTCCGTCTCCGGCAGTTGGCGAATCGCTGATTCAATTTCCATGACCGAACTCATAGTACAACCGTAATCGGCAGCCTCTTCGTTTGCAATCTCGATTCTTTGATTTGCGGGGCGCGGGGCTGCGCCTTGGAAGGAATCGAGAGGTTGTCCCCAATCATTGTCCTTCTCGCGCGGAAAGTTTGCTGCGAGAGTTTCCAGACATGAGCAAAAAACAGGGAAAGAACCTCGCGCAAAGAAGAGGGCTGCCCCTCTCACCAGATCTGTCTTCGCGTGCTTTGCACCGCGCGAAATCCCAACTGCTTTTAAACAGGCATGAAGATCAGCAGCCTGGATTTTGAGACGGCGAACCACTCGGACGCGAGCATCTGCGCAGCCGGGGTTGCGGTGTTTGTGGATGGGGAGTTGATCGAAACCCGCCACTGGCTGGTCCGTCCGCCGAGGGGACACGGCTGGTTCCGCGAGGATTTCATCGAGATCCACGGCATCACGCATGAGGATGTCCAGGATGCGCCCGAGTTTCCTGCGGTTGCACAGGAATTGCTGCCTTTTCTGACCGGTGCCGATTTCGTCATTGCCCACAACGCGCAATTTGACATCCGGAAACTCAACGGCACCCTCAGCCACTTCGGAATTCCCTGCCCGAGTTTTTCCACCCTCTGCACCTGCCAGGCCGCCCGCCGCGCCTGGCCGCACCTACCCAACCACAAACTCAGCACTGTGGCCGCCCACATCGGCCACACTTTTCGCCACCACAACGCGCTGGATGATGCCGAGGCTGCCGGCCGCGTGCTCGCGGCAATCATCAAGGAACGGGGCGAGGCTTGGGTCGTCGGATAGGTTTAGGATCGGCCCCTTTTGTCTTTCGCTTTTCCCTGCCGCTTTCTGGCAGCGCTTGAGGGATCGCCTCAACCATGTTGCCCCATCGTCGAGTTGCCTCAATGTTTCCTGCAAAACCCGGACATGCTCCCGGTGTTTCATATCGGCTGAGCCTCTTTGCGGATCAGCTTCACAAAAGCCGAAGGGCGTCCGCGATCCACGGCAATGTCGATCTTTTGATCGCCGAGGGCACTCTTGAGCGCCAGCTTCAGGCGCAGATGCTCCATAAAACCGATCTTTCGGGATCGGATGCGCAGGTCGATATCCCCGCCCTTGAGCTTGTCCTGAAGGCGCGAGCCAAAGAGCATGACCTCGGCCGCCGGGTCGGCGACTGCCACGCAATCACGAATCGCACGGCGTTGTTTTTGACTCAATCGCATTGACAAGATTATTGCGCGGCCCCGGTGCGAACCGCAAGCGAAGTTTTCTTCGCCTCCGTTCGATCAACGCCTTGCCGCCTCCTCACCCAGCCGAAGTGTTCACACGACTCTGCGGTCACTTCCACGCACGGGCATCGGGGGAAAGAATTGTCCCCAATCATTGTCCTATCCGACGCGCTCTGATTTCCGACAGGATCGCGCAATGACAAAGAACCTCGCGCAAAGGTCGCGGAGCCCACAATGGAATGAACCAGAAAACGCTTTTGAACCACGGATTTCGCGGATTGACACAGATAAAGACCAGGACTGCCGGGAAAAATCAGGACAAACCAGCCTGCCGCTTTTTGCCTGTATTCCATCCGTGGGAATCCGAGTTATCCGTGGTAAAATGTCTTCAGGTTTCCATCGCCGTTTTCTGGATGAACTCGCCTAAAAATCCTTTAACGACTTGTTGAGCACCCGCAATATGGCCAAGATCTCAATATCCGTCAGCGTCCGCACGCCCCGCTCGATCCGGCTCATCACCAGCGTGTCGCAATCCCAACCCGCCCGCTGCAACCGCCGGCACAGCTCGGCCTGCGAAATCCCGAACTCCTCCCGAAGCTCGCGAATCCGCCCGCCAAGCTGGTTCAACGACTCCTGGTGTTCTCCCGACTTCCTCTGTGCCACGCGAAGGAGGCTAGCCGACAGGAATCGTCTTGACGTGTCGGCTGGCCGACAGATACAAATCCCACGACGGACACTCAATCCCCGCTGCCTCCCCAAAAACTTTTCCTCCCGATGAACTTCTACTGCAAATTCTGCGGCACAAAATTTTCGAGCGTCACCAGCCTGACCGGCGGAGCATGCGTCCGACACCCCGACGGCGCACATCGCGGAAAACACGCGCTCTATGAGGGGTCGGAAAAATCCCAATACACCTGCAAGTTTTGCGGAACAATAAACTCCTCGATATCCAGCCTCACCGGCGGTTCATGCCTGAAGCATCCAAGTGGCGCGCACAAGGGGAAACATGAGGCGGCACTATAAAACCAATTCAAAATATGAGCGATCAAAAAACAAATACCCCAGTTGACGGTCAATTTGAAGTGGTTCGGCCTGAATCGGGGGGCAACAAAGCCGTCAAGGCCTTGCTCGTTGCTGTCATTGGCGTTATTTCCGTGGTTTACCTGCTCAACCCAACGGCAGGCTTCATTGAGCTGATTCCCGACAACATTCCTGTGATTGGAAATCTCGATGAGGCAGGTGCCACCGCAATCCTAATTTCCTGCTTGGCATACTTTGGGATTGATTTGACGCAGATTATTAAGCGGAAGAAATAAGAACACTTTGAATCTCTGTCGCGATTAACATTTTAATATGCATGAATTTTTCTCATTCCTAAAGATTGTCGTTTTTGTCATTGGCGGCCTGATTGCTCTTTTTCTTATTCTTTTATCGCTGGGAAATTCACAGTTTAAGATTGTTGTCTGCCGAATCTTTGAAGGGTTTCTATATTCGATAACAGGACTCATCGTTCTATATATTCTAAATCCGATCGATCTTATCCCTGATTTTATACCAGTTTTAGGACAACTCGATGACGCTGCGGGCGTGATCCTTGCGCTCTTTTCCGGAGTGGCTGCTATTTTCACAACGATCATGCGGCGCAAAGGAACCGACCAGTTGCAAATTATTAAAGAAGCCAACAGGGTGCATGAGTTACGTCAAGACCAACTCACGCGTGAAAAGGCAAATTCCAGTGCAAGGGTTGGGGATGCAAACAATGAGTTGGAGTAAAAGCGCATCTATGAAATTCCGCAGAAAACATGCCTCAAATCACAAAATTTATGAATACAGAAAAGTCGGATAACACAGAAATAGAAACGAAACGCAGCCTGTTTGACAAATTAAAAAACCCAAAAATCTGGCTTGTTGTCGGAACTGGACTCATGGCTGCTCTTAAAGTGCTTCTTGACGCTTCCCCTGCGAAACCCAGTGAAACAAAAAAGAATAACGACGCCTGAAAGTTTCCGTCCGTAACATGGCAATTTTATGAAATTTCCCCACAATCCAAAATTCAACACTGAATTCGACCGTGTCCCCGGCCTGAAATGGTATCCCTATGTCGGGATGAATTTCGGTGAGAAGCCGCAACGGGTGATGGTTTATGCCCACAACATTCCGATCAAGCCGGAGGAATACGAGGCCAAGGCTGCCGAGTTTCAGCCCAAGTCCACATGGGCGGATTGCATGGATGAATACACCTACGAGCAAGGCGAGTGGACGGAGGCGTTCCGATATTTTGTGAAAGGGGCCGCAGGTCTGGGTGACAACTACACGAGGGATTCAAGCCCGGAGATCATCGTCAAAGTGGACTCCTTCATCAGTGGCATTTCCTACATCAACTTCATCCAGGGACTGGTGAAAAGCGATTCGCAAATGGCGCAGGCGGAAGCCGCATTGATTTCTGACAGCAAGCGCATCAACAAAGAGATCCTCGACATTCTCGGGATCACCCATTGCATTTGTTGGGGCGCGCCGGTGTTTGAATATGTGCGAACAATCCCCGGATGGACGGCCGAGAGCGACAAGAATTACGACCGGAAGGGGTTCGGGTATTGCATGGTTCGGAGAGGGGCAAACGCCCCCATGCACGTCCTGAAGATCCATCATCCCTCCATGCCCAATTTCCATTCCTACTCGGCGGAGACGCAAAAAATCCTATCCGATTTCCTGCTGCTGGGGTAGGCGCTGTGAGTCTGATTGTTTCAATCCTGCGCGTGGCATTCATTATATTGCTAATACCTGCAATACTTGGAGCACTCGCGGCAATCTTAGCGTGCTTTTGAAGCCCCAGTTCCACAAAACGTGTGCGATATCAAATTCAGCGAAAATATGAGCAATGATACTGACGGAAAAGGGCAGCACTACATGACTATTGGAAATATACGCATTACCACGATTTCAGACACATGGGCCGGGAAGCCGGGAATACGCATTCAGGCTCTCAGTGCCGACGGCAATAGAGTTTTCCCTGGTGCGGAGATTCCAATTCCAGATTTGAAATCGGCAGTAAAACTGGTGGGTGGAGTAGCAAGAGCGGCTTTAGACGCATGGAAGAAAAGCCGCTAAAGAACTTATTAGCAGAAAGAATAATCTGTCAATCTCGTGCCAAGATATTGGCGGTTTCGATGAGGGAGATCATGGCGGCGAGGGATTTTCTCAATTCCGGGTAGTCTCGTCCGACGTCCTCCATGTCGCCACCGGGATAGTGCTGTGCCCAGAATTGGTCGGTGAGGCTGTCAGCGAAATCCTCGAATTCGGTGAAGCGAGGATCGATTTGGACAGCATCGGCCACCAAGGCACCCAGGTCGTGAATTTTCCGCAACCGCCATCCTTGGGAAAGCAGGTAAGCCTTGAGGGATCTCTCCGCTGCCTCCTGCAACAATTCCACAACCGACTCCGTCGCGCCTTCCGCCGCATGGAGAATGTCCAGAGAGCGCAGCCGCACATGCGCCGAGCGAAGCCAATCCGCCGGGTTATTTTCATCGGTTTTCAAACGAGAACAATGCCTCTTGTGGCGATTTCGGAGTGGAATGTGGAACCCCGCTCAAGCCTGCTTTTGAGGTCATCCGGGGTGCGCACCATGATGTCCATGGGAAAGTTTGCGACGAGGTGCCTCAGGGGACGGAAAGCTTTGCGAATCGCTGTGGCGTCGGCTGTCTGGCTTTGGTCAATGGGTTTCACCACGAGCAGATCCACATCGCTGTCCTGATCCGGGGAGCCGTAGGCAAAGGAACCGAAAAGAATGACCCGCTCCGGGTGGAATTGGTCAACCAAGACGCGAAGAAATGGAAGAAGCTTGTCGGCTATCCGATGGACAGGATACCTCGCATCCCTCAAGACCTCCTCGCGAATTTTTGGAATACCGACCATGTCTTGATTTTCCTGTTTTTCACGGAAAAGTCAACGGAAAGGCGGGACACGGAAAGGCTGGTCAGGCATTGGGGACAATCGTTTCCGTTTCGGAAAGTCGCGGCAGGGCATTTGATGGGGCGGACAACAAAACCGAGGCCGGAAAGGAAGCCGCTGTTGACAAGTGAACATAAAAGGCACACATTGCGCGTATGGAATTTGAATGTGACCCGGATAAGGAGAAGTCCAATTTCGCCAAGCACGGGGTGGATTTCTCGACTGTTCCGGCCGCATTCAACGATCCCCGCCGGAAGTTGCTGGCAAGTCCCGGCAGGTCGGGCACGGAAGCAAGGTTTCAGTGCAGCGGGTTTGATGGGCGGGGGATTTTGACATTCACTTTCACGCTTCGCGCCGGGGCGGTGAGGGTCATCAATGCGGGATACTGGCGCAAAGGAAGACATCTCTATGAAAGCAAAAACGGTTGAATACACGAATGATCGCGGGGCGATGAAGGAGTTTGAGAAGGCGCGGGTTCTGACTCGCGCCCAAGAGCGTGCACTGGGCATTCCTGCTCCCGGTGCCGCGACGCGACTCGTGCGCAGTGCGAATAAACCGGCTCGCATCAACATCCGTATGGCTGATGAAACGCTAGCCGGACTCAAGGTCCGTGCGGCAGAGGCCGGACTTCCCTACCAGACGCTGGCCGCCTCCGTTCTTCACATGGTGGCCACCGGGAAACTGCGCCTCGATCTGGTCAAAGCGTGAGGAGTCAGGGAATGACGCCAGCCCCTCGTATTACCACCATTTTTTGAGGACTGTTCCTTGCCTTGGGGATTTATTGGGATATAGTCAATCCATGCTTGCGGAACTTGACGTGAAGACTCTGTCGAAAGCCGAAAAGCTTCGGCTGTTCGAAGCGCTTTGGGCGGATTTATCGGTGGAAGACATCGCCTCCCCGCAATGGCATCAAGATGCGCTTCATGAAGCCGAGCGACTCCATGCCGAAGGCAAGGCAACGTTTTCCGATTGGAGCGAGGCCAAAGAGCGGATTCGCGCGGCCGTGTCTGCCCGGTGAAAATCCGGGTTCTCGATCTCGCGGAACGAGACATGCAGGCGGGTTTCCCTTTTTCCAAATGCCGTCGCTGTGGGTGTGCCCGCATAGGACGATAAATCGAGTGTCGGGCATTCGCAGTGTCACCACCCAGCAGGAGCATGTCAGCCCGGCTCTTTTCGAGCTTTTGAAACCAGGCCTCCTCGGCCGCATCGCCCAAATGGTCGAGATGGGCGTGGGTGATCCAGAGGAGGCTTTTCATGTTTGATCCAATTGCTCCTTTGCGGGGAAACCTACGAGAAGTGGCGGGAGAGCGTTTCGACCAGGCTTTCCATATCGTTTGTTGCTGTCTCCCAGACCTGACCATCACAGTCATCGAGCATACACGGAGACGGGAGATGAGAGCATGGTTTTGCGACGGTAGGGATTCGCGCTCTTTTCGACAGCTTGGCGGGAGACGAGGTCTACCGCACAGCCAAGCATTTCTTCCAGGTCTTCTTTCAGTGCTCCCATTTCCAAGAGACCGAATCGCGCCCCCGGCAAAAAATCCACAAGCAAATCCACATCGCTTCCCGAGCGACTCTCACCGCGAGCCAGCGAGCCGAACACTTCGACACTCCGCACCGGAAGCCCTCTGCATGCGGTTGTCACAGCAGCCCGGACATCCTCCAATTTGGGAGCATTCTTTTTCAGAAGCTGCAACCTAACGGCTGGCGCGGCGGTTTTCAATTTCACAATGCAGGAAACTCTTTCCTCAACCGAACCAACCGCTTCGGGTCGGTCGCCTCGACCAGACCGAGACCTTTGCAAAGGAACGCATGGCAGGCGTCGCCTTTGAGTTTCAGCCGATTGGCCTCGGCGTCCAGTCCTCGCAATTTCGCTGCATTCACCCGGCGCTCTTCGAGCCCCTCCGTCAAAGCCTCGCCCTGCTTTTTCAAAGCTCTTGCGCCGTGGAGTTTTTTCACGGCGGCCCAGCGCACGTCGCGCTTGGCGTCGAACGACCAGTAGGCCGGGATGAAGATCATCGTTCCGTGCGGGGTGAGGTTGACCGACAGCTTCATCGTGAGCGGCTTGTCGCCCTGCATTCCGTAGAGGTCCCAGCGAGCGCAGAAGACATCGAATGCCGCCTGAAACCGATGCGTCGATTCTTTCCAATCCACGGTAAATGACTGCCGGAAATTGCGTTCGGTGGTGAGTGACCGGCGGATGACGCCCTTGCGGTCTGCGAACTTGGTGACATCCCACCGCTTTTTGATCGCTTTCCATGCGCTGACCAATTCCGGATCGCGGATCGCCTCCCTCTCGATGGAATCGAATTTTGCCTGCGTGTTGATGAGCGATTCGTAGCTGCCTTTTTGGACAAGATGTTCGTGTTCTGCCACGATCCGGCAGACTTTCTCCGATGGCGGCTCGGGGAGGCTTTGCAAAAGAAAGACCATGTCTTCATCGAGACTTTTGCCCGCCTCCACGGTGTCCAGGCACGCGCAAAAAATGTCGTGGATGTTCAGCGGCCAGAGGGTCAGCGGAACGAGCATCCAGCGGTGGAGGATGGCCAACTCGGACAATGGGGGCCGCCCTTTTTTGCGCAGCAGGGCATGGTATCGCCGGATGTCATCCTGCGAGTATTCCCGGCGGTGGTATGCGAGGGCATCGAGTTTTTCGAGATCCTGTTTGAGAGTGGAGGGCATGGCTGGGACAATACAGCGACCAAAGATTGGGGACAATCGAATCTGTGGAATCCTGATCCCGTATCGCGGATGATCGTGGGCATGTTCATCCGCAATCACATTGTTCAGGAAACAACCCATCCCACTGAAACGAGGCTTCAAGTTTCCGCTGAGCCCACGCGCCTTCACTGCGATCTGACGCATGGGAATGCCTTTTTCCCGGACAGAAATGCGCCGCCTGTTCCGGTCCTCACGGCGTTTGGAGACGGCTACTTGCACCAGTGCCGGGTCGGGGGCGAATGGGATTTTGATCGGGCGGTCGCGGAGAACCACGGCGGGCTCATCCGGTCGTTCCGCCGGTTGTTTCGCAAAACAGGCACCGACGTCTGGGAGGATGTCATTTTTCGGTTCGGCGAGCGCCGGTTCCTCTGCGGCGAAAAGTTCAGGATCATCGGGTATGGGGAAACCGCCGAGGATGCGGAGAAGATCGTCAATGACTTCACGGCAGCCTACGGCACGACCCCGCAAAAAACGGGCGGCCGATTCCAACTCATCAGAAAAGATCGCTTTGATTTCAAGTGTGAGGACGTCACTCTCGGCGCAGACACGGTTTTGACCGAGGGGGAATTCGCGCTGCGGTATCCGGAGGGGTCGCCCGCATGGCATCGGGAGTTTGTGGAAAAACTCATCACACGGAAGAGCGGGCTCTCCATCCTTGAAGGAACGCCGGGGACGGGTAAAACAACGTATCTGCGTCATCTCATGGGAACGCTTCAGGAGTCGCACAGGTTCTATTTCATACCTCCGTCGAACATGAGAATTCTTTCCGAATCGGACTTCATTGGCTTCTGGGCGGGCGAGCGGCAGATTCATTCCGACCGGCGGCTGGCCGTTATCCTTGAGGATGCCGACGCCGCCATAATGACCAGAGGCGCGGACAACCAAGAGCAGGTCAGCGCGCTCCTCAACCTCTCAGACGGGATGCTGGGTGATTTTCTTTCGCTTCAGATCATCTGCACCATCAACTGCTCGGCGTCGGAAATCGATCAGGCGCTCGTTCGACCGGGCAGGTTGCTGAGCCACCGTGTGTTTGAACGACTCGATCCCTCGCAGGCTGCCAGACTCGCTGCTTCAATCGGAAAATCTCTCTCCCATGCTCGGGATTATTCACTCGCGGAGGTATTCGCCGGAAATGGCGGCGGAGTCATGACACGGCCGCACATCGGTTTTGGAGGGAAATGAGATGACAAACCAAACACTCAGCACCGGATTTCCTGCCATCGACAAAATCACCGGCGGTTTGCATCCGGGCAAGTTGTATGTCATCGCGGGGCGCCCCGGTGTGGGGAAAAGCGCCCTTGCGATGAACATGGCAGAACATGTGGCCTTCGATGAGGGCGTTCCTGTTGCCGTGTTTAACCGAAAAATGCCGTCACATCACATTCTTCGACGGTTGCGGCGCTCGCGTGCTCGTGTCACCAAATCAAATACACTTGATGCGACGATCAACAAGGAAGAGGGGACCAGCAGCGAGGCTATCTCCATCCTGTCGAAAATGAATTTATTCATTGATGACACGGCAGGACAGACCATCGAGGAAATCAAAATCAGGGCCCGCCGGTTGAGTGACGACGAGGGAGTCAAACTTGTTGTAATCGATTACCTCCAGCTATTGCGCGGCGAAAATCCACGGTCTCAAGTTGAGCCGTTTTCCCCTGCTGGCGCATCGGGCCATGAACATTTCTACTGGAGCAGTGTGAGCATGACAGAGCAGGCGGAGATTTCACACGGGTGCAAGACCCTGGCCGGGGAACTCGCAGTTCCTGTCATCGTGCTCTGCGCTTTGTCTAGGTTTCGGGGCAAAAGGAATCACCCAGCACTGAGCGATTTGTACATCTTGGCCGGCCTCGAAAACGAAGCCGATGTAGTTGGGCTGCTCTCCCGGGACAAGTATGAAACCGATGGGCAGCGGCCCAGCAACGAAGAAAACGCCACCTTCATCATCGCCAAGCAGCGTAACGGACCAACAGGAGCGGTCCTTCTGACATATTTCAAGAACCACACACGGTTCGAAGAGCACCGGCCTGGGTGAGGCGAAAAAGCGTGAGCCAATGATTGGGGACAATCGAATCCGTGGCGGCCTTGGTGCTTCATCGGCGATGATCTTTGGCATGCTGGCAACAAACCTCAATCACGCCCACCCGGAGTCGCAGCGAAACCCGGGGCCACCGCGCCGCCTTTTTTCCATGGCCATTGCTCGCTTTTGCCTTGGAGCGGCAACGATGCTTCTGTGTTCCTGCGCGTATTCGCCACAGCCGGGAGGCAACACAAACGTCACCAGTCCCCGAGACAGCCATGATGTGACCACTGTCACAATGGCTCCTGGAGCCACTTACGCGCCGACTCTGATCAAAGGCTCCGGGAATGATGACGGCTACAATGGATACAGATATGATCCCGGAGCAACACGATTTGCACCCAGAGAATATGGAGTGGTCCGCGTGGCTCCGAACTGCAATCCCTATTTCCCAGGCTACTGATGGAGAGCGATTTCACCTCTCCGCAGGCCGATTTTTGCAACCTCTTCCTGTGCAGTTCCGATTCTCTTTCTGAGCGTCCGAAGCAAAAGGATGTTGGCGGACCGGTTGACGCGGCGGGCTCGGACAATGTATGCCATGGGGATGTCCGAGACTGTGCAGCGTCCACCGTGGGTTCCTGAAGGGGGAGGGGAGGGTTTTGCGACCTCGGTGATGCCTGGGATCGCGCCGCCGCCGCAGAAGATTCCGCGGCCGGCTGATGTCCGGCGTTTTCCCGGGGTGGATGAGCTGGTCGAGGGGATTTTTTCGAGGGAGCTGTCGCTGGTGGCGCGCGCGATCACCCTGGTGGAAAGCAACGCTCCGTCCCACCGTCCGATGGCGAGAGAGATCCTTCGCCGGATCGGGGAACGTCCGGGTTTCGCGCACCGCGTCGGGATCTCCGGAGTGCCGGGGGCGGGCAAAAGCACGTTCATCGAGGCGATGGGAAACCACCTCTGCGACGCGGGACGCCGGGTCGCGGTGCTCGCGGTGGACCCGAGCAGTTCGCTCACGCACGGAAGCATCCTGGGCGACAAGACCCGCATGGAAACCCTCTCGCGCCGGGAGGAATGCTTCATCCGTCCGTCGCCATCCAGCGGTGCGCTGGGCGGCGTCGCCCGGAAGACTCGCGAGACGATCGCGGTTTGCGAGGCGGCGGGATTCGACGTCGTGCTCATCGAGACCGTCGGCGTCGGGCAGAGCGAGATCGCGGTGCGCGCGATGGTGGATTGCTTTCTGCTCATCCTCATTGCCGGCGCCGGGGACGAACTGCAGGGAATGAAGAAAGGGATTTTTGAAATTGCGGACATCCTGCTCGTGAACAAGGCGGACGGCGAAAACACGATCCGCGCGGAGGCGACGCGGCTGGAGTTCGAGCGCGTGATGCAATTTCTGAGCCCCGCCACCGAAGGCTGGAAGCCTCCGGTGCTCGCCGCTTCGTCGGTCGCCCGCACCGGAATCCCCGACGTCTGGCGCGCGGTGGAAAAATATTTTGCGCATGTCGAGTCGGACGGACGGTTCGATCTCCGCCGCCGCGAGCAGGCGATCGCGTGGTGGCAGTCGCTCGTCGAGCAGGAACTGCGCGTCCGGTTCTTGAGCGATCCGAAAGTCGCCGGACTCTCCGCCCGGCTCGAGCTCGAAATTCTTGCCGGACGCCTTGCGCCGTCGCTTGCGGCCGAAGAGCTTCTCGAGGGCTCGGGGATGCGTCAGAACTGATTTGCCCGCCATGGAGCAACGACCAATCCCCCCAATGCAACACTTGAAACTCCGGATCATCAGATGAAACTCCTCCCCGTCATTCTCTCAGGCCTGGTTGGAATCGCTGCAGGATTCTTCCTCGGCAAATCGTCTGTGCCGGCTGGTTCCCCGATGTCTCCTGCCGCCGTGGCGCAGCACCTTCCGGGAGCCGTCGCGGGCCAGGAAGCCGTCCCAGGGGCTCCTCTGAGTCCCCGGACGGAAACGCACGCCCCGCTGACCGCAGCCGCGCTTCGCGCCGAGTTGGCCAGCATGGAATCCGGTGGGATGTATGGAATGTCGAACATGCGCAAGTATGCCGACCTCCAGGAACGGCTGAAAGTTTCCGACCTTGCGGCGATTGCCGCGGAGATGTGTTCGACGGCATCGCCGCAGGGGCGCGAGACCGGTTTGTTTCTCGTGCTGGGGACATATGCGGAGGCCGACCCGCAGGCGGCGTGGAATCTCGCGCTCGGGATGAAGCAGCCCGGGATGCGCCAACAGGCGATCATGGCTGTCGTCTCAACGGTTGCCCAAAAGGATCCGTCCCGGGCGCTCGCGATGGCCGATTCACTCGCCGAACCGCAGCTCAAGCGCCAGATCCGCTCGATGGCCATCTCCAGCCTCGCACAGAAGGACCCGCAACGGGCGCTCTCACTCGTCACCCCGTCCGGGGGCATTCGCGATGGCGACTTCTCGCTTTCCACGATCTTCAGCCAGTGGGCGCGGAAAGATCCCGAGGCGGCCAAGGCGGCCATCTCGCGGCTAAGCGGGCGCCAGGCTGAACAGGCGCGGATGGCGCTTGTCTCGTCGCTCGCGCAACAGGATCCGCAGGCGGCATGGACCTATGTTTCCAGTCTTCCGATATCCACCGGCAATGCCTACAGCGACCCGCGCGTGCAGGTCGTCCAGAACTGGGCGCAAAGCGATCCCCAGGCCGCGATCAAGGCGGCGCTCACGATCGCCGAATCCGTCCAGCGGAACATGGCGGTTGCGAACGCGGTCAACGCATGGGCCGGCAGCGATTTTCCCGCCGCGCTGAAATATGCGATCTCGGTCGAGGATGCCGGAACGCGCGGCCAGATCCTGCAAAACCTCAGCCACAACCCGAATGCGAACCGGAAGGAACTTCTCAGCGTGGTGATGGAACACGTTCCGCCCGGGGACAGCTTCCAGCAGGCGGTCTCGGGGATCCTCGTCAGCTGGGCGCAGGAGAATCCCGCCGAGGCTGCTGCTGCCGCCATGGAGTTGCCGCCGGGTCGCGCGTTTTCCAACGTGGCAAGCCAGATCGCCTCGCAGTGGATTTCCTCCGCGTCGGACAAACAACAGGTCTTCAATTGGGCCAAAAATCTCCCCGAGGGCGAGGCGCGCCAGAACAGCCTGAATTCGGTATTCTCCGCCTGGAGCAGGCAGGACCCGCAGGCGGCGGTTCGCGCGCTGGGCGGAATGACGCCGGAGGAGCGCAAAAATGCCGTGCGGGCCGTTGCGTCCGGCTGGAGCCAGACCTCTCCCGAGGCGGTTCTCCAATGGTCGTCGTCCCTCACCGATGCCTCCGAGCGTTCCGATGTCGTCCGGTCAGCCATCTCACAGTGGGCGAACTCCTCTCCGGAAGCCGCCGCAAAATACGTCGGGCGTCTGCCCGCCGCCGAGCAGTCCGGCCCGATGGAATCCGTCGTTGGCAACTGGGCATCGAAGGACACCGAGTCTGCTGCCGCATGGCTTGACCGCCAGCCGTCCGGCTCCGCCAAAGATGCGGCACTCCGCACGCTCTCCAGAAAAATCGCACAGGAGGATCCCGAAGCCGCCCTCACCTGGGTGAAGGGAATCTCCGATGAAAAAGAGCGCCTCCGGCAGACGGAGGGGATCGCCCGCGACTGGATCCGCCAAAATCCCACCGCCGCGCGCAGTTGGATTTCCACCTCGAACCTCCCGGAAGAAACCCGCAAGCAACTCCTCAAACAACCATGAGCATCCAAGAACGCCTCGAAAAATTCCTTTCGCGCGAGCCGCAACTTTCCGAGGCCGCGTTTGTGGCGGGCGACGCCCGGATCACCGGCGACGTGCGCCTCGCAAAAGACTCCAGCGTCTTCTACGGCGCGATCCTCCGGGGCGACATCGAATCCATCCTCATCGGCGAGGGGTCGAACGTGCAGGATGGTTCGATCATCCATCTTGCCGACGACCTGCCCGCGATCATCGGCGCCTATTGCACGATCGGCCACGGGGCGATCGTGCATGCCTGCACGGTCGGCGACGAGAGCCTGATCGGCATGCGCGCGGTCGTGCTGGACGGCGCGGAGATCGGCGACCAGTGCCTCATCGCCGCCGGAACCATCGTGACTCCCCGCACAAAAATCCCGGCGGGGTCCATGGTCATGGGCATGCCCGGAAAAGTCGTCCGGACGCTCGGCCCGGAGGAGCGGGCCAACCTCCGGCACTGGGCGGAAAAATATGTCCGCGTCGCCCGCGCCCACGCGGCATTGCAGAGGGGCGAACGCCTCTCGTCCGCATCAGGCGCTGTAAAAAACTGATGCTTTGCCATCAGTTTTTTTAAAGAGTCAGAAATAAACTTGCCAAGGTTTCTGATATTAGATTTACTAATGAAAGCATTTCTATGAGCGCGACCATCCAAAAAATTGATCATCTGGGCATTGCGGTGAAATCCATCGAGGCGGCACTGCCCTACTACGAAAAAACCCTTGGGTTGAAGTGCGGGCACATCGAGGAAGTGCCGTCCCAGAAAGTGCGCACGGCATTTTTCGAGTGCGGCGACGTGCATCTGGAGCTTCTGGAGCCAACCGACCCGGAGAGCACGATCGCGAAGTTCATCGAGGCCAAAGGCGAGGGAATCCACCACATCGCGTTTGCGACAACCGACATCACCGGGCAGCTCGCCCAGGCGAAGGAGTCCGGTGCACGGCTGATCCACGAGGTGCCGTTCGACGGGGCCGGCGGGAAGCTGGTCGCCTTTTTGCATCCGAAGAGCTCGTTCGGAGTTCTGACGGAATTTTGCCAACCCAAACCCTGCTGCTGCAACTGCGCGCACTAGCTCCCTCCCAAATTATGCCCATTAAAAAAGAATTTCTCGAAGAGCTCGAAGCCCGCCGCGGGAAGGTGCTCGACGGAGGCGGAAAAGACAAACTGGAAGCCCGCCGCAAAAAGGGGCTCATGACCGCCCGCGACCGCCTGGACAATTTCTTCCAGCAGGGAACGTTCATGGAGTTCGGCATGCACGTCCAGCACGCCTGCCACAACTTCGGCATGGAGAAAAAAGAGCTCCCGGCCGACGGCGTGGTGACCGGCACGGGCTACGTCGGGGAACGTCCCGTGGCGGCTTACAGCGAGGACTTCACGGTGGCCGGAGGATCGCTTGGCCAGATGCACGCCCAGAAGATCTGCGACATCATGGATTATGCCCAGCGGTCGGGCATGCCGGTCGTCAGCTTCAACGATTCCGGCGGCGCGCGCATCCAGGAGGGCGTCGAGTCGCTTTCCGGCTACGGAAAAGTGTTTTTCAAGAACGTGTATCTCTCCGGCGTGGTTCCCCAGATCACGGTGATCGCCGGGCCCTGCGCGGGTGGCGCGGCGTATTCGCCGGCCCTCACGGACTTCCAGGTCATGGTCAAGGACCAGGCGAACATGTTCATCTGCGGACCGGAGGTCATTCTGGCGGCGACCGGGCAGAAATGCACGATGGCCGAGGTCGGCAGCGCGGCCGCGCATGCGACGATCAGCGGAAACATCCACTTCGTCGCCGAGAACGACGCGCACGCGATCGCGATCGTCCACAAGCTCCTTTCGTTCATTCCGTCGAACAACATCATGGATCCTCCGCACGACCTCTCGGTTCCGCTCGTGCTCGACGAGGATCCCGGGATGGATGAGTTGGTTCCCGAGGATCCGAAAAACCCGCTGGATGTGAAAGACGTGATCGGGAAGCTGGTGGACGATGCCGATTTCCTTGAGGTCCAGATGGATTTTGCCAAGAACATTGTGGTCGGGTTCGCAAGGATCCAGGGGGTTGTTGTGGGCATCATTGCCAACCAGCCGAAGGTCAAGGCGGGAGCGCTCGACATTGATGCCTCCGACAAGGGGGCCCGGTTCATCCGGTTTTGCAACATTTTCAACATCCCCATTGTGACGCTCGTGGACACCGGCGGATTCCTCCCCGGCGTCGCCCAGGAGCGCGGGGGCATCATCCGCCACGGTGCGAAGATGCTCTTCGCCTACGGTGCGGCGACCGTGCCAAAGATCACGGTGATCCTTCGCAAAGCCTATGGCGGCGCCTATCTCGCCATGTGCAGCCAGGATCTTGGCGCGGACCTCGTGTTCGCGTGGCCGACTGCTGAGATTGCCGTGATGGGAGCCGAGGGTGCGGTCAAGATTCTCTACAAGCGCGAGATCGACAAGGATCCCGCGTGCGAGAGCAAGCTCATCGCCGACTATCGGGCGAAATTCGCCTCGCCCTACCAGGCGGCCAGCAAGGGGATGATCACCGACGTGATCCGGCCCTCGCAGACACGGGCGATGGTGGCCATGGCGCTCCGCAACACACTTTCCAAACGGGAGACCCGCCCGCCGAAAAAGCACGGCAACATCCCGCTGTAACAACACGGACATGGCCGGTGAGAATCGGAGGGTTTTTCATCGCCAAATCCCGCCCTGGTATGAAAGAATTTAAAAAATGAGAAAACTACGCGTTACCGTTGACGGAAAGACCTACGATGTCGTTGTCGAGACTTTGAACGAGCAGGGGAAGCCTGTTGCGTTTCAGCCGCCGGCTCCGGTGTTCCAGCAGACCAGCATTGTTGCCCCGCCCGCCTCCTCGGCTCCCAAGGCGGCCGCCCCTGCCGCTGCCGGCCCGGGCGCAGTCACAAGCCCGCTGGCCGGGCGCATCGTCTCGGTGGACTGTCAGGTCGGCCAGAAAGTCGCTGCCGGTGCGCAGCTCGTGACCGTCGAGGCGATGAAGATGAACACGTTCGTCTATGCCCAGGCCGATGGTACGGTGGCCACCATCACCGTGAATCCGGGCGATGCCGTTGACGAAGGGCAGGTTCTCGTCACTCTTTCCTGAGGATTTTTATGACGATCCTGCTGGCGGATGCCGCCGAGATGTTGAAATTCGAGACAGCGTTGCTGTTGCTCGTGGCCGCCGGTCTGCTCATCCTGGCCAAGATGTTTTCCGACCTCCGCTCGGAGGTGAGGGGCCTGCGCAAAGGCGGCTCCGCAGCGGCCTCTCCCGCGGCCTCTGGCCCCGTATCGGCCCCGGAAAACGACATTCCGCCGGACGTCTTTGCCGCGATCGTGAGCGCCGTGTATTTTACCCTCGGCGAAAACCACCACATTGTTTCCGTGAATCCCTCCAAGTCCCTGGAGTGGTCGCGTGAGGGCCGCAAGAGCATCTTCCGCTCGCACACGTTCCGGTAAGCGGTCAACTCATGCTCGGTTCCTGTCAATTTCGGGGCAGGGGAGGGAGTCCGGTGATGCGTTCGCCGGGCCAGATGTTGTTTTTTGAAAACCATCCCTGCTGCATTTCGAGGGCGTAGGAGATGCGGGGGAACGCGCTTTTGACCGGTTTTTCGTTCTTCGGCTGCATGTCGTGGATTTCCATGATCGTGCCGTCGGGCCCGATGAATGCGATCGAGAGAGGGAGGAGCGTGTTTTTCATCCAGAACGAAGCGGGTCCGGTGACGGGCAGGATGAACAGCATGCCGGAATCCGGGGCGAGGGATTCGCGGAACATCAGCCCGGCCGAGCGCTCGGCGTCCTCGTCGGCGACCTCGGCGCGGACCGCGACCTTGCCGATGCGGAGCGTGGCGGCGAGAAGTTCCGGTTGGGCGCCGTCGGCGGCCAGCACCGCGGACGAAACGGAGCAGAGGAACAGCAAGGCAAAGCGGAGCATCATGGGAAAAGAATTTTATCGAATCTGTTGACAGGCGCGAGACGGATTTTGCACCCTCGCCCGTGCTGTCCTGTCATGTATCCGTCTTTGCCCCCCATCGCAACTTTCGAAAAAAAAGTCTCTGGCACATGAAGCCGGGAGACTGTCTGTCCCCGGGCATGCCCTGACTCATGGCAAATTTTTTTCCAAAATGGACGGACGGGATCCCGCTGAAGCTCGTGATCTGTGCGGGGGTCGCGGGAGCGGGGGTCGTCGGGGGAGTCTGGTATTATTTCACGCCAAAATACACGAGGGTCGGCTACATGCCGACGCAGCCGGTGCCGTATTCGCATGCCGTCCATGTCGGGCAGCTCGGGATGGACTGCCGCTACTGCCACAGCTTCATCGAGGTCGCCTCGCATGCGAATATCGCGTCCACCCAGGTCTGCATGGCGTGCCACACGCAGATCCGTGCGACAAGCCCGAAGCTCGATGCGGTGCGCGAGAGCTGGAAGACCGGGAGGCCGGTGAACTGGGTGCGGGTCCACAAGCTTCCGGATTTCGTTTATTTCAACCATGCGGTGCATGTGAACCGCGGGGTGGGCTGCTTCAGTTGCCACGGGGCGGTCAACGGGATGCAGACCGTCTGGCAGGACCAGCCGCAGAGCATGGCGTGGTGCCTCGCCTGCCACCGTGCCCCGGAGAATTTCCTGCGTCCGCCGGATCAGGTTTTCAACATGATGTGGATGCCCGCGGCGGGCGGGAGTCAGCGTGAGACCGGCGGGAAATTCCAGAAAGCATGGGAAGTGAAACCGCCGTTGACCTGCGGAGGATGCCACCGATGAAAAAAGCCCATCCTGAGCGCGAGGCCGGTCCGAACATCTGGCGCAGTCTCCGCGAGCACGAGAACGCCCCGGAGTTCGCCCGGCACCTCGAACGCGAATTCCCGCGCGGCGCGGATGTCCCTGATGCCGGCGGGCTCTCGAAGCGGGATTTTCTGAAATTGATGGGGGCCTCGATGGCCCTTGCGGGGCTCACCGGTTGCCGTCGTCCGGAGGCGCACCTGGTGCCGTTCACGAAGGGCGTCGAGTGGACGATTCCCGGGAAATTTCTTTACTACGCGACGGCGATGCCGGTTCGCACGGGGGCGCTCCCGCTGATCGCGACGACATCCGACGGACGTCCGACGAAGCTCGAGGGCAATCCGCTCCATCCGTTCAGCAATGGCGGGACCGATGCCTTTGCGCAGGCCGCGATCCTCGATCTCTACGACCCGCGCCGGTCGAAGACGATCACGGACAGAGGCCGGTCGGCAGACGCCGCCGCGTTTGACGCGTTCCTGCAGTCGGTCGCACAGAGCGGAGGAAAGGGCGCTGCCTTCCTCGTCGAGAAGAAAAACTCCCCGACCCGCGACCGCCTGCGCGCCGGGCTCGAACAACAGTTTCCGGGCGTGATTTGGGCGGAATACGAGCCGCTTGGCGACCGCGAGGCGGTGGCCGCGACGGACGCGGCATTCGGAGGGGGAGTTCGATTGCTCCCGAAATTCGACCGTGCGGACGTGATCCTTGCGCTTGATAGCGATTTCTTGAATCCGGCGGAGACCGGCGTCGGTTATGCAGCGGGCTTTTTCGCGCGCCGGAACCCGGACCAGAGGGGCGCGCCGATGAACCGGCTCTATGTGGTCGAGAACCACTACACGGTTACCGGCGGAATGGCCGACCACCGGCTTCGCTGCAAAGCGTCGGAGATCGGGCGGTTCGTGCGACAGCTCGGCGCGTTCATCGTTTCCCAAACCGGCGACGGCGATCTCGCCGCCATCCTCGGGGCGTTCCCGGATTCCGATGCCCCCCTCGACGGGGCGTGGGTCTCGGAATGCGCGAACGACCTGCTCGCAAACCCCGGACGCTCGATCGTGCTCACCGGGCCGCAGACGCCCGCCGCAGTTCAGGTTGCCGTGCATGCGATCAACAAGGCGCTCGGAAACCTCGGAACCACTCTCGTCGGGCTTGTCGAGCCCACAAACGACGCGCCGGCGACGGCAACCATTGCCGGCCTTGCCAAGGCCATCGCCTCCGGAGCGGTCAAGACGCTCTTCCTCTTCGGGGGAAACCCGGCCTGCAACGCGCCCGCCGAGCTGGATTTTTCCTCCCGGCTTTCTCAAGTCCCCGATGTTGTCCGCCTCGGGCTCTTCGAGGACGAAACGTCAAAACTTTCGCGGTGGCATGTGCCCGCCGCGCATTTCCTTGAAACCTGGGGCGACGCGCGCAGCTTCGACGGCACGCTGACCGCAATCCAGCCGATGATCCTCCCGCTCTGGGGCGGGGTTTCCGAACTGGAGATCCTTTCCAAGCTGCTTGGCGGGGGCACAGCGAACGGACCGGAACTCGTCCGGGCGACGTTCGAGAAGCTGGCACCCGAAAATCTCGTTGCGGAAGCCGGAGGCATGGACCTCCTCTGGAACAGCTTCCTTCGGGTCGGGTTCCTTCCCGGCACGGCTTTCCCGCAGGCCGCTCTCCAGTTCGCATGGCCCGCTGCCTCCGCGCTCGCGGCCAAGGCACCGCCGGTCAAAGACGGACTCGAACTCGTCTTCATCCAGAGTTCGAGCGTGGACGACGGACGCTACGCCAATAATTCCTGGCTGCTCGAGACCCCGGACTTCGTCACCAAGCTGACCTGGGACAATGCCGTCCTCGTGAGCCCGGCGACCGCCAGGAAGCTTGGGATCAAGGCGAACAATTTCGGAAAAATCGCAGAGGTCGCCAAGCGGCTGGGCAACGAGATCGACTACGATCTCGTCGCCGACATCGTGGAGATCAGCGATGGAAAAAAAACCATCCAGGCCGCCGCGATCGTGGCTCCCGGCCATGCCGACGACTCGCTCTCCCTCGCGCTCGGATACGGGCGAAAGGGGATTTCCGCGCTGATCGACCATGTCGGATTCGACGCGTATCCGCTGCGCTCGTTCACCGCTCCGCGTTTCACGACCGGCGTGATCCTGAAAGTCACCGGGCGCGTTTACCCGATGGCCCAGACGCAGGAGCACCGCTCGATGGAAGGCCGCGATCTTGTCCGCGAAGGCACGATCGGGCGCTACAAAGAGAACCCCGCATTCGCGCAAAAGATGGGAATGGACAGCCACATCCCGGAAAACATCTCGCTCTTCACCCACCCCCCCCTGACTTCAAAGGAACAGTGGGGAATGACGATGGATCTCAATACCTGCACCGGCTGCAACGCCTGCGTCGTTGCCTGCCAGGCGGAGAACAACGTGCCGGTCGTCGGCAAGGAACAGGTCCGCAAGAACCGCGACATGGCATGGATCCGGATCGACCGGTATTTCGCCGGCGAGCCCGACGAGCCCGAGATGCTCGCGCAGGCGGTCATGTGCCAGCACTGCGAATACGCGCCTTGCGAAAGCGTCTGCCCGGTCAACGCCACGGTCCACAGCGAGGACGGACTCAACCTCATGGCCTACAACCGCTGCATCGGCACACGGTATTGCGCGAACAACTGTCCGTGGAAGGTCCGGCGGTTCAATTTTTTCGACTACAACCAGCGTCCGCTCGATGAGCTCTACTGGGGGCCGCTCGCCAGGAAGGGCATGGCCGACAGCCTCAAGCTGGCAAAAAATCCGAACGTCACGGTCCGCATGCGCGGCGTCATGGAAAAATGCACGTTCTGCATCCAGCGGATCGAGGAGGCCAGGATCGGACGCCTCGTCGAGGCCGGGGCGGCGCCGCAGAGCGATACCCCGGTGAACGTCTTCAAAGTCGCCTGCCAGCAGGCCTGCCCGAACGATTCGCTCGTCTTCGGCGACATCGCCGACCCGGGGAGCCGGGTCGCCCGCCTCCGCGCCAGCGGGCGCGGATACACGATGTTCCAATACCTCAACGCCGGCCCGCGTGTCACCTACCTCGCCCGCATCAAGAACCCGAATCCGAAAATGCCGGGCGCCGAAAAAGTCGGCATGGCCAATGGCGCGGAACATGGCGAACAGGGCGGCAGCCACCACCCCGCGCACCCTGGAATTCCGGATTTTTCCGACGATGTCTGAAGCCGCCGCCACGATTGACAAGCTCACCGACGACGAGAAGTCGGTCGTCCGTCCGCCGCTCGTGCTCAACCGGCGAACAATGGGCTGGATCAGCAGCTACATCAGCTCGATCGTCGAGGGCAGGACTCCGGTGTGGTGGTGGGTCTCGATGGCCGTCACCGTCCCGATGGCGCTGATGTGCGTGGCGTGCCTCGCGTATCAGGTCTCCACCGGTGTCGGCGTTTGGGGAAACAACCACCCGGTCGGCTGGGCGTGGGACATCACGAACTTCGTGTTCTGGATCGGCATCGGTCACGCGGGGACGCTGATCTCCGCGATCCTTTTCCTGACCCGCCAGAAGTGGCGGACTTCGATCAACCGGGCGGCCGAGGCGATGACCCTCTTCGCGGTGATTTGCGCGGGCATCTACCCGGCCCTCCACATCGGCCGCGTGTGGATGGTTTGGTTCATGGCCCCGGTGCCGAATTCGAACGGGATCTGGCAAAACTTCCGCAGCCCGCTGATGTGGGACGTGTTCGCCGTCTCGACGTATTTCACGGTTTCCATCCTCTTCTGGTACACCGGGCTGATTCCCGACCTCGCCACGGTCCGCGACCGCTGCACGTCGAAAATCAAAAAATTCTTTTATGGGATCATGGCGCTTGGCTGGCGCGGGGGCAACCGGCAGTGGCGGCACTACGAGGCGGCGTACCTGATCCTCGCCGGGCTCTCGACCCCGCTCGTGCTTTCGGTGCACTCGGTCGTGTCGTTCGATTTCGCGACATCGGTCATCCCGGGCTGGCACGCGACGATTTTTCCGCCCTACTTCGTCGCGGGCGCGATCTTCGGCGGGTTTGCGATGGTGCTCACGATCCTGATCCCGGCCTGCGCGGTCTACAAGCCGCTGCACGACCTGGTGACGACCGACCACGTGGACAAGATGTGCAAGATCATTCTGCTCACCGGCTCGATCGTCGGCTACGCGTATCTCATGGAGGCCTTCGTCGCGTGGTATGGAGCGAATCCCTTCGAGCGCGCGGCGTTCTGGTTGCGCGCCACCGGCTCGTATTGGTGGGCGTACCTCGCGATGATGTTCTGCAATGTCCTCGTCCCCCAGTTGTTCTGGTTCAAATTTTTCCGGACCCATCTGGTCTGGGTGTGGGTCCTCGTGCAATTTCCGAACATGGGCATGTGGTTCGAGCGCTTCGTGATCATCGCGACGACCCTCTCCCGCGACTTCACGCCGTCGGCATGGGGGATGTTCCATCCGACGTGGGTGGACGTCTGCACATTCGCCGGCACGTTCGGGCTCTTCACGACGCTGTTCCTGATCTTCATCCGGTTCCTGCCGATGATTTGCATGTTTGAAGTCAAAGCGGTCCTGCCCGAGGCGGACCCCCACCATGGGGAGGATCGATGAACTCCGCCGGAAACATCGAAGCTCCCGTCTATGGCATCGCCGCCGAATTCCAGAGCGCGCGCGACCTTTACCATGCTGCCGAAAAGATCCGCGATGCCGGGTTCAGGCGCTGGGATGTCTTCTCCCCGTTCCCGATTCACGGGATGGACGGGGCGATGGGGATGAAGCGCTCGATGCTCGGGAAGATCGTCTTCCTCGGCGGGCTCGCCGGGTTCCTCACCGCCGCGGCCCTCCAGTTCGGGCCGACATCGTTTCTTTACCCTCTCATCGTCGCTGGCAAACCGACGGACTTCTTCACCGTGCCCGCGTTCTTTCCGATCCTTTTCGAGCTCACGATTTTAATTTCCGCGTTCACGGCGGTCATCGGGATGCTCCTCATGAACGGCCTCCCTCGGTTCAACCACGCGCTCTTCAACTGGGACCGGTTCAAGAAGGTCACCGAAGACAAGTTCTTCGTCGCCATCAAATCCTCGGACCCGAAGTATTCCGAGCGTCCGGTCCGGGATCTGCTGGAATCCCTCGGCGGCACGAACATCACAACCATTCATGGAGACTAGGACCAACGCTCTTCAGCTCAGGGGGAACGGGCGTCGCGCACGTTTGGGCGCTGACTTTGGCATCGGGGACCAATGCCGCTCACGGGCGGGACGCCCGTGCCCCCTGTTCCCCATCGCGGAGGCCGGGCCATGTTGAAATACTTCTTCTCCCTCTTCGGCCTGCTGGTGGTCCTCGTGGTCTCGATCCTCGGTTTCCGCGGGGCGAAGTCCACGCGGCCGCCGATGGAAATTTTTCCCGACATGGCCCATCAGCCGAAGGTCAAGGCCCAGGTGACAAGTTCGTTTTTTGCCGATGGACGCGGGAACCGGCTTCCCGTCGCCGTCACCGTGCCGATGGGCTATGCGATCCCGCTCCACAAGCCGGTGGACGGCTCGGTCGGGGAGGCGGCCGGACCCTACAAGCAAATCTATTTTTCCTCCGCCCCGGTCTATTTTGACACGGGAAAGATCGGCGACCAGTGGGGGACGGGAATGCCGTTCGAGATCTCGCCGGCGGCGATCGCCCGCGGACAGGATCGCTTCACGATCATCTGCTCGGTCTGCCACGGCGCCACGGCTGCGGGCACCGGGATCTCTTCAAAATACGGCCTTGTCGCCATAGCCAACCTCCACCAGGACCGGATCCGCACCATGGCGGACGGCGAGATTTTCAACACGATCACAAACGGCAAGAACACGATGATGGGATACGGCGACCGCATCCAGGTCCAGGACCGCTGGGAAATCATCGCCTGCCTCCGCGCCCTCCAGTTGTCCCAGGGCGGGGCCACGATCGCCGATGTGCCGGCGGCCGAACGCGCCGCGCTGGAGGCGCGGAAATAGACCATGAGCGAGCAACCAACCACATTCGACTACAAGCATGTCGGGGGACGTTTTCTCGGGCTCGTCGCGTCCGCGTTCGCCGCCTATGTCGCGATCTTCGCCGGGGCGGCATGCGATGCGAAGCAGTTCGCGTTTTCCTACCTCTTCGCCTTCACGTTCTTTTTCACGATCTGCATGGGCGCGCTCTTCTGGATCCTCGTCCACCATGCGGTCGATGCCGAGTGGAGCGTCGTCGTGCGCCGGCAGTTGGAAAACCTCGCGAGCCTGCTTGTCTGGCTGGCCGTCCTCTTCATCCCGCTCGTCTTTGTTGCGCCAAAGCTCTGGGACTGGATGGCGATCCCGACGGGCACGAGCATCCTTCTCGATGAAAAATGGCCCTATCTGACCCCTTGGTTTTTCTGGATGCGCGCCGCGTTTTACTTTGTCTTCTTTGCCCTCGCGGCCACCTGGCTGAGGACGAACTCGGTCCTGCAGGACGGGGACGGTTCGCCGCTCAACACGGTCCTCAACCGGCGGATCACATTTGCCAGCCTTCCGTTCTTCGCCCTCTGCCTGACCTTTTCGGCGGTTGATTGGCTCATGGGCCTTGACTACCGCTGGTTCTCGACCATGTGGGGGGTCTATATTTTTGCGGGCGCGGTGCTCAGTGCGCTGTGTGTGCTGGTATTGATCATCACCGCGCTCCGCGGGGCCGGATATTTCCAGAACGTGATCACGCTGGAGCACTACCATATCATCGGCAAACTCATGTTCGCATTCACCATTTTTTGGGCCTATGTCGGGTTCAGCCAATACATGCTGATCTGGTATGGGAACATCCCGGAGGAAACGATTTACTTCCTCCGCCGGAACACCGAAAGCTGGCAGATCCTGAGCACGGCGCTCGTGGTCGGCCACTTCTTCGTACCGTTCCTCCTCCTTCTTCCGAGTCCCGGAAAACGCCGTCCCGCCTTCCTGTGCGGGATGGCCGTCTGGATTCTTGTGATGCACCTGCTCGATATCTATGTCATTGTGCTGCCCGCGCTGCACAAAGCGGGAGCGGTCGTGAGCTGGATGGATTTCGCCTGCCTTGCCGCCATCGGCTGCACACTGGCTGCCGTCTTCCTGAAACGCCTCGGCGACGTCCCTCTCTGGCCGCTCCGCGACCCACGCCTGCCAAAATCCATCGCCCTAAAAAACTGATGTCCGCCACCCGCAAGCCGCCCGCACTCTGGCCGTTCTTCCTGCTCGGCATGGTCCTGCTGCTGCTGTTCTGGGGCGTCAATTTTTGGCTGACCAAGTGGACTTCCGGAAATGCCGAACCCGAGGAGGCCGCCCGTGCGGTGGTCCGCATCAAGAACCTTGCCGACCTTCACGCGGACAATGCCAGGAAACTCGACGACTATGCGTGGGTGGACCGCACGAATGGCAGCGTTCAGATTCCGATCAAACAGGCCATGCAAAGCGTCCTTCCCGGGCTCAATGCCTCCCGCCCCCGTCCGGCCTACCCGATCGCGACACCGGCTGCGACGCCGGCTCTCATCGGACCATGACAGCTTCTCCTCCTTGACGGACTTGTTTTTCTGGGCGGCTGTCCGCTGAGAATTGCATTCCGATTAGGACGAGTCGGGGATACGACCAAAGTTTGTGGGAGGCTCTGTTAAAATTGGCGAAACACTCTCCGGATCGCTTCTGGATACAGACGATCCAAAGGAACGCGAAGACTTCTGGCAAGGCAGGCCAGTTCCACATCTCCAACCCAGCGCGTCTGGCCTTCAATTTTCGCGATGGTATCCCGGCCAATATCCCACCCGAGCAATTGACATTTTGCAGCAAGTGCGGGTTGCGATAACCCACTCTGATAACGCACTTTGCGCAATTGGGGTCCAATAACATTCCGTGGAGATTTTCGCATCGAATGAGCAATTGAAAATAAGTATTACATACGGCTTGATCGTGCCCGATTGGGCACGATCAAGCCTCCACAAGCGCCTTGATGTTTTCCTGAACATTTCGTTTGACAAATCGCTTCTCTGGCCGCTTTCTCATCACGCGCTTTTATGAAAAGGCTCCAAAGGTTTTATCGTATGCCTCTGGCCGGTTGTGATCGCGCCATATACTCCGGGCAACGAAAAGGCTGAAAAAAATTCCCTCCCGCCGTTGAAGATTTCACCCACCCCGTATGCCATATGAAAATCCCCACATTCATTTTCCTTTTCTGTGCCTCGGCATGGGTGATGCAAGCTGACAGTTTCCAATACGATGACTCCGGGCGACTTTATCAGGCAATTCAGAACAACGGCCTGATTCACAATTACTCGACCGACCCTGAGGGTAGCTTGCTGACGGCCAGTTCCTCCGCGACCGATACAACCGCAGGGGGCGGTCCCGGCAACGGAATCCCCGATTGGTGGGAAAATTTCAATTTTGGCACAAGCGGCATCAATCCGAATGCAAATTCAGGAGATGGGGTTCCGTACCTGATGAAGTTCGCCTTGGGGCTGAACCCCACTCAGAATGTCGTGGGGGGACAACTGCCAGCGGGCATCGTGGAAGGAAGCAACATGAGCCTTATTTTCCGAGTGGGGAAAGATGCTGCAAATCTTGTTTATACTGTCCAAAGCTCGCCCGACCTGATGGGCGCTTGGACGGATCTGACGGCTAAAACGGATGCAGCCCTTGCTCTTCCTCCCCTTTTCAGTGACGGAACCTCCGACAGCTACGAAGTCAGTGTTCCCATGGTGGGCGCCAAATTCTTTATGCGCCTGAAAGTAAACGCACCATGAATCCAACAACGCCATTCGTGAACAAGGAATGGGCTCTGCATTTTTTGAAATCAACAGCCATCGGTATTCTTTTCGCCGGGTTAGTCGCCATCCCGACAGTTCAAGCACAGGACCTGCCGGGATGGTATAGGTCGCTGAGAAGCGCGAGTCCTGGTCAGCGTGCATTGGCTTCCCAACCATCAAAATTTCTATCGGCGATGGGTGGTATTCAAACCGAGTCTTTGATAACCGGCCCGTCTGCAACAGCGATTACGCCAGAAATGCAGGCATTGGCGACCAACCTGAATAACGACCCGGTAGCAATTTACAACTTTGTCAGAAACAAAATCCGCTTTCAGCCGTATCGCGGAAGTTGCAAGGGGGCTCATACAACATTTGTGGATGGCGCGGGAAATGACATGGACCAAGCCAGCCTGCTGATTGCTCTGCTCAATGCCGCCGGTTATTCGAATACCTTGTATGTTTACGGGCAAATCGCGGTGCCGGACGCAAGCTCGGATGAGTATGACCTTTCGCATTGGTTAGGAACCACTGCTTATCGGGCACCTTGGGTGTTGGATTACGCGGCCACGCCAGGCATGTCCTACTACGACTTTGGCGGCTTCCTTGTCTGGTGGTTTGACCACATGTGGGTGCGGGTCACCATTGCGGGCACAACATACGATATTGACCCGAGCTTCAAAACATCAGAACTGCTTGCGCGACTCGATTGCAAAACAATCAGCGGCTACAACCAAACCCAGTTGGTGACAGACGCGGCCGGCACAGTCGGCACCAACTACATTCAAAACATGAACCGTTCGGCGATTGAAGGCCGCTTGGGGCAATACGCCTCAACCCTGCGCAACTACATCAAATCCAATCTGCCAAACGCAAGGACAGAGGATATTTTGGGAGGCTCGGGGGATATTGTTGAGCGGACGGCGACAAGTCTCTCCGACGCCGCTTCGATGCTGGACGAGCTTGTTCCCTCAGAGACAACAAACTATGCCCTTCTCCCGGCGTCATACAAATCGACTCTGACCGTGAAGGTGGGCACGCAGATTGACGCGACATTCAACACCGATTCCCTGCAAAGCAACCGTCTGAGCTTGGTTTTCTCAGGGGTAAACGCCCAGTTGTGGCTTGGCGATACAATGGTTGTAGCCGAAACAAACGGCAGCGGAACCACCGCTAGTGTCACGCTGTCCGTCACTCAGCCGGATACCACGCTATCGCAAAACCTGCCAGCCTCGCCTTACCTGCGTAGCGGCAGTTACGACATGACGTATGCCTTTTATCCCAATCCGTATTCCAACGGAGAGATTGAGGCAAGCGACACCAAGTTGCAGAATTATTTGGCGAGCGGCCTGACGGACACCTCGCGCCAAGTGCTTACCGAAGCCCTGCATGGGTTGGGGCTGAAATGGGTTCGCCGGGCAACTGCTGGCAATGACATCGTGAGCAAAGTCAATGCTTGCTATGTGTGGACAGACCATATTTTCGGACTGACAGGACAGGATACCGGTTACTGGGTGGATATGCCCGCGTGCAGGCTCACATCGTTCAACGATGGATACACTCAGGCCGACTTCACCAAAATGGAGGAGGTCTTCAAAGCCTCTGTTCTTGTCGCGAGCGCAATGGAGCATGGGGTGATCGAGCAAAATGGTGGGAATGCTTCGCTTTCCACGGTGAAATGCCTGACTCTTGCCAATGATAGTGGGCAAAAAATCTTCCGGGTCACCCCCTCAACTTGGAGCAGTATCAGTTCTCAACTGACCAATTATACCACCGCCGAGAAAACCTTTATCGGCAACTACGTCACGATTGCGGGCAATGTCTCACTGGTTCACGAAAACGGACAGACTACGCTCAACCAGTGGAAGGGGTATGGATTCGCTGCGATGAGCACGGATTTTGTCAGCGTGCTCATCAAAGGAGGTTACGCGGGAGGATATAATTCCACGTCAGGGATTCTGAGTGGCGCATCATTGAACGTTTTCAATGGCACCTTGACGGAAGAGATAGCCCATCCGCTGGGAGTCACCCCGGCCCGAAGCAAAGAGCCTGTGGACTTGGCGACGGGCGCCTACACGATGGCCGTCACCGACCTTGCCTTGGGGGAAGCCAACACGCCGCGAGGGTTGGCATTCACTCGAACCTATGACAGTTCGCGGAATTTTCAGAGCGCGGCGCTTGGAAACGGATGGAGGCACTCCTGCGAAGGAAAGGTATATCTGACTAGTGACCTTGACGCGTCCTTTGGGCTTCGACAACCCACCGATGCCGTTCAAACAATCGTCGCCGCGCTCGCACTTTCGGACTTTGCCGACACCACGGATTCCGCGAGGGAAATGATGGTTGGCGTTCTTACTTCGAACTGGCTTGTGAACCGCATTACCAACAGTTCGGCCAATGTCCAGTTGGGAGAACAGAGGTTGACCTATACTGGCCTGCCGGATGGTTCATGGAATCCTCCTCCCGGCTCCACAACGGCCCTCACCGGAGCCAGCAGTTCCTTTGTCCTTCAACCGCGTTTCGGAGGCAGTGTCACTTTTGATGCCTTGAATCGTGTCAGCCAATGGAAGGACGCAGATAACAATACGCAGACCTACGCCTACGATTCCTCTACAGGCCGCCTTGCCACGGTGACGGATTCTCAATCACGAGTCCTCACCTTCACCTATGTTTCATCCAGCAGTCCTCTCATTCAGAATGTGAGCGACGGTACGGGAAGATCCGTCACGTTCTCATACGCCGGCAACAATCTGACGGGTATTCAAGATGTCGAGGGCTACAATACGACGCTTGTTTACAACAGCCGGAATTTATTGGAAGACTGGAAAGACCATTCCGGAGCCTACGTCACCCGTAATACCTATGACGCGCAAGACCGCGTAGGACAGCAACTCAGTCAGGGAATTGGCTCCCATATCTGGAAATTCTTCTACTCCCCCGGTATCACCTATGAAGTCGACCCGCTAAACAGCACTACGACGTACTATTTCGATTCCAAAAATCGCCACGTGGGCTCTATAGATGCTCTCGGCAATGCCTTCTATCAGTATTATGACGGGCAGAACCATGTGAAAGTAACCAAGGATGCCGTGGGGAGGATAACATGGTTCGATTACGATGCTAACCAAAATCTCACCTTCATTACCGACCCTGCCGGGAAAATCACAAGATATGATTATGACGGTTCGCTTCGTCTCTGGAAAATCACCGATTCAACCACTCGGGTAACAGAATTTGGCTACGATGGGGAAAATCACTTGGAAAGCATCAAAGACCCCGGATTGCGGACAACGCACATGACCTACTGGCCGGACGGGAGCCTGCACCAAATTACCGACCCAGACAACAAAACCACGATTTTTTCCACTTACGACCAGTGGGCGGGCCCCACCGGGGTTACCCGGGCCGATGGCACAACGACAAGTGCCGTGTTCAATGTCCGTGGGGATTTGACCAGCTACACCGATGGACGGGGGAAAGCAACGGGGTTCGGATATGACAAGCGGCGGTTGCTCACAAGCCGAACCGACCCATACCTCAGAACCTCACATTGGACGTATGACAGCAACGGCAATCTTGACACCTCTACTGATAGAAGGAACAAGCTTACCACGACGGTTTTCGACAACCTCGGCCATTTGCGAACGATTGATGCCCCGAATACCGGCACCGTGACAATGGGCTATGATTTGCGCGACCTGCCAACCACGGTGACCGATGGACTAAATCATACGACCACCACTGGATTTGATTTAGCCGATCGTCCAAAAACGCTTACAGATGCCCGCTCAATCACTGTATTGGAAACGATTTTGGATGGAGCGGGCCGCGTCTCCGAGAAAATGAACGGAATGCTTCAAACCACGAAGTTCTTTTACAATGCCGCAGGACGGCTCGATTACACGCTCGATCCTCTCAATCGTCGCATTGACCACACCTACGACGACGCCGGGCGGGAACACACGCTGAAAAATCGTCGAGGCAAGACCTTTGTCCTCGACTACGGATTGGACGGTCTGCCTACCACGTTTACCTACCCAAGCTCCCATTACAGCGGTGTTGTTGACCGTGACGGCGTCGGACGTCCGAAGACGATGCAATGGACAAGCGGCCAGCAAACCGGCGTCACTTTTGAAGGCATGGGTCGCATCAAAACCCTGGATGATGGCGTCGGCTCGCTCGTCTGGGGATATGACAACGAGGGAAATCAGACGGACCTTACCGAGGGTGCTGCAAATATCCACCGCACGTTTGATGATGTCGGCCATGTGCTCACCTGCACAGACATTTCTGGCAACACCGTCACGTATACCTACGACAACGAGGGCAACCTTGAAACAATCGTTTATCCCGGCAACAAGACTGTCATCTACACTTACGACGGCTTAAACCGACTCAAAACCATTACCGATTGGGCAAACAGACTGACCACCTACATCTATGATGATGCTGGACGCCTCACCGAAATAGACCGCCCCAACGGCACCCGTCAGCGGTTGGAATATTACGACTCAAACCAACTCCAACACACCTACGAGGAAAAGGGAGCAACGCCCATCTGGGATGCGGGATATGGCTACGATAATGCCTATCGACTGACCAGCTACACACCGACGCCAGCCACGAAAACATTGCCGCCTCCCTCGGCGGCGATGACTTACGATGACGATAACCGCCTCGTCACCTACAATGGACAATCGGTGGCGAGCGACGGCAACGGCAATTTGCTTGCCGCCCCCATCTCGGGGAGCGTGCTTGGGGCGCTGACTTGGGACGCGAGAAACCGTCTCCTCACCGCAGACGGAGTCACTTACGTTCACGACGCCGAAAACAGACGGGTAACCAGCATAAAATCTTGCCAGACAACGACGTATACATGGAGCCGGGGAGGACTGGATAGACTGCTGGTGAAGCAAAACCCTGACGGCAGCGTCACTCGCTATATCTATGGCTTGGGGCTTCTCTACGAAGAAACGACCCCGTCGGGCGGCGGAACCGCGACGACCTCCTTTTACCACTTTAATTGGCAAGGCAGCACGATTGCACTGAGTGACGCCACAGGCAACGTCACTGCCCGTATCAGTTACTCGCCATACGGCGAACGCACGGTAGAGAGCGGCACCGTCAACACTCCTTTCTGCTTTAATGGACAGTTTGGCGTAATGACCGAACCCAACGGTCTGCTATGCATGCAGGCCCGTTTCTATTCTCCTGTGTTTCGGAGGTTCCTGAGCGAAGATCCCGCTGGATTCTCGGGCGGCATCAACCTTTACGCCTACACGGGCGGCGACCCCGTCAATTTTTTGGACCCGTTCGGACTTGGGCCGACTTCGGCGCTGGCCTCAATAAACAATGGCGTATGTGCCGTGCTTAATGCGGTTGGCATTACCGCTTTTAGTAATGCGTTTTATTGGACCGTAGGGGAACTTGGTCGAGGTGCCCAAATGCTGGATCAAGCTCAAATGTCTATTACAGGGGTGCCGTTGGATGCCATGCCGATGGGGCGCATCGAAACTGGTGGAGCTGCAGCACTGGTAGCTATTGGTGCTTGGGGCGTGCGCGCAGAGGAAGCCGCAGCAGTAGTCGCTAGGGCGGCAAAGGTGGAGAAGGCTGTCGCCGAAGCTGAAATGCTAACAGTTCGCACCTATACCAATGCAGCTGGACGTGCGGGAATCACAAGTAGTGGTGTGTTAGATGCTAATAGAACCTGGGTGACGCTTCCCGAAGAAATCTCGTCACGAGCGGGTCATTTGCAGATCGAAAAACTTCTTGAGATTAAACCTGGGAGGGGGGCGAACTTCCTCGAGTTGCAAGTCCCGTCATCAAACCTTCGCATCCCTGCAAATGGACCGACAGTTCCCGGCACTGGTCTTTGGCAGCGTCGGTTGATCGAGTCAATGCCTATTGATCCCAGCACATTCCGGCGTCCGCCGGGCAGACCAGGAGTTTAAGAATGGAAATTAAATGTTCAGCCTGCGGGCAAGTCACAAGCATCGTCCAAGAATATCAGTATCACGCCGGGTTCAGCGGTCTGGTGTTTCTCTACTGTGACAGTTGTCCCGCAATCCTTGAGATTGATGTTTACGACCCGAAGCTCGCAGCGATTGTTGTTGGTGCCAAGGATCTTTGGTCGTTGAGTTCTGAGGAAAAGAAACGTGTGGAAGACGCCTTAAAGCCGTGTGCCAAAGGCGGCCGCTTCCGATTCGACGCGTTTCCGCGTTGTCCGGCATGTAACGAGCCGCTGCCTGATTTGCTCAAAGACGACATCCACTTCGTGGAGATCGGAAATATCATCGACGCCGACAAGGAAGATGCGTGGCTTTAGCCCAATCGACAGACCCGCCCGGTGGTCGGCATCGTCACGAATAAACATCACCATCGCGCTTGCTCGGAAGGAGCCACATGAATGCGGACTGTCACGCGCCCTGCTGGTAAGCGACATGCAGCGGACCGCATTGACGTAGATGTCGTAGCACTACGCAATGACGAATATGATGATCAGGCCGCGAGGCGGGAAGGAGCAAGGTTCTTCAGCCAGTTTTCCGGGGTGAGTTCGGCAACGGTCCAGTTTGTGGCGCAGGGCAGGCGGGTGAGTCGCGCAGATAGTCGAAAGGATTGATGCCACGGCGGCGGTAGCATTCGATGATGGTGTAAGGGGTGCGACAGTCTGCACGATGATCCTGTTCTTTACCACGCGAGTCGATTGCGATACAAAATGTTTCTTCGAAACATGATTGCTTTTGTCCGTAACAGCCCCGCTTGCTCCTTTGACAAGGCAGCGATGCAATCACTTGCCGGGTTGTGTTTTTCGATTTTGCTGGAAGGCTTTTTTATTCCGAATTCCCCTTTTCGCATTCCGCATTTCGAAATGAAACCGCAAAGCCTGATGCCTTTGTTTTATCCAGCCAGCGCACCGGACCCTTTGCCGGCCCACGAGTATGCGGAGATTGATGCCGCGAGTCGCGGTCCGGTCCCCTGTTTTTCGCAACGGCGATTTTCTGGTTTCTATCGGTTCGGTGCTCTGGCTGGTTTCCGAGTGGAAGATGATACCCCCCTGCCATGACAGCCGGATTGATCCTTCTCATCGGCGGTCTGGTTTTCCTGAGCGGCAGCGCGCTTGCCGCATTTTACTGGTCCCTCAAGGACGGCCAGTACAATCATCTCGGTGAGGCTGCGCGCACGATTTTTGACGACGACGAGCCGGTCGGCACGGCGACCGACAAATTCCCATCCCACAAATGAAGACGCAAAGCCTGATTTCCTCATTCAATCCGGCCAACGAGCCGGACACCCTGGCATCCCACGAGCGCGCGGAGATCGATGCCTCGACCCGCGTTCCGGTTCTCCTCTTTTTTGGCTCGGCGATTTTCTGGTTGCTGGTCGGGTCGCTGCTCGGCCTGATCTCCGCATGGAAGATGACCCACCCCGCGATGCTCGACCAGATGGCGTGGATGACATTCGGGCGCCTGCGCCCCGCGCACTTGAACGCCGTCATCTACGGGTGGGCATCGGCGTCGGGCATCGGCGTCGGGCTCTGGCTCATGGCCCGCCTCTGCCGGATTCCTCTCATGCACTCGAAGCTGCTCCTCAGCGCCGCGATTTTTTGGAACATCGGGGTCCTTGTCGGGGTGCTGGGCATCCTGGCCGGAGACAGCCGTTCGATCGAGTGGCTGGAGTTTCCCGCCTATGCCACGCCGATCCTCTTTATCGCGTATGCGTTCATCGGGATCTGGGCGGTCATCATGTTCCGCTATCGGAAACCCGGGCACGTCTATGTCTCGCAGTGGTATCTCTTTGCCGCGTTCCTCTGGTTCCCGTGGCTGTATGCCACCGTCAACATCCTGCTCATCTGGCAGCCGATCCAAGGCTCCGCACAGGGCGCGGTGAACTGGTGGTTCGCCCACAACGTCCTGGGCCTCTGGTTCACTCCGATCGGGATCGCCAGCGCGTATTATATGATCCCGAAAGTCATCGGCCGTCCGATCCACAGCTACTACCTGAGCATCTTCGGCTTCTGGTCGCTCGCGCTCTTCTACAGTTGGAACGGCATGCACCACCTGATCGGCGGGCCGTTCCCCGCCTGGATGGTCAGCGCGAGCGTGGTCGCCTCGGTCATGATGTTCATCCCGGTTGTCACGGTCGCGATCAACCACCACATGACGATGCGCGGGCACTTTGACGCGCTGAAATGGAGCCCGGCTTTGCGCTTCACGGTCTTCGGCGCGATGAGCTACACGGCCGTGAGTCTCCAGGGCATGTCGATGGCGATCCCATCGTTGAACACGCTCACCCACTTCACCGACTACACGATCGGGCACGCCCACTTCGGGCTCTACGCGTTCTTCAGCATGGTGATGTTCGGTGCGATGTATTATATCGTTCCGCGGCTGACGGGTTGGGAATGGCCGTCGGCGGCGGCGATCCGCTGGCACTTCTGGCTCGTGGCGCTCGGCATCCTCCTCATGATCGGCTCGCTGACCCTCGGCGGCATCCTCCAGGGACTCGCCCAGTATGATCCCTCGGTTCCGTTCCGGAACTCGCTCGACTACGCGACGCCATTCCGCTGGCTGCGCGGGATCTCCGGATTTCTTCTGCTCGCGGGACATCTTGTTTTTGCCGCCCTCTTCACTCTCATGCTTCTGAAGCTCGGCCGCCGCAAAGATGGTCCGGCCCTCTTTGCCACGCCGGCCACCGCGAAACCGGAGGCTGCTGCCGTATGAACAGGCTGCCTCTCATCTTCCTGGGGATCTTCCTCACTTTTTCCTCCTCGTGGATCGGGTTGGTCGCCTATCCCTATCTGACTCTCGGCCGCCTGCAGCCGCTGCCGGACGAGGACACCGGAGGTTATTTTCCGCCGAGCAGCACCGGGCTCGCGGACGCCGGGCAGAGAGTCTATGCCGCAAACGGGTGCATCTTTTGCCACAGCCAGCAGGTCCGCCTTGCCCCGCTCTCGACCGACATCGAAAAAGGACTCGGCCCACGCCAGACAGTCGCCCGCGATTACCTCCGCGCCCAACCGGTGTTCCTGGGCACCATGCGCACCGGCCCCGATCTCGCCAACATTGGCGCCCGCCAGCCGGATGCCAACTGGCACGACCGGCACCTCTACGAGCCGCGCACGGTCACCGACTGGTCCATCATGCCCTCGTTCCGCTTCCTCTACAAAATGCAGAAGATCCAGGGCCAGCCGTCCGACGATGCCGTGAAGGGGCTCCTCGGACCGCATGCGCCGCCGCCGGGCTGCGAAGTGGTTCCGACGGATGATGCGAAATCCCTCGTCGCCTACCTCATCTCGCTGAAACGAAACTATCCGCTGCCGGAGTCCCCGGAGCCTCCCGTGAAATAATCCCGTGACGCCTCCTGACGACGGATCAAAAGAAAGCGCGGGCGACATGAACGTCGCGCAGGTCCACGGCTCGATTCTCCGCGAGCAGGCCGAACCGCGCGACGGATATGAGCCGGTTCCGCTCTGGCTGATCACCCTCTTCTTCGCCATCATGTTCTGGGGCGGGCTTTACCTCGCGTATTTCAGCGGAGGCTTCCGCTCGGATGTCTTTAATCCCGCACAAACCGCCTGGGCGGGCGGCAGGGTGCCGACGCCCAGCGGCCCGGTGGATCCGAAAGTTCTCGGCAAGCGGACATTCACTCAAAATTGCGTGGTTTGCCACCAGACGACCGGACTCGGGGTCGCCGGTCAATACCCGCCGTTTGTCGGCAGCGAATGGGTGCTCGGTCACGACTGGCATGGGGACAACCACCTCGTAAAAGTCCTTCTCAAAGGACTTCAGGGGCCGATTCAGGTCAAAGGCGTGGCTTTCAACAACACGATGCCGACATGGGAGCAACTCAGCGACGAAAAAATCGCTGCCGTCCTCACCTACATCCGCTCGGAATGGGGAAATGATGCCCCGCCGATTACCCCGGACTACGTCAAGAAAATCCGGGACGAATCTGCCGGACGCACAGAGCCTTGGAGTCAGAAAGACCTCCAGGCGATCCCGCCGGAGAAAGCTCCCGTTACGGGTGGCGCGGCTCCCGCTGCAACCGCAAGCCCGTCGGCATAGCCTGGCGGGGGGGCTGGGCCTCGAAAATCAATCCCCGATCGTCACGGGAGTTCCGACCGAGATTTTTTCGTAGATCATGCGGGCGATTTCTTCGGGGAGGCGAACGCAACCGTGCGAGGCGGGATAGCCGGGCAGGTAGCCGGTGTGCATGCCGGCAGCGGTTTCTCCAAAGCGCATGAACCAGCGCATCGAAGCTCCGCGGTAGGAGGTTCCGCTGGGGGCGGAGTCGATTTTCGTGCTCACGCCCGCCCGCACCACCTGGCCCTGTCTGTTGACAAAATCCCCGTAAAGGCTCGAGCGGTGGTCGGGATCTTTTTCTGTGACCACAAAACTGCCCCTCGGGGTCATCCCCGCGCGTTTGCCGCTGGAAATCGGCGTGTCAATCCCGACCTCCTCGCCGACTTTGAGGTAGGCCCGCTGTTTCGAGAGCGAAACATAGACGCTGATGTTCTCCCTGGTCGCCTGATCGAGAACCCGGGGAATGACCTTCGGCTTATCCTGCTTCTTGATCAGTTCCGAAGCGGCCTTCTGCTTCTTCTGCGGCTTGGGGGTCGCCTGCTGTGCAAGGACGATCTGGCAAAATGCCAGGACGAGGCCCAATGCGAAAACCGCGGCCGCGGAGCGCGAAGAAAATGACTGGAGTCTGACGGCAGCGGTGGACATTCCTGTCTTCGATTACCTTCTGGCAGGAGATTAAGCAACGAGAAAACTTTTTGAGGGAAACTCCCGCTGGCAAGGGGGGGCGGGACATGCTTTGATGCTCGGCCTCTATGATGGATTGGAAATCTCTCCCCCTGACTCTCGGCCACTCGCCGGACCCGGACGACGCCTTTATGTTTTATGCCATGGCCGCCGGGAAGATTGACCAGCGGGGATACCGGTTCGAGCATGTTTTGCAGGACATCCAGACGCTGAACGAGCGGGCGACGCGCGGGGAGCTCCATATCACGGCGGTTTCGATCCATGCGCTCGCTTACCTGCTTGACCTCTACGCCCCGCTGCCCAGCGGCGCAAGCATGGGGGACGGCTACGGGCCGATGTTCATCACGCTCGACGGGGTGGATCTGCCCGATGACGACGCGCGCCGGGAGTGGCTGCACGGCCGCCGGATTGCGATCCCGGGAAAAATGACGAGCGCGTATCTGGCGGCGCAGTTGTTTCTCGGGGCGGATTTCCCGCATGTCGTGGTGCCGTTCGACGGGATTTTTGATGCGGTGAGAGACGGGACCGTGGAGGCGGGGCTCATCATTCACGAAGGCCAGCTCACGTATGCGCGGGATGGATTCCATTTGGTCCGCGATCTCGGGGCGTGGTGGAAAGAGGACACCGGGTTCCCGCTTCCGCTCGGCGGAAACGTCGTGCGAAAGGACATCCCGCCGGCCGTCCGCTCCGAAATTTCGGGCATCCTGCGCGAAAGCATCCGTTACGGGCTCGACCACCGCAGGCCGGCGGTCGAGCACAGCATGGCCCACGCCCGCGGGATGGATGTGCCGCTCGCGGACGAGTTCATCGGAATGTATGTGAATGATTACACGCTCGATTACGGGGAGGTCGGGCGCGAGGCGATCCGCCGGTTTCTTGGAACCGCAGCGGAGCACGGACTGATCCCCCCGGTGAACGAAATCGAGTTTGTCGAATAATCCCGGATCCGGCGATTCCTCACAAGACGCGGAGCACACGGATAAGAACTGTTTTTGGAATCATCAGACCACGGCCTGGACGACGGGTGGAAAACCGGAAACCTCCGGCGCTCACACAACATTTTTAATAAGAGGCCAGCAATAGCAGCTCTTCGATGCTTCCGGGGAAGCCCTGTTCAGCTCCGAAGGTATTGATTGAAGATGCTTTCGAGCACTTCTTGCCGTCCGGATTTCAAGCGGGGCGGTTCGGACCTCATCGCGATGGCGTGAAGTTCGGAAAGACTCACTTGTCCGGCCTCGACGCGCTGCCCCAAATCGGAATCCCAGCTCGCGTAACGGGCCTTTACGAATTGTGCGATTCTTCCGTCTTTACGGATCGCCGCCGCCACCTTGAGGCCATGGGCAAAGGCATCCATGCCGGCGATATGGGCATGGAACAGATCGAGCGGCTCGAAGGAATCCCTCCGGCGTTTCGCATCGAAGTTCAGGCCGCCCGTGGCGAATCCCCCCATTTCGAGAACTTCCAGCATGATCCCCGCGGTCAGATACAGATCCGTCGGAAACTCATCGGTGTCCCATCCGCAGTTGGCAGTTCCCTGATTGGCGTCGATTGAGCCAAGAGCGCCGGCTTCGCGCGCGGTTCGCACTTCATGAACCATCGTGTGGCCGGCAAGCGTTGCGTGATTGGTCTCGAGGTTGAGTTTGAAATGCTCCAAAAGCTGGAACTCCCGCAGAAAATTCAGGCAGGCGGCGGCATCGGAATCGTATTGGTGGGTGGTCGGTTCCTGGGGCTTCGGTTCGATGTAAAATTGACCGGAAAAGCCGATCTTCCGCTTGTGCTCCACGGCCATGTGAAGGAGGCGGGCCAGATGCTCCCGCTCGCGCTTCATGTCGGTGTTGATGAGTGTGGAATAGCCCTCGCGTCCGCCCCAGAACGTGTAGCCCTCTCCGCCCAGCTCGTGTGTGGCCTCAAGCGCCTTTTTGACCTGGGCGGCGGCGTGGGTGAATACGCCGAGTTCCGGTGTCGTCGCGCCTCCTTGAGCGTAACGGGGATGCGTGAACAAACAGGCGGTTCCCCAGAGAAGCTTTTTCCCGGTGGCTTTCTGCTTTTCCTTGAGAAGGGCGGTCACCCGGTCGAAGTCGGCCTCGGTCTCCTGAATGGTCGGCCGTTCGGGAGAGACGTCCCGATCATGAAAGCAGTAATAATCGATGCCGATTTTCTCCAGGAATTCGAAGAACACCTGAACGCGATTCAAGGCATTGTCCAATGAGTCGGACCCGTCATCCCACGGGGTCAGAGCGGTTCCGGCGCCAAAGGGATCGGATAGCGGATTGCGCATGCAGTGCCAATAGGCCGCTCCGAAACGCAGATGGTCTTTCATTGGACGGCCTTCAACCCAGGCGTCGGCATCATAGACTTTGAACGCCAGCGGATTGGTGGAGCCGGGACCTTCGAACGCAATGGGATCAACGGGGAAATATTGAGACATAGACGAGAAGGGAAATCTGGACAAAACAGGAAATGCTGGCTACCGCAATTTGCGGAAAATCCTTGTGATATTGCGACAGTCTCCTTAGACAGAAAAAATGATCTCCCGCATCGTGGTCGCGACTTCCGATGTGTTTGTGCGGCGCCTGACTCCGGCACTGGCTGCCTTCGTGAGGGACGAGAGAGAATTCCGGATTCTCGACATCCATCGGCCACTGCCCGAGTTGCGGGACCTGATTCGCAAGAGCCGGCCCTCCGTGATCATCACGGAATGGTGGCCGCGGACGACGGACATGATCGTCAAGCTCGGCTTTCCGACTGTGATCGCCGATACCGATGAGATTTTTCCCGGTTGCGTGAGCATCGACGTCGACGACGGCAAGGTGGGGGAGGCCGCCGCGGAATTCTTTCTGAGTGCCGGCTACCGGAATTTCGGGTGCCTCTATTTTGAGAGCGCTTACGCGCTTCAACGTTTGAAAGGATTCCGCCAGGCGCTTGCCGAACGCGGGTTTGAGGTTCACTCCTTCAAGCAGGGCGAGTTGAGGGGGGTCCGGTACATGGAGTCCCGGACCGAGCGGAACGAGGCGTTGCGCGCATGGCTCCGGTCGCTCGGCACTCCCATCGGCATTTTTGCCGCGCACGATCCGCTGGGCCGGATGCTTTGCGGGGCGGCCATCGAAGAGGGGCTGCAATTGCCGGAACAAATTGCGGTGGTCGGCGCGAACAACGACGAGCTTGTCTGCGGGCTCTGCCACCCGCCCCTCAGCAGCGTGACAATTCCCTGGCATCGAATTGGCGCGCTGGCAGGAAAATGGGCGCAGCTTCTCATCGAGGGTTCCGCCATCCCGAGGGAGCCGCTGCTGGTCGCGCCCGGTCCGGTGATGATCCGGCAATCCACAACGCTCTCCGCAATCAACGACCCCGATCTGCGCCGGATCCTGCAATACCTCCGCGAGCGCCATCGGGAAACCATGTCCATTCAATCGATGTGCCGGGAGTTGCGCGTCTCCAGGCGGGGGATCGAACGGAAGTTCTCCCTCCATCTCCGGTTGAGTCCCCTGGCCATGCTGCGCCGCATGCGTGCTGAAACCGCCAAGCGGTTTTTGAACGACACGGATCTTCCGATGGCGCAAATCGCGGAGAGAAGCGGGTTCGGCGACGCGGAACAGTTCTCGGTGTCATTTCGCAAACACACGGGAATGAGTCCCAGCGCCTTCCGCCGGCTGTCCAGAAACAAGTCCCCGGTGAATGGCCTTTAACCCCCAGCGCTTCCATCGGTCGCGCAACACCTGACCGGCTGTCCACGGAAGAAATTGTTTGTTGTGGGAGATCTTGCGCGTCAATGCTGCGGCTTCAGGGGGCCGGTGGCAGGGATTCAAAGTCAGCAATCCCGATGGAATAGACGTTCCCGTAACCCGTGCGGTCGGAGGAGAAGAAGATCGTTTTTCCGTCAGGGGCGATCCGGGGATGCGGGTGCGTTTGCTGGATCATGCAGCCGGACCCGTGGCCACAGAGAACGCGTGGCGGGCGGTAGCCGCCTTCACCGGGCTTCCACAGCCGGATGACCCCGCCGCCGTCGCCGACGATGAGCGAGTCGTCGAACGAAAAGATATGACCGGTCAGACCAGAAAACGAGGCTTCGACCCGTCCGGAATTGTCGTGGTTGCAATAGCCCAGCATCGGGCGTCCCCCGGCATCCTTGCCGTGGTAGCCGACGCGCAGGCCATCCGCGAACCAGTATTCATGGCCGGTCGTCTCCTTGCCCGCCGTCTCGCGGATCTTCCATGTCTTGCCGGTCGAGGCGTCAAGCCCCCAGATCCGGTTGTCCACTTTGTCCCAGGGACCCTCGTGGCAATACGTGAGGAGTTCGGGCATGGTGGGAGAGGTGTTCGTGTGCCCGATCCAATAGTTTTCCTCAAAGACAACTTCGGACGCCCCGTCGCCGGTTGGGACGCGGATGATCTGGCTCAGAGGCATGGCTTCCCATGTCTGCGCAAATCCCACATAGCCCCGAAGCAGGTCCACCTCGAATTTTTCGGAATGGTCCACCCAGGTTCCGAAATAGACAAACTTCCCGTCGGCCGAGCAATTGATCTGCGAGACGACCCATTGCGGGGCCATCTCGTGAAGGACGCGGAGCTTCTTTGTTTTCAAATCGACGGCCATGACGTTCAGGTCGTGCATGAAGTAAGCCTCCTCTCGAAGCGGGTTCTTGCAAGCCCGGACAAACTCGAGCTCCCGCGGGAGCGGAACGGGAGCGAGATCGGTCATCTGCTCGATTTCTCCGGTGATCAGGTCGAGGCCGAAGAGGTTGGTGCGGTTGGAGCGGTCCGAGCCAAAAAGGAGTTTCGTTCCGCCGTCATACCACCCGGGATTCGTGAAGTAAAAGTGATGGCTGTGACCTTTGTAGTCGGTCCACTGCGTGACCTCGAGGCCGGTTGTCCGGTCTCGATGGAATTTGCGTTCGATTTTTATGAGAGAAATTCCGGGGAATCCCGGCGGTTATTTTTGAAGTTCGTTTTTTTCTTTGAGCGCTTTGACTTCTTCCGGAGAAAGCGCCGAGCGAAAGACCCAGACTTCGTCGATCAGCCCCGAGAATGCCCCGACCGTCCCGGTCCCGTCTTCGTGCGTATTGCAGGCTCCGACATCGAAGGCGAAGTGGAACCCCGCCTTTTTTTCGTTTTCCGCCAGATCCCAGTCGCCGACCCCGGGCTCCGAGCCCACCAATTCCCCGTTGAGATAGAGCTCAAGAACCCCGGCCTTCCTTTGCAGAACCACATGCTGAAAGGCGTCCTCCTGGTTGTCCGGCTGGGACGCGGTCACCGACTTTTCCGGATTGTCATTGAGGAGTCCCTCCAGGATCCCCCGCTCATTTTTTACCGCGGATTTGTTCAGGCGGACCGCGTAGCCGTTGTTCGCCACCGAGTTGCCCCAGCCGACCAAAGGCTCAAAAATGTTATCGGCACGATTGCGTTTATACCAGAAGGACACCGCAAAGTCCTCTTGATTCATGCGGAAGCCCGGATCCGGCGACCAAGCATAATCCTTGTCTCCGTCCAGAAGCAAAGCCCCACCCCCAAAGACGGATTCGGAATTCGAAATCGCCGCATCCCCCACCGCATTCAGCGGCCCTGTGGCTCCGCTTGCGGCGCTGAAATCCTTGTCGAAGGAATAATGGGCGATGATGTCGGCCGCGCGTGATTCGAGTGCAAAAAAACAAAGCGCCAGCAAGGTGCCGGGGAGCAGGGCTACGACTGTCTTCATAGGAATAATAATTAAGTTAATATGTGGATATCCAAAAATTTTTACCATATTTGTTTTTGTCCGTTTTCTTGAATGCCTGCCGGGCCTCATGGAGAATTTTTTCGACAGGAATCGTTCCGGCGACAACTTCGAGGAACGGCCGGCCTTTGCGCACTCCGACCGTGCCGTAACCGGTGGCGGTGCAAAGAAACACGCGGCAATCCCCTTTGACAGCTGGCTGCAGGCAGAGGATTTTTTCCACGGCGTCGTATCGGGCGCCGCCAAGTGCCTGGAGGAGCCCGTAGGAGGACATGGCGCGGGCATACCAGTGGCCGCACTCGTATTCGTCGAATGGATTGCGCCATGTGCCGTTGTGACGCTTGCGGATTGTGCGCACAATTTTCAAACCCTCCGCCACTTGGCCGGTCATGATCAGATGGGCGGCGACCTGGTATTCGACGCCTGTCCAGACCTCGTCGCTGTAAACAAACGGCAGGGCCGGCTTGCCACCGCCGGGCCAGGAACAGAGCAGGAGGCCTCCTTCCTGCGGGAAGGCATAGCCCGGGCGCTGCGGGTTCGCGTGGTCGGCCAGCGACTTGCGGAAGTTGTGCCGGAAGACCGATGCGAGATGCCGGCCCGTCTTCTTTTCGTCCACAATCGGGCCGAGTCCGCAGCACCGCGCGATCCAGTCACCGAGAACGCCATCGGAGAGACAGCCTTCGCCATATTGATACTTCGGACCCTCCCGCTCAAGCAGCGCGCGCGCCTCGGTCGAATAGGCGCCGCCGAACGCGACATTGGCGGTCGGATCGCCGGCGCGAAGTCCTTTCCATCGGACCTTTTGGACAAACCAGTCTCCATTCCACAGCGTCGTGCCCATCGCCTCGCGCGCCTTGGCGAGCAGGGATTCGTAAAGTGTCACGTCGTCGCCGAGCGCGCAGCCTATCGCTACGGCCGTGCGTGCAGGATCCGTGACAGCAACCTTCATCCGCGAAGCATCCCTCCCAGCCCCAGAGGCGTCCGTCGGCCTGGCGGAGGCACGTCGGGGATTTCAGGATCGAGAGATTCGCCGCGACCGATTCGACCGCCTCTACCGGCAGGGTCGTGTCGAAAAAACAATCGCGGAACGTGGCGCTCGCCGCCCTCAACCGGGCGTAGTTGGCACCCCAGTATTCGCACATCCCGGACAGGTCGGCAAAGCGTGAGGCATACCACGGAGAGTAGTGCGCTGGCGGGTCTCCGCACGTGCAGCCGGCTTCGCAGTCGGCCGCACCAGCGCTGATCTCGCTGCGCGGGACATGCCAGGCGAGCATGAGCCGGATGGTTTTTTTGGCTTTGGGCTTGAGTGAGAACGGCACGTAGAGGCTGCCTCCTCCGCCGGGAGCACCCTCCGCATGAGGACCCCGGGAGATGCAGTCGCCCGCCGCCACATGGTTCCAGACCATCGTGAGCGGATCAAACCACCCGCCCCGGAACCACGCGGCATCGACTGCAGTGGAGGCGGCGTCGGTGAAAGCCGCGAAGCTTCCTTCCGCCTCCGGCCGATCCCCGATCATCGGCTGGTTGAGGACAAAACCTCCATCGATAACCCCGACCCCGGCTCCGTCGCCGAGCTTCATGAAGTTCGCGGCGTGAAACGAAAAGACGGCCTCCACGGGTTTGCGCGAGCGGTTTGTGAATTCGTATTCGAGCGCGGCGACCGGAAGGCATGAGTCGTCGGTCGCGCCGGGAGTGAACGGGCTCCATCCGGTCAGCCTCACCGTGACCGGCAGGGATCTGTCGGAGAGAGTCACGGTCGCGAACGGGAAGCGCGCACGAAACGAGGCCTTCGCAAAGCGGGGAAGCCCGTAGGTGCGACCGGTCAGCCCGTTGCCGGGTTCGGAGAGCCCGCCGGGAGCAATGCTTCCGGAAGCCTTCCACATCGGCACGGGGCCTTCGAGCACTCGCGCGGTCCGTGTCCCCGCGACGTGCAGTGCGGCGAAGACTTGGGGCTCGTGGTGGATATCCGGCCTGTGGCGGATTGACACCTGCGAGATAGCCCCGGTTCCTTCCAAGCTGATCATGCCGGCACCGATCCCGCCGAGCGGAAAGGCGATCCGGTTGAGCCTTGCACCAGTGAAAATCCCGGACTTGGAAGCCGGTTGATCGAGAGTCCGCTTGGATTTCATTTTTCGGGAGGGAATGCTCCTAAAGAATTCCCGGTGATGCGATCTGCTTCCAGAGCGCGGGGCCCCGCGCTGGCGGTGCCGTCGGCTCGTCCCATTCCGGGATTGTTGCGGCCCCGCCTGCGGCGTATTCGCCGAGCCTGCGGGCGAGTTCGCGGTAGCGTTCCGCAAGTCCGGCGCAGCGGATTTGCACAGTCTCCAATCCGTGCGGACGGTTCCTCCTCAGCCACTGGTGCCGGAAGGAGGCCTGAAAATTTTCAATCGCCTCGATGACCTCCGGAATCCTTGTGGCCGCAGACGCGAGAGTGGTCAGGTTGCCGGAATGGTAGGATTGTTCCATCGCATTTGCGAGGGTGACCTTGATGAGCAGCAGCCTTGCGATGTTCCGGGCGTGGGCGAGATCCATCATGCCGGTGTCGGGGGCCAGCCGGAGCAGGTCTTCAAGAACCCGCTCCTGGCGCTCTGCAAAGGCGGCCCAATATCTGCCGTCCCAGCCGCGATTCCTTCGGACAATTCCGTAAAGGGGATCGTCCCAGAGCACAGGGCCGATCCCGTCGATGAGGTAGCCGTTCTGCTCAAGCGGGATCCCGGTTCCCGGGCGGGAAGGCTCCATTTCGCAGGGCAACACCGCGTGGGCATAGGGCAGGCCGCAGAGGGCTTCGAAGCGCGCTTCCAGATCGCCGGATCCCCCGCTGCTTCTCCGCCAGGCGAGGTCCGCCGCAAAGGCGATGCCAGCCCATGCGGAATCCATCTCGCAATAAGCCCCGTCATCGCCCCAGAGAGTCAGCAGAAAATCGCGCACACCCGCAGCGCGGCATGCGTCCATGCAGGGCCTGACCGTCGCCTCGGTGAAGACTCGATTATACCATGGAGCCATCCATGTCCATGCTGATGCCGCCACCGTGACCGGCCCTGGAAGCTCCTCATGCCGGCCGATCCAGTAGCGGTAGTGGTCCTCCGTCATCCCGTAGTAGTCCCAATAAACCATCTGAACCTCTGCCGGAATCGCCTTTAGCGCACCCGTCGGAATCACACTTTCGCGGTCGTAGTAGTCGCCGGTCTTGCTGCCGAGCCGGAAAAGCATGTCCGACCAGATGAGCGGCATCAGGCCGTGATCCTTGCAGATGCCGACCACTTTCTGGAGGTGCCTCGCGAAGATTTCGAATGGCGGCTGATACCCATGACGGTCGAGATGCCTGCCCCTTCCGAGGTCGTGCGCCTCGTCAAACCCGATGTGGATCGTGCGGCTGCGAAGGTTCCCGGCCATGGTCGCAATCATCTTTTCGATCAGAGAAACTGTCGCCTCCTCATCAGCCAGGAGAACGCCCGGGGTGTCCCTCACTGCGTCATAGGCCGGCCATTTCAGCATCTGTTCGAGGTGCCCGAGGCCTTGGATGCACGCGCAGACCTCGATTCCAAGCGCGGCGGCCCACCGGTCGATCTGCTGCAGGTCCGCTTCCGAGTATCCCCCTCGAAGGCATCCAAAATACGGTTCGCCCGGGAGGACATACGTGTCCTCGGTGTAGAGCATCAGCCGGTTGTATCCAAGGAGGCACAGCCTCCGCAGCCAGCGGCGAACGTATTCCGGCCGCATCACCGCATTCCTCGACACATCAAGCATCACACCGAATGTCGCGAAGGGCATCTCCTCGCACAACGAGTCTCCCGGCTTCAGGCCCCCCGCGAGGACGGCCCCCAATCCGCGGCCGAGGGAGCTGAGAGAGCCAAAGCGGATTGAATATCCCTTCGCATCCCGCACGACACGTCCTCCACAGGTTGCCTCATCAAATTCACAGCGCAGGGCCTCTCCGCCTTCTGCTCCGGATTCGATGGGAAATTCCTCCGCCATTTCTGCAAGAAGTTCCCGCGCTTCGCTCGGCGTTGATTCAGGTGTCCAGGTCAGCTTCATAAGTCCGTTGAGAATCAGGAAATTTTTTCTTGCAGGATAGTCGGATTAGCATATTTTTATACATATTTATCATAAAGTGCAAACAGCGAAATCGCATTTTCTGCCGCCCCTGCGCTTCTCCGATCAGTGCGTTGTGAGGAGCATGCTTGGAGGCGAAAAAGTTTGGAGTTCCGCCTTCAAGCGGTGCTTGATGGGCTGCCACGCCAGCCGCCGGCCGCCTGAAGGCGGAACTCCGAGCCCGGAAACTCTCCCTTCCCGGTTCGTTTCCACCGGCGGTTTGAAAGCATTCACGCTCGTTGAGTTGCTTGTCGTGGTCATGATTATTGCGATTCTGGCCGCATTGCTTTTCCCTGCGATCCAAGCCATGCCTGCCAAGGCAAATGCGGCCAAGTGTGTGAATAACCTGCGGGCGATCGGAGCGGGAATCGCCGGTTATTCCGTTGAGGAAGGACGCTTCCCACCTCGCTATGGGCCGGCTCCGGATGGCAAGAACTCGTGGAAGTGGGCGGACTTTTGTCTGGCCTACATGGACTCTGCAATTCCGAACGAGACGGGAGGTGCGGGCATCGCTTATTACAACAACAATGGGATCGGCCGGGGGTTTTATATGGCCGGGAAAAAGGAGATCAAATTCGCCCACCCCATCTTCGATTGCCCCGGGCTGGCGAATCCGATGAAGGACGACGAGGGCAAGCCCTACAGCACCGCAGCAACGCATCAATACCATTACAACGGAATGCTGGGAGATGATGATGCCCCGGTCGTTGGCGGACTCGCGCTCAGCGTCCCCCGCGCGAGAATCGACAAGCCAAGCCAGTTCATCGTCGTGATGGATGCCGATTCCAGTTACTTGGAAACCTTTGGAGGTGCGACTTTCAACCCGGGAAGTTTTGCCAAGGAATACATCCCCTCGCACCAGGGGGGGTTCCATGCGCTTTACGCCGATGGGCATGTCTCAAGGGAGGAGTTGAGTTTGATCACCGACTATAAGAAGCAGGGGGGCAAGTGGCTTCTGCCCTGGGGCAACGGCCTCGAAAAATTTTCCTACCCAAACCAATGATCATTCTCTTCATCATTTTGCTTCTGGCTTTTGTTTATTGCCTGGTGCCGGGCCGGGTTCCTGATCCGTGGCGGTTGCGAGTAATTTCAGGGCTTTGCCTTGTGGCCCTTGGTGCGATGGCATGGCAGTATTTTTTTCAGGGGCGTGAGGGCTTGGGAGTGATCTCTGCGAAATATCCGCGGTCCTCCGCCTACATGCTGGGCCGACAGGTTCTCAAAGATGTGAGAAAGAAGGGAGAGGTTGTTGTGGTTGTGAACGAGTTGGCGAAGTGGGCCTCGGACCGCCAGCTCGAGGGGCTCAAGCAGGCATTGGAAGGTTCGGGCATGAAAATATCAGAGCCATTCTATCAGACCTACGCTGGGGAAACCTTGGCACTGGCACCCGGTGCACTTCAGAAAATTGCTGCCAAGAACCCGGGGGCGGTTGCGATCGTGACATTCCTCGGTGTGCCGGAGCTCCGCGAAGCGGACAAGGAGGCAGACCTGCCTCCGGTCTATGTTTTTCAAGCTGGCGGGGCGGAGGATTGCCGGGCTTGGATGGAGGCCGGGCTCGTCTGGGGGGCGTGCTTTTACAAGGATCAGGTGAATTGGCAGACCGCCCCAGCCCGGATGTCGAGCCTGGAGTCGGCATTCAAAGAGCGCTTTTTTCTTGCGACCCCCGGAGACCTTCCCCCGGCGTCAAAGAGCGCACAGGAAAACTAAGACCGAATTATCCATCCTATGAACCTCGCCTCGCTAGCCACTTTGCAACGTGGAAAATCCCGTTCGGTTTCGCCAGAAAATGTCTACGGGGAAAAAGGCCGCGGCGGCATGGCTGAGCCCGGTCCGGTTCCGCAGCCCGATGTGACCCGGATCGGCCAGCAGTGGACCCCGCACGAATCCGCGCGCGACCTTGGTATCGGATGGAAGATCCGCCCGTCGCTGACGATTCCGGGCGGCATGACCGCCACGATCATGGATGTGGCCGGGCCGGGCGTGATCCAGCAAATCTGGATGACTCCGACCGGAAACTGGAGGCATGCGATTCTCCGCATGTATTGGGACGGGGAGGAGACGCCTTCGGTCGAATGCCCGCTGGGGGACTTTTTCGCCTGCGGGTGGGGGCAATATGCGCCGGTCGTGTCGCTGGCTGTCTGCGTGAATCCCGGCAGCGCGTTCAATTGCTACTGGCCGATGCCGTTCCGCCGCCACTGCCGCATCACCGTGGAAAACCTCGCGGGCACGGACATGATCTTGTTTTACCAGATCAACTATTCCCTCGAAGAGGTGCCGGAGAATGCGGCGATGTTCCATGCGCAGTTCCGCCGGGTGAATCCGCTGCCCTACAAGGACATTTATACGATTCTCGATGGGGTTTGCGGGCGGGGGCACTACGCCGGCACCTATATGGTTTGGGGTGTGAACAACTGCGGATGGTGGGGGGAGGGCGAAATCAAGTTCTACCTCGATGGCGACCGCGAGTTTCCGACGATCTGCGGCACCGGCACCGAGGACTATTTTTGCGGCTCGTATAATTTTGAGAACCAGAAGACGAAGCAATACGAGGCGTTCTCAACCCCCTACGCGGGGCTGCCCCAGATCATCCGTCCGGACGGTCTCTATGGCTCGCAGACGCGGTTCGGGATGTATCGCTGGCACCTGACCGACCCGGTTCGATTCGAGCAGGATTTCCGCGTGACCATCCAGGCTCTCGGCTGGCGCAGCGAGGGCAGGTATCTGCCCCTGCAGGACGACATCGCTTCGGTGGCCTTCTGGTACCAGTCCGAACCGCACTCCCCGTTCCCCGAGCTTCCGCCGAAGGATTCACTGGAAATTATTTGAGCCCGGACCCGGCTGGATCAAGCCCCCGCGATCCGTGGCATGCGCATCGGTTCCTCGCGGAGCGTGGCCTGGAGGAATTCGTGAAAAAGCAGTGATTTCAGCGTTTGAGCCGAAGGATCGTGCCAGAGGTTCCGTGCCTCGCCGGGATCCATCTCGAGATCGAAGAGTTCGCCATCGCTGCCATCGCGATAGACGGTGATCTTGTAGCGCTCGGTCACGAACGTCCTCATGTGGAAGCTGTGCGTGCCATGGTGGTTCTCGATGATGACCGAATCTCTCGCGCAGGTTCCATCGCACCAGTTGTGGAGCTGGTTGTGTCCGGTCATGGCCCCCGGAACCGGGCATCCCGCAGCCGCAAGAAAGGTCGGGGCAAGGTCCACGAGGCACTGGAGGTCGTCTGAGACGGTTTCTTTCGGGATCCGGCCCGGCCAGCGTGCGATGAATGGCACCTTGAGGAGGTCCTCATACATGTGGATTGCCTTTGCGACGAGTCCGTGCTGGCCGAGGAAGTGCCCGTGATCCGAGGTGAAAATGACAAGCGTGTTTTCTGCTTTGCCTGATTTTTCGAGGGCGTCGAGGATGCGTCCGATTTCGCGGTCCATAAAACTCACCATCCCGTAGTAGCACGCCATGTTTTTGCGGAGTTCCGCCTCATTGTGCCGGTGACATCCGGAGCCATGGATTGCCTCTCCGCCTCCGGCCTCTTCCCAATACACGGGATCCTCTTCAAGGGTTTTTCGAAAGTGCGCGGGATTGGAATCATGCTCGCCCGCAACAAGACGTCCGGGCTCCATGTCACGGGGATCATACATTGTCGCCCACGGCTCGGGCACAAGGTAGGGCGGGTGCGGATCGTGGAAGCTGGACCAGACAAAAAACGGGCGGTCGCCGGATTGTTCGATTGCCGCAACCGTGCGCTCGCCGGTCCATCTCGTATAATGAAACTCCCCGGGCAGATCCCATGTCCGGCTGGCATAGATCCTCTCCCGCTTTGCCGGATCGTCCGGCCAATCCTCAAAATAGTCCCGCCAGTTTTTCAGGCCCTTTTCCTCCATCCAGAGCGCATAGTGCCCGCCGGCGTGCGATTCGGCCCCGTGCATGCGGGCTGTCTCGACATGTTCAAACCCATACCAGGGACCGTGAAAGTTTTTCCAGAATTCCAGGTCCCGCAGGACCGGCTGGCACTCGATGGATTCCATGCCGGGCCGCGAAGCCAACGGCTGGAAGTGGGCTTTGCCGATGAGGGCGGTGAAGTAACCCGCAGCGCCGAGGCCATCCCCCACCGTTGGCACATCTTCAAAGAGTTTTGTGCCAAGCGACCAGGCTCCATGCTGAGAGGGATACATGCCGGTGAGAATGCTGGCGCGCGTCGGCGTGCAGGTCGGATTCGGGCAATACGCACGGTCGAACCGCGTCCCTTCCGCGCACAGCCGGTCGAGGGCTGGCGTCCGGATGCGCGGATTGATCGCCCCGAGCGTCGAGAAGTGCTGCTGGTCGGAGGTGATGAGGAGAATATTGGGAGGCATGCGGGAAGGATCTCAAGTGTTGTCGAGTCGCGGCACTTGCTGGACCATTTTGCTGTAGTCCTTCGGCGAGATTCCGAACGCATTCTTGAACGCCCGGGAAAAGACGACGAGCGATTCGAACCCGCAGCGCTCGGCCACCTCGGTCACCTTCACGGCTGGCTCCTGGAGCAACTGCGCAGCCTCGGAGAGGCGGGACTCGCGGATGTAGCGGCCGAGGCTGACACCCAGGCGCTCGCGGAATACCGCCCTCAGGTAGCTCACCGAGTAGCCCAGGGACTCGGCGAGTTCGGAGATGGTGATCGACTTGTTGAGGTTCTCACGGACGTAGGCATTGATCCTCTCCATGATGAGTTCCCGCCTGTCGTCGTCCTGCCGCAGGTTGCGGCGGACCACGGGGATCTGCGGACAGGCCAGCATCGCCCTCAGCAGTTCGGCGAGACGGTAGGAAATCTCCAGACCGTCCGGCTTCTCGCCCTGCGGGTAAATGGTGGCCGACAGCAGACGGTCAAGGCAGGCAAAGGCCGAGGCATCCAGCTTCCGCGGCGCATCACGCAGCGTCTGGATCAGCTCGCTGTTGTGGATGTTGAAGGTGAAAAACAGCCATCCGAACGAGTCCCCGTTGATTTCGGAATACATGTGGAACTGGTTGGGAAAAACAAGGAACGCCTCTCCCGTCTCGATGCGGTATTTCCCATCTCCGATCCGCACGTTTCCGCCTCTCTCGATCACGATCAGCAATTCGAAGCGGTGATGGTAGTTTGCGCTCACATGCGACGACTGGATCTCGCTGACCTGGGAGCGGTAATAGGCGATGATGTTGTCCGGGACGAGGGCTTCAAAGATGCGGACGCCGGCAAAAAAGCTGTGCGGCTCGGGAACCTCGCCGGCCATCCGCTTCAGGCTTTGCGGAACCGAATCCAAAAACCGGTTGCCGGTCTCTTTGCCGCCGGGAGTTCTGTCATTTCCAGAGGAAGAAGTTTTGGTCGGCATGAAAGCAGTATTTCACCTGTTATTTGCACTTCTGTCAATGTCGCCGCAGGGGCCCGCTTCAGGGCAGGACAGCGGAAAATTCCGGTCCCGGAGGGTGGGTTACGCCGTCCATGGTGACCGTGAGTTGGCCGGAGATGACGGTGAGGTCCAGTGTCCGGCCCCGATAGCGCAGGCCGGTGAGAGTCGCGGATTCGCCGGGAGGAAACTGAGGGCAGATGCGCAGCGACCCGTCGGGGCCGGGCTGCAATCCGAATAGCCCGAACAGGATCGCCTCCGCACCGGTGAGTCCGGAAATGATATTCGCCCGTTTGTTCGGCGGGCTCTGCGGCCGGTCGGCGTAGGATTCCTGCGGAAAATACGGGTAGTGGTGGCCCATCCAGAAATGCCGTTTCAGAACATCCCACGCGAGCGCGGGCTCCCCGGCTTCGTAGAGGGTGAGAGCCAGTTGTGGGTTCTCTCCGCAATAGGCTCCGCCGCCCGACCAGTCGGGATCATTGAGTTCGTAGTGAATGCGATCGGCCCTGGCCACGCTGGAAGCGCCGTAGTTTTCGAGAAAACCGTCCTCGACCAGATGGCGCAGGAGGTCCTCCTTCATCGGCGGCGTGCAGGCACCCGCGCGCAGGGCATCGAAAGCCTGAATCGAGAGCACTGTTTCGGAATGGCCTCCGGGATGCAGGCAGCGGAACCATCCGGTTTCCTCATCCCACAGGTGGGCACGAATCGCCTGTTCGATGTCATCGGCGCGCCTGCGCCACGAAGAGCCGAGGGCGGGCTCTCCGCCGGCGCAACCGTTTAAGTCAGCCAAGCGCCGCAGGCACCAGGCGCGTTCGGCATTGGGGCTTGCGACCACGTGTTCCCATCCGGTGCCGCGCATTTCCAGCAGAGCGTCGTGGCTCCCGAAATCGACAAGCCCGCGCCCGTCGGCCCGCTCTTCCAGATCCAGCACCAGCCGTCTGGCCCCGGCGAAAAGCTCCGCGCTGAAACCCTGCTGCACGCAAATCGCCCAGACCATCTGCACAAACGACCAAACGCTGTAGGCGTAGGCCACGCCGACCGGCTGGCCGTCCGGAGCCATCGCGTAGAAGCGCGTGAGATCCATGCGCGCGAACTGCAGCGCTATTCCATGCGCCTTGTCGCCGAGCATGAGGGCCAGAGTTTGCGGCGCGTATCCGCCGAAGTCCCAGAGGTAGGAACACATCGCGCCGCCGTCGAGTCCGGATGTGGCGATGTGCGGCTGCATGGCAAACCCCGGCTTTTCCCAAAAGCAAACCAGGCCGCTGATCAGGCACCGCCGGTAGTAGGTTTCGAGGGCCGGGTTGCTGCCGGTGAGCTTCGGCATCCCCCCCAGATAGGTGTCCAAGCGGGTTTGCCAGGTTTGCCGGGTTTCGGCCACCAGGTCTGCGGCAGACGGAAGCGGCCCCTCGTCGTCAGCCACCACGATGCAGGAAAAACTCCGGCTTGATGACGGGGGAATTTGGAGCTGCAGGTTTTCGCAAACCAGCCGCAGGGAAACTCCGCTGTTCCGCCATTCTCCCGCCGCGCATCGCTGGGCGGCCTCCTTTCCCGAAGCCGGGCGGGGATAGGCCCAATCGGACAGCGGGATCCATCGCGGATGGCCGGGTTGTAAATCCGGATGGACGGCGACCGTGCAGGACGAAGGCGCGCGGTTTTCGAGCTCGACCACGAGCAGGAATCCCGCGCGGCTGGCCAACGGCACCAAGCGGGCACGAACGCCGAGCGACCTCAGGTGACCTTCTTTCCTCTGGTGGTATGTGCCGATCCGCTCGATGGCATGCGGCATCCAAGAACCCCCGGCGAAAAGCAAACCGACATCCCCTCCGCCTCCCGCCGCCCAATCGTGGACGGTGTGCCCGTCCACCTCGAGGGTCACATCCAGCAAAAGGTCGGGCACCGCAACAGGCGGCGAAAAAAATCCCCGGACAGCCATCACCGTTCCCGGCACCGGATGCGTCGTGGCGAATCCGCTGCCCACCCAGAGGTGGTCGGGATGCGTGGTCAGGGAGGGCAGATCCGCCGCAAAGTCCTCTGGCGTGAACGCGTTCATCGTATTCATCGGACGATCAGAGCCTGCGCGCCCAGGCTTTTCAGATCGAGATTTTTCAATTCCGCGCCCGTGGCATCCTCGACGATTAGCGCCGGACGCAACTCGCTTTGAGCGCTCGTGCGCAGTCGCACGCCATCCAGCCGGAGCCCGAGCACGTGGCGGATATAGAGGCCATAAGCGGGAAGGGGGCATCCGAAAATCCTGTTCACCGGGTATTCGTCGATGTTCTCCGGAACCTCCAAAGAGAGGATCTTTTCACGGTCCTCCGGGGCTGAGGAGCCGTGGACCAACGGGGAGAGCCACCGTGGCGTGGGCAAACCGTCCACGTTGCCGTCAAACGCGGAGCGGGATACCTCGATGTCGATGTTTTCGAGGGCAATGTTTTCAAGCGGGTGCCCGGGGTGACCGGTGAGAGAACCGGCGATCGGTCCGGCGCCGGTCGCCCGCACGTTTTGGATGCGGACGTTGCGGATCTGCCCGGCCTCGCGCCGATCCTGCGCCCACGGTTGGGCGCCGCGATCGCCGAGGCGAACAAAGATCGGAGACTGCACTCCGTCGATGGAGATGTCGTGGACCAGGATATCATCCATCACGCCACGGTCCACGCAGCCCACATCAATCCCGCACAGCCCGCCCCTCACTTTGAATGGATGGTGGACATCTGGCGCTCTCGACGTTTCCACGGCGCAGTTTCGAATCGTGATCTGCCGGAATCCGCCGACCGAACCTGTCCCGAGCTTGATTGCCGAGGCATGCGAGCGGAGGATGCAGCCGCTCACCTCCACATCCTCGGATGCCTGCTCGCTCTCGGACTTGATCGCCACCGCATCGTCGCTGGAATCGATTTCGCAACCGGTCACCAGGACCCGGCGGCACCCGTCGATATCCAATCCGTCGTTGTTCAGGTTGCAGTGGTTATAGACGCGCAGGCCGGAGATCCGCACGTCCTCGCAGCAAAAGTAGCGCTGCATCCAAAATGCCGAGCCCTCCATCTCCAAATCCCTCACCACGACATTCCGGCAGCGCACCAGATGAAGTCCGAATGGCCGCTCGGGACTGTCCCCGATACCATTTTGGAATACCGTGTTGGCCCCGTTGGGTGCCAGCTTCCCCGGCCCCTCAATGGCGATGTCCAGCGCGTCTTGTGCGTAGAGAAATGCCCGCCATGGATCCAGCTTGAGTCGCGAGTTCCGGACCGGCGGATATCCCGGATAAAGGCCCGGATCCGGACGGCCGAGGAGGATGGCCCCGGCGTCGAGCCTCAAGGTCGTTGCGCTCCGCAGCACAAGCGATCCCGCGCTGAACGTGCCCGGCGGAATGATCACCGGACGGATTCCACACCAGGCATCGATTGCCGCCTGGATGGCCTCCGTGTCGTCGCTCTCCCCGTCCCCCCGCGCTCCAAAATCCCGAACGGTCTTCATTGTTGTAGTGGCCGTCAGTGGTTTGTGAGATTACGGGAACCGAAACTCGGCGCGCAGAAATACTTTCGATGCGCTGCCGAGCGAATCGTGGATGCGGTAGGTGGCGACTTCAAACCCCGTGCCGTCGGGAGTTTGGCTTTGGAGTGTGGTGCCGGGAACCGGCGCGGTTCCAGGTCCGGCCCAGGCCGCGAGGTCGGTTGAGGAAGTGCCCACGGCGATGAGTTGACCGGTCGTGCGGCGCCGGAAGCTGATGGCAAACATATCGGTGCCGGAAACATCGATCATGCCGGATGCGATGATCGGTTTGCTGGCGGCGGCGGTCGGGTCCGTGCCCGCCGCAAACTCCGCCGCGTTGGCGAATCCGTCGCCGTCAGGGTCAGCCGTCGGTTGCGCGTCGGCACTTGTCCAGACAAACCCCTCGGTCCACGATTGGTAGGCGGCCGAGGTGCCCTGATCCACCGCCCCGATATCCGGCGAGCCGTCTGCGGGATCCCCGGCCCCTTTCAGCGCAGGATTCTTTGGCCGCATGCCCTCGCGGATGTAATCAAGAAGGTCTTGGATGGATGCCGTTCCGTTCGGCACCAAGCGGTCCATCGCGTCAGCCATCGTCCCGTTGCCGCCGAGCGATGTGGACCATGTTCGCGGTGTGCGCCACGGATCGATGAGCTGCGGGTCCTGGCCATCAATATCGTTCCGCCCGATCGACAGGTCGCCGCTCAGCTTGAGCTTGTCGTAGCCCTTGCCGGTCTGTCCGGCGATGAAGTTGCTGCCGTTTTTCACCCGCCAACCCGCGTTGTAGTCGGCATCGGCCGCGGCGATGACATTTGTCTCGCCATGACCGAAGTCGTTCATCTTCGTGCCCGTGTTGGTGGCCGGGCCGATGAAGAGGTTGGATTTTACATATTGAATCGTGCCCGCGTAGGTCGTCGAGGTTTCCCCAATCGAAACGCCCTGGGATCCAAAGCTTGTGTTCCGCCGGACCGTGACCGTGGCATTTTGTGTTGTCATCAGGCCGCTTGTGATGTTGCAGCTCAGATTTTTCTCGGCGTCCGGACCCTTGCCATTTGGCAGGAATATACACTTCTCGATGAGGAGTGAGTTGTTGGCGCGTGTCCCTGATGACGGATCCCAGAGTTTGGCCCCATCCCCACCGTCCGTCACGACCCCCAGCGTGCTGGAATACCAGAAGATGCACCCGCGAACCGTTGCGGTGCCCGTGTTATATCGAATCCCGAGGAAGTGCGGGTTGTCCGCCGTGTCGTAGTCATGAATCAAGAGGCAGTCTTCCATTGTCCCTCCGTAGGGCAGATGGAGCTTGTCGTTCTGTCCTGCGACAAAGCGCATGAAGTTTCGCTTGAAGGACGCCGGAATTGCCGGATTCGTGGCGTTTGGCATGAACCCCAGCACGCCCCCGCGAAACACACAGTCCTCGATCATGTAGCCGTTCAGGTCGAAGAGGAGCGTGTTCAAATCCACATCGCACGCGATGAGACGGCAGTTCGTCCCTGCCGCATTGCCGGCTCCGGTTTGCAGGATTCCCCAGTTGCCCTGCGTGTTGAAATCCGCCGCCTTCGGGATCGAATTCGTCCACCGCACCCGCTCCATGCTCGTGGTTACCGGGGCGGTGATACTGCCGGGTGCGCCATTCACCAGCACCCGCCCGCATTGGTTGAAGATGCAGTCCTCAAGCCGATAGGTGCCGCTCGCACTTCCAGGCCGGCAGCTCCACGCCGGAAATTTTCCGTCGCCCAGTCCCTCAAAGACCGTGTGCCCGGCATCGATCTGCGCCCCATCGCCGACAACGGAGAAGTTGATCCAGCCCGCATTGGCACCAACTTCGTAGAGGATATACCCGCTGATGATCGACGCATGGTTCGCCGGATTTGATTCCACCCGGCAGGGGCTTTCGGCGGTTCCCTGACAGACGAGCTTGCCGGACGATGTCCCGTCCGGCCAGATTTTCATCCAGTATTGGGTCTCGGATGGCGTCCGAGCCCCGTTCGTGTCGAAAACCAACTTCGCCCCGGCGGCCAGGGTCAGCGTGCTCCGAAGGTCCAGGTTCCCGCGCACAGTGAGTTTTTTTCCGGCTCCAACGCTCAGGGACGCGCCTTTTCTCACAAGGAGCGCAGCCCCCGTGCTGGCCGAACTCGACGGCATCGGCGCATCGGCCGGGCGCATCGTGTTTGTCGCGGACGGCACTCCGATATCCGGCGAGTGCCCGATGTCCACATCCGCTGCAATCGTCACGACATGGTTCGCAGCGATCACGGCTTGGTCGCCGGTCGTTGGCACATTCCCTCCCACCCATGTCCCCCCCGCATGCCAATCCCCGCTCGCCCCACTCGTCACAATCCCGGCATGGGCCGATTCCACACTGAGCAAAACCAGCAGAGGCAACAACACACGAACAGCGGACAGATCAAAAACAAAACGTGGGGAGGTCATTTTGGAAAATGTAAAATGCCAGTCGGTTTTGTGCAAAGTTTTTTTTGTTTACCATTTATTATTTTTATAGAACGGCTGAAGGTATTGCGCTTTAGAATCGGACGTATGACATATTAACCATATTGTTATAAGGTGTTTATGCGTTCAACCAGATATTTCACCCCTCGCTCCTGCTGAAGTGATGCCAAGGGAAAAAGTCATTTTTCAAATTTTTATCGAAAATATCGCTTGCTTTATTTTTGAAATCTTGTGAATCTGCCGACGAATCTCCAACCGCCCACAACCTCCCAAAATCCACCGCCATGAAAAAAATCATCCTCCCCCTCCTCGCCGCAGTCGGCTGCGGTGGGATTTCAACCTCCGCGCTTGCCGCAAGCGGCAACTGGACCAGCACCACCGGCGGTGATTGGACGGACACCGCGAAATGGGACCCTGCTGCGGTTCCAGGCGGTAACGGAACTGCCGTCAACCTGAATGCCGACTTCACGACCGGCTCAAAAACCATCAATCTCAATGCCGACGCGATTGTTGGCACGATGATTTTCGGGGATAGCAATGCAACCGGTCCGTCGGCGCTAACGGCGCTAACGCTGAGCGGGGCCAATACGCTTTTCTTCAATAACAGCGGCAGCAACGCCACCCTCACTTGGCAGGGCGCCGCAACGAACAAGATATCCTCAGCAATCAAGCTTGATGACAACTTGGTTGTCTCGGGCGTTAACACGACAGGAGGGTTTCAGGGAGCGATTTCCTCCAACTCGCCCGGCGAGAAAACTATTTATATAAATAGCTATAGTGTCTTTTCTGGTTCTATTTCAGATGGCACGGGTGTTGTGGGGCTTAACAGGGTGGCCTCTACAGCACTCTTTTTGAGCGGCGATAATACGTTCAGCGGCGGAGTGAACCTCAACTCTACAACTGCACAGCTTTCCCTTGGCCACGAGAACGCGTTGGGCACAGGGACGCTCTCAATCGGCACTGGGTCTAGCGTGATAGTCAATGTCACCAGTTCCAACGCAATTGCGAAGAATTTGAGCTTTGGCGGAGGTCAACTCACTGGCTCTGGAAATCTGACTATCGAAGCGATGACGATCCGGGCTACTGGCTCCATAATCAACCGTCTTGGTGATACGCTCATCACTGGCCCTGTATATCTATCCGAGAATGCCACGGCATCCCGAGGGCTTAGGCGGCGTCAATAAATAAAGGTAGCAACTTGCATAGGAATTGTGATATGCTCTCCGAGCATGAGCACCCTTGCGCAGATTACCGAAAAACTGCAGCCGTTGTGGCCGATTCTTGATGAGCGC
>Ga0247841_10000228_pt1 | contig 152993 bp, 110 predicted proteins | sample LaCruzMarch2015__2_FD_192410 | JGI IMG/M metagenome (GOLD analysis project Ga0247841, IMG submission 192410) | Freshwater microbial communities from meromictic Lake La Cruz, Castile-La Mancha, Spain - LaCruzMarch2015_18m | ecosystem: Environmental > Aquatic > Freshwater > Lake | place: Spain... | reverse complement strand
GCGAGTTTGACGGCTTCGATCTTGAACTCGCGGTCAAATCGTCTTCTTGGTTCTGGCATTTTGTGGACCTCCTGAGGTTAAAGTTATAGCCTTTTCCTCGTGTCCACAAATTCGGGGGAAGATCAGATCGGTGAGATCATTATAAAACTTCGAGGTTCATATCTTCAGCCAGTGTAAAAGGAAGGCTCTTTTTACACTTGGAGCAACAGTTCTCTTCAAGACCAATAATCTCCGTTCCATAACCACGTCGTTTTACCAGCAGGGCGTGACAGTTAGGGCAAAAAGTATCTTGCCCCATCTCCCCCCATACATTACCGAGATAGACATAATCCAACTTCGTTTTGGCAAGTTCAAAAGCATCAGTCATTAACGTGAGATCTGTAGGCGGCGCATCGTGCCGGTTAGCTGGGAAATAACGCGAGAGATGCAGCGGTATCGTCTTGTCGAGCGCTGCAATCCAGTTAACCAAGCGCTCTAACTTCTTGAGATCGTCGTTCACGCCGGTAACAATCAGATGTGCTATCTCAAGATGTTTACCAGCTTCGCAGATCATCCTGATGGTTCGATGAACGTCGTCCAGTTTCCCCCCGCAATGGTGCTGGTAACAGGAGTCATCGTCTGATTTTAAGTCGATGTTAAAAGCGTCGGCTACCGAAAGAATATCACGCAAAGGCTCTGCATTGATGTATCCATTTGAAATAAATACATTAAATAATCCACGCTCGTGAAGAAGTCTGCCTGCATCCATTACATATTCGTACCAGATCAAAGGTTCGGCATAGGTGTAAGCGACTCCAATCCCATCCAAGGCATCGACCATATCAGCCAGCTCATTTGGCATCACAGTACGCGTTGGCGAAGTGTTCTGGCTGATCTGCCAGTTTTGGCACCAACTACAGTTCAGATTACAGCCGTTCGGTCCAACAGAGAGTATCTCGCTGCCGGGGAAAAAATGATAGAGCGGTTTCTTCTCGATTGGATCGAGATGTAACGAACAGACTTGGGCGTAGTTGATCGCAATCAACTCGTCGCTGATTACTTGTCTGCCGCCGCAAACACCAATGCCGCCTTCGTCAAGTCGGCAGCCAACCGGGCAGACGTCGCACTGGATGCGTTTTCCCACTCGATGTTGATAGGGAACTTCGACCTTGATTTGCGGTTCGACTTGAAGAATCTCTGACATTTGTTTCCGGAATGTTAAGCGCAATAAGAATTACGCCGTCTTCAGCGCTCTGTTGGCGTCGGAAGCGAGTTGATACAGTTTTCACATAAAAGGGGCATAACGTTCACATTAAACCAAATAACGATGTCAAATTGCTCTAAAGCGGAATATTGCCGTGCTTGCGCTTCGGATTAGAATCAACCTTGGTATCGAGCATATCAAGTGCGGCGATCAACTTCGACCTCGTCAATCGGGGTTCGATAACTTCGTCCACGTACCCACGTTCGGCTGCGATATAAGGATTTGCGAACTTCTCAGTGTAATCTGCGATTAGTTTCTCTTCTGTCGCATCCGGATTATCAGAGTTTGCGAGTTGCTTCGAGAAAATGATCTCGACAGCTCCCTTCGGCCCCATCACAGCGATTTCGGCTGTCGGCCACGCAAGGTTGACGTCGCCCCGAATGTGTTTGGAATTCATCACGTCATAAGCGCCGCCGTAAGCTTTCCGCGTAATGACGGTAATCTTCGGAACGGTTGCCTCGCAGTAAGCGTAAAGCAGTTTGGCCCCGTTGCTGATGATTCCTCTCCACTCCTGATCCGCCCCCGGAAGAAACCCCGGCACATCTTCAAACGTGACGATTGGGATATTGAAGGCATCACAGAAGCGGATGAAGCGAGCGCCCTTCCGTGAGGAGTCTATATCCAGAACCCCCGCCAACACCGCCGGCTGATTGGCGATGATCCCGACCGAACGGCCGGCCAGATGTGCAAATCCGACGACAATGTTCATTGCGAAGTCGCGATGGACTTCAAAAAACTCTCCGTCGTCCACAACCCGCACGATTATTTCTTTGATATCGTAAGGTTTGTTCGGATTATCCGGGATGATGCGGTCAAGCTCGATCTCCGCCCTGTCAAATGGATCGGTTGTTGATCTGGTGGGCGGATCTTCGAGGTTGTTCGACGGGATGTAACTCAACAGGCTTTTAATTCCCTCGATAGCCTCTAACTCCCCATCAACCGCAAAATGCGCTACTCCCGACTTGGCAGCGTGTGTATCCGCCCCGCCAAGATCTTCGCTCGTGATCTCCTCATGAGTCACAGTTTTCACCACCTTCGGGCCTGTGACGAACATATAGCTCGATCCGCGCACCATAAATGTGAAGTCAGTTATCGCGGGAGAATAGACCGCCCCACCCGCACAAGGTCCCATGATGGCGGAGATCTGTGGCACTACTCCCGACGCCAGAGTGTTTCGAAGAAAAATATCGGCATAAGCCCCGAGCGATACCACCCCCTCCTGTACCCTTGCCCCACCAGAGTCGTTGATCCCGATGACCGGCGCTCCCATCTTCATTGCCATATCCATAATCTTGCAGATTTTCGCTCCGTGGGCTTCGGCGAGTGAGCCTCCCAAGACAGTGAAGTCCTGCGAGAAAACGAACACCAGTCGCCCTGAAATCTTCCCGTAACCAGTCACGACGCCGTCGCCTGCATACCGCTGCTTATCAAGACCGAAGTCCTTTGACCTGTGCTGGACGAACATATCGATTTCTTGAAAGGAGCCGGGATCGAGCAACAGGTCGAGCCGCTCGCGCGCGGTCAGTTTTCCCTTCGCGTGTTGAGCTTCGATTCGAGCCGTTCCTCCGCCAAGCAGGGCTTCCTCGCGTCGCCGGGTGAGTTCCGCTAACTTATCGGTCATGGGGTTCTTTCAAGTCTTTTACAATCCCAGAAACTGTATCGCAACACCGCACATACAGATCGCTCCGCCTGCCAGTGCATGAGTGTAGCGCTCCATCCAACCTAATTTAAGCTGGTGCATTCCAAGTGAAGTCGCGAGTACGATGCTCATCATAGTTGCGATCGTCACAGCGCCAAAAACCGACGCGACCATCACAACCCCCATAATGTTGTGCTTGGCGGCAGGATACATCAGCAAAGGAATCAGCGGCTCGCACGGCCCGAGGACAAAAACGGTGAACAGCACCCACGGGGTCATACTCGGAGTTGGCTCAGCATCCTCATGCGGGTGCGGCGTCAAGCCGTCCTCATGTGTATGGACATGATGATGACCGCCAAAGATGTGCGAGTGCGGAGCCTTCCTCTTATGCAGCGCCCGCCGCAATCCCCAGACTCCATAGACCAGCCCGAAGGTGATCAATGCCCAGCCTGCCAGATCCCCACGAAAGGATTCGACTGCCTCAAGCTTGCCGACTGCGATCCCAAGGGCGACGCCGACGAAGCCCAACACCACCGAACTCAGGATATGCCCGATGCCGGAGAATAAAGTAACGACCATCGTCTTCATCAGCGACCACTTCCCCGCTCGCGACATCACGATGAACGGGAGGTAGTGATCGGGGCCGATCAGGGTATGGATAAAGCCGAGCGAGGCCGCAGTCGCGAGCAGGACGGTTATTTCGCCGGAAAACATTGTAATACCTTATGCTGTAATAAGGGGTCGGGACGGTGCCGCACCAATTTGGTGTGCTTTCATTATTCTATCGAGAGTTTATAGATACGGAAGTAATTTTTACCACCTTCAGGTAACCAGACTTCCTCCTTCGTTCTTTGTCCATAAGAATCACACTCATGCCAGGAGGTATCAATCCAAAAGTTACTTGGATAATAATACTCCTTACGCCACTTCAGTATCGGTTCGTACTCAGTTGTAAAAAGGAGTAACTCATTGCTATCATTCAAGAGAATCTGATTTATCATCGATTTCTTTAACTTATCTGCATTCCATCTCAACACCTTATGTGATATCAAACGTCCATCCTTGCCATCAACTATCGCAAATTCAAGGATGTTTGTTCCCCATCGCTGATCCTCCAAATCATTGCCTATAGGCATAAAACAAATCAAACCATTTCGATTCGTCCCCATCCAAATCACCCCCGGCTCACTTGAATCGAGATTATTATCCGGTCGAAATGAAGGTAGAATAAAATGACACGTATCCTTATCTGCGTCAGAAGGTTCGCGAATAAAAGTGCGATCTCCGTTTGCCAACATCATGTCACTGAAGTACCGATTTCCGTAAACATCGAAGTAACATCGTTCTGAATAAGATTGTAACCGTCCTTCAAGGTCAAGTACGTACATTCCCCACTTGAAATTCCAAATTTCTATTCGACTGTTAAAGTGCATGCTTGGGCTCACATCCCCATAGAACTCCATCAATGGAATTTGAGCCTGATCTCCAGAATTCAACAGACTGTCAACGCTTCTCCTATGGCCAATATACCATGGGTCAAGATTGTTAGGTATTAGACGCCATTTCGGATGAATTTCCTTCAGTACAGTTCCATTTTCGTCGTACAGTACGAAGTAAGTCCCAGCGACCTGCTTTGCATCATCCTTCTCTTGATGCATGAAATGAAAATCCCAGAATCGATCTAAACTGTCGATTCCGAAGAAATCCCAAGTTGGCAGTGTGCTGTCAATCGGCGCCAGCAAGTCGTTCCGGTACTTCCCTTCTGGTGAAATACGGGTAACACGATTATCGCTCACACGTTGCCCCACAAGATTGCCATGGATATCCAAACACCGTATTTTAGTATCCCAAAATACGCTATCCTCAGGGACCTGCAGAAATCGCGATGCTATTAGCCCACCACTATATGCATAATATCCGCAACTATTCGCATCCCACCCTGACAAACCACCGCTATAGCCGTTCCTAACTTGGACTTCAAAAAACAATTCCGGACGCGCGACGTCATCAACTGTTCTGATTGACTTTGTCCGTACAGTCCCAAGCTCATTCGATGCGCATTCACACTGAAGAAGTAGCGTCATGCACATCATCAATAACGTCCATAGGCTTTTCATTTTACCTCATTATTCGCCAACTCTGCCGCTCTATTCCCACTTCTCGCCGCACTCTCAATCGTGGCGGGAAGGCCGGTATCACACCAGTCGCCCACAAAATACAATCCGGGGCATGTCGTTATCCCGGAGAAGAAGGTGACGACCATCGACTTCGTCAACGACCACTTCCCCGCTCACGACATCACGATGAACGGGAGGTAATGATCTGGGCCAATCAAAGTATGGATAAAGCCGAGCGAAGCTGCTGTCGCAAGCAGGACGGTTATTTCGCCGGAAAACATTGTAATTTCCAGAATTTGTGATGATTATCGAGGGAATCCTACTGCCCTTTGGCAGGTTTCAACGCCAACCGATATATCCTGAAATATTTCTTGCCGCCGACGGGTACTTTTATGTCACTATACATGGCCCCACCAAACGGATTTGGAACTTGTTCAGTCTTCCAACTAAGGATAGGGTACTGTTCTTTGGCAAAGATATACAGACAATCGTCATCGCCGATTTTGACGTTTGAAATCTGGCTAAGATGAGATTCATTGCTGAACCAGTCAAACGCTCGATATTCCCTTAGCGATCCGTCACGACCATCAACTACTGCATACTCATATCCGTTGCTCCCGCTTTCCCCACACGGGGTTGATTCATTATACCGACCATACCCGGAAAAGAGTACCAGCCCGTTGCGATTGCAATTCACCCACTCAAATCTATATATCAGGTTTCCTGCGGCGATCAAAGCGGAGTCGAAAAGCACTCGCCCCTCTTTGCGCGAGTCTGAACCCAACTTACCTGCGGGTATCCAGATCCAATTCCCAGCATCTACTCCACCAATATCCTGTCGAATAACGTCATAGCCATTCCCAAAGGAATCATAGCGAGTCAGATCGGAGCGTCCAACAACTCTGCCATCCAAATCGAAAACACTCCCCCCATAACTAACCGAACTCAACCTTAAGGCACTGTCGCCTATCATTTGAAGAGTAAAGATGCCGTCTTTCGCTACAAACAGAACCGAGTCTGGAATGCTTAAGCTGTCGCGAATATGACGGCCAAAGGTGTACTTAGTATCTCTTCCATAGTCTGATATACTCGGTTTGATGTCTTTGACAATACGCCCGGATGAGTCAAGCGCGACTAAATGCATCTGAAGATCGCGACCGTCGGTTGATTCCATGCACCATTTCAAATAATCTGGATACCAGCGTTTGTCTTTTGGCTGAAGGTCATGAACCCAAAACCAAAATCTTCCAAGCGAATCTACTCCACCGAAAGACGAGAGCCAATCCCCTAACTTCGGTGGATATCTCGTGTCTTGAAGTCCATAATCGTTCTTATACTTCCCAAACCGGTCGATGTGAAATACAAATTGATCATTCCGGTCCCAAGCATGGGGACCCTCTGAAGAAAAATGGAAACGAAAATCACCATTCGATTCAAATTTAATCTGCGCGCCACTCCAGCGAGAACGCCATGTGAGAGTATCGGTTGGGTAAAGAAGATACTCGGGCGCGATCAACTCACCTTCGACCACTTGAAAAATCAGATGTGGAGTCGGATCACTTCTGTCTTCCCCAAAGCATTTGGGTGTTGCTATAGACAATGAAATACAAACAATTAACATCGCATGACATCTCATGATGGTTATTTTAGCGGAAAGCATTGTAATTGCCAGAAGTTATTATTCATTAGGAATCTTATAGATTCGAAAATATGTCTTATCGAATTTCGGTTTTGCAGGACGTACTGGCTCGGGGTCAACTTCGTCCATGTGTGGATATACGCCACCGCCGGTTAATTCAAATTCGAGAATTCCATGACCAATTTCTTGACCTTCGGTAGCAAACACCAGTAGTTCATTCCGTTCAGTCAGCATTACTTGAGTGATTTCAGACGTAGTTGTGGTATCCGCATTCCAGCGGAAGGCATTGTGCGTTACTATCTGGCCTGTTCGTCCATCGACTAATACGTACTCAAACCACCTTGTGCCCCATCGATAGTCATACGGTATCCGATCTGTATTACGAAACGCCACATATCCCTTCCGGTTCGCATCTATCCAATTTAGTCGCGGATTCGTTGCCGTAGTATCATCCTTGAAATCCTCCAAAGCAAAGATATCCTTGCCGGGTGTGTACAGATTGGTTTTGTCCGCTCGCGGCGGTCCCCAAAGGAAAACCTCACCACTACTATCCCCTGCCCAGTATTTCCACTCATATTCGTAACCAAATGCGTCGTGATTTCTCGCCGTCGTGCGTCGGATCAATTCACCTTTAAGATTGAGGAAATAGCTATAGTTGTCAATTCCATAAACATAGATCTCTCGATTAAACAGCATAGTCGCTTCGGAGATGCCATAGTAATTACCGAGTGGAATCTCGTCAGGCTTCATCTTTTCAGCGTCGCGGGAGTACCTCGTATCTCCGTAGTAATCGTCCGGTTTGTTTTCGTGTAGGACTACCCAGTTGGGTTGAATTTCCTTTAATACCTTCCCAGTCTTATCGTATAAAACGAATTTTGTGCCAGCCGCCTGCTTCTGATCGTCTTTCTCGCTTCCGTTATTCTGCAGGAACCAGAAACGGTCGAGACTATCTACTCCGACGAAGCGCCCCAAAGTAGCGGGTGTAGCCAGCGAAACTACCCGATTATTCAGGATCTTGCCTGCGGGGGACAATCGAACAAATCCATTGTCAGAGAATCGTTGTCCGACCAGATTGCCTTGTCTGTCAAAACACTGAAATCGGAAATTGTAGAGTACAATATCTTGAGGAACCTGAAGGTATTTCGAAGAGATTGGCTCGTTATACACCGCCTCAAAGAATACTTTAGGGCGCTCACTTGAGGCTTCAATGCCAAGTCCAGTCTCCCCCAGCCCAAGTACGCAGCCAATTACCATGAATCCAATCAATGCTCTCATTTTAACTACCTCGTAACGCCAACTCCGCCGCCTTATTCCCACTTCTCGCCGCACTCTCAATCGTGGCGGGCAGGCCGGTATCGCACCAGTCGCCCGCCAAGTATAATCCCGGACACTTCGTCTGTTCGGTCGCGCGATGCTTCAATGCTTCAGGAGTCAAGATCACGGTCGCTCGAACTGTCCGAACCGCTCGAACCTTCTCAACCTTCGCGTCAGTTGCCTGCGGGAGCCGGAGGCGTATGTCGTTGATTACTCTCTCTGCCATAATGTCGGTGGAGACTTGCTCCCGGTTGGGAGCGTAGCTGATGACCACTGACACTTTACGCCAACCTCCCTCTTCCCTGCCTCCCCTGCCGAATATCCAGTGTCCAAATCCACCAGAAAGCAAACCAAAAGGAATATCCAGAACAGGTCGTTCGAAGACCAGATGCACTCCCGCAATCGGCGCATATGCCAGTTGTGAACTATCCGCTGAAAATATATTCTCGCCGCATCCGATCAGCAATAGTCTGGCGATGTCCACAGGCGGCAAGGCAATGATTGTGACATCAGTTTCAATCTCAAATCCGTCGCCAGTGACAATAAAGCCTCCTGCGCCTTGTCGAACAATGGATTTTGCCTCATAACCGATTCTTAAATCAACGCCATGTTCTTCTAGATAATTCTTGGCGGGATCAGATACAATCTCTTTCAGCGACCGACGCGGCAGTCCAATTCGCGCGGAGTCGCCACCTGCCAGTAAACCTGCTCGAATGGCTTCAGCCATCGGCTTTGCCGCCGCCAGATCAGGCGGAGCGTTCATCACAGCAACGGTCAACGCCTCAAAGAATTCCCCCAACCTACCTTTAGTAGCTCCAAATGGTTTTAGGACGCTTGCCAGCGTCGCAGTATGGCCATCATATTTTGCGATAACTGTCAGCGCCTTAACAAGCGAAGCTCGTTCGAAGAGACTTAGATACCCAAATTTGACAAGCGAGAGCGCCGCCCCCGCAAGGGATGCGGTAAGGTCGAATTTATAGCGCTTTCCGCCGGGCGTCAGCCAGTTAATCGAATTCCCAGACTCAAAGTCGATCAGGCTCGCCGAATCCCACTTTTCAAGGAGTTCCATCGCTGCCCGATAAGCGCCGATGAACACATGCGGTCCGTGGTCGAGCCACTCGCCGAAGGAATCATCCCAAAACGAAGTCGAGCGCCCCCCTAATTGCCGGGCGCGCTCGATTAATGTAACCTTCCATCCTACTTCTATCAGACGGGTTGCCGCCGCGAGTCCCCCCCATCCGCCACCGACGATCACCGCTCTCCGGCTCACAACATCCCCTGTCGAACGCGCAGAAACCACTCCAACGCAAGGCAACCAACGACAATCAGCAGATGAATCCACCCACCGGACAGCGCCAATCTTTTCTCATCGCGAGTTATCGACGCCGGTATTGTCATCGAATTCAGCATTTGCTCCGCAGAATCGGCGGGCGCATAAGCTCCGCCTGATGCCTCGGCGATCCCTCGCAGCAGCGGTTCATTCAATCTTGTATTCAAGAGTTCGATCGAAAATGGTTCGACGATAACGCTGCCGCTATCTGATCCGATGTTTCTCCCGTCGAACTTTGCCTGAGCAGAAACACCGTACTCGCCCTCTCCCCAAGGTAGGAACGAACCGCGATACTGCCCTCCGCCTGCTCCAAGCAAAGTCAGTTGCGTCCCATCCCTTCCTACAGCCTTTACCTTGACTTTAACTTCAGCTTTGTCGAGCGGTTGGTAGTTCTCGTCATAAACGCTGACAGTCAACGAAATCGGTTCCTGCAAGGTGAATTGCTCTTTACCAAACGCCAGTTGAACCCGTTTCTCCGATTTTCTCACCGCGAGCCATCTTACCAGTCTGGAAAATAGCGGCTCTAGTATTCCTTCCTTCCCCGGCGACGCCAATCCCCAGCGCCAGAGGTCGCGTGCGAGGATTGCCGCAGACTTTTTCGATCCTCGCTCCATCACAATTATGGCAGGCGAGTGACGACCTCCGCCTTCTTCAAACTCAGCCAGAGTCTCTGCTCCCGGCTGGAGTGCGAACCCATTGCTCATAAATTTCAGCGGCGGCAAAGCAGTCCACTTCTGTGCGAATCCTTCATCGTCAGGTTCGGCGATGATCGAGTGGCGGCGCAGAGGTTTAACAGCAGCCGAACGCAGTAACCCATCTTTACCCGAATAAACGACGGGGAGAAGTTCAGAAAGCGTTCGGAGTGAAGTTCCATCGAGGTCGCCGCCTTCGATCAGACAGACCGGCAGATTGCGCTGAATGACTGCCTTGGCAAAGGCTTCTAATTGGGCGGAGGAATTCTTTCTTGTTGGGAAATGGTGCAGAATAATAACGTCTGTTCGTTCGAGCATCCCATCATCGGGCCAGTTGCCTTCGTAGAAGGTACTACTCTTCGTTGTGCGAAGAGTTAGCTCGATTTGATCATCTGCACTCAGTCTCCGAACCAGATCGCCAAGCGAGTTATCGGGCGCGCCGGCCATTACCAATACACGCATTCGATTGGCGAGCGCATTCAGGTAGAAGGCGCGTCGATTGTTATCAGCGGTAAGTTCGGTTTCGAGTGCGGGGATTTCAACTCGATATTGGATGCGCCCGGCTCTCCCGACAACCGCCTCGAAATGCGCCTTCCCTTCCACAAAATTGGCATCCGCGGTAATCCGCTCACGTCCGATGATGGCGCCTTGGTCGTCTCGCAGCAGCACTTCAAATAACGTTCCTGCCAGTCCAATTGCGCTATAGCCGACTTCGACCGGCGTATTACTGCCTTGATAGACGACCGGATTGGATACAACCTCAGTAATCATCAAATCGCGCGACGGTTCGGCAGATCCGATGCCAATGGTGTAAATCGGCGAACGCCCAATTCGAGCTAATCTGGCGGGATCAGGTCCTCGATTGTTAGCGCCATCGGTGACAAGGAGTATCGCATCGTGATTCCGCTTTTGGAGAGCGAGAGGTAAGATTGATATTGCGTCAGCAATGTCCGTGGCTGGACCGGTTGCGATAGGAAGCGGCTTTATATCGAGATCAAAGCTGTTGAGAGTATCGGAAAAACCGAACGCCTTGATATTATGACGACGCTTGAATTCAGTAAAAGAGGGAGATTCGAGGAGAGTACTTACCTGCTCGCGGCGGTCGATCCCGCCCTGTGTAAGGTTCATGCTGGCCGAACGGTCAATCAGTAAACCGACAAGCGGAGGATCAATTCGTTCACGCGAGATCTGCAGCAACGGTTGTGCAATCAGTAAGACTCCCCCGACCAATCCGACACTCCGCAGCGTAGTCAACAGCATCCTCATACCGGCGCCTACCGGGGGATTGGTGCGATTGTAAGTCCATATCGCAAATACGACGGAGGCGAGCACACCCAGAACCAGCAACCAGACTGGAAAGGAGGCTGATAGTTGAACATGGGGGAAGAGATTACTCAATGGATGACGAGGCAAAAAGGCTCGCGGCAGGATCGACCGTGAAATTCAAATCCGACGCCGGATAACCGTTCGACATCCGAAGATAACCAGCATAGGCGATCATCAAGCCATTATCGGTGCAGTGTTGAATCGGCGGGATGATAAGTGGAATGCCAGCTTCTTCGGTTACGCCTTCGAAAATCCCGCGAAGATAGCGGCTGGCCGATACTCCACCGGCGACAACCAGCGCCTGATATCGCCGTTGGTCGAGAGCCGCCCTGATTGCCGCGGCGAGTGTACCGCCAACTGCGGACATTAATCCAGCGCAGATTGCGTTCCGAACTTCATCGGTAAGAATGAACGAACTATCTACATCACGCTTGAAATTCCTTTGCAGGTAATAGAGCACGGCCGTTTTCAAGCCGCTGAAGCTGAAGCCGGTCGGATCGCCGTCGATACGCGTGCGAGGGAAAGCTATCGGTATGCCCTTGAACTCCAGCGCCGCCGCGTCTATCCGGGCGCCGGCTGGAAACCGGAAACCAAGCATTCTGCCAACTTTGTCGAACAACTCACCGGCAGCGTCATCACGGGTTGTTCCGATCCTACGGTATCTGCCGAATCCCTCGACTTCGACGAGAAGTGTGTGACCACCGGAGATTAACAACGCCAGAAACGGCTGAGGCGGCGCTCCGGTCGTCAAACCACCGCTCCAGAGGTGCCCTTCGAGATGATTTATGCCCCAGACAGGGATGTTTCTTGCCATTGCCAATCCTTTGGCAAACGCCACTCCAACCAGCAATGCGCCTGCCAAACCCGGTCCGAAAGTAACCGCTATTCCGTCTATGTCTTCAACTGTCAGGTGTGCGTCTCTAAGTACTCCCTCCACCGCTGGCATCAGAAGTCTCTCGTGAGCGCGGGATGCGAGTTCCGGTACGACGCCGCCATACTGTTCGTGGAGAACTTGCGTCGTTGTTCGATCTGCAACCGGTTTGCCATCAATGACAATCGCAGCGGCAGTTTCATCGCAAGAAGTCTCAATGCCGAGAATTCGGCGCGGAATCACTGCTTCCTCAAAACAGCCCGGACACTGGAAGGCGTTATTGTCTTTACTTCTACACCGGGTTCAGATTCAACATGAACCGGCAGCCATCCCGGTTTTGACGGATTATTCTCATCCCAATCGATCCATGCGGTAAGATTTTCGAGGCGGAGATCTGCAATCGTCGATACCGGGCCGTTCAATTGTACTTTTACTGCATTAGGTTCGATTTCGAGCCGCTTGCCGATTGGAGCGGATCGAATGGTTAACGGCAAACCGTCAAGTGCTCGTTCGCCCAGCCTCTCAACACGAATTTTCACGAATACTGAGCGACTGGTTGATTCTATCCCAAATCCGTTCGGTAAATTCACGTCCAGTGGAGTCTCAAAGGTTTGCTTCAAGTCGGTTCGAACCAATGGCGTCGTCCTGACACTCTTTATGCCTTTTAACGCTTTCTCCGGACCCGTTAAGGTAATTTGTGAAGGTTCTATCGTTGGCGCGCCGACCATTACATAGCCCGGTTCAAAAGTGAGTTCAAAGGTCGGAATCACCGGAACCGAGATCTGTCGGAAATCGTCGAGCCGAATTGGAATACTGTCCGGTTCCACAATCTCAAGAATGCTTACTAATAAGCCCCCCGGAATAACAACCATCTCAGGTTTCAGCTTCACGACGCCAGAGCTGGGCGGATGCGTCAAATCGAGATTCAGATGCGGCTTGTTAACATAAATCAATCGAAGCAACTCGCGTCCTCTACCTCGGTATTTTACTTTTACTTCAGTCGGTATCGGTTTTACGAGAGCGCGATCCGTGCTAAGACCAATGTTTATAATTGGCGTAGTAACGATATAGTCATAACTCTTCTCCGAGACGACGAGAAACCAGAGCAAGACCGCGAGGATGAACATCCCAGCCTTGACCTTAAAGTTCTCACGCAGCCATCGTGGAAGAAGTTTCATAGTCCTTTAATAAATAAGACAAGCGACTTTACGGCCATCTGAATTCAACTTCAGATCATACTTCCATGAGCTGCACTCTGGACGAGCCGCCGAACAGCGGGGATGAAAATGACAGCCAGATGGCGGCGCTGCCGGACTCGGCACATCGCCGGCCAATGGTTCACTCGGAATCGCTCGATCAGGATCGGGTCGAGGGACGGCAGCTAATAGCGCTTGTGTGTAAGGATGCAGTGGGTTAGAAATTATCTGATCTGCTTTCCCATACTCCACGATCCGCCCCAGATACATTACAGCAATTTCATCAGCAATATGTTCTACCACGGACAGGGCGTGCGAGATGAAGAGATAGCTAAGATTGAATTTGCTCTGAAGGTCCTTAAGGAGGTTAAGTATCTGAGCCTGTATCGATACGTCCAGCGCAGAGACTGGTTCATCCAGAACAATAAATTCCGGTTGTACAGCCAACGCACGGACTATGCCAATACGCTGTCTCTGCCCACCGGAGAATTCGTGCGGATATCGTGAGGCGTACTGTGGTGAAAGGCCAACTATATCAAGTAATTCATCAACCCGACCTCTCACCTCCCGTCCGGTGGCCAGCCGATGGAATCGTAGAATCTCACTTAGCATTCCTCCAATAGTGATGCGTGGATTCAGCGAGCTGTACGGATCTTGAAAAACGATCTGCATCTTTCTGCGGACAACGCGAAGATCCTCGCCGCCCATCTTAGCCACATCGACGCCATGAAACAGAATCTCACCGGAATCAGGTTCAATCAGGCGAAGTATCGCCCTTCCTGCTGTGGTCTTTCCACATCCCGACTCCCCCACCAGACCAAGCGTCCTCCCCGAAGCGATACTCAGAGACACATCATCCACCGCGCGGACAGATCCAGCCAATCGCTGAAAGAATCCTCGCCGGATCGGAAAGAACTTACGAAGCGCGGTTACTTCAAGTAACGCATCGCTGCTTGTGGATTGGAATGTGTACGGAGGAGTCATTAGGGTCTCCAGAATCCACGTGTAAAGACGACGAGTAGTGCAAATATCTCCAAACGACCCAAGAGCATCTCAGTCATTAGAATGTACTTGGCAAAGTTCGAGAGTGGCATGTAAACTTCCGTTGCGCCAAGTAAATTAAGGCCCGGGCCACAACCTGCAGCGCAAGTAGCTGAGCCAGAGAGCGCGCTTACTATATCCACGCCGGTCATCATTATCAGAAGCGCCCCGATCACGACCATACTGATGTAGGCGACAATGAAAATAGCGATTGATTTTACAACTTCTTCAGGTAGTATCTTGCCGTTGATTCTCAACGGAAAAAGCGCGTTGGGATGCAGGTTTCTCCGGAACTGCAACCTAATCGCCTTCGTGATCACTGCCCATCGAAACATCTTAATCGAACCGCAGGTTGAGCCAGCGCACGATCCGGTAAAAAGCAACATTAGCAGAATGAAACGGGGCGCCGGTCCCCAGAGGTCGAAGTCAACGGTTACAAATCCAGTGGTTGATACCATACTTGTAACCGAGAAGGCTGCATCTTCGATGGTCTGCATCCAGCCAACTGTCGAATCTTTGAGATTAATCCCGACGATCACAATAATCGCGACCATTATAACGATGATCCAGAAACGAAACTCATGATCACGGAAATAGGCCAGTGGTCGGCCTCTAAGAACGCTGAAATGCAATGCGAAGTTTATGCCGCCAAGTAACATGAAAACTATTACTACCCAGGTCAGATAGTGACTTTGGTAGAAACCGATACTTGAATTTTTCGTCGAGAATCCGCCTGTTGCAATCGTCCCAAAAGAGTGACATAGGGAATCGAACCACGGCATACCTCCAAGCCGCATTGCAATCGTTTGCGCGGCCATCAAACCGAGGTAAATCAACCAGAGGGCGCGCGCTGTTTCTCGTACACGCGGAGTCAATTTATCTTTCAGCGGACCCACTGCTTCAGTCTGAAACAGCTCGACTCCGCCATATCCAAGTAAGGGGAGCAAGGCAATCGACATCACCACAATTCCCATCCCGCCAAGGGCATGGGTCATCGAACGCCAAAAAATGAAACCGTGTGGCCATGACTCTATGTCTGCTACGACTGACGCCCCGGTAGTAGTGAATCCGCTAACCGACTCGAACAACGCGTCAGTAAAGCCAAGAAGCCCTTGAATCATGTATGGTAATGCGCCTATAATACAGGCTGTAATCCAGACCACAATAACTGAGAAAAAGGCTTCACGAGTACGGATTGCTTCGGCGCTTCGTGCAATGAAACGGCTTCCAAATCCCAATGCTAATGTCGTCACTCCAACAATTCCGAGAGCAAAAATGCCTCCATCACCGAAGTATAACGCAGGGAGGATGCTTATGGTTAAAGCAATCCCGACCGCGGTCCATACCGCGCCAACGAGGTGTATTACTGCAATGAAATTCACTTATGATCCGATGGTTGTTCGCATTGCATAGTTATTTATCTGGACTTATCCAAAAATGCGTTCAAGTTTTGGCACAGCTCGTTCGTGCGCGAAAACGACGACTCGATCACCGGGCATGACCATCGAACTCCCGACCGCCACAGCTATCTCACCATAATGATCGATAGCGCCGACTAATGATCCGTCGGGAAAATCAATCTCAGATAACCTCTTCCCTGCTGCCTTTGATTTTGGACCGATTTGGAATTCGATGATCTCCGCCTTCAACCCTCTTAACGACGAGATCGACATGATCCTCCCGCCCCTAAGGAATTTCAGGATTGCATCCGTAGTCAACAGCCGTTCGTTAATGGAAGCATCGAGACCGATCGCCTGCATAACAGGCATGTATTGTGGTTTACTGACAAGCGTAACTGTGCGGCGCACCTTCAAGTGCTTGGCAAACAAGCTCGTCACGATGTTATTCTCGTCATCGTCAGTTAACGCAGTAAAAACATCCATATCGCCAATTCCTTCGATAGCCAGAAGGTCGATATCCATACCTCCTGCGCCTCGAACGACCATAGTTGAGACAAGGCGTTGCGATGCTCGTTCAGAGCGTTCAGGATCTGATTCGACAAGTTTAACGATGTACTGCTTTTCCTTTTCCAGCTCCTCGGCAACGATCCGTCCAATGATTCCGCCGCCCAGAATCATCACTTTACGGGCGATCTGAACCGGTTTTCCAACCATCGCAAACATCTTTCCAACGTCTTCGCACCGGCTGATAACATAGATCAAATCGTGAACTTGGACAGTGTCCTTTCCGCTCGGAATAATCGTTTGTCCGGCCCGGCTAATCGCGACCATTCTAAACGGAATGTCGGCGTCATCAGGGGTGAGATCCTTAAGCGTTTTGCCGAGAATTGGCGAACCGGTTTCGAGCCTGACGCCGGTAAGGTACATTCGTCCGCCAGCGCACTCAACCACATCTACTGCGTCGGGATAACGAATGAAACGAACCACTTCTCGCGCAGCCTCAAGTTCAGGGTGAATAACCTGATCTATCCCGAGACTTTCAAGCGATACTGGCGAATTTGCTTTCGAATACTCTTGATTGCGAACTCGTGCAATACGAGTCTTAACGCCAAGCTGTCTGGCAAGCATGCAGGCGACCAGATTCACTTCATCGACATTCGTTACTGCCAGCATCAAGTCCGCTGACTGCGCTCCGGCGTTGACAAGGGTGGAGATCGATGTCCCGCTTCCCCGTTTTGCCAGAACATCCATGCTGCCGGTCGCAAGATCCATCAGCTCCTGACGGTGATCGATGATGATCACTTCGTGACCTTCCCAGGAGAGCGACCGTGCGAGATGCATCCCGACGGCGCCAGCCCCAACAATGATCACTTTCATGGACTACTTATCCTTGGTAAGCGTGATTTCTGTCTCGCCGCCCATATAGGGACGAAGCGCGGGGGGGATCGCGAGCGAACCGTCGCCGGTCTGATAAGTCTCCATCAGTGCGACAAGTACTCTCGAAGTCGCAAGTCCAGAGCCGTTCAAAGTATGCACAAATTCGGTTCTCCCGCTTTGCTTCCGTCGGAAGCGGATTCCCGCGCGTCTTGCTTGAAAATCCTCGCAATTTGAACAAGAGGAGACTTCCAAATACCTTCCTGTAGCTGGCGCCCAGACTTCAAGATCGTAACAAGCCGCGGCATTAAAACCCATGTCTCCTGCGCAGAGTCGAAGGACGCGATAGGGAAGCTCCAGTCGCTTCAGTACTGTTTCCGCGTGGCCGACCATCTCTTCCAAGACTCGGTAGGAATCTTCCGGTTTCTCAAACCGAACCATCTCAACTTTGTTGAACTGGTGAACCCGCAGAAAACCTCTCGTCTGGCTGCCGTATGCTCCCGCTTCCCGCCTGAAACAGGGGGAGTAGGCCGAGTACCGGATAGGGAGCTCGTCTTCAGACAGAATCTCGCCGCGGTGATAGTTCACTAATGTTACTTCAGAAGTTGGGATCAGGAACAGGTCATCCTTTTCTATATGATACATATCGTCTTCAAGCCGTGGAATCTGTCCTGAACCTTGCATACTTTCGCGCGTTGCAACGAATGGCGTCATCATCTCCTGATAGCCATGTTCCTGTGTCTGTATATCAAGGAAGAGGTTGATAAGGGCTCGTTCCAGTCGCGCGCCTGCGCCTGTCCAGACCGGGAATCCTGATCCGGCGATCTTACCGCCTCGCTTGAAGTCGAGCAGATGAAGGTGATCGGCGAGATCCAGATGATCGATCTGAAGGTAGTCAGGCTTTTCAATCACACCCCATTCACGGACAACAACATTGGCAGAAGCGTCGCGTCCATCAGGCGTCGATTCGGCTGGCAAATTTGGGATATATAGCAGCTTACTGGTAATCAGCCCTTCAAGTTCACGTTCGTGAGGTTCCAGCGTTTTGATCTCATCGCCCAAATCTCGCATTTCTTTTTCAAAGCTGGAAGTGTCAGTACCGGCTTTTCGTCCAGCCCCAATGTCCTTAGAAACAGCGTTCCGACGAGCGCGCATCTCATCGAGTCGGAGCACGGCCTCGCGCCATTCTGAATCGAGTGCCAACAACTCGTCGAGGGCGTGTGTCTCGCCGCGTCGCCCAAGATCCTTGAGGTAACGATCAGGATTCGATCTGATTTGTTTGATGTCGTGCATTGCTTATGCGTGCCCTTCACCTCTAAGCATGGTGAGGACGGTTGAAAACAGTATTTTCAAGTCCAATCCGATGCTGATATGGTCGATGTAAAATAAGTCGTAGCGAGTTTTCTCTGCTACATCTTCGAGTGTCTGATCGTAGCGATGTCGAACCTGCGCCCAACCGGTAATACCCGGGCGAACACGGAGACGTCGCTCGTATAAAGGAATCTTTTTTCGCAATTCTTCGACGAATTCCTTCCGTTCCGGTCGCGGCCCAACCAGCGACATTTGTCCGAAGAAGACATTCAGAAACTGTGGAGCCTCGTCCAGATGTGTCTTGCGCAGGAACCAGCCCAATCGCGTTACTCGGGGATCATTCTTAGCCGCCCATACGGCGCCAGACGCCTTCTCTGCATCTTGTACCATTGAACGGAATTTGTAGAGTCGAAACGGCTTCCCTTTGCGCCCAAGACGCATCTGAGTATAAAAGACTGGACCGGGGGAGTCGAGTTTTATTGCAATAGCTATTAATGGCGTAATCAATGCAAGCATTAAACAAGCGAAGAAACTGATTAAAATATCGAGACTCCGCTTCATAATCCGAGTCTCAAACGACACTAACTGAGGATGGATCTCAATAAGCGGCAAACCATGAATCTCGACCGTTCTAACCAATCCAACAACCATCTGGTACTGGTCAGCCACCAGCATGAAGCGAGCCTTCAAGGCGACGCAACGATCGAGAACAGCAGTCAGAGCTTGGGCAGGTTCGTTCAATGGCGCAACCAGTACCCAGTTTACATTTCTCGATTCCATTAACGCCGGCAGATCATTAAGTCCGCCGACAACACTGATGTCGTAGCTTGTTCCTTCGCGATTTGTATCATCGATGAACCCGACTACATTAAAACCCCAAACTGGAAAATGATAGAGCTGGCTGTGAAGTTTTCGACCAATTTCATTATATCCAACGATAAAAGCATCTCGCAACCCTCTGCGTCTCCATCGTAACATTCGCTCAATAGTACGGATTACTATCCTGCCGCCGCCAACAATAAAGAAGACGAGCAGACCGTAGGTCAACAACGCCACCCGCGTGGGCTGAAGGTTCTCTGATGCATCGAAGGTAGCAGCGAACAGTATGCCGATTCCGATCAGGGTAGCTTTTAGAACCCGTTCAAGTTCTTCGAATCTCGATAGCGCAATCGGAGGTTTATACATTCCTCGAAGTGCGAACAATGTCCACCAGCCGACGGCGAGAAAGATCATCGGGCCGATGACCTCGTATGGAAGCGATTTGGTGAACATCCCGCTCTCATAACGGAGGAAATACATGACTCTCCAAGCCAGAGCGGAACCGAAAGCATCCGAGAACATCAGTAGAATGGTCACAAGAACGTTATTCATCAGCTTTATCTCGTGAGGCGTCAAGCAGCGCGGCCGCAGCGTTTATGACTTTTTCTGCAGACAACTCTTGCATACAGCGTATCGTGTCGAAGATGCACCCCTTAAACGTGGCAAAATAGCAAGGACTGCAAGGCAATCCAAGAGAGATTGCAGAGCATCGGTCGCCTAACGGAGCCTTCGCCACAGCGCCGGTTGGTCCGAATATTCCCAGCGTCGGCGTTCCCACTGCCGATGCAATATGCATGGGGGCTGAATCGTTAGAAACAGCAATTACTGAACGAGCGATAATCGCCGCGGTTGTCCTGACGTCAGTCTTCCCTGCGAGACACATTACATTTTCACCGGCCATTCCAGCGACTTCGGCGGCACAAGAGGCGTCGGAAGAACTACCCATAACGAGAACCTTCATATTTCGCTCATCCCGCAGCCATTTCGCCAGTTGAGTAAAACCTTCAGGCGTCCAGCGTTTCTCATGTGCGCTTGCACTCGGATTGGTTCCCCCGCCCGGGAATAGCGTTGCGTAAGGTTCGATTATCCCCATTCCGGCTAAATGCTCGGCGGCTAATGCACCTTCAGCGCTTGTAACCACCCAGTCATACTTAAGATCGGCGATTGACGCGGGAGAAAATTGAATGCCGCCAAGCGACCGCACGGTTAAGTCCGCTAATTCCCATGCTGTCAAAGCACTGTGGCGTTGTTCGTCCAGAGGAATAAAGTTGCCTGAAACAGCAGAATTAAAACCAAATCGGTTATTTATACCTCCCAAAGCGATCCAACTGTGGATTTTTCGCGAGAGATGAAAAGCAATTGAAGCGTCATACTTACGAGCGCGAATATTGAATAATAATCGCGCCAGACCATTCATTGAGGCGAGGTTCTTGGCAAAGAACAAGTCTGACGGAACCGATATCACTTCATCAACAAGCCGACTTCCACGAATTGCAGGTTCAGCCCAATCGGTAGTGAGCAATTCGATGTGAGCGTCGGGAAAACCTTGCCTCAGTCGTCGGATCGCAGGAGTCGCTATGACCAGATCGCCGAGCGCGTGGAGTTTTACAATTAATATCTTCACTTCAGATCGAGAAACCCCACACACTTTGGACGCACATCTTTGGAATAAAAGCCTGGTGAGATCAGCGATCTAAGGGCAAGACGATAACTGATGCGCAGGTCTTTATATCGAGGCATCGCTGAAACGAACAGCAGCTTAGTGCAAAGCGCCGCCGCCCAGACTATACGACTGACGGCTTCGCCAAAGCTGCCATAGTGCTTTTGTATAAAATGTTGTCTACTCCAAACCGATGAGGCAATGGCAAGCGGCGATTCTGGCAGCGCGCTGTGTCCGCCGATATGTCTGACTCTCGCATCGGGAAAATAGATGACTGCCTCGCCTCGATCTTGAATACGTTTACAAAGATCTTCCTCTTCGGAATAGAGAAAGAAATTCTCATCGAATCCACCAACGCTCAGGAAAGAACTCCTCGGCATAGCCATTACCGCTCCAAGGAGACGATCTACTTTGCAAATCCTATTCGGAGCTGATGTTCGAATTTCGGTGCGGCCATCAGTACGATTCAATGGAATAATTCTCTGTAATCCCGTTGCGATCCAGATTGAATGAAACGGCGTTACATAACGAAAAGTTGAAAGCGTCACGTTTCCAGATTCGTCTTCAATCGCTGGCCCAACGACTCCAACTCCATTATTCTCAGCAAGAAAACTCACCATCAACTTAATCGCGTCTGACTTGACAATTGTATCTGGGTTTAAGAAGAGCAGATAGTCGTTTCCCGAGCCTGCCGCACCCTTATTATTGCCTGCGCCAAAGCCAACATTGGCCTCGCTTTGCAATAAATGAACCCAGTCGAATGAATCTACTATGTTGAGAGTATCGTCTGTCGAACCGTTGTCCACAACGACCACTTCCGCGAGTCCAGAAATCACATCCTCGCGCAACGAAGACAAACAGCGACCGATAACTTCGCTCGAATTGTACGTGACGATAACAACGCGGACTACAGCCACATCAAATCCCTGCGACTGAGCGGTAGAGACGGCGATATTGTCGAGCGGTGCTCTCAATACTTAGACGTTGGACTGCGTAATCGCGGCAGCGCTTGCGATACGCCGGTAGATCAGATAGCAAATTCACGGCGGATTGATAGCTCTCGGGCTCATCGATATCGATAACTATCCCCAGACGCTTCTTTTCGACTATCGAACAGATCAATCGTCCGGCTCCCCGGTGGATAATAACCGGGACGCCCGCTGCCAGATACTCGGCAAACTTCACCGGCCATACATTCGTTTTATCCATCGCAACCAGCCCTAGCGAAGCTCGGTTGAGCAATGCAGGCACATCCTCGGGAGGAACGCCTTTCGATTCCCAAGCCTCATCGGGAATCCCTATCTTCCTGAATCCTTCCCGAATGTATGCCGGATCACGCCTCGTAACTACCAAAAATCGGAGATTCGGAATGGAACGTCGCAGCAGTAGAAAGTGTCTCCCAATATATTCCGGCGAATACCATTTGGAATCCATCTCACCGACAAAAGCCATCAATGGATCATCCGTTCTGAACGCACGTTCTAAAACGGGAAATGCCGCAAGGTCGCATCGATTTGGGATGAATACTGATTTAACCGCCTCCCGGTCGCGAAATTCGTCCCGATAATCAGGAGTAACTCCAACTACAGCCCCAGACTCTTGAACCAGTCGCCCTTCGATGCTCTTCCAGATACGATAAGAAATCCCCTTACTACGCCACCTTCCATTGGCAACCATCTCCTCCGGGTAGGGGCCGCGTGGATCGAAGATAGTCGGAATCTTTCGAGTCGTGGAAGCCTTGTGCGCGAGCCAACCTGCAGCGTAACTGCGACTATGCAGAACCGTCGGGCGGAAATCGTCAATTTCCTTGTTAAGAGTTGGAAGACAAAAAGGAGACATCAACAGGAGTGCAGGCCATCCCCATGCAGTGGCCGCCGGCATGAGTCGCACAGAGAATTCGATGTGACGTGATTCAAGCTCCTTCTCAAGCTTCGCAAGCGCCTCTATTTGGTTCCGTTTAAGACGAGGACTGATAAACGAAACGAGGCGAACCGCCTCGATTCCTTCCAGACGAACTAGCGCTTCGAGCATTTTCCGCACCTGCACTCGAAGAATGCCGCTCCCTACCGGGTTTTCATTATATGTCAGGTAGAGCAGTCGAATTGGCTTCATCGAGGAAGCGACTCTTTACGAAGGATGAGTTGAAGATCGCCCCATTGTGGAATAAGAACTTGACTGGCAGGCATCCCGGACTCATGAAGAAAGTAATAGAGGAACATCAAACCGGTAAAAGCGTGAGTCACACTCGACGCGGCAGCAGCGCCAATTATCCCAAAGCGAGGAATAAGTAAGACGCCCGCGACGATATTGGCAAAGAAGGCTGCGGTAGAAATGATCATTCCGTACATCGGTTTGCCGCGCCCCATTAAGTCGCCTGAGAGCATCTTTGCAAGACTATAGATCACGGCTCCGGGAATTAACACCAGTAAGGCAGGCAACGCGGGTAGATAGTTGGCTCCCGGCAGCCAGATTATCAGAATCTTGCCAAGGAGCGCCAATCCAATCGCTCCCAGAACCACACCCGCGAAGCCAATGCGGACAATCACAGGAGTCAGACGGTTGCCTTCGACATCCCCCCTTCCGGAAACCAGCGGAAGAAGCACTTGAGAAATCGCCGAAGGAAGATACCACAAACCTGCAACCATCGCTGTAGCGATAGAATAATAACCAACATCTGCTGGAGCCAGGAACCACGCGAGCATCAAGGGATCGAACCTAAGCTTTAACGTACCAAAGAGGTTGGCGGCATGACCCTGAATGCTGATCAGGCTGATTTTCTTAAAGACTTCCGGTTCAATCCGCGGGGGAGCCTCAAGCCTCCGCAACGCATGCGAAAGCATCATGATCGAACCCAGAACCGTCGCCACTACCCATACTGCGACCGATGTGTAAGCACTTGCAGCTTGCAGTTTGATTAAAATAAGCAGGCCGACGAGCAATAAGAGTTCACGCGTCAGCAACGTTAGACTGAAACTTCGTATGGCGTCGAATCCGATCACCATCCCACCGGCATATTCGATCAGAAGCAGGGGAATAATCGCGAAGACAGCCATCCACCATAATCTCGGATCGAGCGCTGCAAATCGTTGAATCCAGTTTCCCTGAAGTAGAAGACCGCAGACAGCAGTTAGCGCCCCGCCCCAGAGAAACGACATCGCCAGTCCGTTTCCCACCAATCCAGGGCGCGTCTCAGGGTGACGACCGCCATAATACGCGCTTCCCGCGGCAAGAGATCCGTGAGCGATAATAACAATCGACGAAGCTGCCGTCAGACAGAGCGTAAACAGGCCTTTTCCTGTCGGGCCAAGGACTCGCGCTAGGATCATCGTAGTGAGGATACCGATAACCATCAAGCCTATCTGGCCTGTTAATGCCGCAGCCAGTTTGCCGGGTAACGACTCACTCGATGAACTTTTTAAACGACCGGGCAGATCGGTCTGATAGTTCATCTTGACGGTCCAGTGGATATTGCAACCGGCGACAAAAAGCCCTCGGTCTTGCGATTCAATAATGAAAGATGGCGACTGGAAGTGAGAAGAATCGCAAGGAAGAGCCAGAAGAGATTAGCCACAAGCGCGTTGGCCATGGTCGAATCGAACAGATTTGCGATAAGAGCAGAGATTATACCGGCATTGATCGCAAGCAGGAGTCGCTTTCCTTTTGCATCGGTTGTTTCACTCGTCTGCTTTGCTACTCGCAAACCAACCCAGAGGATCAATGCGATAAGAACTGTGTAGGCTACCAAACCAAAAAAGCCGTAGTCAAAGAGCCATCGGAGAAAAATGTTATGTGGATGTTCTGCTTTCGGTTGAAAAGCTAAAGGAAAGTTCGCGGGATAAAGGTGGCGAAAGCTATCCAAGCCCATCCCAAACCAAAAATACTTCGGAATGAACTTGAGACTGTTCATCCAGATGTCGATGCGTCCCACCGCAGACCAGTCCGGTGTATCGCCATGCCCCAGGAACATCGCAATCCGGTAAACGATAAGCCCCGGCGCGGCGACTCCAGCCAGAAGCAATCCGGGCAGCATCACTTTCAATACACGCCGGTCAGCCATCGCAATATACGTGACGCCCACGAGACTACTCACCAGCACTGCTCGAGTCTGAGTAACGAACAATGCAGCCATCACTCCGAGAAGGATAATCCCCATTCCTATCCTTTCATCTCGACTCTCGCAGTCTAACATTGAGATTAGGGAGAAGGGGATGATCATACCAAACACGCAGGCTGCCGGGTTTTGTGAGTCCCAGCGAAAGATGACTCGACCAATGTGCGTCGCGAAATATTGAGCCAAGCTTATAAAGCCTAAGACTGCAACAACAATCGACACTACAAATAGAAATGTTCTTATTTGTTGAAGACTTAGATTAAGATTATAAATCAGGAGAAATAACAGAATGGGAAAAGCGAGCGAGAAAACAAAAAAGTACTGGGCTCCTCCCCGATCTACCCCTCGAAACATCCCATTTAATCCAGCCGCCAACAATAATCCTACCCATAAGACATAGGGAAAATCGAGAGTCATTTTATGACTGGAGAGGCGCTCTGCCAATAATCCTGCCAGAATTATCATCAGAATGACCGCATAAAAGCGATTATCTGCGACCAGAAAAACCAAAGGAAGAATCCAAACGACAAAGGCTCTTACGTTATAGAAGAGCGCCAATCCAACCAGCGCCGCCAGGCAGATTAGGGTGACAATAGCTATGCGCGAGTTATAGAATCCTAATGCAATAAGCACTGGAGCTGCTACGCCGCAAAGGAGCGCTATTGCACCGTACCCCCTCCCGGGCGATTTACCGTTTACTTCCCCTAATAAATGCTGGTATGCGCGAATCAACGGTTACTTATGTCGTTTGAAATTAGCGACTACCTGTTTGATCTTTTCAAAGTCGCGCGCGTTTTTCTCAGGCAGTTTTCTCCAGTACTCGAGAAGGAGTATCAAGCCAAGTGTTGCAAATACAGTCAGAGCGCAGGACGCTAAAACAATCGTTGTTCTGGGCGGCTTAAACTTCTTTTTCGGAGTCCTGGCTACATCGAGAATTTGAACATTCGCAGTCTCGCGTTCTTCGGTTATTCGGGCGCTTTCGTATTGTGGATAAATGAATTCGAGAACCGTGCTTTGAATCTGGATTTGACGGAGCAAGTCCCCATATTGTCTTCCCGCTTCAGGAATGCTCTGCATCGCCATAAATAAATCGCCTTTGCGCCCTTCGAGAATCGCATCATAAGTTGCTCCCAACTCGCGGCTCTTCGCCTCAAATTGACCAATCTGAGGATGCTTGTTGCCAAAGGAATTCCGCATCACATTCAATTGGATGTCGTTCGAAAGCTGCTCCGCTTTTAGCTGCGCGGCTGCGGTAATCATCGCCTGAACCTGATCGGAAAGCGAGATCAATTTGTGACTCTTCTGAAACGCGATCAAGCTGTCTTGCAGAACGGCAACGCTGTCGTTAATCTCCGCTACCCGCTTGCCGATATAAACACGGTTGTTATGGGCTGATTTACTCGTGATTTCACGATATACGTTGTCGAGTTCCTCCACCGCGCCATTTGCGAGATCGGCCGCTCGCTGAGCGTCAGTATCTATGAAAGAGACTTCGATCGCCTGATCTTCTCGTGTGAGGACTGCCATCCTCTTTCCCAAAATCCTCAGTACATCCTCAGGAAAAGCGCCTGCCGGGATTTTGAAGGCGTCTCGCAGATGAAACCTCTCGATCAGCCGCTCCTGAAGAGTTTGACTCGTCAGAATCGTTTGATAGATCTCGCCGGTTGGCGTTTCCAGTCCAAAGGTCGAAGCGATCCCCGCCAAATCCTGCGAGAGAAATGAGGGTAATCCACTGCCGCCTCCGGTGGGAGGCAATATCACAGTAGTCGCTTTGTACCAGACCGGCACCAGCAATACAATAGCGCTCGTTATTATACCGGCTGCAATGAAATTGAACAGGAAGAGCTTCCACCAACGAGTGATGAGAAGCAGAAAATCATACAAGTTTAGTCGAACGACCGGTTCCTCTGAAGGCATTCCTGATTCCTGTTTAAATACGATATCCAACCGAGACAAACCAACGATCTGCCATCGCTGATTGTCGTGCGCCCCTGATCACTCCGGCAGAAAGAGCTGCCCCGGGAAGAGGCTCCCATTCCGCTTCGACCTCCCATCCCCACCATCGCTCACGAACTCCATCGAGAAAATAAACCGGATCGTCGTCGCCAGCAGGAATTGCTTCACCGATAGTCCCACCGACCGATCCGTGCTGGTTTAAGCTTGAACTCGCCTGAAGAAACCATTCTGAACAGGGACGATAAGATAGAACACCCTCCCAACGGTCGCTGTTCGGACGAATATCAGCGCCGAGTGAACTGTTCCAAGTCGAGTACCGATTGATCGGAAAGAAATGTGAATAGACAAATGGTTCAAGCCGGGTGTACTCGATCCCAAATTCCAGATCTTTTATACCCGGTGATATTGTATGCCCGCCGACGATCCATCCAATCCGGTTGCCAGCGTTGCCCTTACCTATCTTGGAGGTCTTGAGATCATCGATTAAAACCTCACCATAGATTATTCCCGACCGGGCGATTCTGAATATGAAGTCGCCCGACATCATCACATTGTCACGGTCGCCGCCGTCATGCTGAGCCGAGTAGTAGAAACCAAGAGGATTAAGATACGCCGGATCAAGTCCTCGTTCACCCCAGATCACCGCTTCATTGACTGCAAGCAGGCAATTGTCTGAGGGGGCGTACTCGAGCCGGTGCGCAGCGATTCCCTTCGGTTCCAGAGAGTAGCGAACCCACCCGAGGGATGTCTGATAGACTGAATCCAAAGGAATATCAGGCGAGGCGTGAAGCTGTCCGACGAGATAGGTAAATTGTGTTGAATTGGTCAACCTGATTTTCGCGCGCAAGTGCGTGAATGAGGGGGAGTCTCCTGAGAACAATAGATTTGTCCGACGCCCGGGCCCCCAAGCGACATGGTCTTTTCCAAATGTTAGATCAAGCCAGTTATTGGCCCAATTCAGATACGCTTCGGTGGCGTCATAGTAAGTCTCCTTTCCGCCTTGAAGCGGCCCAACATATCCGTAATGATCTTCCAGTAACTGAGCGCGATTGATGTAAGGGCCGCCACCCCGTTCCGTTCTATCTTCAAACCGGAAGGAATAGGCAAAATAATGCTTGAAGCGCCCACGGAATTGAATCCCGCTCCCGCGCCGCATAATCGTTTTATCCTCGCCCACATCGAACCGCAGATTAAAGCGGGGATCAAACTTAAAGAACGAACCATCATCGAGCAAGTATTCATAAAGACGCCAGTCTCGCTCGCCATTCGAGAAGTCGGTTCGAACCAGCCATCGGGGCAGATATTGCAGCAATCCCGGTTGAAACGGATAGCGCGAGTCGAGAACTGAGTCGAGATACACCGATTGGGGTATTGGTCGGTTGCAAAGTGAAGATAACGGCAAATCACCCCATACAGCCAAATTCAGCGCTGCACGGTAGGAATGGTCATCCAATGAAAGTCCCGGCGCTCCGCCCGGTTCGGACGTGAGGAAGCGATCCGCGCCCAACGAGCCGGAGGCAAATAAGAATGTCGAAACGATTGCGATAACGCGCAGCAAAGTCAACGTGCGCCGTATTGCAGTTGGTAGTAGTCGCGGTAAGCGCCGGAAGTCACAGAGTCAACCCACTTGCGATTGGTCAGATACCACTCTACTGTCTTCTTGATCCCATCTTCGAACTTAAATTTTGGCGCCCAACCAAGCTCCCTCCCGATCTTTGAGGAATCCATCGCGTAACGACGGTCGTGCCCGGGACGGTCCTTAACGAAGGTAATAAGCGACTCCGGTTTCCCAAGTAACATAAGTAAGGTCTTAACGATTTCGATGTTAGGCATTTCGCAGTTACCGCCGAGATTATAGGTCTCCCCTGCCTTGCCTTGTTCCAGAACGTCGATAAGCCCCCGGCAGTGATCTTCAACATAGATCCAGTCGCGCACCTGCATCCCGTCGCCATAAACCGGAATCGGACGATCCTGCAGAGCGTTGCTGATCAGCAGCGGAATCAACTTCTCCGGGAATTGAAACGGACCGTAATTATTGGAACATCTCGTCGTCACAACCGGCAAGCTATACGTTTTATGATAAGCGCGCGCCAACAAGTCAGCGCCAGCTTTCGACGCTGAGTAAGGGCTGTTTGGCTTCAGATGGTTCTGTTCGGTAAACGGATGCTCGTCGGGAGTCAAAGAGCCGTACACTTCATCGGTAGAAACCTGCACAAATCGCTCCACGCCGGTCTTTCGCGCCGAATCGAGCATCACTTGAGTTCCAAGCACATTTGCTCGCAGAAAGGGCGCGGCGTCGAGAATCGAGCGATCGACGTGCGATTCCGCCGCGAGGTGCAAAACTCCCCAACAGCCGATCATAGCGGCTTCGACCGCCGTCGGGTCCGCCACGTCGCCCTTGACAAACCGGTAACGTGGATTGTCAGCGACGTCCTGCAGCGAGGCGAGATTACCGGCGTATGTCAGGAGATCGAAGTTGACAACTTCATAATCTGGTCGTTCCTGCAGAATCAACCGGATCAGATTGCCGCCGATGAATCCGGCGCCGCCGGTCACCAATACACGTTTAATCGCTATTTATCCTCAAAGTCAGATCGGTTTTAGCTTGGCGAAGAGGGCTATCTACCATCTTTCGCCAAATAGTAAATTTACCCATACTCCTGCTCCCAAGTCAATGTACTTTATGCAGGAATACGGGATTTCAAGTTATCGTGGCGAGGGAAGCACTAAAGTGCGCAGCTCGCTCATCTCTTCCATCGCGTATTTGACGCCTTCCCTGCCGAATCCTGAGTTCTTCACTCCGCCATATGGGTAATTGTCCACCCGTACGGTCGGAACGTCATTGAGGATGATTCCGCCCACTTCCAGCCGGTTGAAGCTTAACATCGCCTGCGATACGTCTGCTGTAAAGATTCCTGTTTGCAGTCCGTATTGCTGAGCGTTCACCCATTCCAAAGCTTCTTCGAAGCGCGAGTACCTTCGCACCACCGTAACCGGTCCAAACGCTTCGTCGTGGCTGATGCAACAGTCGTCCGGCACATATTCCAGAACCGCTGGCGTCACGCGGTTGTCTGTCCGCTCGCCGCCAGTCAGCAGGTTCCCTCCGCGCCTAACGGCTTCGGCTATCCACACCTCAATTCTCACTGCCTCTTTATCATCGATCATCGCCGTTATTTCCGTTGTCTCCTTAAGGGGATCCCCCATACTCAGGTTGCTCACCAGAGGGACAAATCTCTCTATAAACGGCTGGTATATATCTTCATGCAGAAGAATATGCTGGACAGAGATGCAAATCTGACCCGCATGCGCATAGCCTCCCATAACAATCCGTCGAGCGGCAAAATCGAGATCGCAGGACGGTTCAACAATCGCCGCCGCATTACCGCCGAGTTCGAGGCAAACCTTTTTACGGTTGGCGCGTTTCTTTATCTCCCACCCCACTTCACCCGAACCGGTGAACGTGACGAGCTTAACGCGGGGATCGTCGAGCAACGGTCCGGCGAGCTTCAAGTCTGTTGGGATGACATTACATCCCCCCGGTGGAAGCCCGGCATCAAGCAGGAGCCTTCCCAGCATTAACGCCGTCAATGGCGTGCTGGACGCTGGCTTGACGATGACTGAGCATCCTGCCGCGATTGCCGGAGCAACCTTATGCGCGACCAGATTCAGCGGAAAGTTGAATGGCGAAATCGCGACGACAAGGCCGACCGGAAATCGGCGAACCAATGCGATCCGGTCTCCTGCGGCGGGAGTCACGTCGAGCGGCAGCACTTCTCCGTTCCAGTTTCGCACCGCCTCCGCAGCGAGGCGAAAGGTTGATTCAGCCCGGACAACTTCGGATCGAGCTTCGCGGATCGGTTTCCCGCCTTCCTCACTGATAACACGCGCGAACTCCTCTTTGCGATCCCCGATCAGCGACGACGCCTTATGGAGGATCTCAGCCCGCTGGTAGCTACGGAGGTCGCGCATAATTTTCGCCGCTTCGGCGCCGGAGTCGAGCGCGGCGGCAATCTCCTGTTCGCCAGCCCAGCAACATTCGGCGACCGGTTCACGTGTCCAGGGACTGCGGATTACTCGGATATCGCTCGTCGAAACGAGTTTACCGTGGATGACAAGTTGGATTGGATCGGTCATTTTAATTTCAAGAATAAGGACTTCGCGTAGGGGCCAGCTTGCTGAGCCCTGTATTGGTTTGCTCGAACTACTGCTGATCGGTTTTTAAAATCATGGGCTCAGCAAGCTGGCCCCTACGCGACTCAGGAGGATAGGCGTCCCTGCCTGTCCCTGATCGCTCTGCCCAAAAAGGTGATGCATTACAACCGTGTAGCCCGCACAGCTATTAGGGATTTAGTTCGAGCGAGATCGTAAGAGCTGTGCGGATTACCCTAAACGACAAGCGGGACGCTTATCCTACGCGACAGGGGATTATACTTGCCTTCCAAGCAAAACCCCCCCGACCGGCAAGACCGGTCAGGGGGGCTCTGATTGGTATGCAGACGCAGATTAACGGACCAGAATGGCCTTCTGCATCGCGATGAACGAACCGGCCTGCATCTTGACGATATAGACGCCTGAGGTCATTCCGTCAGCAGTCCAAGTGAGTTCGTAGGTTCCTGCCTGATGGTAACCGGCTGCCAGATCGGCGACCTTGCGACCATGCATATCCCACACCGAAACATTCACATCGCCCGGGTTCGGCATTCCGAACTTCATGCTCGTCTTGGCATTGAACGGGTTCGGATAGCTATTGGTGAGGTAGAATGAGTTCGGCGCGCCTTCCGGCAGTTGAATTACTTCCAGAGCCGGGAGGGTGAAGGTCCAAGTGCCGCTCAGCGACGCCAACGGAGCCGCTGCGCGGTCAACCGCAAACACTCGCCATGAAATCGGAATCCGATCTGGGCGATGCAACGGCAGCCTTCTCAAGAGAGTGTCCATCGGAACAACCAGACGGGTTTCCGGAAGTCTCATCCAAACCGAGTCTTGCTGTCCCTGAACTCTCGCGCTGATTTGATATAAGACGGTGTCGATTTCCCATTCGTTTTGAATCGCAGGACGCCATTCAAACACGATCGGAGACGCCGAGTCTTGATAGGCGATATCGAAGCCGTTAGCAGGCGACAAGTATTCAAATCCGGTCCCCGCCTGTCCCGCAGAAATCGGGTCGTTGACGTCGGGACGGATCTTCATACCAAACTGCCGAGTCGCGCTCTCACCAGCGGGGTCGGTCGCCCTTACGGTGATCGTCACTACCGTATCGACGCCATCCCAGAAAGTGTTATAGTCTGGAGTGGTGTTGAAGTGGATCGTGCGCGGAGCGGCTTGATTCACACTCAAACCGAGTTCCTGTGGCGCGTTTTCGATGGTGTAAGCTAACGCTTCGCCATCAACGTCGATGAATTTGGCGTCCAATCCACTGCCTGCGATATCCCCAACGATTGCCGCATTGGTTTCGGTTCTCGGTGGGAATACGATATCGGCGTTCCGCGGAGTCGGCGGATCGTTGATCGCACGGATTGTAGCTGGCAAGTTGCTGGAGACGTTAGCTCCGCCCGCGTCCACGCAACGAATCACGAGATTGATCGCGTTCCCGGCGGTGTTGTAGTTCGCTTGGAACAGGAACGAGAGAACGTGCGTCTGGGCGTTGATCTGGATGCCAAAACCAGTTCGAATCGCCGCTGCAGTTTGATCTGCATCGAACCTCAGTTGGTCGTCGGCGTTATCGAGATCGTCGAAATAGTCGTCCAGATCGAGAATATCGGTTCTCTGTGCAATCTGGTCTTCGTCGTATGCCAGATCCGGCCAGGCGGTATTATTACGAGTCGGCGCATCGTTCACGCCGCCGACTGTAATGTTCTGCGCCCGGATTTCGTCTGTCCCACCCTCAGGATCCGTGACGCGGAAGAGCGGCGTATAGTTCTGGCCTACCTGATCTTGAGTCGGAGTCCAGGTGAGTGTAGCCGTGCCATCCTGAGCATCAACAAACTGAGCTTCATCGGGCAGGTTGCCACGTTCAACCATCGACCACCGAAGCTCGTTTTGCGCGTGATCGGCGTCATTAGCGTGGAACCGAACCACGCCTTCCTGATCTTCGGTGAAGGCAAAGGCAAACGTATCCGCGTCCCGGGGCTGGTCGATCCTGGGAACGTCGTTGATCGAAGTAACTCGCACTGTCAATTCGTAGGTTGTCGAGGCGTCCCTCGTGGGAGTCGCCTCAAGCGAACGAATATCCCTGCCTTCTTCCCCGTCTCTCTGTTGCTGGTCGTTCGCAGTCACTGAGCAAGTGAACTCGCCGTTCCAGTGAGCCGGCATAGCGTTAACGTACAACCAGATGTTCCCCGCGTTGCCTCTGCGCATAGCAGCCCGTATCGACGCGCCTTGCGGAGCGTTGTTCACGAACTGTGCGGTGAACCTGAGACGCGTGTCAATATCTTCCTGATCGGGATCCTGGAAGAGGTTGTAGCAATCGAGAATGATAATCGAGTCTGCACGCGCCCCTGCCCAACTGTCTTCGTCAACCACCAGCAAGTTACCCTGCAGCGGATTGACGACTTCGGGCGCCCGGTTAACGTTTGTTACGACGATCAGTACGGTCTGCCGTTCGGTCATCTCACCGTTGGTGGCTTGCACCTCGAGAGTGTGGTTGCCAGCGGCGTTGTAGTTTGGCGTCCAGGCGAAGCTGCCGGTGTTGTCGCCGTTGTCGCTGAACGAGGCGTTGCCCAGATCAGCGAAGTGCTGAAGGTTGGGGCAACTGAACTGCCAGTCACCTTGAGCATTCACCAGACCGAAAGCGCCAGTGATCTGGCTGTTTTCATCAACATCACCGTCAGCCGGGTTCATCTCAATCGACATACCGACTGCACCGGCGACATTGACGTTGACAACGACAAAGCCGTTGGCGGCATAGGCAAGATCAGCGCCGTCCTGAACTTCAACCGTAACGTCTTCACCGGAATACTCGTGTCCCTGACTGTCGTCCCAGACATGAATCGAGATCGCCTGACCGGCAGTAAAGCCTTCGACGACGATCGGTGTGCCGTTATCATCGCCCCAAGCCGCCGGGCCGACGCCTTCGCCGACATGACCGGCTTGAACAGCAGAGGAACCGGCGCAGATGCCATCGGGAGTGAAGAGACCGATTTCGTCGCCGGGCAGCGCATCGACGCCGCCGATGAGGAACGACTGAACGAGGACGCTCATGTTAGCGTCGGTATCGACGAAGTCAAAGTGACCCTGTTCATCCGATCCAGCGCCGCCGACGTCGAAACTGAAGTTCGGCTCGTCTGGATCGTCGCTCGCGACTGTGATAGAACCTTCGTGCGTCTGAGCGTCTTGTGGATGATATACTACGACCAAATCGTAGGCTTCACCCGGTTCGATTACGTGACGCTGACCGTCATAATTGGTTCCAAAGTGGCGACCTAATTCGACACTGACGCCGGTAATCGTGAGGCGGACGCCGCCGGTATTCTGAATCTGGAAGGTGTGTGAACCTTCGCTGCCCAGACGAACCGCTCCAAAGCTATAGGGATTCGGAGAGACAGCGACCTGCGCTTCAACCGCCTCTGAGCGAGCGTCGATATTGACGCGCGTCATCGAACCGGCAGTGTAAGTCTGAGGACCTTCGAGATATTCAACAGTGATGTCTGCGCTGGCGATTTCAGCTCTTGTGGAGAAGTCATACCCCATATAGATGAAGCCTTCGCCGTTGGCGAAACCATCAACCACTTCGGTGCGGGGGTTATCGCCGGACACATCAACTGAGAATGCAGCGCCTGCTTCTTCGACAATTCCGTGACCGGCGCAAAGACCGGCTTGGGTAAAGAGGGCAATTTCATCGCCCGGTCCAAATGGGCCGTCGCCGCCGGGAGTATGGATAATCGCCTGTTCGACCAAGATTGAATGGACGATACCGGTCTGACGGGCGTGGAAGTATCCGCCTTCGGCGGTTCCATCGCCTTCGACTACGCAACGGACTACGCCGGCGTTCGGGTCATCTGACGTGATGACGATTGCGCCTTGGAAAGTAGCCGCTTGACCGGGACGGAAAGTGAGGCCGAGATCGAAACCTTCGCCCGGCGACACATTGATCTGTTGGTTGTCCCAATCGGTTGCGAACGCGCCGTTGCCGCCTTCAACTGCGATATCGGTCACTTGAAGCAGACCGCCGCCGGTGTTATCGACGCGGAGGCTGTAAGTTCCCACTTCGCCAACTTCCAACATTCCGAAGAAGTGGTTGGCGGCGCCGAGAGTAATTGTCGGTTCGCGCAGAACGCTAACGCCAACTGCGAAGAGATCGACGTATAAGACCGAATCGAGAGGATCGTTCGACATAACCGTCAAACGACCGTAATATTCGGCTTCTGCCTCAGGCGCGGCAGTGACGACGACATTGCGGGATTCCGCTGAGCGTAGTGTGAATTCGCCGTCGAAACTGGTAGTGAACTCATTCAGATCAGAATTGATCTCACGAACCAGCAGGTCTCCAGCGCCATTATTGGTGATGCGAAGATTCCACTGCTCGGGGCTATCGAGCTCAACTTGACCAAATGAGAAGTAATTGTCCGATAAATCGATGTCCGGCGTTGCTGCGGCAGCGCCAGCAATCACTGAAAGACTCAGGACTGATACGCCATCGACTTCGAATACTTCGGGACCTTCAGCGTATTCTGGAACCGCGGCGGCTTCAAGACCAGCGGCGGCAATCCAGACCCGGTATTCGAATCCGTCGCCAGCGACGAAACCGTCAACCATATCGGTCGCTTCGTCATCGCCCCAGGCGGTGAGCCCGACGCGACCGTCGCCGCCGATGACGCCTGCGCCTGCGCAGTATCCACCGGGAGCAAACAGGGCTACTTCATTGCCCGCACCTAATGCTCCACCGTCGATCTCGACAGCGGTAGCCAGAAGGTTGTGACTCAAAGCGGTATTGAAATAGCGATAGTGACGACCGTTGTCCGCGTCGCCAACGCCGCTGACCGGCACTTGGAGTTCGGGAGTCGCTTGATCGTCAGAAGAGATAGTGAATACGCCGTCAAAGAATCCTGCCGCGTTCGGCGCAAACGCCGTGGGGATGTAGAGGTAATCGCCCGGACGCAGACGGTAGGAGTTAAGATCGAACGTGGCAACAAAGTTGTTATTGTCGCTCGAAACGCCGGTGACGTTCAGGTCGCTGCCGCCATTGTTGAGGACGACGAGGCGCCAGTTCGCAGTGCGACCAGCGACGACCTTACCGTAAAAGTGTTCGGCTTCAAGAACGCCAACAACAGCGGCCTGTCCGGCTTCGATGCCTTCGCCGTAAAGCGGGAGATCGACTGAACCGTTATCCGGGTCGTTGGAGTTTATAGTCAAAGTCGTGTTGACTTCGCCGACGTCCTGCGGGGTGAAGGTCACGATAACTTCGCGACGCTCTCCGCCTGGAACCTGATTGGCATTGCCGTCAGAGAAGTTTGTGGTATAAGCGTTGTTACCGGTCTGGATGTCGCTGACGTCCAGAGTCAGGTCGCCGCTGTTAATGATGAAGAATGACAGGGAGCGGCTTTCGCCAACCATCACTCTTCCAAAGCGACGATCTTGAACTGAAAGGCTGATATCGGGAGGATTCGGCTCATCGCCTATACCGAGAAGACGAATGACGCCGCTCTCGGCGCCGGGTGAATTCGAAGTGATCGTCAGGTTGCGATCATAATTGCCGACCGCATCAGGAGTAAAAGCGACAATAAAATCACGGGATTCGTCGGCGGGAAGAGTGAATTCCGCGTCAAAATTGACCGTGAAGCCAGCGCCATCGATTTCCATATTGCTGACAGCAAGATCAGCGCGGCCTACGTTGGAAATCGTGAGCGCCCACTCCTCGCTGCGACCGACGCGAACATGACCAAAATCGTTCTCAGCGGCTGAGAACTGAATTTCAGGTTCGGGCTCAGCTCTGAACGCACGGATAGAGAACGTGTAGAACGCGTTCGCAGTGTAGTGTATCGGCGCTTCAACAGCGTTTCCGCCGAATACATCAACGATGTCGAACGCTTCTGCGTCCCATTCCTCATCCGCGTTATGGTCCCAGACTTTAATAGCCACGACCTCGTTGGCGGTGAAACCTTGTCGGCCTGCCTGGCCAGCGTCATCGCCCCAGACGGATAAACCGAGGCCTTCGTCTGCGAGGTTGCGCACAATCTCTGTACCACCGACAAAACCGTCAGGTGCAATCGCTGCGACTTCGTCATCGTTGGTGAGCATCTCATTATCGAGACGGGCGTCATAAGTCAGAAGACTCATGTTCTCGGCCGTCTGGGCAGGTTGCTCCCAATGTCGCGCCAGAGCGGCTGGAGCTCCAGCCAGGAAAATGGCCAGCAGCAAAGTCAGAACCGGCAATCTAAAACGTTCCATCTTCCCTCCCAAAACTTCGGCAACCGAAGGGCGCCGGCTCGCCGTCTTTTAGCTAATCGGTATGAATCCTGCCGGGGAAATCACACCGCTCGACGGGCATATCCACAAAAAATATTGAGGACTGCCGCGCGCACGTCAGTAGGGGTTTATAATAATTAGAAAAAATACAGCATCAGAAGCGCTTTGTCAAGCTAAAAAAGCACTCATGACAGCTTCTTTACTTCCAAGATAGCCTATTCCCCAACTTCCGCGCTTGATATAGGTCACCTGTTACAGGATGATTTATCACTTTATCAATACAAATCGCAGATCGCGCGACTCCCCGCCGCCGCTCACTCGACAGAGATAATTTCCGGCGGAGAGGTTTGAGAAATCAACCGAAACACGATGTTCGCCGCGAGAGTATCTTCTGCTCTTGGCTTCCATTACCAGCCGCCCCTCGATATCGACCACAGAAATATGCACATCTGTCTCCTGTGGCAAATAGAGAGAGATCTGTCCTCGACCATTGAATGGATTGGGGTAGGGACCTTCTACCGCGAATTCGAGCGGCAAGGTTCTTTCAGCTCCCACGTCCGAGCTGAAGTGCTCAAGTTCTACGCTGCTCGCCCCGCTGGCGACAAAAGTTGTATCGCCCCTCGTGAACCTGATGCGATTCGGTTCAAGTTCGACTCGGGAGGCATTCCGATAGAAGAGGAAGCGAAATGACTCTCCCGCACGGAAGCCTTCGACGCGGTCGTTAGTGGCGGCGTCATCGGTAAAGGCATATCCGACTGCCTGTCCAATCGTGGCATCCCAGACCATCATACCGGCTACCACTCCGTTCGGCGTCAGAATTCCAATTTGATCAAAATCTTCAAGCGGGACGCTTTCGTCGTCCATGCTTATACGTGCGGACGTGCAGAGGATACGGTGACGGAAGAAAGTCGGCGATGGTCTGAAATGCACACCTGACTCTGCAAGTTCGCAGACCATCAGTTCATCAGATCTCCAGACGGTGTCGCCTTCTACAGGCAACAATACGCCGATCTGGAACTCCTGCTGCTCTGAAGCGTCCCAACCGACAAACCGAATCTGTTCACCGCTCCTGAAGCCGTCGATAGAATCAGTGAAAGCGTCGTCGCCCCAGGCAGGCAAACCGACGGGGAACTCGGTGACTACAATACCACCAGCGCAGAGTCCTGTCGGCGTAAAGAGACCAATCTCATCGTTCTCGCCCCAATGCCGACTGATTAGAGTCGCATTGCGGATTAGGATCGAAGCGTTGTTATCGGTGGTGTCATAGTCGAAATGAAAGGCAAAGACTGGGCTTGCCAGACTGATAATACCGATAACCGTTAGAAAACGTAGTAACCGATTCATTGCACCTTTACCTGATAAGCACCGCTTTTACGCTTGCGCGGTGGTTGCCTGACACGATTCGGAGGATATAAATCCCGCTCGGTAGTTCACTCGCTTGAAGCGTGACATTATGTCGCCCGGATTCAAGCGTCTGATCGATAAGCCGGACAACTTCACGCCCCGTTGCATCGAAGAGTCCTGCATTGACTCTGCCTGTTTCCGGCAAGTCAAAGCGGATTTTGGTTGTTGAATTGAAAGGATTGGGATAGGGTTCGTAGAGCGCAAAGCTGATGGGAACGATTTCTGAAACGACCGCGTTGCCGATTGCTAAGCCATTCGGCTCATATGCTCCACCTCCACGACTCCACTTCGTATCAATCGCGATTTCCTTCTCTCCATCCCATCCAACGAAATGGAAGGATTCGCCGATTCGAAGTCCTGTCTTATCCTCGCTCGCACCCCAGACGGCCATACCGCAGCGCCCTTTTGCATCTACTACGCCGGATCCGATCGAACGATCCGAAGATCCTATCGCAGCTATCTCGATTATTTCAGAGGGGACGCTGACAAGCAGGACGCTCATATTAGCTTCGGTTGGAGACGGCTCGGGAAAATGAACAGGAACAGGCGCAAGCGCCAGCGAAGCTGCCTGACCAAGCTGATAAGTCAACTCAACATCAGCATTTACTTTGACATGGTATCCCCTGCCCTCACGCATTGGATCCATATTGCTGAACTGGTAAGCAGGAAGGTAGAAATGACCCAAGCCGTCTTTCACGACCTGTAGCTGCTCGGCAATTCCCGCCAGAGCTATTTCGACAGTGGCCGAAGCGCGTGGATAGTATGATACCATCTGCCAGCCAGCGGTAAGCGCAAGAGGTCTGTTGAAAGCGATCCCCAGACCGACTACATCGAGCCGCCCTGCTTGCGACAGCTTGAATTGATATCCTTCTGAAGGAGACCAATCTCCTATGTCGTTGAAGTTATGGCTCGGCGAGTAGAATCGTCCACGGTCATCCTTCACCATCATCAGTAAACCGGCTTCGAGTAACGGTCGGGTTAGCTCCGCGATGGCGGGCGTCTCCGGTTCGATATTCAGCGACACGGTGTTCCAACCCAATTCGAAGGTTAGAGCGCGTCGAGTCACGCCGCCTTCTTCCGTAACCGTCATAGAGACTGGAACTTCGACGGCTTCGCCACGCCCGTTGTGTTCGAATCGCGCCGTCGTCTCAAATCTCTGTTCAATGGGCATATTATGCGAGTCGAAGGTGACTGTGGCGACTGTCGGCTCCTCGGCTTCAACGACTCCGGTTTCAGGAGTCAGACTGACCCAATCCGTGCGGGTGGTCAGTTGATAGACCGCAACTCCGTCCGGAATACCGGTGACGCATTCGATCAGCACGTAGTTGTAAGGATCATAGTCCGTGGTAATCTCAATTCCGCCGGCAACGCAGCCTTCCGGGACCGGTAGATCAGCGACAACACGGAACTGACAGTTATCGGGATTGACTTTATACAGCAGATTAGGATGTGTCGCTGTGCTGCTAACAATGTAGAGCGGGAATCCATCTGGATCTTGGGAGAAATAGGCGAGTCCGTAGATTCGTGTAGTGTCCAACTGGCGGAATCGCGCTTGTTCGGCTCCTTCAGAGTTGATCCCAAAGATATTCGACCGGACATCGCTAATCCACATTATCTCACGATCAGAATCCCAAGCTAGCGAGCGACAGGGATTGAGCGGACCGTCGAAGGAACGGATCAAATTCCCTTCAATGTCGAACACATAGATCACGCGACCGTCGCCTCCCCAGAGGTAAGTTCCGTCCCACGCCAGGTCTCGCATTCCCCACGGCGAATCGAAAAATTGCGAGAAAGAACCTACTGAGGCGCCATCGTGATCGAACATATGGATTACGCCACGCCCCTGTCCGTTATTTCCACCACTGACAAAGAACCGGTCGCCGACAAAAGCCGCTCCATTCAACCGGTTATCTCCCACTACCTGCGCGGCTGCGAAGTATTGTCGCTCAGAGTACTGTTCAATTTCGCCGCCGGGAAAAACCAGACTGGATGTAAAATTGACCGATCCATTGCCATTGTTGTGAATGCGGATCTCTGATTCAAACTCCTCATCGACAGAAACAGAAATCTCAAGAGCGCGATCTTCGACTTCGAAAGTTCCATATTTCATTTCGAAGTCGCTTGCAACCTCGCCGTCAACCTGAACTTCAACTTGAGTCTCATTAGGAAGGAAATCTGGATGAAAGCAAACAATTCTGTAATTCCAAGCCGGGACGCGGTCGAAGGCGTACTGACCATTCGCATCAGAGGAAGCACTGTACCCTCCCGGCGTGAGTCGAATCTCCGCGCCTTCGATGTTTTCGCCATTGGAAAGATCGCTAACTGTCCCGTGGAGTCGGCCAAAACCTGCCGCAGCTAAACCGTGAAAGGAAATCTCTATGGGCGAATCCAAGCCGGGAGCGTTATGGTATAGAAGTAGATTCCCTTCAATCACTCCCTGCTCTATCGGCGAGAACCGTACCGTAACATTCAGCTCGCCTCCCGCTTCGATACGCCCGGCAGAAGGTTCGAAGCTAAGAACTTCAGCCATTCCATCAGGAGCCGCCAAGCTGAACCATAGTCCGGTTGAGGCGTCGGCAGGATTTGAGATTACCAAATCCGCTAATCCTGCGTCTCCGCCCGGAACCGCGACAATATCGATCTGGTCAACTGCAACCGCAACCTCGGGTGGAAGCCCAACATGAAAGTCGCGTCCTAATTGAAGTGGACCGGTGGGAATATCATCACGAGCGACACGCTGGTAAAAGAAAGTATTCTCTGTAACCTGCCCTTCGCCTTGTACGACAGCGCCGGCGTCCAAGTCGTAAACATAAGAGATATGCAGATAGTCGTCCACGCGCCCGGCGAGCGAACTCCAGCATTCCGCCTGCGATTCTCCAGCCTGTGCGTTTGCCGCATGAGTTTCGGTCAGGTCGATCGGCTGCGACCAAGTCATGCCGCCGTCTTGGGAGCAATTAGCGAAAATCTCGCCTTGCACATATCCATTACCGGCGCGGTCGCCTTCGGCGGGGAATTGAGTCCAGGCACAATAGATCGTCCCATCTTCAGCGGCGCCAAGCGATGGAAATGAGAGATTTTGACGCCACGTGCCGACATTTCCATCAGTAGAGTAGCGACCAGAAGCGATCAGTGAAATGCCGTCTGAATCCCGGTCCCAGTGCCAGAGCATGTTGCGCTTCTCATCATAGCGGTTCGCGTCGTAGCCCGGATTCGCATTCGGATCTACCGCCTCCCAGAACGAGACTGAGGAGAAGACCACATGCAAATTGTCATTAGCGTCATAGCACCCATCCACGAACAGAACCGGGCGAAGCGTGTCGCCCTGATAGAAGGGGCTATTCTGATCCGCGTTGGGATTTGGACGAAGAACGCGCGTTACATTAATCGGGTTATCCCAATCAAAATCGACGCCGTTCTCTGATTCAAAAACAACCACGTCGTTATTCGCGGCAGGAGCGCCAGCAGTTCCGGCAAAACGGGCGTTTTCCCCCTCAGGATAAGCGCGGGTTGGAAAGATAAGCGCAACTTTATCGCTAACATCAGAAGCTGCTACAACATACGAAATCTGCTTAATCACTCCTGCAATCGCTGGTTCGCCGAACTCCCAATCATTCTCGCCCATTATCCCGTTTGAATACATCAGTGTCGTCGAATTGGCGTTAGCATCTTCATTTCGATGTCGCATCAACACATGAGCGCGGCCGTTTCGATCGACTGCGCCTTTGGGCCAGATATACTCGTCGCCGCCGTCACGAGGCGCTCGCACAGGAGTAAAAGCTCCTGCGCCGTTCTCCTCGTCTTTAGCCCAGAACGTCCAGACCTGCCCGTTGTCCTGATTAGCATGGAAGACTGGACTTGCGCCGAACGCCGGACTATAGCTGACGTTGCAGTAACCGCCACGAGCGAGACCATCGGCGTTTGCGCCTCCATCGATCTGCGGTTCGCCATCGATGAGGTAATTATAGTAACAGTGACGTTCACCAGCGCCAAAGTCTTGAACGCTCTTCATCCAGACCAGATGGACGTTGCCATCCTCGTCAAGCGCTATCTGCTTGCCAACAGTCCCATTAGCTTGATAGTCGTAAAACGTTGTACCTGCTTCAAATCGCTCACCCACCAGATTTGCCTCGTCTCGGCCCAGATTGTCAGGTCTCGGTATTAACCTGACTCCGACGGGAAAAGGCTCATCGCCCACCAAAGCCGGATATGATTCCCCCACAGCCGGGATCAAATTAGCCAGGCTTAGCGCGATTATTAGTGAAAGCGTGTACCGCATTGTCTCTCCTTTTCAACCTATTGTCATGTGACTAAGAATTGGTCGCAGCGTCTTAGTTTCGGCTTGATAGGACGCTACTCGTGTTGGCATCCATTCAACCAGTTTGAGTCGAAACATCAAGCATTCCGTTCAAGGAACTCGCGCCGGTAACAATTAGAGAGTTGTTCTATCGAACCAAAACAAGCTTAATCGTTTGGCTCGCGCCATTCGAAGCAAGCTTTGCCCAGTAGATTCCGCTTGGCCAGACATCTGCATCGATAGCGGCTTCATGCCAGCCGGCCGAAACTGTTGACAGTCCGCTATCCCACATCAAACGACCAGATAGATCACGCACAGTAATTCTTCTTTCGCCATCCACCGGCATTCCATAGCGAATGATAGTTTTGCCATTGAATGGATTTGGATAAGCTTCATTTAACGCGAGAGTGACGGGTAGTTCGGGGACTGAAGAACTCAGCGAGACTGCGGCAAAACCATCAGTCTCATAACTCACAGAACTACCGGTCGGCAGCGATGCGATCATTTTCCCGTCCCTAACCACCATCACGGATAACGTCTCTCCCGCCTTGGCTCCATCTAACGCCGATGTCAGGGTATCGTCTCCGCGAATTGCCAGACCGGCAGGGATAGCGGACAGCTTGGTTTGTCCGACAATTCGACCCGGCGTTCCTGCATACACGACAAGATAGCTTTCGTCTCCAAGGGCGTCTCGGGGAACGTCCGTAACTAACAGACTCATATCGGCGCCGGTAACTGGCAACGATTCAGGATCATCCTGTTCAACCGGCGGTAGGAAAGCAAGACGTCCTGCGTTATGGTAAACCAACTCCACAGCCCGCGAGACGTTCACCTTGTAGCCTTCTCCGGGACGTAATGTTCGCAGGCCATAATAACCATGCCTTGGCGAGAGAAAATCTCCTCTTCCATTCTTCGCGATGATCACATCGTTCATGATGACTTCAAAGCCGATCTGCGCATTAACCGGGCCGTCGAGCAGATAGCCAATCTGATTCCAGCCAGCCCCTAATTGAATAGCGCGATCGGCGGGAACTCTGACACCTTCAAATTTGACGCTGTCGGGGGCGGAGAGATAGACGTGATATCCGCCGAGGGGATTCCATTCTCTGAGGCCGTTGAATTCGTGCCGGGGAGCCCAGAATCGTCCAGAACCGTCTTTAACCAGGATAACATGATCGCGCTCGCGGACATCCGCAAAAATCACCGGCGCTTCAAGAACAAACGGGGTGATATAGCTCGACATCAGAGTCCATCCTTGCGCGAGCGTTACCGTCTGTGTGTCTGGCCGACGAACGACCAGTTCGACCGTTGCTTCAGCGTCGATGCCGCAGACTGGCTGACCGGCTGTGTAAACGACTTCGGGTATGAACTCCTGATTGCGCACCGCATCCCAAATAAGAATTCTCACAGTATCACCGACTTCAAACGCGCCTTGCGCAATCGAGGCAATAATCTCTTCCGGCGCGTCAATCCATCTGATTACGCCTCCAACTTCATCTCTGGGTGTAAGTAGCGCAATCTCGCTGCCGACGGGAATTTCGCGACCATACACCTGCGCGCTTGAGACTGTATAGGTCATGTGTTGTTCGGAAGCAACTGGCTCGTCAAAATGCCGGAAACCTTCGATGATGTCGATAGAAGCTCGAATCACGGCCTGTTGATCGTCAAATGCACGGATTGAAATATCGACTTGGAAGTTATCGCCTTGTGCAGCTTCCGGAGGCACTAAGAATGTTACAACCACCTGCTGAGACTCTCCTGCCTCCAGTTCACCTTCGGTTGGGTTAAGACCGATCCAGCTAATTCTCTGGCCTAATTCGATGCCGACCAGACGCTGCGGCGAATTGCCTGTTATCGCGCCCAAAATCCATCGATTAGCGTCCCACGAACCGGTCAGGAAGCAACCCGTGGGAGGACCTTCAAACTGGTAAAGGCGCTCAATAGTTCCCGCATCGGGATTCGCGCGATAGATCGCTGTAGAACCGTCTGCTTCCAGATTGAGCGCATAGATTGGCATCCCCTCTGGATCCGCAGGGTGATAAGCCAGTCCATATACGCCGCTCAAGCCATGTCCGGCCCAGTTGGCCGAAATCCGCCCCTCTCGACTGACGAGATACCACGGAGAATCCCACTCCGCCGCCCAGAATCCGTCATGAACCTCGTCATACGCGAGCGCCCGGTTCACGGTCAGCGGCGCTCCAAGTTGCTGACTCTGAAGAACGCCCTGCGTGTTGAAACAGTAAATACTGTCATTCTGAGAACCGTAAAGGAACTCACCGTCATACGCCAAGTCTCTTAATCCCCAGCCAAGACGCCGCCCTTGAGGTTGTTGGAAGGTTCTGACCAGCGCGCCATCCCGATTAATCACCGACACCAGAAATCCGCGATCCGGATCGGCGGATGTGAGGAAGAATTGATCGTCGGCAAACTCTGCGCCCATAATCCGGCGCTGTCCGGAAATCGTCGTAGCGTCGTAATCAAATTGACGACTTCCCGGCCTGTCGCGGCGCGCTTCATTCGTTTTAAGCGAACGGATTTCTCGATCATCTTCAGCATCGCGATCCGGATTCATTCCGAGCAACTGGATTATATAGGGAACCGGGTGTTCGCCGCCATTGGTCAGCGTAAACTCGGTCTCGAGGCGATCGTTGCCGCCAAGTTCATACTGGAAAGCCTCGACGTCAACGCTCAAAGCCGGACGATACAACTCCAGATCGACCTGCACACTGTCGCGAGCATTAATTTCCATTTCCTGCACAACCGGCATATATCCGGCTTTCGAAGCGGATACGGATATTTGCCCCGGGATCAGATTAGTCAGGCGGTAAGCGCCATCCTCAGCAGTAGTCGCAGTGGAATTACCTGAAGTAACTGTCGCATCTGGGATGGCGTTCTCATTTTGATCCTTGACGAATCCATAAATCTGTCCGAATACCGGCGGAGCGACTCCCCAGATGTAGAGGTCATCGATAAACCAGCCCGGATACCAGTTGATCGATTCATCCGATGCAAAGTGGAAGCGAAGCTTGATGGTATGCCCGCGGAATTGCGTCAGGTCGGCCCGAACGAGCTGCCATCCTCCATTAGTTCCGGTGAAGGCCGGTCCGTTATCGAACGCTGCTACCGTCTGATCGTTATAGTCTCCCTCCGGACGAAGGAGTTGGAATGCTCCGCCGTCAACCGAAACCATCAACCTCCCACCGTCGTGTCCGGCTTCCGCTGAGATAAACTGGTAGAACTCGACTCGAGCCGTAGGCGATGAGACGTAATACTCTGCGGTGGTTGTCGCCATGTAGTTGACATTGTTGTCGTAACGACCCTGTCTCGGTCTCGTTCCAAAAGCACTTCTTCCACTGTGAGCCGTTCTGGGAGGAGTCGGAAATACGCTATCAAGGCTCCATGAAGCTACAGGACTGACAGTAAAGAACGTCGGTCGATTGGTTTCGAAATCGAGGATTTGACCAAGCCCGATTGGGAAAGTGACTTCGCGTGCAGGGCCGCGGTTTGGTATTTCATCGAAACCAATCAGACGAACTGTATGCAATCCTTCTTCACCCTCTTCGATCCGGCCTGTGAAAGTAGTGTTCGGATTGTCAACCGTGGCGATAACCTCTCCATCCAGAGCGATTTCGGTTCCAGCATAATCAATACACTGGCCTCTACCCTTCAGGTTATTCATCGGAAGAGTCCAGCGGAGAGTGTATTCTACACCGTTATAAGAGATTTGCGGCGCTCGCAGAGTATCGGGCGGCCAGTTACAGCGCTGTTCTAATTCAGGACTGGCTTGATTCTCGTTATCCCCGTACACAGCCACAATCTGATATGTGTGTAACTGGTTTTCACCTTCTGAACCGACTATGTGCGACCACCCCAAGGTTTGAACGGTATCGGTTACCATCTGTTCATCAACAAATACCTGATACGCAACGGGAGCGTCCCGAGAAGGCGTTAGAGCCGTTGGTTGAAACAGTGAGGCTCCAATTTGATCATCGGACGCTGGACGTTCAGATTCCGGTATTGTATATACCGCCACACCCGACGCCTCGAAGTCAATCGCTTCATTCGATGTGACTGGTCGCGGCGTGAGATTTCTCTCCTCGCGGTCATTATACTGCCAGATAAGCGCACGAACGAATTGCTCGCCGGGAAGGCCGTCGAAGCGCCGCCAGGCGCCGTCAAGCCTCAGGAAAGTAGAACCGGGGAAATCAAAATTGTTATCGAGGGTAACCGCGTCGTAACTCGCGGCATTGTTGCCGCCCTGTTGCCAGCCAACGAAGAATGGCCCTTCAAGGAAACGCAGATCAGCCACACGCAACGTCGCCCAACCCTGCGCTCTCTGTGCCGCGAAAACGCCAGTCCACAAAACATTGTTGGGGAGTCCAGTTTCGGGATCTTCGTCGAATATACTCAAGCCAATTTCGTTCAACTGACCATTCGGCCAACCATTGACGAAGTTGACTGTTATGGAAAGTACATCAAACAATCCATCCGGTTCAAAACGTGTTGCGACCATGTCGTCTCGACCGCGAAGGTAAATGCCGTTAGCTGCTACATTATTGTCCAACTGGAGTAGAAGACTATCCGCATATGTTCCCGGCGGCGCCCAACTTAACTTTATCCGATCATCCCAGTCGCCATCGGCTCTCAGGGAATGAATCGGCAGATGGTCATCCAGCTCGAAGTTGATCTCAACTTCGCCGCCGTCGTCAATCTGAATACCTTCCTCGGTCACAGACGCCCAACCCCTCTTTCGGGCGGTCAAATCGAAGCTACCCATCGGGACATTCATCTCATAGAGACCATTCTCGTCGGTAGTATCAAGCGCGTAGAGCGTATCGCTGCCTTGAAGTAAGGCAGCGACCTCAACTCCAACCAGCACTGAATCTTCTCCATAGACTGAATGGATTCTACCTCGGATAGTTCCCATCTCGTCATGCAACAACCGAATATTGGTTACATGATTCTGATTGGCCGCCAGATCGAATGAATCGGAAACGAAAGAATGGAAACCTGCAAGGCTCGCTCGGAGCAGATACCGACCCGGCAACAGTCCTTCAAACGAGTAGTCGCCTTCCTCTTGGGGGTTTGTAACGCGATCATTCAAACTCACGACTACAGCTTGAACATCTCCTGCTGCGTCAAGCGTAACTTCCCCGCCCTGCGTAGCAGCATCGCCGTGAACTGCGCAAGTCACATCGATGGAAACTTCGGATCCATTGCGGAGATCCTCGACGATCACAGTAGGCGTCAACACTGATTCGATTAATCCGGTCGCGTCGAATGCGAAGTTCAAGTTAACTGAACCACCCGACGCAATTTGACCTGTCGCAGGCGTCACGCGTAGATATGACCGTCGCGGCCAGAGTTCGTAAAGCTTCAGATAGTCGCCGTCAGCGCCTTGGATGACGAGCCCCAGAGTCCAATTCTGAGTATCGTATAAATACGTAACAAAAGCCCCCCCTGCAGTTCCCTGACCCGGCTCAACTGTGGTCATCTGACGGATCAGTTGTCGCGTTCGCGGATTAAACCGATAGAGCGCCGCGCCGCCATCAGGTTCCTGATTGTGGACATAGAGACAGGCTCCGTCGGGATCGGAAGGATTCCAAGCCATTCCGACGACGCCTGTCAAACCGTGTTGCGAATAGCGATCCAGCATCCTGCCATTAGCTCGCTTTTCGTATTTATACCAGGTATTATCCCGATCACCGATCCACAGACTATTATCTTCCGGTACATACGCAATCGCCCGGTTAACCGCCAACGGCGTCGTTAGAAGTTGGGCCTGGAACCCTCCATTTGCTGGATCAATGGGATAGATTCGGTTATTGTACGAACCGTAGAGAAGTTGTCCGTCGTATGCAAAATCACGCACTCCCCAGCCTTCGGGATCATTGATCCCTTGTGATACAGTCGCTTCGAGTGAACCATTGCGCCGTAGTCGGTGGAATCGCGTATTTGCCTGCTCGAATCCGCCTCCCCCCACATAAAAACGATACTCTCGAGGAGCGCCGCTCTTGATCATCTCGGCGCAGGTAATAAATTGGTTATTAGTCGCCTGCGAGAGATTGATAGTTCTGAACAGTTCCCATGGATTGTCACGTCGAGGCTCATCATCAGGAGGATCGATGGGAATAACGGCCTCCCGTGCGCCACCTGCGCCAAAATTGATATAAAGCTGGTAGTCGGTAACCTGAGCGCCTACGTTCATCAATGTTCTTTGCTGTTCGGTGCGGTCTCCCGATTCCATCTCCACGTCCACGCCGCCTTCACCATCGGGAAGTCTCAGTTCACTTGCGTAAACGCTTATGCCAACATCCACACTTAGCGTGGAATCTGCTAAAACCTCAACCTCCTGCTCAACCGGCGAGTAATATTCCTTCGTCACACGAAGCTGATACCTACCGGCAGCGATATCGAAAAACCTCACCCATCCTTGAACGTCGGATGAATCCTGATGCAGATTCCCCAGCGAAACCCAGACGTCCTGAACCGCCGCTCCGTCATTATTATTGAGAATGCGGACATTCAGATTGCCTACTTGAGGAACATAGAGACTCAAATCGTCGATGAACCAGCCCGGGTACCCGTGTTCCGATTCATCAGATGCAAAACGGAATCGGACGATCACCTGCTCGCCCGCATAGGGGCTCAAATCGCACTCTATCCTTCGCCAGCCGCCACTCGCGCCGGTAAAACCGGCGTTTTCATCCAAGGCAAAGATCGCTTGATCGGGATAACCGCCGACCGGCGTAAGAATATCCCAACGCTCGCCGCCGTCACGAGAGATCTCGAGCCGACCACCGTCCCAGCCCGCTTCACAGCTATAGAAATGGTTGAAGGCGAGAGTAACCTGACGTTGGGCGGTAAGATTGATGATAGGTGTAGAGAGTATGAAGTTCGCTAGATCAGGATAATTCTGGTCCAGTAAAGTCCCCCATGCCCTCTCCCCACCCGCAGCTCCAACCGCCGGATGACCCCACTCCCAACCACCGGCTACTGGCTGAGGAACCAATGCGCCATTGAATTGCTCAAAGTCAAACCGTTGCGGAGGCCGCCAGAGATCCGTGGGAACAGCGATCACTTCATCGGTCGATTCAGACTCACCATCAGGATCACGATAAATCGCCGTAACCTTGAGTCGGTACTCCCGACCGTTTTGAAGTTCAAGCAGTGTATAACTCAATCCGTTGGTAAAATCGTAGAGTTGATCGTCGAGATAGATATTAAAGCCATGCAAGGCGTCTCGACGCGGGGCGGCTTGAACCTCTAATGCGCTAAGCTCCGCCTTCAAACTGCGGATTACCGACCGCGCCTCGAGACTCGGCTTTTCACCGTTACGTGGAGTCAAAGCAGCTATCTGATGGAGTATGTTCTGCCGCTCTGCCTGATCTCTACCCCGTTCGATGTAAGCCCACCGCAACGCAACCTGCCCATCCCCTACCGTGGCGCGCAAGTTAGTCGGAGGGAAGAAATCTGGCGGAGCGGAGCGGAAAAAGCTGACGATTCGTTCGGCAAGTTCTGCTTTTGTCCCGTTCTGGCCGTCCACCAGACCGCCAAATTCAAAAGAGGATGCGACTGTTCGATAAGGTCTGCCATTGAAAGCGATCATTCCGACCGGCGTTGCATTGGCGTCGTGGAAAGTGAAAATGGGTACAGCATTCGCAATCGGTCTAAGTTGATCCACGAAGTCGTTATCCGCCGCGTCATAGGCGTCGAACCGAAGACCTTCAGCAAAACCATCGGCGATGCCGGTGATCGGCGCTTCAGCCGCCCGACCGTCGCTGATTCCTTCAACCTTGAAATATTCGTGCACATCAGTCGGATTATCACGCGTCCAGAAATCCGATCCTTCCAAGTAGAGCGAACCTCCTGCATCGAGATAATCCGCCAGGATACGCCCTTCGGAGTCAGTTAGCTGGTGATATCCGCGACCGTCCACCCCATAATTGCCCAAATTGACAAAAACGCCTTCGTAGGCGCGTAAATCCTCCGGCAACGCCTGGTTGACTCTTAGGCGTAAGTGAGCGATGGAATGACCGCCAGCTCGCAAGGCTGATTCTTGTTCATCGCCCGAAGTAGTGCGCGATCCTCCGTCCCAGATCAGGAAGTCGCCCGGCCCGTGTTCACTGATCAGAAACGCTGTCCCGGAAGCAACTTCTGATCCTTCGCCATCAAAGCGGACGGTGATCCCATCTTCTCCGCCGGGTCCTTCGACTCCGATTACACCATGGTTCAAATCAAAGCTCTGACCGACTTCCTGATATTGAAATAGAATGTCGCCGTCCGGTTTTAAAACCACCTGCATAGTAATTGTGTTGTCTGGCGAGTGGCCTTCTTGAAATACTTCAGGGAAACGCTGGAATTCAACAACAAGATTGCCTTCGCGAATTCCATAGTAGATGGCGCCCTCTCCCCAGAAGATTGAAGGATTGAAATTCTTCCAGAGAGGAGCGATAAGATTGTTTGGGCGTGAAACGTCCGGCAGGGATTGATAGACCGCTGTTTCGTAGTCATCCGTCGGTCCAAATCCGATAAAGCCATTCGAGGTAATGTAGAAGCTGTTGTAGGTTTGACCGAAGAAGGGAAAATCGAAGCCGATATCATAAGGCCCGGCAAATTCGTTATCACCCAGACCGACCACCGCGTCGCCGACGTCCTCGATTTCGAGCCAACGGTACTGAGCTTCACTGACGTCATAAGAATCGGCTTCATCCCGCTGGATCGGTCGCCCGGCAAGTACCTGAGCGGTAAGCAGGAAAAGGAGTGTGAGGGCGAAGATGGACAGCTTGACGAATCGCATTACGGCCTCGAGGCTTCATGGGCGATTAAAATGCCCGGAAATGAATAAAAGACAGGTCGATTAAACCCGAAGGGTCAGAGTGTAAATATAACGCTATGTTTACGACTCTGGCAAGACCTTTGACTTCAAAGGTCGTAGATATTTCTGTAGATCGAAGAAGGACGGCAAAAAAGGAAGGGGGGGACTTGCCCCCCCTTCCCTATGCAACTGTCGAAATAGCAGCTTGCTACTTCAGCAATGTTCCCTTAATCACACGCCGTTCGGTTTCGGTCTGCAAAATGAAGAAGTAAATCCCCGCTGGAGCGGTATCTGCTCGCCACATGGCGGCGTGGTTTCCTGCAGGATAAGCCCCATCGGCGATAACGGCGATTTGACGACCTCGACTATCGATGACAGCCAGTTTAACCGAAGCGGCAATCGGCAGAGCGAACGCCACTCTTGTCTCCGGGTTGAACGGGTTCGGATAGTTGGGTCGGAGCGTCAATTCTGTCGGGATAGCGTCTTCATTCGGCGCAGAGAGCGGCGGAATCACGACAATCCGACGACTGCTGGATTCAACCATCACCTGCCCGTCGGTTGAACTTACCCACCACCGAACTCTCAACGAATCTCCCAATCCGTACTGTGCAACGAGAGTATCAAGCCCGTCGAGCGCCTGAAGCGTATCGTTCAACGGTCCGTAGTTGAATATGGTGTCGATCGGGGCGTCGATGAAAGAGAACGAGAAGATATACCCGACTTGGTCTGCATCAGGATCGACCGACCGCGTCCATCGGAACGTGGTGCGATAATCCGACAGAACTGCGCCGTTATCCGGAGCCGCCAGATCGAAGGCGCCGGGAGCGTCATTGATTGGATTAATCGTCACTCTGAATTGGCGCGTTGCTTGTTCGTTACTCGGATCAGATGCCGTAACCGTTATCACCGCCCCGGCGGCAAGATTGTAGTTCAACCGGGGGTTAATGATAAGGATTGCATCCTGTTCCAGAGCCATCCCGAATCCAGCAGAATCTCCCGCGAATCCAAAGGTGAGTGGATCGCCGTCAGGATCGGCAAAGATCTGACGCAGATCGACGATCTGTACACGCCCCGGATCCTCGTCAACGACCACATCCCCGATCTGTCCAACCGCTTCAGGAGCGCGGTTGACGTTACCGACGGTAATTTCCACCCGAATCTGATCGGTTAGGCCTCCAGCGTCGGTAACGAGGAAAACCGGAATGTAGGGTTCTTCCCGCGCGGCGTCAAAGTCCGGCGTCCAAGTAAAGATCGCGCTATTGGCGTCCCATTGGTATCCTACCGCGCCGCCGTCGTCAGGCAGACTCCACGTTAGAGCGTCGCCATCGAGATCGTTGGCGTGCAGACTGATAACAAGCTCCTGGTTTTCATCAACCGATACTTGAGCGACTTCTGCATCCGCCGGGCGGTCGATCACTGGATTGCGGTTGACATTCCGAACGGTGATCTCGGCGAAAAACTCGTCGGAACTCTCTTGATCTTGGACTCCGAATGTCGGAGAGTAAGGTTCGTCTTGGGCGGCGTCGAAACCGGGCGTCCAAGTGAACAAGTACCCGTCGCCATCGGGTGCGAAATCGAATCCGTCAGGAAGATCGTTTTGAGTGATGAAGTAGTTCAGTTCGTCGCCGTCAGGATCAGTCGCGAAGACTCGGAAGCTCAATTCCTGTCCCTCACTGACTTCAACTCGATAGCGATCCTGATCCGTGGGGTCTTCGATCGCGGGTTCACGGTTTGTGTTGTTGACCGTAATGATAACGCGAATTCGATCAACTGCGCCTTCGGGATCGGCTACTTGGAAAGTCGGTGTGTACGCTTGCCGTCTGGCGTCGAAGCCGGGCGTCCAACGGAAAGTCGCCGTTCCGTCGCGATGGTCGGCGAATTCCCATCCTTGCGGCAATCCGTCTTGATCTGAGATATTCCAGGCAAGCTGTTGCTCATCAGCATCACGAGCAGCGAATTCAACAACCAACTCCTCATTTTCATTGACGCTGACTTCGTACGAACCTTGATCAGACGGCTGTGAAATTTCAGGAGTGAGATTGATGTTATTTATCGTTAGTACAATCTCGACGTCCTGAGTAGCGCCCGCACGATCTTCAACACGGATCACCGGACGATAGACGCCGCCATCAGCGTTGTCGGTCTGCCAGTCGAAGCTGGCGGTGTTGTCGTTGTTGTCGCGGAACGACGCGCCCAGCGCAATCACTCCGGCTTCATTCACCATGTAGATGCTCAGATCATCGCCTTCGAACGCCAAATCGACGTCGTCGGCGCGGAGAACGAATTGAATTCGGTCGCCCTCGTTTACCGTCGCTTCGCGCGTCGGATTTACGAAAGTGGGATCATCGTTTTCAGCTACGACCGTCACGGTGAAAGCTTCATTTACGGAAGCGACTCCATCTGAGGCATTCAAAGTGACTTCAGCCGATCCATTCCAGTTTGCCGTCGGTTGAGTTGAAAGAACATTGTCTCCGTCCAGACTCAACCCAAGTTCCTGCTCTCCTTCGAAAGTGTAGCGAAGCGCATCGCCGTCGAGATCGCGGAAGACGTCGTCAAGGTCGGCAATCTGCCTGTGCTGGGCGTCTTCCTGCAACTCCAGATCAGCAACAGCATTTACAACTTCTGGCGCACGATTGACGTTGCCGATAACGATGGGGACACGAGCTTCAACTCTGGCTTCGCCATCTGAAATTGTCAAAACCGCAGCATACTCGCCGGCTTGATCGAAGGCAGTCTGCCACGTAAAGGTAGCAGAACCATCCTGATGATCGACTAAACCTGCTGCTTGCGGAAGACCTGCTGCCAGCGTGATGGCGAGTCGGTCATTATCGGGATCAGATCCGCGCACCGTGAACTCAATGACGTCGCCTTCATCAACCCTGACCTGCTGTGGAATTTCTTCCCAGCGAGGATCGCGATTTACATTCTGGACAACGATAATGAATTCAACGCTTGTCGCGGCAGCTCCATCCGAGGCGACTAATTCAGGACGATATTCACCCGAACTAAAGGAATCGGTCTGCCATTCAAAGGTAGCGGTCCCGTCGCCGTGATCGGTCAAAGAGGCCGCTTGCGGCAAATTCACACGGGCGAGTGTGAGACTCAGTTGGTCTTGCTCAACGTCGGACGCTGAGACATTGAACTGTATCAGATCCCCTTCGCTCACCTCGATGCGAGCTTCAGGACCTTCAATCCAGTCGGGCGCATCGTTAACAGAGACAATCGTAACCATGAACTCGACGTTGCTCTCAGCGTCTCGCCGCGGCCCGAATTGAATTGTTTCGCTCAACAGCGTCTTCTCTGTTAGCGAACGAATAGCTCGATTTGCATCCAGCTTTATCGCATTCCCTTCCGCAGCATTCTGTACTGGCTTGAAAGAGATTCGGGCGGCATTCTGACCGTCGGATGCAGTAACTACAACGTTCGATTCACCGAAGTAGTTTGCAGCCGATTGAAGCGATAAGACGTTATCCTGATTGAGCGCCAGATTAAGCTCTTCGGCGCCGTCGAACGCAAAGCTTAAGGCTTCACCATCGGGATCTCCGAATACCGCATCAAGATCCGCGATATCGGTGCGACCGGCGTCTTCGTTCAGTTGGACGTCAGCGATATCGTTAATGATCTGTGGCGGACGGTTCACATTGGCCACTGAGATCGGCACGTCGAGGATTACATCCGGGCTGATCGGATGATCGCTGATCAGATGGAAGATGGCGGAGTAATCGCCGTCGTCTTCATAACCGGGAGTCCAGCTAAAGATTGCGCTGCCATCGTGCTGGTCGCTGAATTCCGGCGCTTGGGCGGGATCCTGACCATCAGTAACAAACTCAAATTGAAGCGAGTACGCATCGCCGTCCTGATCTTCGCTTCTTACTGTGAACTGAATCTGTTCGCCTTCAGCTCCATCCCAGAATTCGGGGTATTCCACCCAAATCGGAGGACGATTAATGTCGTTGACCGTCAACGTCACATCGGTGCGAATGCTAAACTCGGCGTCAGCGGCAAATACCGAGAAGTTATAAACTCCGGCGGTGTTGAAGGCGGGCGTCCACATGAAGGCGGCGGTTCCGTCGCCATTATCGCGGAAACTCGGGGCTTCTGGAAGATCGCCGCGGTTGATCGTCAGCACAAGCTGGTCGCCATTGGGATCTGAAGCTCGATAGGTCACGAGCAGTTGTTCGCCTTCATCCACAGCCAATCGGGTTGGAGCGCTTACCCATTCCGGAGGCTCGTTTGGCCTGAAGGCTGAGCCGACGAGATTCACCGTCACTTCGCGGTCCAAACGGTCATTCGAGCGGACGATCAGACTACTGACAAAATCACCGGGTTCCGCAGGATTGAAGTGGATCGTGAATTGTTGGCTTTCACCAGCAGCCAGCGTGTAGGAATCCACAGCCTCATGACTGAAGGGAGCCGCCGGACTGGTGATGGCTGATATAACAAGATCAGCATCGCCGCCGTTACGAATCACCATATCCCACGTCGCTTCAGTACCGATTGCGACGCTGCCAAAGTCATGCAGAGTTTCGACTTCGATCTGCGGCTGTGCAAAGCCGTAATAATCGAGATGCAGAACCGTGAAACCATTGGCAGTAAAGACGCGCGGCCCTTCTTCCCAGATTGGGTCGGCCATGTACTCACTTCGAGCTGAGGCGTCCCAGAACCGGAAGAGTAGTTGTTCGCCAGCCCGGAAACCTTCGACAATCTGCGTCCCATTGTCATCTGCCCATGCCGCGATTCCGAACGCTACCGAACCGTCTTCTTCCAATCGCACTGAACCAGCGCAGACGCCCGCAGGAGTGAAAGCCGCCGCTTCGTCGCCAACTGCGAGTGGTTCACCATCAAGCATGGCGTCGATCACAAGAAGTGAGTGATTAACGTCAGTGATGGAGTAACCGAAGTGCTCGGCTGCGCCTACTTGGCACTCAAGAGTCAGAACAGCGAATCCGTTCATAGAATACTGTCCGTTGCCCTCTGAGTAATTCGGAATGGCGGTGAGTTCCTGCTGAGTTTCAGGATTCCAAACACGATACGAAATCTCTTCACCGTCTCGGAAACCTTCGACTACATCACGAGTAGCGGCGTCGTCGCCCCAAGCCGCAACTCCTGTCGGATATTCAGAGATTCGAGTAACGCCTGCGTTCACACCATTCGGAGTGAACACACCGACTTCTGTGTTAATCGGTAGTTGTTCGCCGTTGAGAGTCACGTCGTTGATGAGGAGGGACATATTATTGTCCGTGAGCTGGAAGAACCAGTAGAACTCCGGAACGACGCCGCGACCAATCAGCGTTACTGTAGTTTGACCATTATCTGGATCGTCAGAGGTGAGAATCAGATGCCCTTCATAATCGGCCTCTTCGGCAGGCGAGAAGGTAACCTGTAAGTTCATCACTTCCCCGATATCGAGATTAAACGCAGCATTCGGAGTTACCGTAAAGCCTGCGTCTTCAAGAGCTACAGATTCAACATGCAGAACTGAGCCGCCTTCATTGGTCACGACTAACTGCCAATTAACGATTCCACCCAAGCGCATTGTTCCGAAATCGTGAACCGCTTCGGAAACCGCTAACTGCGGCGGCGAGGCTTCAACCGCGACGCCCGCAACTTCTATTGCGATTTGTGGACGATCTGGATCATTCGAGTGTACCGTAATACTGGAGGCAAACTCGCCACTCTGTTGCGGCGAGAATGTCGCCTGCACTTGAACCGAACGTCCCGGTTCAATCACAAAGGCGTTCGCCAAATTCACAGAGAACGGCGCTTCAGCTTCGATGCCTTCGATCTGCAGATTCCCGTCGCCAAAGTTTGTAAGTGTGAATGATCGGTCGCTGGCGCTCTCGATCAAAATCCTGCCAAAATCGAGTGCGAGAGGCGCTACCCGCAAGTGACCGGCCGGAACCGCTCGCGCGCTTAAACACAATACGGCAAATGAGTTCGTCCGATAGAATCCTTCGCCTTCGCTAAATTCCGGCTGTGCGAAGAACTCCCTGCCAACCGTGCGATCCCATACCTTCCATGCGATCACCTCTCCATCACGGAAACCCTGCATACCCGCTTCGTTCGGATCATCGCCCCAGATGGCGATTCCGACCGGCCATTCATCGGCAATGACCGCAGCGCCGGCACAGATACCGGCTTCGGTAAAGACCGCGATTTCATCGTCAGGCGAAAGAGGTTCTCCGTTGAGGAGTGCTTCCTCCACAATCGCCGACATATTGTCTGCGGTGATCGCAAAGGCAAAATGTTCGCCCTGTGCGATTGCACGGCCGATGAGCGTTACAAAGACTTCGCCTTCATCCGGATCGTCCGATGTAACTCCCAGGGTCTCAGTGAAGTCTCTCACTTCACCAGGAGCGAAAGTCACCGGAATCGTAAAATCGCTCTCCGGATCCACGACGATCTCACCGTCGAAATCAACGCTGAATCCATTGCCAGTTACCCAAGCTTGGGTAATATGAAGCGTATCGTTGCCGATATTCTCGCCAGACACGTTCAGAGTTCTGCTTTCCCCTACGGTGACAGCTTGGAAATCATAAAGATCAGCGATCATGTTGATGTCCGGAGCACGATCGACTGCTCCGCGACCGGCAAGACTGACATGGAATTCAGGAGAATCCGGGTCGTTGCTGGAAATAGTGAGCGTTTCGTTGTACTCGCGCTCTTCCTGCGGCTGGAAATGAACAGTGATGTTTGTCGAAGCGCCCGGATTCAACGAAAACGCTTGCTGGAATGAAGTAGTGAAGCCCTGCCCGCTGACAGTGACATCACTAACGTCGAGTCTTACTTCTCCGTCGTTTCGGATTGTCATTGCCCAAGTGCGCTCGTCTCCAAGGAAAAGTTGGCCAAAGTCATGCGCCTGCTCAGGCAGAGCGATATTCGGCGCGGGCTGTACACCGCTGCCGATTAGTTCGACCGAGAGATCGCCTTCGTCGGGATCGTTCGAAGTGATGCGAAGGACGCCGTTCCGTTCTCCAATATCCGTCGGGGCGAAGATTACTCGCACTGCCACGCTGGTGCCGCCCTGTATGTTGAATTGCCCAACAGTCACGGAATAGTCGTCGCCTTCGACCCACATTTCGCCTGCCAATGACCGCACACCGACGTTGTTGAGATTGAACTGCCAGGTAGCCGCACGATCGACCAAAACATTGCCAAAATCGTGAGCCATCGCCGGAAGTTCAATATCCGGCGGAAGCGGAACACCCACGCCTGCGAGGTCAACGGTCACTTCAGGCGTGCGAGGATCGTTGGAGGAGATCGTCAAAGCACCGGCGTATTCTGCTATGTCTGCCGGTGCGAAGAATACTGTCACTTCGAGGGCGTCGCCGGGCTGGATGATCTGCTCAAAAGCATGTTGAGGTGCGCGTTGTTGATGGTTGCTGAGAGTCAGTTCTGTGAAACCATTACCTATCCAATTTGCGTCGCCTGCAACAATGTTCGCATCGGCTGCAATTTCACGTCGAGCCGAGTAATCCCAGAAGCGGAAGCTCATCGCCTCGTTGTTACGGAATCCTGCCTGACCACTTGCATCGCCCCAGGCAGCCAAACCGGCCGGGAAAAGCTCACCTTCATTGGGAACGATGATTACCGCACCAGCGCAAACGCCTCCCGGGGTAAACACACCGATCTCGTCATTCTCTTCCAACGAAGCGCCATTAATCGTCGCCTCATCGATGAGAATCGAATGATTCGCATCGCTCATCGTATAATTGAAGTGCGGTCCTTGCTGCTCTCCCTGATCAAAGTTTGTATAAAAAACTTCATTGTCGCTTGTTACCGCTGAGACAGTCAAAGGCCGGTCGCCAGCGTTTCCGATAGTGAGCGATCTCGAAACAACTTCTCCGGCAACAACTTCCCCATAGTCAATGCTCGCAGGTTCCAAAGTAATATCAGGGCGCGGTGGAATAAAGCCTTCACCGGCAAGCGCCACAGTCACTTCCTGCTCATCGGGATCATCGGAGACGATTGTCAGCGTCGCCTGATACTGACCTACAGCATCAGGAGCGAATGTAATCGCGAACACCCGCGAATCGCCCGGCGTTAGAGTCACTGCATCGTTGAAGTTCGTTGTAAACACGCCGTTATCAGCGCTCATACTCGAAATTGTCAGGTCGCCGGTGCCGGTATTTGACACCGTAAGATCTTGTGAATCAGTCAGGTCAACTTCTACCTGTCCGAAATCGAACGATCCTGCGTCAATTGCTATGTCGGGAATTCGCTCGATGGTTCCGTTGCCAGTCAATGAGACGGCGACCTGTCCGCGCTCCGGATCGTTTGAATTGATCGTTAATACGCCATTGTACTGTCTTTCCTCCGTAGGACTGAAGACAACAATGACATCGGTGCGCTCGTTTACCTGAAGGCTGACGCCGCCGTCTGCAAAGTTCGTGGTGAACGCCTGTTCATCTGATTCGATTGAACTAACGTCGAGTTGATCTATACCCGCGTTAGTAATTGTAAATGTCCATTCGCTGGAGCCGTCCACGAGGACGTCTCCGTAATCATGGGCTTCTTCTGAAAGTTGGATTTCGGGAGGGCCTTCCAGATTCGCGGAGAGGTTGAGCATCGTCCATCCGTTCGTAGTATAGACTTGATCACCCTCAACGTACTCCACTTGCGCTTCGACTTCCCTGTCAGTGGCGCGTTGCCAAAGGCGGAAACTCAACTGTTCACCCGCCCGGAATCCAAGATTTCCGGTATTATCGCCCATCGCAGCTAAACCGACGGGGAAAAGTGAACCTTCGTTATCGAAGACAACGCTGGCGCCAGAACAGGTTCCCCGAGGATTAAAAATCCCAATTTCATCGCCTTCAGCCAGAAGTTCTCCGTTGAGACGCGCTTCTAAAGCAAGCAGCGAGTGATTTTCATTTGAAAGAGTAAATTGGAAGTGTTCGGGGTCCGGTATTTGGGCAAAAACCGGTTGAATTGCTGCTGTCGTGAGGAGCAGCGCAATAATAATCAATGCACGAAGTCGCATAATTCGTCCTCCGCTGGGTCGGGTGAATAAGATGGACAAAGGAAAGCCGCTGATTGTGGAGTAGTCCGATATGTCGCCTGAATCTCAAGTCGAGTAGATTGCAGGTCTTATAATTTATATCGGATCAGGGTAGGAATGCAAATCGGAATCTGCGGCGCAGGTCTGTTTTGTCGAGAGGATCGACATATATTTGGAAAGAAAATACGAAATCTCGATGGTTATAAAGATGACCGAGCGCACAAGTGATTAAATTGTCACAATCGAATTTATTTCGAAATGCTCTTTAGTCGTGCAACAGCGTCGCCAAAATCCCTGACAAATTCTATCATGATTTCGGCGACGGATTGGATTTGGTTGACGTCGCCTGCGACTTCACCCGCCTCCATATAACCTTCCTCAAGATCGCCAAGAAACACGCCTCGTCGCGCTCTTCCGCGACCGAGCAACTCGGACAGTTGTTCCGCAGACGCTCCCCGCGCCTCTTCCGCCTTCACCTTTTGCGCAAAAGCGCCGATCAGCATTCGGGTTGGGCTGAGTTTCTTGAGCGTCAGCACTGTCGCTGGTTCCGCTGCCGCGAGAACAGCCTGACGATATATCTCGGAGACGGAGCTTTCTAACGAGCAAGCGAAGCGCGTGCCCACTTGAACGCCATCAGCGCCAAGAGCTATCGCCGCGGCGAACCCTCTCCCGTCGCGAATGCCGCCCGCGGCGATAATCGGGAGTCCAATGTGATCGGCGAGTCGTGGTATAAGCGGGAACGTCGGAATCTCCTCAAAGCCATTGTGCCCCCCGGCCTCGAAGCCCTCCCCGACAATGATGTCAACTCCTCGTTCAACTGCTTTTAAGGCAAGCTTCAATGATGGAACTACATGCGCAACCAGACATCCCGCGTCATGGAGCAAGGCAGTGAATTTGCCGGGATTACCCGCTGATGTGAAGACAATTCTAACTCCACTATTCAGAGTAGTTTGAATCAGATCCGCAGCATCATCGCGCATCAATGGAATATTGACGCCGATTGATCCCGTCCAAGCGTCCTTAGCCTTGCGCAAGTGCTCACCGAGCAATTCCGGCGACATCGATCCGGCGCCGATCAAACCGAGCCCACCGGCGCGAGAAACCGCTGTGGCAAGTTTCCACCCCGACGCCCAGATCATACCACCTTGAATGATCGGATATCTAATCCCGAACAGACGGGTGATCCTTGTTTCGATTCGTTCAGGCAGACTGGCTGGGGATTGAATGGTATGATTGGAAATGTCAGTCAATGAAATCGGCTTAGAATCCGGCGATTTGAATGTCGGAGCCGTCGATCTCGAACCATTGCGGATACTTCGCTACTGCGTCATACTCCGTCTTCAAAGATCGCTCGTGCCCCTCCTCGAACTGAGCGAGGTAAAGCAAAATTCGTTTGCCGGTTGGATCGGAGGCGGCTTTGGCGGCGTTCTGATAGAAAGCCTGAGCCTCCCTCTCCTTCTCAATCGCACTGAGAATCACTTCGTGAAGCGGCAGATTGAGTTCAATGTCTTTGTTTAGCCGCAGCGCCTTCTTTGGCAATGGTGGTTTTGCTTCGCCAGTATATCGTTGTAATAAAGTATAGAGCATAGCTCGATGAGCTTTTTCTTCGCGAGCAAGCGAGAGGAATTTCTCCTTGACAAGGGGATTCTTCACCCGATCAGCAAAGAGTTTATAGCGTTTGTAGGCCAGTACTTCCTGCACAATCGCAAGTCCGATGACTTCAACGCTCGTCAGATCCGATTCGAGCATGAAACTACCCGGTGTAATTTATGAAAGAAATGTAATTTCGATTAGAATACCTGCCAGAGGGGTGCTACTTTGTTTTGGAGAGCTTCTCTACTTCGGTAAGCACAGCGGCTACATGGCCGTCAACCTTCACACTCGACCAAACACGGGCGATTTTCCCATCCGCATCAATCAAAACCGTTGAGCGAATAACGCCTTCATACTCCCGACCATATTGCTTCTTCAATCCCCAGGCTCCATAATTCTGCATCGTCTGATGCGTTGTATCAGAAAGCAGTGTGAACGGTAAGCCATGTTCAGCGATAAACTTCCCGTGACTGGCTGGCGCATCCGGGCTTACGCCGAGAACCACCGCTCCCGCCTTTCGAAGCAGTTCGTAGTTATCTCTAAAGTCGCACGCCTCCCGTGTACAACCGGGCGTGAAGTCTTTTGGGTAAAAATACAGGACAACCGGGGCGCCCTGCAACTGTTTCAAGTGGATTGCCTTCCCATTCTGATCAGGAAGTGTGAAGTCAGGCGCTACTTCGCCGACTTGAAGCTTTGTAGTATCGTTCAAGATTTCCTCCGCAGTTTGCGCTTGGATATTGAAAGTCGCTGTCAGTAACAGAGTCATTGATGATACGAGGAAAATACGATCTATCATCAGTGTTAGCCGCAGATTTGTCTTCACTTCACTAAAGCAGTCTTTAGCGTCCCTTGCGAAGCGCCGTTTTCCCAACGTAAGTAATATACGCCTGCAGAGAGGTCATGCTCAGTAATCGAGATTGTCTTAACTCCGTTTGCATGGTGCGCATTGTCACCGGGCGTCACTATCCTCCGCACAAGTCTTCCCGTCAGATCATAGAGTGCCATTCTCTCAGGCAAAGCGCCAGTAATCTGCACGGTCAAAGTTGAGTTAAACGGATTTGGATAGACTTGCACTAACGTGTGTGAAGCAGGGAGAGTTGGCGCTGATTCGACGATAAGCGGCTCTCCGATGACTTCCAATCTATCGATCCGCCAGCCAATATCTTCGACTCCCTCGTCTGACGAAAAACGTAATCTGACCTGCACCAGACCGTCTTGAGTGTTGAGTGGAACCTCATCCGTGCGCCAGTCAAATGAGCCGTTCCAGCAAGCGCCGCCGGTAAAAGAGCCATTTGGAACGCTGACGCCGTTATAGCCTCCCTCAGGCTCGACTCGAGTCCAGCCTGCTCCATGGTTCACTTCGATTGTTGCAGCGTCATACTGTTCTTCCGCGTTCAGACGGTGTCTGATGTTGAGCTTCGCGCCATTAGCGAGCATCATCGAAGGCAACTCAAGCACACCGTCAGCTTGTGCAGGATAAAAGCTCGAATCCGGTCCACCGAAGGCGAAGCCGCCAGAGCCCTCCCCAGCGTCTTCAGCCCAGCGCCAGACGTCTGGATACCCCTCTTTCGCTGGAGCATGAACCATCCATTCACTGCTGCTATTCAGATCATCGGAAAAATGAGATTGCACCGATAACGGCAGTGCAATAACGCCGCGACCGTTCTCCGCGCCAAACTCAACAGCGCGGAACTCAACAAGGGCAACATCTGATGCAGAAGCTTGATCCGAGATCGAATAGGAAAACCCAGCAAAGCCCCTTTCTCCCGGCGCAATCCTGCCAATGCTGTCAACATCAGAGTGTATAGTCGCGATACTATCGAGTGAGCGAAACTCTATCTGCTCTCCATGAGCGTCATGCCCTCCGAGGTTTAACAGCGACAGTATGCTTCGACCTGATTCTCCGGGACCCGCAAAGGAGGAGTCTGACGCTTCACTCGCTATCTCAAATTCACCTATCCTGACCACCGGCGCATTAATGGTAAGGCTAATCGGCGCCCACCAAATCTCACCATTTTCGGTCGTCATTTCGAGTTCCAGATGCGCCAGGTGTTTGTCCTGAGCGCGCCGAGCGACAGACACCGACCATAATTGCGGTTCAGATAAAGCTCCGGCGAAAACATCGTGATACGCGCGTTCGACTTGCTCAACAGTAACTAAAGTATCAAGCGAGCCCAGAGTGGCTCGAATCTCGCTCAGATCAATTAATCCATTATTCCGTAAGGATATAGCCAAGTCGAATATTTCGCCTGCATCAGACCGTCCGTCTCCATCGCCAGCGCGGTCATCCACAGTCACTCTTTCCGAAGTAAGCCCCCGCGTGATACTCAGAGTCGGATCGCCAAAACAGGTCATTCCATAAAACCAGGACTGCGCCCATCGTTCATGCCCTTCCTCCTGACCGTGCAAAACAAACCATCGGCGGAGAGACTCGCCGATAGGAACTCCCTCGCCTAATGGACGGTAGAAATCATCAAAGTAAAGCATCCCGCCGACCTTGGAACTCCCAACCGCTCCCAAGGCATAAGGCCCCTTAAGTGTGTAAAGGGATCCCATGCAGAGGTTGCCACTCAAGTTCATCGCGGAACAGGCAAAGAGATTATAGAAAAACACAGGCGGATCAACCTCTTCCCGAAGATTTCGGAATCGGAAGTAATCGTATTCGTGTCGCTGATTGATTAAAAAGGCGTGAGCATCTGCTGTTGAATGGACCGCGACCTGCACAAGGTCATATCCATCCCCACTAAGCTCTTCTCGATAGTTAGTCGCCGACGTCGTCTCCGCTTCTGCCACAAGCGTTACACGCCCAAAAGCAAGTTCTTCGTCGCGCTGCCAGCTTTCTGCATTGCTGATCCAATCGTCATCTATGAAAGCCAGCGCCCGATGAGGCAAATGAAGCTCGCCTTGCCGGTAGCGATGATTGCGATCGAGATAGCCTGTAATAAGCGAATCTTCATCCATACGGCTAAGATTGTACGCCGCAATCCTTCCGAGCCAGAGTTCGGGAGACCAGTCTCCTGTATGCGAGTCGTACACGCCGTTACTGTCGTTGTCAGCCCAAACTCCATTGATGTCGGAGAAGAAAAGATCGATGGGATACTCTTCGAGCCGCTGGTTATCCGGTTCGTCGCCATCATCGAAGTACTCATACTGTTCAAACCACGCAAGCGGAAGCTCGCCAACAAAAATTACTCCAACCAGACCATCTCCCCCTTGTTCGATGACGACGTCTTTAAGCTCCTGCGCTGAACCGCCTTCTACATCGATAAGCGTTACATCCCAGCCTGTCCCTGTCAGATCGAAAACCCATGTCTCGATCTCCTCGTTGTGGATTTCATGCAGACGGGTGTTCACAACAAGCCCGATCCCGCCTTCTTCATCGCGACCGAATCGGCCAGCCGATGGATAATGCGTAACTTCGCGAAGGGAGATATGTCGTTCTGGGAAACGAAGAAGATATTCGGAACGGTTGGGAAAAGCTTCATCTCCGATATTGCGAGACGGTTTGATCTCGTAGGGAGAGTTGGGGCGAGCATGCGCAAGCAGAGCTGCCAATCCAATGACCAGACCGGTAATCAGCGCCTTTCGCACAGAATCTATGTGGTCGTTTCGGTTCACTCAAATTCGCTTGAAGTTTCGATGCGTGATCGACCTAACGGGTAACAACACGAAGTAATACGAGTGATTATTTCTTTTTGCGGCGCGATAATCCTGTGCTTGCAATCAACGCCGCGGTAAGGAGACTTGCTGCGGCAAGCGCAAGTAATTTCCCCCGTCGGCTCTGGATTAAGTTAGCCGCTCTGGTTCGCTCCCGCCATTGAGGCGCCGGGTAAATGTCGTCCGCAGATGCGTCATCAATCGGATAGACGATTTCCCAGGAGTCACCCCGTAATTGAGCGGCATAAGTAACAGGGCGATTTTGCTGAGAATAGCCGCGGAAAGTCTCGAATCGAACCTGTCCGATTACACTCGTTGCCACTGTTTCGGCGAGCGATTGTCGGAGACGATCCCGATTTTCACTGTTCGCGCGTTGGATTGCGTCAGCCATGACTAACAGTCCGACATAGCTGTACACGGCCTTGACCCCGGGATCTTCACCGGTTTTATCGCGAAAGTGCTTAACAAACTCGGCGACTCCAAATCCCGGCAGTTTGGCTGACCAGATCACCGGACCGAGTGTATAATCCGCCGCTCCTTCGGTATATGAAATGAGCCGACGATTGACCATATCTGGCGTCCCGACAATAAACGCATAGGGATTCCAGTCGCGGTAGCGAGCCTGTCGTAAGAAGGCGCCGTTCTCACTGTTCGATCCCAAAAGCCAGACGATGGAGGGGCGAACAGCAGCGAGTTGATCAAAGTAACTGGAGAATTCCTCACAACCGTGTTCATATGGAAAAATCGTCACTTCCCCTTCCCACCGGGAAGCAAGATCGCCTTTCAGGTCGGCAAGGCTCTGGTGGAAGGAGCCGGTATCGCAAAGAATTGCTGTCCGGCTTCCTCTTGCGCAAACTTCCGCAGCCCAGGCGACGATCCCGTCATTATGGTCCGATTGAGGCGGAAAAAGACGGAAAACAAATTCTCGCGAAGAGCGGGTTAGAGTGTCTGCGGATGCACAGTCAATTAAATAGGGAATCCCTGTCAATGTCGCGGCGTCGGCAATGATAGAAGCTGATCGGGAAGGGAATCCGCCAATTATTCCGATGCAATCTGAATCAGCGAGTTCAATCACTGTATTTCTAAGAACGGCAGAATCTTCAGGGCAATCCAGAACCTCAAGGGTAATAGGAGGTCGGGAAGTTTCAGCGAGCCTTTGTAAGGCAACAGCGTAGCCTGCCCGCATCTCAGCGCCGACTACCTGCCAGTCGCCATCTGCAGGAAGAAATCCGACCACTCTCGCGGCATATGCATTGCCTGATACTGCGAGTATAATGCAAAAGAGTGACAGCGCAACGACTTCAGTCGTGCGCCGTCCTCCAGCATACATCATATACATCGCCCTCTTAGAGGAGCCAACCAAAATAAGCTTTGCTAAAGCGGATCATATTTCCGACCACCGGTATATTGCTGATCTTCAGCCAGATAGTCGTGGTCGCCATCAGAACATTGAAGATTATTGCGATTAATACCAATGCGCCGATCATCAATGTGCCGATCTTGCGATACCGCCGCAGACTAATGACGCCCAGCCGTTCATCCATGAAATACCGGATGCGCGTATCTTCCATTAGGCGGGGATCGATGAATAGGCCGGTGATACTCCATGACAAAGCCAGCCACCATCCAATGATCAGGACATAAGAGTTGAAATAGAGAAGGAACGTTGTCGGTCCGGCGTAAACCAGCGCATAGATCAATCCGAGGATGATAGCGCCGTTTGTCGCCTTACGAATGTTTCGAATCTGCTTACGCTCTTTGATCAGGAAATCAGCGCCAAACGGAAGTCGCATGGTCAAGTTGATTTTCATCACCATGTCGATCAGCATTCCACCGAAAAAGACGCTGAGGATTGCGATCAACGGATTCGATCCGAAGTATCCGAGGAGGTAAGAGTGACCAAAGAACAACTCGGTCACACCGATCAAGATCAGCGAGATGAGAAACCAGATGCTCCAGAAGAGTGTGCCTTTGTCTTTAAGCCACTCGAGCATGGATTCGCAGAACAGTTCCCAGCGCGTTGGATCGGGCAGCCGCTCACTGCAATGAGGGCATTTCCAATTGACTGGAATCTTGGCGATGTGCGTGTTGCAGGCGGGACATATCATTTCGTTCGCTTCCCCCTTGCTCTAATGCGGCAGATCAGAGATTGCTGTTTATAGTTCGGTAAACCGGCCGCGACGGTTCTAAGTTACTGACGTCTCAGAGTGTTCCGCTCACTCCAAGCCTGTGTATATCGCCTAAGGCGCCGAGTGGCGCGTAGGTGTAATCGAAAGAGACTCGCCGCACGATTAATCCCATTCCAAAGGCAAATCCGGCTAAAGCGTCTCCACCCTGACCGACTCGCAATCCCTTCCCGAGACTGCGATAACCAATACGCAAGTTCAGCGGTTTTCGAGCGCCGTTTGGCTGAATCTCAAACTCTCCTCCAACGCCAAAAGCCATTCCGGGATTGCCGGGTAAGAAATTCGCTTCATAGTCGCCCTCGCCGCTTCTCCTGAAATGGACTGCTGCGTTGAGCGTCAGCGGAAGATGCCGGAGTCTTCGTGAGCCGCCGACCGTAAATTCTCGAGATAAGGGCGATTTAATGCCGCTCGATGCGGTCCATTGGGAGCCAAGATTGCGAGCAGTCGCTCCAAGCGTCAGATCCTCCCAACCCGTATTATAGGTCAGGCCGAGATCCAACGCGCCAGCTTTGGCAGACGCATCGGCTATCTTCCACCAGCCAATCTTTCCTGTCACACCCCAATTTAATCCGGGAAGTACAGTTCCAGCAATGAAACCACCCAGCAACTGCTCTGAGGCATCGAAACTGCCGCCCGTAAATCCCACCCCGGATACTGACTCATTCAGAGTTCCGTAGCCATAGTTTCCGAGGAACAATCCGGTCGTATATCCGCCTATCTCGTTGGCCGCCATAATGCGACCAATCCAGAAATCGGCTGGATGACGCGCATAAGTCGCCTGAACTCCTGCGTCTCCGCTGGCGCTCGAGGCTGGATTCACTTGAACTGACGCGATGTGTTCAAGATCCGCTACATTGGCGCCGCCAAGCGCGAGTGAACGCGGATCGGTAATCTCCATCATCAGCGGAAATCCACTTCGGGTTTCCGCATTCGCTGCCATAGACAAGCTAATCGCCAGCAGCGATTCAAGCAGGATTTGAGGGATCTTCCTCAACTGGGGGCGCTCCATCTTCTTCCTCCTCCTCAGCAAGCCATTTCTTGAATTGACGACGCTTCCGAAGCCACACCGCAAAAGTCGCGGCGAGCGCGAGAAGAACAATCGCCATCCAAACGAGATCGTCAACATTCAGAAAGAGGTATCGCTTGTATTTCTCTTGCGCCCTTTCCAGCCAGGTGGCCTGCCAGTTATCGTATTCAATCCCGGTTACTACGAGGAACGCATCCGGGAACTCTTCCTGTTTCGAGATTCGTTCAAACAGCGTGGGGACTGCTTCCCAGCCGAACTGGTCGATGAAGCTTGCCGCCGCTGCTCGAGATTCCGTATAGGCGAGATCAGCGTCCGGCGCAGAAAAGCTCAGGACGTCATCCACACGCGGCAACCCCATCAGACGGTCAGCAAAAGCTGCGCGAGCCAGTCTTGTTATTGACCCGGAACGGTCTTCCCCCGCGGTCATCTGAGCGATCCCCTCTTCGAACCAGCGCGGAAGTCCCTGCCCTTTGGTCGCATCATACATAAGTATATGCGACAATTCATGGATCGTCAAGACCTGAGCCGAAACGCCTTGCTCAAAAAACGTCGGAGCCTTCACGACAACCCGACGTTTCTCAGGATAAGCTATTCCCCCCGCCCATTCCGGAGCTTTTCCTTTGGTTAGCCAAGCGAATTCGGCTTTCGAGAGTGGAAGATCTATTCGCAGCTTGGCTGGAAGCGGCTGACCAAGTCGTTGTTGCATTTGCGGCAGAAGCTTTCGAAGCTCTCGATCATATCTATCAAGATAAGCTTCGTCGTGCCCGGCATAATAGTATTCAAACGGATTAAGCGTAATTACTCGGTACTGTCCGATGCCTTTTTGCGCAAACGCCGAGGTTGAGGTTCCGAGATGCATGAAAAGGAGAACTAAAAGGAACAGAGCGAGCCCGAAGTCTCTCCACGCTGATCGAAGAATGTAATATCGCGAATGAATTCTGATACAATTCCCTAACACTACGGTTCCACCGGATCCACATCGATCACTGCCTGAACATCTTGCTTAGAATAGAGCTTGACAATCTCCTCGGCGGTCTCCCGCAACGCCTGTTTTACGACCGCTGAGGCGGTTATCCCCGAAGCAGGAAGTTTCACTAAGAAGCGCTGACGATAGAGACCTTCCAGCCGTTCGGCGGAGGGTGACGCTGGACCTAATAAGCGATTGGAAGGAATTGCAGCGAGAAGCTTCTCTTTGGCTGCCGCCGCTGCTGATGCGACGCCTTCTTGTGAAGGTCCCTTCAATGTCAGTGAGATGAGCCGCCCGAAAGGCGGATAGCCCAACGCTTCCCGGGCGGTAATTTCAGATCGATAGAGTGACTTATAATCGGCGTTCTGCACCCACCGAAGAAGTTGATGCGTCGGATTAATGCACTGGATCACTACTTCGCCAATCCCTGCTCTGCCAGTCCTCCCTGAAGCTTGAACGAGTAATCGGAAAGTTCGTTCCTGAGCGCGAAAGTCGGCCTGCCAAAGTTCACCATCGGCGTTGAGCACACCCACCAGAGTCACTCCGGGAAAGTCATGCCCCTTGGCGACCATCTGAGTACCAAGTAGAATGTCATATTCGCGCTTTGCAAGACCGCTTAGTATCGACTGTAATGATCCGACTCTACGAGTGGTATCAAGATCCATTCGGGCGATGCGGGCATTGGGAAAGAACAACTCCAGCTCACGCTCAACTCGCTGCGTCCCTATTCCATTAAATCGGAGCCTCACACCGTGGCATTGAGGACACTTATCGATTGCTCGTTGACTGTATCCGCAGTAATGACATTCGAGCTTCAGACCAACCCGGTGATATCGGAGCGAAATGTCGCAATTCGGACAGGTTGCCACGGCGCCGCAGTCGTTACAGATAACAATCGTCGCAAATGCGCGCCGGTTGACCAGAAGAACGGTTTGTTCGCCTCGCTCGAGCCGCTTCTCAATCCGACTCCTTAATTGCGGGCTAAAGAGCGATCCCTCCTTCGTCCCGCCCCATTTCACCACCCAGACAGATGGCATTGGCGCCCCTTGATGGCGCTCGGGAAGCTCAAGAAGCTCCATTCGCCCCTTTTCGGCGAGATGGTAAGTAGTCACATCAGGAGTCGCCGATCCGAGAAGCACCACAGCCTTCGCACGGGAAGCGCGGAATTGCGCCGCTGCTCGTACGTGGTAATGAGGATTTGGCGCTTCCTGCTTGTAAGAGTCGTCGTGTTCTTCATCGAGAACGATTAGTCCGAGGTTCGGCAGAGGCGAAAAAATCGCTGAACGCGCTCCGACTACAACACGAGCCTGCCCACTCCTCGCCCTTCTCCAGATCTCCTGACGTTCGATGGCGGACAGACCGCTATGCGAGATCACTACCTGATCGCCGAAGCGTCTGCGCAGGCGTCCGGCAAGCTGGGGGGAGAGTGAGATCTCTGGCGTCAACACAAGAACGGATTTCCCCAATTCGAGAGCCGCCTGAACCGCCTCCAGATAAACCAGACTCTTGCCGGATCCAGTCACACCATGAAGCAGGAATGAGGCGTATTCAGCTTTTGCTAAGGCAGCCTTGATCTTGTCAATTGAGCGTTCCTGCAGAGTGGTCAGGACGGGAGCAGATTCAGCAGTCTCATCGAGTACAGATTGTGCTGAGCCAAGACGGCTTACTGGAATTTGAACCGCTTCGATCCAACCTTTGCCGATGAGCGTCTTCAGGATTGGACCGGAACCGCGTTCGATACTCCGAATCGTTGAACTGCTTACATCGCCTACTCTATTTTCAAAGAACACGACAATTCGAGCCTGTCTCGACGCGGTTTTGGAGAGGGTTGCTTTCGCTTCGGCTGGCGGAAGACTACCGCACCATCTATAAACAGTCTCTGTCTGTGGTTTGACTGCTCGTGCAATAAGCTCTATTGCCTCGATCCAGCCTCGCCGCCGGAACCTCTCAAACATTTCATCGCCGCGCGGAAACCGTCGTCGAATCTGATCGGCTGTCAACGGCGTGGTTTTTAATCGTCGCCAAAGTTCTGCGGAAGGTCCTTCCTCATCGGCGAGCCACGGTTCTGCAAGAGCAGCGGCTGAGAGTCGGTATGCTGGCTTGTTGCGGGGCTTCAGTCTTGCAGGAACAGCCGCCGAGATTGCCTCGCCCCACGAACAGACGTAGTAATCGCTGAGCCATTTCGTCAGATCAAGCAGATCCTGTGTCAGAACAGGCACCCCGTCCACGACCGAAAGAAGATCACGGAAGTTTGGTTGATCCTCACCCGGCGCGACTGAAACTGCAAAACCAATGCGAATCCGCTTCCCGAATGGAACTCGCACACGGCAGCCCGGTCCTTCTAAATACAGCGATACAGGCAGCCGATATGTGAATGGACCAAAGGGTATATCGGTAAAACAGACTTCAACCAGCGTCGTCGGCAATGCGTTTTCAACCATCGACCTTCCGAAAACTGTAAAGAACGTTCACGCCCCCGATCAGACGACGATAACGGACGCTGCTGAATCCCGCGGTCTTGAGTTCCTCAGCGATCACTTCAGGCTTTGGAAAAGCAAGAATTGTGCGACTCAGGTAGCGATAGGCGGGAAAATCGCCGGAAATCAGTCCTCCAAGCCCCGGTATTCCATATTTAATGAACGCATAAGCCATCCCTCCCCAGATAGTCCGTTCAGGCGGTGAAAAGTCCATCACCACTCCGCGCCCGCCTGGTTTTAGAATCCGGTTAAGCTCGCTGAATGTAGAAGAACGATCTGACAAGTTCCTTAGCACAAACGCACTCATTATTCGATTAACAGATGCATCCTTTATCGGAATGTTCTCGCCATACCCGACGATTTTTTTAAATATACTCGAAGAACAATACAGCATTTCGCGGACTGGATCGAGACCCAACTTAGTGACTTGCTCAGGCGCTAATTCGAGCATCTCACCCGGGCCGCTGCCGAGATCGAGTACAACCATCCCCTCATTCAAATCGAGTTCGGCGATTGCCTGCCTTCTCCAGACCGCATCGAGACCGAAGCTGATAATCCGATTGACGAGACGATAACGATTAGCTATGCGGTGAAACGGTTGCGAAGAGTGACCAATGGTCATTTCGCGGTAGTCTTCTCATACAACGCTGTTGGATCGAATGTCCCTGCCTTCCAACAGGCCGTCGCCCCACCGTCTGTTCTCTGCTCCAAGGTAGGCTCACTCCTGCGGCACTTATCATCCATCAATGGGCAACGAGGATGGAACTTGCAACCGGTTGGAAAGTCGAGTGGATTCGGAACTGATCCCTCAATCTGATTGAGCCGCTCTCGCTTGGCACCAAGATGCGGTATCGCTTTCTGCAATCCTATAGTATAGGGATGTTGCGGATTTTTGTAGATCTGCCTGACGCTCCCCGACTCGACTACTTTACCGGCATACATAACGACCACATCATCCACAGTCTCAGCCACTACTCCGAGGTCGTGCGTGATCAGAATGATAGCCATACCGAGTTCCCGTTGCAGCCGTTTGAGCAACGCGAGGATTTGAGCCTGAATGGTAACGTCAAGCGCTGTTGTCGGTTCGTCACAGATCAGCAGATCCGGTTTGCAGGCGAGCGCCATTGCAATCATCACTCGCTGACGCAAACCTCCGGATAACTGGTGCGGGTATTCTCCCAACCTTCTATCAGGATCGGGGATGCCGACAAGTTGAAACATCTCCAAAGCCTGCGCCCGAGCCTGCGACCGGCTGACTCCTTGATGAAGTAGCACCGCCTCCATGACTTGGTCGCCGCAGGTGAAGACCGGATTGAGCGAAGTCATCGGCTCCTGAAAGATCATCGCGATCTCATTTCCCCTCACCTGACGCATCTCTGGTTCGGGCAGGGCAAACAAATCTCGCCCTTTAAAGATCGCCTGTCCTCCTGCAATTCGACCCGGCGGAATCGGGATCAGGTTCATGACGCCGAGGCAGCTCACGGTCTTCCCACAGCCTGATTCGCCAACGATTCCGAGCGTTTTCCCAGCATTAAGCGCAAACGAAACGCCATCCACTGCTTTTGACACGCCGTCGTCGGAGTGAAAGTGAATACGGAGATCCTTCACAGAAAGCAGCGATCCAATCGCAGACGAATTCAAATCAGGAGTTCCTCAAGTTATGTTGTGACTCACACGACGAAGTCTGTTCGAGAGTGTCGAATCGCCCAACCCCTAATACCAACCCGCCGCGGTTGGTAGAGCATACTAATGATTCTACCAAATTTCCGCCAACCGCGGCGGGTTGACGGTAGGGGTGAAGAGAGCCTTAATCTACCTCGGACGGGCTCTAAGCAGTAAGGACATTCTTGTGAATCTATTGCCCGATGAACTTCCTGCACGTCTCGAGTAACGCCTGTTTATCAACCCCATACATCCGAGCCAACTCGTCCGGTTCGCCGGAGGTTGTAAAGATTCGCGGGACGGCAACCTTTTTCATCTGCATCGGGCAAGCTTCAGCCAATGCACCAGCGACAGTCTCAAAGAGCCCGCCTTGAGGGATATGGTCTTCGAAAGTCACCACCTTCCGTGTCTTGGCGGCGGAAGAAGCGACGGTCTCGACGTCGAACGGTTCTAATGTCGAAATTCCGATTACATCGGCGACTCCCTCGCCCAACTCGTCAGCCGCTTCGAGAGCTTCATATACTTTGTCGCCGACGGCGATGATGGTGATCTTTGAGCCTTCACGTAATCTATACGCCTTTCCAATTTCAAAAGGAACCGGATCGGTAAGGAAGATCGGAACCTTCGGCCTATTCAGGCGAATATAGTAGAAACCCGGTTTCTCTAACGCGACGTCCAGCGCTTTCTTTACTTGGGCGCCATCCCACGGCGTGATGACGGTGTAGCCGGGAATGATCCTCATTCGGGCCATATCGGTAATGTCGTGCGCCGAGCCTCCATCCGGTCCTACAGCAACGCCCGTATGGCTCGCTGCGACGATCATATGGAGATCGCTCCCCTGCCGGGCAGCGGTGAGCAATTGTGCGTGCGCATGCTGAAGAAAGATCGACATATCGCAGACGACCACCCTCTTCCCGGCCATCGCAACTCCGGTAGCCAGCGCAACCATCCCGGGTTCGTTGATGCCGGCGGTATAGAAACGGTCGGGGTAAGCCTTCTGAAATGCCTCGCTCATTGTCGAGTTTTTCGTACCAGCGTCGAAGACTCTCAGGTCAGGACAGTTTGCGCCTACTGCCGCCAAACCCGCTCCAAACGCCTCGCGCAGCGAGATGCTTCCGTAGGTTTTCATTACCTTGCCCTCGTCGCTTCGAGGCCTGCCAGATAGGCCTGGTATTCTGCATCGTTACCCGGAGGTTTGCCATGGCTGCCGAGCTTGCCAGCTTTCAGAGGATCTCCTCCCTTACCTTTGACAGTCTTAAAGATGATACACTTCGGGCGATTCGGAACTTTAGCAGCGCGTTGATACGCTTGACCTACTTCGTCCCAATTATGCCCGTCAGCTTGAATAACGAACCAGCCCCAAGCTTCGGCAGCCTGAGCGAGCGGGCCTATATCGACAGAAGAGTCTTGAGCAAGACCGTTATTATTGACGATTAAAGTGAAATTCGGCAAAGGCTTCAAATTATGCGGCGCCGCAAGCAATCCAAGCGCTGATGGCTCCTGCATTTCACCGTCTCCAACGATGGCGTAAACCTTTCGGTCGGTCTCGAGAGCATGACCGTAAGCCTGCCAGAGACCGATACCGAGACTCCCGTTGGAATTCTCAAAGCCATAGGCGAGGTTTCGGATGGAATGTCCTTGGAATGGGCTCTTTGGCTTACGATTGCCCTTGAATACGTCGGCTTTGTTGTAATAGCCGAGATCAGCGTTGATCATGTATTGGATAGGACAAGCGTGCCCTTCTGATAGGAAAATACGGTCGCGCCCTTCCCATGCTCCGTTTTTCGGATCAAATTGAAAAAAGTCTGAGTAAACCAGCCCAAGCCACACTTCGACGAGTGCAAGCGATGTGTCGAGGTGCCCTGATTTGGTCGCATAGATCAGCTCAATCAGATCGCGTCGGATCTGAAAGGCTTTTTCTCGAAGTTGAGGAGTTGAGATACGAAACATTGATGGCATTCCACAGTCGTCTCGTCGCCGGCGACCAGAGGATTCGATCAGTGATTAAATCGCTTCTCCGTCCGCGACAAGCCGGATGAAGCTAAAGGATGGTTCGTGTTTGACAGACCGACATCTCTGTCGATCACAAAAACTCCCGTAGGATAGGCGTCCCCGCCTGTCCATCTTTGCATCTATAAGTGTAATAACATAGACAGGCAGGGACGCCTATCCTACGGGAGACCTCACCAGGGCAAGAGCGCCTCGAATCTGAAAGCGCTTCTAACGAGCAGATACATCGCCACAACCGGCGCGGCGGCAAAGAGACTATCGAAACGGTCGAGTGCGCCTCCATGACCGGGGAGAAATGCGCCGCTGTCCTTGACTCCCGCCTCGCGCTTGATCGAGGATTCGATCAAGTCTCCTAACTGGCCAATGAGACCGGCAGCGAAGGTCACAACCAACGCCAGATCGAGCTCAATCCAACCGATCCCCCACCAAACCGCCATGAATGCGCCTGCTCCGATTAGGCCGGAGAAAAATCCTTCGACAGTCTTTTTCGGGCTCACAGCCGGCATAAGAGGATGCTTTCCGAAAGCTTTCCCACCGGCGAACGCGGCGGTGTCACAGATCCAAATAGCGCCCCAGAGTCCAAATGCCAATGCGCGACCTGCGTTCCCGCCGTCGTCATAACCTCGAAGTAGTAAGAATGCGCCTCCAAGAAGCGGCGGATAACAAATCCCGCCGAAAGTCGCGAGCAGGTCGGAGTGCTTTCGTTCGGTGAGTAGAGTTCCTAAAGCAAGCAGCAGAAAGATCACAGCCAGCGTCCATCCGAGCGGTTCCATCCCCGCGATCTGCCAGATGATCGTGATGACGACGCCTGCCACGAGGCCAGTCTTGGTGAGCGGCTTGCGGCCTTGCGCTTCCATAAGCTGATAATATTCATACTGCGCAACAAGTCCAACGCCTGCCATTAAGGCGGCAGTCCACCAGCCACCCAGCCAGGTCAGACCAAGCAACAGCGGAATACCCCACGCCGCTACAATCAACCGCGAACCAAGTCCGCCTTTGGTCATTCGTTTGGTAAAGATAAGATAGTGATTTGGACTTCTACTATTCCGTCGCGGATCATATCAAGTTCCTTTGCTGCAGCTTACGATACATCAAGATAACGATCCTTGATCCACGGCCCCCGATCATTGACCACGAGTTCCACACTCCGCCGATTCTTCAAATTAAAGACTCGAATGCGAGTTCCAAAGGGAATGTATCGATGAGCGGAACTCAACTTATTCATATCGAATATGGCGCCGGACGCAGTCTTTCGCCCGTGGTGCTCCTTGCCGTAATAGCTGGCGACGCCTATCCATGTCTGCCCGACGTAAAAATCGCTCTTCGCATCCTTTTTGCTGATCTTCCGATATTCCGGCGCATCACTTAGTCTCGGACGGGACGCACAGGAAATCAGCATTAAGGGCGCAAGCAGCAGAACAAAGTAAATCCCGACTGAGCTTCGAGATATTCCCAAGTCGAACGCACTCCTGATTCGGTTATTGCAATGCTCCGACAAGATCGGCAAGACGATTGACGCCGTGACGCACGCAGTAGGCTTCCATTTCGCTGATGATACGTGCGGGAGCATAAGGATCGGCGAATAGAACTGAACCGAGTTGCAACCCAGTCGCGCCTGCAAGCAGAAACTCAATACAATCAATGCCGTTCACAATTCCGCCTGACGCCCAGATTGGCGCATCGACTGCTTTCGCTGCCTGCCAGACTTTTGCCAGGGCGACCGGTTTCAATGGCGGACCACTATAGCCGCCGGTCACCGTTCCAAGCAGCGGTTTACGAGTTTCAGCATCGACCATCATGCCGACCAGCGTGTTCGTCATGGTCAACGCATCTGCCCCCGCTTTCACTGCCGCTTCTGCTAAGATTGCAACCTGTGTCTGGTGAGGAGTCAGTTTGACGGCGATGAACTTTTGGGTGACGGCTCGAGTCTCACGGACGATTTCGCCTACCGCTGCGCTATCCCCTCCGAGACTGATCCCGCCGCTTTTCACGTTCGGGCACGAAAGATTCAACTCGTAGCCATCGACGCCCGATATCGTCTCGAGCTTCTCCACTACGGTTACAAACTCTTCGACTGTCTCGCCAAAGACAGAAAGGAACACACGTGTGAGGTTCAACGGGAGAATGGCGGATTTCGACTCGATGAAAGCGTCCACTCCGGGATTGGCTAGCCCGATTGAGTTGATGACTCCTCCTCCGGGCGTCTCGCAAATTCGCGGGGGGGGATTGCCCGGACGATTTCTAACCGAGATTGATTTCGTAACCAATCCGCCGAGAGCCTTGTAATCTATTAGATTAAGGAATTCATCACCGTAACCGAAAGTGCCGGATCCGGTCAATAAAGGAGTCCGGAAATCGAGCCCTCCCATACGAACAGTAAGATCGAGATTCATGGGAGTACCTCCGGTTCGATCACGACATCATTACAGTCGAATATCGGCCCGTCTTTACAGACCAATAAGTAGCCTTTCCCGTCGGTACGTGGAACCGCGCAGCTTTGGCAGGCTCCGACGCCGCATCCCATTGGAACCTCCAATGACGCTGAGGCGGGTATCTTCATTTCCTGGCAAAGTCTCTTCATTCCGGCTAGCATCTTCCCGGGTCCGCATCCAATCACTCGCGCTTTACGGCTTCCAAGGCCGTTTAGAACATTCTCAAGAAGTTGCACGGAGTTGCCATGGAAACCGACGCTTCCATCGTCTGACGACCAGCGAATATGACGCTTCTCTGCTTCATCTAAAGTGACAGGTATGGAGTCAACAGACCGGACTCCGAGGATAAACACGCGTTCGCGTCGCTTAGGCAACTGATCGTCGAGCAGTAAGAGCGGCACGACGCCAATTCCACCCGTTAAAAAGACCAGCGCGCTATCGTCGTCGGGAATCTCAAACACGCCGCCTAATGGGCCGATCAGATCTATCGCGTCGCCCGGTTTTTTTTGCGAAAGGAGTCGTGTGCCCTCCCCGCGGATGGCGAAAATCAGCCTTAATTTGCCGTCTTGTATCGGTCCGATGCTGAGGGGACGCCGTAGAAACGGATTAAAACTGTCGTTGATTCGCACATGTGCAAATTGACCTGCTCGAGTCTGAACGGCAATCTTAGGCGAATATACTTCGATATCCCATAATCCTGATGATATCTGCTTTGTAGCAGTAACTTGCCCAATCTCAGCGACCGGCCTGTTCACTGATCCTCCGGCTTCTTGAAGATCAATACTTGCTTGATTTTTACGTTCACAGGCTTTCCCTTTACCCGGCCGGGACGATATTCGATTGATTTAAACACACTGAGTGCGGCCTCATCGAAGCCGTATCCTTCGGGCGTCGTCTTGATGACTTTTGGATCCGGCGCTTCGCCGTTTGAAAGAATGACTACTTCAATCTCAACTTCTCCGCGGAGCCTTTCCGGATATGCGTCGAACGGATAATAACTCCTAAGATAACCTTCGACGATATCCGGCAGCGTCAACATATGCGGTAACTCATCCACATCGGCGGCCTCATAGATTTTCTCCTCCAGATCTTCGACAGGCGGAGCCTCGCTCATCAGAGCTTCAAATTCTGCTTTGTCGCTGATCTCGTCTCCCATCGGTTCTGCAGGAGCGACGTCTTTACCCGGAGCCTTCTTTTTAGCTTTAATGGCGTGTTTTGCAGCTGCTTTGGCATATATGGTGTTGGGAAATCTCTCAGCGACCTGACTGTAAAGTTGACCGGCAAGGCTGTCTTGATCTAACACTACTCTCGTGATATACGCTGCTGAAAAGAGTGCGCGCGCCGCAGCAGTATCTCCGGAATCAGCCGTCTCCGCCGCCAAAAGATAAATCATTCGCGCCCCTTCCGCATCACCTTTCACCCGCCATTCTGCCTCTGCGGAATCTGTGAGAGCTTCCGTTTGGGATTTTACTGGCGGCGGCGTATCACGTCCGAGGATTGTTAGAGAGCGGTTTCGCCAGGCATCGCTGGGAGGAGAGTCGAGAATCAATTGATAGAGTGAATCAGAGGCAAGAGTGTCTCCCTGAGAACGCGCGATATAGGCTCGTGATGCGGTCGCTCGCGCCCAGAACTCTCCGGTGACGCCCGATTCAAGCAACTTCTCAAAATAATAGAGTGCGCTGTCGTTAGAGCGTCGTTTGAAGAGATGAAATTCCGCCAGATTGAAGAAGAGAGTCTGACGATCTGCTCTTCGAAGCGAATCATAGGCGACAAGTTGAAGCGAATCCAAACTCTTGGCAACGGTGTCTGCCGGAGCGGTTTTCTTTGCTGAGTCAGCCGCCACTGAATCTTTGGCAAGGGAATCAGCCGCCATAGCCGCTTCAACCATTCGGCGGATAGGATCGTTTGGATCGCCCTTTAATTGCCCTTTCCGTCCTCGTTCGAGTGCTTTCTCTTTGGGCGGCGCGGCGAGCGAATCTACCCAGATAGTATCGGCGAGAAGCAGGGGTCTCAAACCGGTTCTTGCAGAATCGATCAACGACTGCTGCCGTTCGATGAATCTCATCCGCATCCATAGCCGAGTCAACGTTTCGACCTCCGCCAGCAGAGAATCTGCGGCGGGGGCGGCTGCGGCGGTTCGTTCGGCTCCCTTGACTCCTTTAAGCGCCGTTACTGCGCCGTTATAGTCTTTCCACTGTTCCCAGAATAATAGTCCGAGTTCGTATTGTGCTTGAGCTGATGTTGCGCCTTGCTTTTTATCTTCAAGGAGTTCTTCAAAGCGCTTACGAGCCGCTTCCGGCCTGCCAAGGGCTTTTTCGCAAAGTCCTGCCTCAAGCTGAACGCGCGGAAAGTCGTCAACAAAAGCGGCGTCCTTCAGCAGCTTTTCGCAAATCGTCAATGCTTCTTCGCTTCCCCCTGAACTCCTCAGCGCCGAAGCTCGTTGAAGCGAGGCCTCGAATTGAAGTCTCCGCGGTATCCTTTCTGATAAAATGGCGTCATACAGCTTAACTGCATCCTCGTATCGCTCAAGACGTCCGAGGCAATCTCCCATTTTTACCCATGCCGCGCTGCGAAGCCATTTATCAGGACTCCCCGCTTCGGTCGCGAGTTTATACTGATCGTAAGCCGGTTCCCATCGATCATCCTGAAAGTAATACTCAGCCAGACCGAAATAGACTTCCGCGACGAGCGCCTTATCGGTACTCTCCGCGGCTAACTGTCCGAGAATTACGCGTCCCGAATCGGCTTGGGCTATTCTAAGTAGAGACAGACCCTTATATAGCTCCCCCTTCTCACGAAACGGCGAGGAGGGATACTTGGCGAAAAGCTCGTCCACTTTGCCGATCGCACTGCGGTATTTACCCGCGCGGTAGTAAGCTTCAGCGATCAAAAGCAAGGCGTCGTCTTCCCACTTGCTGCCGGGATAGTAGAGCAGCATGCGACCAGCCGAATCTATCGCCTTTTCGTAGAGCGCTGTCGCGGTCTTCTTGTTCTTCTCGACCGATGCGTCTTCTTTACGAGTCTTTTCGGCTCGGTCAAAATGCTTTTGGGCGTTAAAAAAGTAATTATAATAGGCGCAGCCTACGCTCAACCACATCGGAATGAGTAGCAGCGCGAGCGTTATAATCTGCTTTTTTACTCGCTTATTTCCAGATTTTCGTCGCAAATTTGTAGAGTCTCTTAATTCCACTTCACGTTTCGCGTAATACCTCTTGACACAATAGGTCATTGAGCTTAAATTGCCTGTTTACGAAATCATCCAAGCACAGGATAGCCGTCCCGATGGCACACCACCTTTCCGCCAAGAAGCGGATTCGCACCAGCAAGAAGGCGAACCTCCGCAATCGTCAATATCGTTCCGTCCTTCGCACCGTGCTTCGCAAGGTGCGCGAGAGTGACACTACTGAGACACGTACCGAGAGTCTGAACGCTGCAGTCAGCACTTTAGACAGGCTCGTCTTGAAGGGAATTCTTCATAAGAATAACGCAGCGCGCAAGAAGTCCAATCTCTATCGATTAATCGCCAAGGCTCAAGCAGCTTAAGCGTATTTTCCTTCTTGCTCCGACGCCCCTTCCCTATTGTCATTTAGAACGCAGTGATGGTTCCAATAGATCCATCACTGCGTTCTGTTTGACTACCCCTGAATTCCCAATTTCGTGGCTCGGTGGAACGGGCGTCTCGCCCGTTTACTTCCGTAGTTCTCATTTGAACGGGCAAGACGCCGTTCTACCGGATTACAATTTCACCTGATAATTCGGCGCTTCACGCGTGATGACAACATCGTGCGGGTGACTCTCGCGCATTCCGGCTGCGGTGATCTGAACGAATCGCGTATCTCGACGGAAACTCTCGAGATCAGGACAACCACAATACCCCATCGCCGCCCGTAAACCGCCGATCAACTGAAAGACTGTATCGCCTAAACGACCCTTGAAAGGCACCCTTCCTTCGATCCCTTCCGGTACTAGCTTATCTGCTTCCGCGCCTTCCTGGAAGTAACGGTCGGCGGAACCTTTCTTCATCGCAATCAGAGAGCCCATCCCGTAATAGACCTTGTAGGAACGCCCCTCCCAAAGCACTAACTCACCGGGACTCTCTTCGACGCCTGCCAGCAAAGACCCGAGCATGACGCTCGATGCGCCTGCCGCGAGCGCCTTGGCAATGTCGCCTGAATAACGAATTCCTCCATCAGCGACCATCGGCACACCGAGCTTGTTTAGGACTTCTGCGCAATCGAGGATCGCAGAGACCTGAGGAACTCCAATCCCGGCGATCACCCGTGTGGTGCATATCGCGCCGGCGCCGATTCCCACCTTAACGCCGTCTGCCCCGGCAGCGACCAAATCTCGCGCTGCGTCGGACGTGGCGATGTTCCCCGCCATAACTTGGGCTGAAGAATAACGAGTCTTGATGTTCTCGACAGTTTTCAGCACTCCAGCCGAGTGACCGTGAGCGGTATCGACACAGATCAGATCAACTCCCGCTTCAAGCAATGCCGCAACGCGATCCATCGTTCCTTCGATCACGCCTACCGCAGCGCCAACCATCAATCTGCCTCGTTCGTCCATACAGGCGAGCGGGTAAGTTTTCTTCTTCTGTATATCCTTGGCGGTAATCAAGCCGACAAGTTTGCCGTCCTCGTCCACAACCGGTAGCTTCTCGATCCGATGTTCATGAAGAATATTCTGCGCGTCTTCAAGCGGGGTTCCCACCTTGACCGTGATGATCGGCCCACGATGCATATAAACGCTGATATTGCGAGTAAGATCAGTGGCAAAGCGAATATCGCGATGAGTCAGCATTCCGACGAGGACGCCGTTATCGACGATTGGTATTCCGGAGATGCCGTATTTGTGCATCACCTGAAGTGCTTCGCCGAGCGGTTGATCCGGCGGCATTGTGATCGGGTTGGAAATCGTGAAGCTCTCTGAGCGCTTCACAGTCTTTACTTGTTGAGCCTGCTCTTCGATGGAGAGATTCTTATGGATTATACCGATTCCACCCTCACGCGCCAACGCGATTGCCAGCCGCGCCTCAGTAACGGTATCCATCGCAGCGCTGACCAGGGGAATGTTGATCTCGACGCCTTTAGTCAGACGGGTCTTAATCGTTACCTGACGCGGAAGAACCTGCGAGCGTCGGGGAACAATCAGAACATCATCAAATGTTAACGCCGTCCCGAGTACTTTGCTATTCTCTGAATTTGCGAGCGGCGCAAATGTAATCGAACCTGTAATTTCGCTACTCATCGTGGGTAATACCGAAGCTGATTAATGAAGTATGTATAGACAGTCTGTCTGGCGGTTATCGTGTGCTGCGTCGAGAGATTCGAGAAGACGTGAAAGACTCTGAGACAATGTGAGACGGAGTAATTTCCAAGCAGGGATGCGGCGGCGCGCTTAATGGCGGCAGTGGGGGTTCCCCGCCGAGTCGCGGATGACTTGGGGGTGATGCAATACACGAAACGCCCCTCGGAGTTGAAAGGTGGAGCTTAAATTTTAAGCAAAATACGGTTCGAAATCAACCTCGAATGAGGATACTAACTCCGAGAGAGAGGAATAATTGAGAATAACGATACGAAATAACAGGGTTTGAATACAGTATAATCAGCGCGATTCCTGGCAAGCATTTCTGATCATTCGCGCTGCTTCCGCCGGATTCGGTTTTCCGTACACAGCATTCCCTGCAATCAGGAGATCCGCTCCCGCTCGATAAGCGTCTGGAGCTGTAGCGGCGTCTATCCCGCCATCAACCGCAATAGTACACTTATCGCCAAACATCGCTCGAGCTTCAGTGATTTTCGGGAGCATATCCCGCATAAAAGCCTGCCCGCCAAATCCCGGTTCTACGGTCATGATTAATACTTGATCGAGCTTTCCGATCAATCCCTTCCAAGACCTGATCGATGACTTGGGTTTGACTGAAAGGCCCGCCCCAACGCCGGAAGTTCTTATCAAATCAAGCCCTATAACCGGTTCTGATTCAGCTTCTGAGTGAAAGGTTAGAAAATCGCCTGGCCCCAGCCCTGTTTCGAGAAATCGCGGTATCCAGCGAATCGGTTTTTCGATCATCAGGTGAACGTCAAGCGGGACGCCCTGTGAAACCCGCTTGATTGCCTTGATTACCGGCGCGCCAAAAGTGAGGTTTGGAACAAAATGAGCGTCCATGACGTCGCAGTGGATGTAATCCACAGCGCCGATCACACTTTCGATAGCGCGTTCAAAATTAGCCATGTCAGCCGAGAGCAGGCTGGCGCCGATGAACAGTCTTCGTTTCAATGGATTTCGTGAGTTTCTTCAGCAGCAGGCGACTGCGTTGTATCGGCTTCCTCTTCCATTCCTACCGGACGGATTGCCACGCGAAGGTTAACTCTCTTGTCGTCAGGCAGCGTCGAACCCGCAGGCGGATCCTGACTGAGAATGATGCCCGGAGTTGAATGCCGGTCAGGGAAACTGATTACGTCGCCGGGATGAAGCTGATATCGGATGAGCAAGAAACTTGCTTCTTCAAAATTCCTTCCAACCAGGTTTGGCACAATCATCTCGACAGGAGCCCCGCCAAGACTGACCGTCAACCGTAGCTCCGCTCCCTTCAAAACTCCTGTAAAAGGAGGCGGTGTTTGTGATACAACGACTCCTTCCGGATCCTGTTCAGAATAAGCGTATCTGATGGCGTTTTCGCGAATGACAAGCCCGCATGAATCGGCAGAGATCATCGCTTCACGGACGGATCTTCCCACCACTCCGGGGCAGGCGATCAAACCAGCCTGATCGGTTACAACCACTTCGATGCGACGTCCGGGCTTGACGACCGATCCGGCGACAGGAAACTGATCGACAATAACACCAGCGCCCAGTCGATCATCGGGACGGGTGCGCGCCTTGACGATCTCGAGTTGGAGCTTGCTGCAAAGACTATCCGCTTGTTCAAACTTGATGTTGCGGAGATCGGGAACATTGACCTGAACTCCTGATCGTGAGATCAAAGGCATCACGACTCGATCGAGGAAACCGACGAACCATAACGCCGCGACGATTACGACCAGAATTCCCACTACCAAGTTCAACCGCCCGTCCGTTGGTTCAGGTTTCGGATGAAGGGATGGGTGAAAATCGAGTCGCGTGTAATCCGTTATGACCGCCTTTTCAATATCGTAGCGAAGACGCCATCGGCGCCGATCTCAGGACCGAGAAGTTCGAGTTTTTCACCGACCCCGCATGCTTCCGGTAGTGGTACAGAAATCGGCGCAGTTGTAAAATCGCGCCGATCCTCCGTGAAACGCCGAATTAAATCCCGGTTCTCCTCAGGCTCAATCGAACAGGTGCTATAGACAATACGACCGCCAGGTTTCAATCGGTCAGCAGCGTAATGGAGCAGGGACAACTGCACGGCCGCCATTCTTCTCACTTCGTCCGGTTGGCGTCGCCATCTCAAGTCCGGCCTGCGCGAAAGAACGCCGGTCCCTGTGCATGGCGCGTCCACCAAGACCGCATCGTATTGTCGCTTGGAAGAAAGCACTATATCGTAATTGGACACCGATACATTCTTGTATCCCATGCGGGAAATCATCGTTCTTAGATAGTCGAGGCGTTCTTCCGATTTGTCAGTCGAAGTAATGGAAGCCTCAGGCGCTAATTCAGCAAGATGAGTGGTTTTCCCTCCGGGCGCAGCGCAAAGGTCGAGAATCTCCTCGCCCGGTTTGGCGTCTAATATCCGCGCAACCAAGCCTTGCGACAGATCTTGCACAGATACAAGACCTTCCTTGATTTCTGGAAGCCGTCGAAGGTCGCCAGGATGGTCTATATTAAGAAAGTAGGGATCGTAGTGCGTTGGGTGTGGAGTCAGCCCGGCGCGTTCAAGGGAAGCAATCACTTCTTCGGGACTGGATTTAAGTCGGTTGACTCTGAGTGTAACCGAAGGACGCCGGTTATTCCAGATAAGAAATCGTTCTACTACATCGACCGGATGATTGGACAGCCAACGAGTGACCATCCAATCCGGATGAGAGTATTTGATCGAGAATGTCTTATCAGGGCCGGTTCGTCCAATCGGAGGAGCGGCCTCGAGCCATGACTCACGCTCGAAGCTTGCCCGGCGTAAAACTGCATTCACCCAACCGGCCAAGCGCGGACCGCCTAACTTCTTGGCGACTCCGACGGTCTCATTAACTGCCGCAAAATCAGGAACGCGGTCGAGGTAGTATAGCTGATAAATGCCAACCGCGACAGCGGCGACGCCGGCAGGATCCGGTTCTTCACGCGAAGTAGATAGGTTGGTTATGATCCAGTTAAGGCGACCGTGCTGCCGAATCACGCCATAAAGAAGTTCAAGAAATAGTCCTTTATCGCGCGCTTCCCAGCCGCCTCGTTCCAGTGCTCTCTCCGCGATGGCGTCGATTCGCGTCGGATTGCAGCTCCATTTATGATAAGCCCGGATAGCGGTCTCGCGCACCGATTGCCAATTATGGCTCTCACGCGGGAGGTTTGCCTGATCCGGCAGAGCGCCTTCACGTCGTGAAGAATCGCCTTGCCAAGAGCCAGCATTAGGGCCGTGGCGGGGACGAAACGGTTTCCTCACTCCAGCATCAGTAGTCGAAGAGCTTATCCCACTCGACTTGGTCGGAATTGACGAGATTCTCTTCAGGCGAGGAACTTTGGGTTGATCGTTCAGTCTCTTGAATTCCTTAATACCAGCAGGCGAATCAGGGTCATTAGTGAAACGGCGGCCGCCGCGACATAGGTCCAGGCGGCTGCATTCAGAACCTTGCGAGCCATTCCTACTTCACTTGAAGCCATTAAGCCGGATCCCTGAAGAGCAGCCAGCGCTCGGCTTGAGGCGTTGAACTCGACAGGAAGCGTTACCAGTTGAAATACTAATGCTCCAAGGAATAGGAATATCCCAATATCCATCAGGATCTTGAGCTGACCAGCGCTAAAAATCATCCCGACAATAAAAAGCGGCATCGCCAGCGTCGATCCAATGTTCGCGGGACCAACCAATGCGTGTCGAATGCCCAATGGCGCGTAATTTCGATTGTGCTGGATAGCATGCCCAACTTCGTGAGCCGCAATTCCAAGCGCAGCTACGCTATTAATCCCGAAAATGCCTTCCGAGAGTCGAACTGTACGTGTGCGAGGGTCATAGTGATCCGAGAGCTCACCTTCGATTGGCTCAACGGTGACGTCCGATATGCCTTCCATCGCCAGAATTCGTTTGGCGACTTGCGCTCCTGTCATCCCTGAAGTAGAAGCGACTTCGCTGAACTTGCGATAAGTGCTTTTTACTCTCGCCTGCGCCCAAAGTGCAAGCGCAAAGGCAGGAATAAGCAGGATCATACTCGGATCGAAAAACGGGAAAAACATCCTCTTACTCTTATTAACCTGATAATACAAACCAAGGTTTCAAGAACCCCGGCTTAAGTAATACGAAACTAACCGAGCCTTGTTCCAATCCTGACCGGCCTGCCTCGCAGGAATTCCGAAGAATTCATACGACGCTTACCTTCTAACTGCAACTCAAGAATATCGAGGTTTTCAGTCCCGGTCTTAACAGTGATTCGCCCGTCTTTAGCGAAAACAACTTCGCCGGGTTCCCCAACTGCTCCAGAATCTGTAGGGAGCGACTTCAAGATTTTCAACGTCTTGCTCTCGAAAACGGTGAAAGCGGCTGGTTCAGGTGAAAGCCCACGAACTTGGTTATGAATCTCTTTTGCAGGTTGGTTCCAGTCGATCAGAGCTGTCTCGCGGACTATTTTAGGAGCGCTTGTGGCATGACCGACTTGCTGTTTCGGTGTCAGAACACCCGACTGTAAGCCGTCAAGTGTATCAGCCATTACTCGGGCTCCAATCTCCGATAGTCGAAGAGCGAGTGACTCCGCGTCGTCATCAGGCATAATCGGCGCCGATTCTTGAAGCAGCACGCCGCCCGTGTCAACCTTGCGCTCGATAAGGAACGTAGTCACGCCGGTCGTTTCATACCCTCGCATCAGTGCCCACTGGATGGGAGCAGCCCCACGCAGCTCGGGCAACAGTGATGCGTGAAGGTTGACGCAGCCCAGGCGCGGGATCGTGAATACTTCAGTTGGTAAAATGCGAAATGCAACTACCGCTGCAATATCCGGCTCAAACCCAGCCGCAGCTTTAAGAAAGAATGGATCGCCCAGATCTTCAGGTTGAAGGATCGGAATGTCGTGACCATGAAGGAATGACTTAACCGGCGGTTCAGTGATCCGTAACGACCTTCCCGCCGGTTTGTCCGGTGCCGTAACTACGGCAACGACTTCATGCGGTCCGCCCAACAGTCGATCCAGAACTGGAATCGCAAACCGGGATGTTCCCATGAAGAGAACGCGCAATTAATCCCCGCTGCCTGAATTCGTTATCTTCCGCCCAACTGCAGCGCGGTCGATCTCGATTTTCACGTCGTCGGCTATCTTGATGACCAGAGTCATCTCCTTCTCGTTGACTCTCTGAACGACTCCGTGAATGCCGCCGGACGTGACGATCTCGTCGCCTTTAGTAAGCTGGCTGATCATCTTCTCGTGTTCCTTGGCCTTCTTCGCCTGTGGGCGCAGCATCAGGAAATAGAAGATGACGAAGATAAGGATCATCGGGAGGAAGAGGGCAAATCCTCCGCCTTGCTGCCCTTCTGGAGCAGCCATTGCGAGTGACATGAATGTCATATTGAACCTATGGTTAGTGGTCGATTTATGTTTGGTGATTGGATGAGAAGAAACTTCATCTTACTCGAGAAACTCAAATACATGCAGCGCATTAACGGCAGAGACATAAAGTAGATGGTGATTAACAACCATCCCGCGGGTTTGCAAAAGGTCGGTCATTATACCCACGACAGGAAGACGCTCAGGAATTGCCGCGTTGACGATCGTTACTCGGTCGTAACCTCCGATAAACAGAAATGGCGGTTGAAAGGCAAGTGAGTTGGAGGGCGATAACTCTTGATGCACTCCAGTAATCTTCATTTCCTTGGCGTCGCGGACATCGACAACAGCGATGCCTTTGCGGCTGGTTGCGACATATAGTCTTCCTTCCCAATAGACCTCTTCTATCGGGAGACCGTCGATGTAGAGTTCAGAAATGAGTCTGGGGTTGTAAATGTCTCTCGCATCGATTGCTGCAATCCCGGAAATTCCCCCCACAAAAACGGTATCGTGATTGAAAGCGAGGCTTTCGCCATATCCTTGCATTTCGATGTGTCCCAGAATTCTGGGATGCCTCATTTCTCTAAGATCGAGAGTATAAAGTCCAGTATAAATGCAGGCCACGTACCCAACATCTCCAACCACAAGAACATCCTGAGCTTTGCCCGGAATTAATACCCGACCGACCTGGTTTGTCGCCCCCGGTGGATTGACCGCAAAAATTACGACTCCAGCGTCGCCCGCCGCCACTGCCATAATCTGACCATTGCCAGAGATCCCACCGCCGTATCCAGCAAGCTCAAAAGAACTAATCCAAGCGCTGTTGACCGGCGGCGAGACGTTCACCAAATGTACTCGGAAACCAGCGTCTGAGATGAAAACGTATCCATCTTTGTAAAAGAGTTCAGTTGGGCTCATCCCCTCTACCTGCACTCCGCCGAGACGCCGTGGATCCAACTCCTGCCCTTCGACCGTGAACGTGACGTCCGATTCGACTGGCGTGGCTCGATTACCTACAAGGTCAGTGAACTGCCCGGCGGGCCGAACGTTAACGTTGCGGAATCCATCAGGAACGGTGAATATCCTTGAAAACGCGCCTTCGCTGGTCGGTAGAAGCTTAAAACCGCTTGAAAGTTCCCCCAAGTCAACGGTCGCTTCACCCCTCTCGCCCGTCTCCATACTGAATGTGATCTGATCTCCAGGTCGCAGGGTATTCCCCGAGGCAGCGACATTGAAGCTCGCGATGGCCGCTGAGAGATCTACAATGATTCCATCACGATAAACTCCGCTGGTATCGCCGCCTTCGGTATAAAAGCGACCATAAACATAGACATTCCCCTCGCGACGCGGTACGTTCATAAGAGTTAAAGTATCAAAATCTTGCCAGATCGAATTTCGAAATTGTGCATCGAGGGATATCTGCATATAGTCGATGTTATAACCGCCGACGGTGACTCTAATCAGCGTATCGCCGGTACTCACGTCGCCGTTATTCACCTTCATGATGACATTTGTCGGCGCGAGATGATTGGCCCGGTGTTCATCCAACTCACATCCGATTGCAAAGGCGAGAAGGATTACAAGCCCCATCGAAGCTAATGTTGTTTTCGAGTCTTTCATTCACCTACCTCATTGCCTGCTTCATATCAATGTTCTCGGAGACTTCAACTATAAATATGTCAATTGAGAGTATTAACTTGTAGAGACACTTGGAGGGCGGGCATTCCTGACCGCCCTAATGTCAAATCATGCTTAATCTCAGGGCGGTCAGGAATGCCCGCCCTCCAAGTGACTAAATCGCTACCTATTAATACCCTCAGTCGATTTTATCAGCCGATCTACTTACTATGCCCCTAATTCACTCCAACCGTATTCGGTTTCATTTCTCCACTTACGATACTCGCCGCGTACAATGGCTTCTCGCGCAGCTCGCATCAATTTCTGATAGTAGGCGATGTTATGCAGACTGATCAACTTGAGCCCTAACAACTCGCCAGCGTTCATCAGATGGTGGAGGTACGAGATACCGAACTCCCGGCAAGCCGGACAAGTACATTTTGGATCAAGAGAATCTTGCGACAGTTTCCATCGCGCCAATCGTAAATTCACAACGCCGCTGGAAGTGAAAGCTTGTCCGTTCCTTCCATTGCGAGTCGGCAAAACACAATCGAATAAATCCACTCCCACGCCGATAGCGCCGAGCAAGTCTTTCGGAGTACCGACGCCGAGCAAATGCCGAGGCTTGTCATCTGGAAGAGCCTCACAGCAAATCCCCGCGATCCGGATCATCTCCTCAGGCGGTTCCCCCACTGAGACTCCTCCAATACCATAACCAATTGGATCAAGCGCTTCGAGCGATTCTATACAGTGCAGTCGCAAATCATCAAACAAACCTCCTTGAACCACCGGAAATGGCGTTTGCCCTCTATCGCCCTCTTGATCGACAATCCGCTTATGTTCTTTCAGAAACCGTTCAGCCCACCTCACCGATAAGTCGGTCGCTCGTTCTACCTCGCGATGCTCAGCCGGATAGGGCGGGCATTCGTCAAGTGCGTAGATGATGTCTGCGCCAATCGCTCGTTCGATTGCATAGACGGATTCGGGCGTAAGCTTGATGGATCGTCCATCATAGACCGACTGGAAAATTACACCCTCTTCCTCTACCTTTCGAGTCGCCGAAAGACTGAACACCTGAAAGCCGCCCGAATCGGTTAAGGTTGGTCCGTTCCAACTCATGAATCGAGCCAGTCCGCCTGCCCGGGCAACTACTTCCTCGCCCGGTTGATGGTGAATGTGATAGGTGTTCGCGAGTACAATCTCGACGCCCGCCTTCCGTAGATCTTCCGGTGAGAGCGTCTTGACTGCTGCGGCAGTCCCGACCGGCATAAATGCTGGAGTCGAAACGAACCCGTGCGGCGTCCTGATCAATCCCGATCTTGCAGGAGATCCCGAATCTCGTGAAAGAAGATCGAAATTGAGCGTTCCCCCAACGCTTTGCTCGGGTTGCTCCAGATTATTCTCCATATTCAAATGTAACTCATCTTTATCCTTCCTCAAAGTCCTCTGCTGTAAGCGTGATCGAAATCGTCAAGTAGCTTTGAACCTGAGGCAGAGTAGCTTATTTTGAAGATTGCCGAGAGAAAGAAAATCCAAAATAAAAAGGATCGAGTTATGCCTACCGAAGTAATCGCGAATGTGTCTCTCGTCGAAGACATGCATTTTCGCGGCGTGAATTCAAGAGGAATGGGAGCAGACTTCGACAGCAAGCCTGCCGATCAGCCCATTGCAGGAGCCACTCCAATGGAGATCGTTCTTCAAGCTGCAGGAAGTTGCAGCTTAATGGACATCGCCTTCATTCTGCGCAAGCGTCGCCTTCCTCCGGAGATTCTTGAAGTCTCACTCAAAGGCGTGAAGCGAGACGAACATCCCAAGATCTACGAAACCATCGAGGTCGTCTATCGCGCCAAAGGTCCCGGATTGACGATTGAAGAACTGGAGAAAGCAGCAAAACTCTCCATGACTACCTACTGCTCAGTCTTTGGAATGCTGCAAAAAGTCGCGGAGGTAACATATAAGTGCGAGATTTTAGCATAAGTCTTAGAATATTCCTCAGTGTGATACTGTCGCTGCCGCTGGTTGGCTCTGCGTCGGCGTGGGAGCTTTCCAATCCGGCGCCACTCGCAGGCAACGTCGTCTCAGTCTCCGCGCCTTCGCCGGATACTTGCTGGATTGCAGATAACTACGGTGGCATCGCGGTAACTGTAGATGGAGGCGACTCATGGAGTCAGGTTTCGCTGCCGGAATTCTGGTGGGGAGAGCACCTCCTCGATTTCCAGACCGGAAGGAGCGGATGGGTATTTGAACATCCTCGTCTTCCTTGGGAAACGGCTCGCTGCTACCGTACAATCGATGGAGGCGAAACATGGGAAGAATTTGCAGTTGGCATTGAGAATGAGATATTCATAAGTCTCTGTTTCGCAGCAGATAGCGGATGCGTAATAGCCGGAGGGTACGACGGCAGCAATGAAGTCCCAGTCATTTTCCAACTTGTCGAGAATACTTTTGAGCGAGTCGTACTCCCTCAGGGTACGTCAGGTTCTGTTGCGAGTATCTGCATTCTGAGCGGTAGAAGTGTTTGGGTGACCGGCGAACAAGGTTACTTTGCCTTCTCTCCAAATGGCGGAGCTTCCTGGCAGCAAGCTCAGACCGGTGTGAACACCTCATTCTCTTCGGTCGCTTTCATCAACAATCAGGTTGGATGGATCGGAGGCGGCAATTTCAATAATGCCGTGCTGTTAAAAACGGTCAATGGCGGCGGAACATGGCGGGCAGTTGAAGGACTTGAAGCGACGAGTGAGATTGTCGGGCTGACTTCCTTCTCGCGGTCAGGAATCGCAGCGATATCCAAGGGTGGCGGCGAGGACGACCTCGCTTCGATCCTTATTACGCGTGACGGCGCATCATGGCAGAGAATATCCTCTACATCCAGTGAACTCTTCACAACGATGGATGCAACAAGCGAGGAGATCTGGGTGGGAGGTCAGAAAGGATTACTGCTCCATTCAACAGATGGCGGGAATGCCGCGCCGGTTGGACAGCGTGTCACAACCGCACAATTGACCGACATCTCATTTAGCTCCCCGACGAACGGTTGGGCGGTCGGTGAAGGCGCAATCGCGCTTAAAACCGACGATGGTGGAACTACATGGAGCATGGTTCAGAGTTTTGGCGGCTGGAACGTGATCCGGGTTGTCGCAATCTCTGATGAACGAGTTATTACTACGTGCGCTGACAGCCGGGAGTATTTGTCGGTTGATCGAGGGGCTCACTGGCGCGAGATAGCGATCTCAGATCAGGATGTTTATCAGATTAAACGATTCAGCGCTTCTCTGATTGCAGCTTCAGGTGGGTCGCTGGTTATCTCAACCGTTGAAGGCGAGAATTGGACGACCAAGCAGGTATCCGAACTATCCATCACAGACTTCACCTTGGCGGGAGAATCCATGCTGGCAGCGCTCAGCAATGGACCTGTTATGCGAAGCGATGACGGAGGAGATCGCTGGTCGCCGATTGAAGGAATCCCTGAGAACTGTGAGGCTATCTTCCACTTCGACGCGATGAGCGGCTGGGCGTTGTGTACGGTTGACATGGAACTCAGACTACTATTCACTCACAACGGCTGGGAGACATACAATTCGGTCAGATCGATCCGATCTTTCTACGATTGGGTTTTCACATCAGCGACAGAAGGTTGGTTCGCCGGTTCGTTTGTCTCCGGAGATATTCTTAGGGAAGGATTATGGCGTCTGAGTGATCGAGGGTTTCGACGTGAACAGCTTGATCTGCCAGTCGGACGAGTGACAGGGATCGCCTCTACCGACGCGGATCATATCTGGATATGTGGAGCAGATGGGCTTTTGGCAAAATTGACAGGAGAAGTCGAGAGTGTAGCTAACGAGACTGCTCCGACGCCTTTTGCTCTGAACTTGATCCAAGCCTATCCAAATCCAACAAATGGACGAGTAACTCTGCGTTGGAATGCTGCGCTCCACACGCCTTTGTCATTCGATTTGTTTGGATCGGATGGTCGTTCAGGAAGATCCTTCCGCGCTCCAACTGGAGCGACTCGGTTTGGGATTGAATTAGAAGGGCTGCCCGCAGGGACTTATTACCTTAAGTCGCGCACCCTGACCGACCAACCTATACCGATTGTGCTGGTGAAGTAGATGTCAGTTGTATCGGCGTCCCCACCTGTCCTTATTGAGCGCCACAGCCGTCGCCGCTCTGTCGGTGACGGCTGTCCGAGAATAGAGAAATAGTCAACACCCCTACTGTCAACCCGCCGCGGTTGACAGTATAAGCTATTGTATATGAGCAATATCTGCCAACCACGGCGGGTTGGCAGTAGGGGTGTTTTTCGCTAATTACGCATTCTCAGACAGTCTTTGAAGCCTGCTCAATACTTTCGGTCCCCATATCCTCGCAGCCCAAAACACTCCCAACGCCACTCCTGCCCCGATGATCCATCCTCCAACAACGTCTGCAGGCCAGTGAACACCGATATAGATCCGAGAATACCCGATGAGCGCTGTAAAAGACCACGCTCCCCACCTCCATTTCGGATATACTGCTCCCCACCAGATCGCCTGCCCACCCGCATTGGTCGCATGATTGGAAGGAAATGAATAACTCGCTTTGTAGATCTCGAGAACCGGATCGGGAAGGTAGATCCAACCTCCGCTCCACCAGACATGCAGTCCTGCCAGCACATTGCACGGGCGTATTCTGCTGATCCAGGGCTTGAGCAGGGAAGCGCCAATCTGGTCAGTCATCACAACGACAACTACCGCCCCTAACGCTGCCCAAGCTCCCCGTTTCCCACCAAAAATGAGGACGCCGATCACTGCAAGAGCAATCGGCGCCATCCAATAGAGGCTTTTATCAAACAATGGCATGATGAAATCGAACGCAGGATTCTGAGGAGCGAGGTTAAGCAATCTCATTAATCCAGTATCAAGCCGTTGTAACGCGTCGATAAGCGTTCCCACTCGCCCGTCAACCTCCGAAGACGAGTCTGAGTCCGAAGGTCGGCGCGCTCATGTCATTATCTGGTCCGTCGAGCACCTTCAGATCCTGATACTGCCATTCGCCAAGATTCACCATCAGCATATATCCACCCCGAATTTCCAGCGCCATGAAGCTCGTAATGAAATACTTGACGCCAATTTCAGGATGCAGCATGAAGAAGCCGCGACTCATCTCGATGGCGAAAGTGTTGCGGTCTGCCAGTGAATCGGGATTCAGGCTGCCCCAAAGGTCGTCCCAGCGAGCGATCGCGTTGATCTGATCGATACGGACGTCAACGCCCCCAAAGCCGATTCCAAGACCGAGCGCGCCCTCGAACCGATCAGCCCAGTGGACTGCTTCGTACTCGGTATATAGTCCGCCGCCGCCGAGTGAGACCGCTACATCTTGCCGAATTCGCACACCGGCCTGTGACGGATGTGGAAATGTCCCGCTTGAAATCAGCGCGCCGCCAAAACCAAATCCGCCGAGCTTGAAGTTACGCGCCACTTCCCCGTAACCAAAACCGCCATAGAGTGGAATGAAGTTTTCCAGCTTATCGTAGCCGGGAGTGAATCTGGCTGTCTGATCATTCACAAACGCCAAATCCGGCGTCGTGAAATTCAGTAATGGCCCGCCGCCTCCGGAAAATGAAAAGCGCTCAGCTTGCGCTGCTGGAGCGAGCGCGACGAACAGGAGGCAGAACAACCAAAGGTTCGTTGTTCGTTTCATGTATCGCATCTCCCAATAATTGGACTTCTTTATCGGTCAATTTCCGCCAGTGACCAACCGCCAGCCGTCCTAGTGAAAGCGGTCCGATTCGAATTCGCTTGAGTTCGAGAACGTTATACTTTATTGCCCCGAAGAGTCGGCGGACTATGCGATTCCTTCCTTCGGTTATAACAATTCTCAGACGCCCACCCGGCGCCGGACCGAGATCACGCACAACCACAACCCGGTCATCAACCTTGATCCCCTTCTCGATTCGGGGGATATCTCGCGCGATCAATGGCCGGTGGAGCTTTACGTAGTACTCCTTTTCCACCTCGTGACGAGGGTGCGTTAATCGCAACGTCAAATCCCCGTCGTCGGTCATGATGAGCATCCCGCTCGACTCCCGATCAAGCCGCCCAACCGGGTAGATTCTTCCAGGCATATTCACATAATCTGCGACACAAGGGCCTTCTTCCTTGCCCGGTTTCATTGTCGTCAAAACGCCGACCGGTTTGTGCAGCATTATGTATGTCTTGGGTCCGAGTTCCGGCGGCGCGACCGGCTTATCCCGCCATGCGACGGCGTCCAGCGATGTGACCGGATGGGCTGGATCCGTTACCACTCGACCATTGACGGTGACTTCACGGGCGGCGATCAACCGCTCCGATGCCCGACGAGAGGCGAGGCCTGCTCGAGCGAGGAACTTCGCCAGCCGTTCGCCTTTTTGTTCGGGTTTACTCAAACTTTTGGCGGCTCCGGCAACTGGGGAACAGGAGCTTTAACCGCGCTCAACAGCGGCGTCAGAATGTCGATCGGGATCGGGAAAACGATGGTTGAGTTCTTCTCAGTGGCGATCTCGGTCAAGGTCTGGAGGTAGCGCAACTGAAGCGCCATCGGTTCAACAGCCATAACATGAGCAGCTTCTGCCAGTTTGATCGAAGCCTGATACTCACCTTCAGCGTGTGTAATCTTCGCCCGACGCTCGCGCTCTGCTTCAGACTGTTTCGCCCAGGCGCGTTTCATCTCTTGTGGAAGATCGACATGCTTGATCTCAACATTCGTAACCTTGACGCCCCATCCTTCAATGTGACGGTCGATGATCTCTTGAAGTTGCAGGTTGATCTTCTCGCGCGCTGCGAGCAGTTCATCCAATTCGACTTGCCCGAGTACGCTCCGGAGTGTTGTTTGAGCAAACTGAAGTGAAGCGAACATATAGTTCTCGACTCCGACAATCGCTTTCACCGGATCGATCACACGGAAATAGATCACCGCGCTAACCTGCACCGATACGTTGTCTTTGGTGATAACGTCTTGCGGTGGAACGTCGCGCGTCTCAACCCGCAATGAGACTTTCACCATCTTATCGATGATCGGAATAAGCAGAATCAATCCCGGTCCTTTGGCGGCGATAATGCGGCCAAGCCGGAAGATGACGCCGCGTTCATATTCATTCAGCACCCTGATGGAGCTTGAAAGTATGAATAGAACCAGTGCGCCAATAAGAATCATTGAGATTGGCATTCGGCCTCCGAAAAGTTTAGCAAGCTGTCAACCCTCCGCGGTTGACAGACACATTGGAGGAATCCACCGGTGCAACCGTCGACCACGGAGGGTTGACAGCTTGTGATAGATGCCGCTCTATCCGATTGAGCTACGAGCGCACGTACAGAAAAGGGGCAACGTCCCAAGTCCCTTCGGAAAGTGGATCGTGCGCCTTCGCTGCAACCAAAGATTTACTCAGTCGGCAAGCGTTGTTCTCGCAACAATATAGCATATATGAGTTTGATCGCTTTGTCAAGAGTTTTTAAAGGTTCGTAAAGATGCGAAGGGATTCAAGCTGACTCACGCCCTAAGTCCAGATTTATGAAGCAGTTGGATTACGGATTAAGTCTTTCGCGAATGAGAGTAAACTGAAGTACTTCGCCACCTCGGTTCACTTTTAGGATCAAAGTAGTTCCGGGAATTCCGCGAATTTTGCTAACGTCTGGCGTAGAACCATCAACTGAAATAATCTTGTCGCCCACTCTTAAGCCGGCATTACTACCGGGCCCACCGTTGACAACTTCAGTAATCACCTGATCTTTACCAAATTTGATACCAATTCGTCCCTGTGACATAGGATCAAGTTCGCTCTGAACTACTTCCAAGAAAGACTAAAGATTCGCGGCGGTTTTCCCCGTTGTGATATCGGTCTTTCTTTCAAATGCACTCCCCGGATTTCCAATCATAGCACACGTTGCAGTCACTTTCACGCTACTATCACGTGCAATGATCGTAAATGTAATACGTTCTTCAGTATTGATATCGTATCGCGATCCAAACATCATTGAGGATGTAAAATCGCTTCGTGGTTTTCCGAAAACGAGAGTGTACTCGGTAGTCGCTTTCAGTTCATATCCGGCTTCGACGCCTATCTCGACTATCCTGTCAGTAACTGTCTTTCTGTCAACATGATTAATTGTTATCTCTGGACGTCCGCTCGGTGTGTTCAGCCGAACCATCGGTGCACATCCAACTATAGTAAACAGCAATAGCCCAATTACTACTTTATTCATGATAATCGCTCGCTCACTTTCCTTACTTAAGATAATAGTTAGAAGCACAGCGCCCGAATGTCATTCCATTCGGGCGCTGTGCTTGTTCAATCTATCTACCCAACCACCTTCTTGATCCCTTCAACCAGCGCATCAAGATCGGCCTTCTGGCGTTTTTCAGTCACTGCCAAGAGCAACGCATTAGGATGTTCGGGGAACCACGAACCAAGTGTCGGTCCGGCGAAAATTCCCTTCTCAAGCAGCCGCTTCTGAGCCTCCAATCCAGAGATCGGCAGCTCGACAGCAAACTCGTTGAAGAATTCGCCGCCATGCAGTCTCTTGACGCCTTTCACACCTGTCAGTTTGCCCGCGAGGTAGTGCGCTCCCCGATAGCTGTTGGTAGCCGCGCGCTTCAAACCATCCGGGCCAACGAGACTCAGATAGGTCAGAGCGCACAGGGCGATCAACGCCTGATTGGTGCAGATGTTGGAAGTCGCTTTCTCGCGCCGGATGTGCTGTTCGCGAGTCTGCAGCGTCAGAACGAAACCGTCCTTGTCGTTCTTGTCCTTGGCGCGCGCTACAACGCGTCCGGGCATAATTCTTACGAGATCCTTCTTCACCGCGAAGAGGCCAACATAAGGGCCGCCAAAGCTCATCGGCACGCCGAGCGGCTGCCCTTCTGCCGTAGCGATGTCCGCGCCCCATTCTCCCGGAGGAGTCAACAACGCGAGCGAGGTTGGATAGGTCGAAGAGACGACCAGAGCGCCAGCGTCGTGCGCGATTTTGGCAACTTCCGCCATCGGTTCGAGTAAGCCGAAGAAGTTCGGGTGTTGTATGATAACCGCTGCGGCGCCATCGACGAGTTTCTTCAACTCCTCAAGATCGATTCGTCCGTCCTTGCCCTTCAGCACCCTCACTTCGACGTTAGTTGGTGTGCAGTATGTCTCGAGCACCTGCCGATAGGCCGGATTTAATCCAACAGGAATAACCACCGCCTTACGACCGCTCTTGCGAACCGCCATTAAAGCGCCTTCCGCCAACGCGGTCGCGCCGTCATAGTGCGACGCGTTTGAGGCGTCCATTCCGGTCAGGCGGCAGACCATTGTCTGGAATTCGTAGATGGTCTGGAGCGTCCCTTGAGCCACTTCAGCCTGATAAGGCGTATAGGCCGTATAAAATTCCGAGCGGCCAATTATATGCGAGATTGCCGCTGGAATATAGTGATCGTAAACGCCGCCGCCGAGGAAGGAAATCACCTCAGCCGCGGGAAGGTTCATCGCCGCTGTCGCCTTGAAATCCTTGGTCAGATCGAATTCCCTCAATCCGAGCGGAACGTCAAGCGCGCCTTTCATACGGAACTTGTCGGGGATAACCTTCGAAATCAACTCGTCCAGCGATCCGACTCCGATAGCGTCAAGCATCTGCTTCCGGTCGGCGTCGCTGTGCGACGTGAAGTTCATCAGTGCGACTCCCCATGTGACTGTTCAACCCAGGCGGCGTAAGACCTCGGATCAAGCAGATTGGCCGTATCAGCAGGCGTTGAAAGCTTGATTTTTACAATCCAGCCGTCGCCGTAGGGGGACTGATTGATCGTTTCGGGAGCATGTTCGAGAGCAGGATTAACCGCGAGAATCTCGCCCGAAACCGGCGCATTCAAGTCTGCGGCGGCTTTGACGGCTTCGATGGAGCCGAAGGACTTGCCCTGTGAAACTTTTGTTCCGACGTCCGGCAGGTCGAGGAAAACGATGTCTCCAAGTTCGCCCTGCGCGTAGTCGGTGATGCCCATGGAGCCTTCGCCCCCGGAAACCCGCAGCCATTCATGGTCGCGAGTGTAAAGCAGATCGTTCGGAATGTTCATTGGATACCTCTGTTATAAGTGAGTAAGCGAGAAGGGTACAGGCTTGTCCAGAAATAAGTTAAGTGAGTTACCAGTCATTCCCACGAAGGTGGGAATCCAGGCAACCGGTTGTTGTCCCATCACTTGTCTGGATTCCCACCTTCGTGGGAATGACCAAGTGATGATATAGTTACTTAGGGATCAGTCCTAATCCTTCTTGCCCGCCTCGAGAAAATGTTCCATAAAGGTGGTTTCATACTCTCCTGAAGCGAACTCTCGGCTCGCCAGGATTCTTCTATGTAGTGGGATGGTGGTCGCCACCCCTTCGATAATGAATTCGTCCAAAGCCCGCGACATCCTCTTGATTGCCTCATCGCGGTCGTTTCCAAAGGCGATGAGTTTTGCAATCAAGGAATCATAGTAAGGGGGGATCTTATACCCGGCATAAGCATGTGTATCGACACGGATTCCCATACCACCAGGCACGTGAAAGGTTGTGATCTGCCCCGGCGACGGAATAAATCCTTTGTCGGGATCTTCCGCATTGATCCGGCATTCGATCGCGTGCCCTTCGATGGCGGGCGATTTCTTCAACGATTCTTTGCCAGCAACGGCAAGAATCATCTCTTTAACCAGATCGATCCGATTCACCATTTCAGAGACAGGGTGCTCAACCTGAATCCGGGTGTTCATTTCCATGAAGTAGAAGCCGCCGTCCTGATAAAGGAACTCAAGCGTCCCCGCTCCGACGTACCCGACGCTCTCGGCGCCCTTTACCGCTGCCGCACAGAGCTGCTTGCGCAACGAAGCGGTCATCACCGGCGAAGGCGCTTCTTCGATCAGTTTCTGGTGACGGCGTTGAATCGAGCAGTCGCGTTCACCGAAGGTGACCGCATGGCCGTCGGTATAACCCATTATCTGGATTTCGATGTGTCTCGGATGCTCGAGGTATTTTTCGAGATAGACGTCGCCGTTAGAGAACGAAGTCTCTGCTTCCACTCGAGCCATGTTAAAATTACGCGGCAGTTCTTCAGCGTTTCGAACAATCCTCATCCCCTTGCCGCCGCCGCCTGCAACTGCTTTAATGATAACCGGATATCCTACGCGAGCGGCTTCTTTTAGAGCGTGTTCTTCGTCTCGCAGGACTCCTTCGACGCCGGGAAGAATCGGCACGCCCGCCGCCGCCATTGTCTGGCGGGCGAGTGCCTTGTCGCCCATCCGGGTAATCGTCTCAGGAGACGGGCCGATAAAGGAGATATTCGATTCCCGGCAAATCTCGGCGAACTGGGCGTTCTCGGCGAGAAAACCATATCCGGGATGGATCGCGTCAGAGTTGGTGATCTCAGCCGCGCCAATCAGTCGGGGAATATTGAGGTAAGAGTCCTTGCCCCGCGCCGGACCGATGCAAATTGCTTCATCCGCAAAACGGACATGAAGCGAATCGGCGTCAGCTTGGCTGTACACAGCGACGGTCTGAACTCCGAGTTCCCGGCAAGCGCGAATGATCCTGAGGGCGATCTCGCCGCGGTTGGCTACGAGTACTTTTTTAAACATCGAAGCTTCCCAGCGTTAGGTAAATGTCCCTCACGCGGGGTCGATCCGGAAAAGAATCTGGCCAAACTCGACCGGCTGGGCGTTATCGACCCGTATTTCGGCAATTCGACCTGACACTTCGGATTCGATCTCGTTCATCAGTTTCATCGCTTCGATGATGCAGAGTACTTGCCCCGGCTTAACCATATCGCCCAGTTGGACGTAAGGCGGCGCTTCCGGGCCGGGTGCGCGGTAGTACGTCCCGACCATCGGAGATTGGACTTCATGCATCTTTTTGGCGGGAGCCGCAGTTATTGGCGCGCTCTCTGCCTGCGCTGCTGCTCCTGAAGGAGATGCAGGCGTATATCCAGAAGGCGCACTCATCGGCGCGCCCATCGGATAAGGAAATGGCATAAACGTCGGTGCGGCTGAGGCGCTCCCGCTTGGTTTGGCAATCTTGAGTCGCGCGCCCCCTTCTTCGATCTCAAGTTCACCGATGTCGCTCGATTCGACCAGCTTGACCAGTCGGCGGATATCCGCGTAGTTCATCGGGGTTGTCCCCCTCCGTTTACCTGACTCGTTCTATGTACTCGTTCGTGCGGGTATCAACGCGGATCGTCTCGCCCGACTCAACAAAGAGCGGAACTTGCACGACTGCGCCGGTCTCCAATTTGGCCGGTTTGGTGACATTGGAAACAGTGTCTCCTTTCACGCCCGGCTCACACTCAACGATTTTAAGATTCATGAAAAAGGCGATCTCTATCGTTACGGGCGTCTCGTCATTAAAGTTGATTTTGACGGTCTCTCCCTCCTTGATAAAGAGCGCAGCGTCGCCGACGACCACCTCTGGAACATTCACCTGCTCGTAGGTCTCCTGATCCATAAAGACGAAGTGGTCGCCATCCCGATAAAGGAACTGCATCGGACGAGCGTCCATCCGAACGATCTCGATCTTCTCACCGGAGCGGAGGGTGCGGTCGAGCATCCTGCCGGTGACGAGATTCTTCATCTTGACCCGCACAAATGCCCCACCCTTGCCCGGCTTAACATGCTGGAATTCGGTAATGGTATAGAGCTGTCCTTCATAGTTGAGGACAAGCCCATTCTTGATGTCTGCTGTAGTGGCCATACGTTGTTTATGAGTGCCTGTTAATTAATTGCTTTCAGTAGGATAGGCGTCCCTGCCTGTCCATTTATTGTCTTCAGTAGGATAGGCGTCCCTGCCTGTCCATTTATTGTTTTCAGTAGGATAGGCGTCTCTGCCTGTCCATTTATTGCTTTCAGTAGGATATGCGTCTCTGCCTGTCCATATATATCTAAGGATGAGTGGTAAAGCCGGGATGCTTCCCAACTGGGCCTGATCTACTTGGTCGGCTTCAACAAATGCAACTTCAACGGCAGCAGCATCGCTGTCGAAGATCCTACGAGCGCCAGAAAAATATCCCATTGAGTGTCCCAGACGTCACCTTGTGTTCCAAGGAACGATTCAGCCGAGGAACCGAGCGAAACGGCAGCCAACCACTCGACTATTTCGTACATTCCACTGATGAAGACTGCAAACGTGACCGGCAAGAACCTTAGCCAGCCATTTCCATTCACCGCTTTCGTGCGATAAAGAACTTCCCGAACGATGAACGCCGGGATAAATCCCTGTGCGAAGTGTCCGATCCGATCAGAATGATTACGTTGAAAATCGAACAGATCTTGCAGCCAGAATCCGAGCGGCGTCTTCGCATAAGTGTAATAGCCCCCCATCATCAGAATTCCGGCGTGGACCGAAATTAAAATATACGCAGTTCGAGACAGTGGAAAACGTCGAAATGTGAAAATCAGAACGGGCAACGCCAAGAAGATTGGGAAAACTTCCAAAATCCACGTTAACCGATCAGTTGGATGGATGCCCGAGATTGTCAATGCAAGAAGAACGACGATGAGCAAGGTTTTCGGAAATGTTTCTCGATCCAGCAGGTTCAAACACGCCTCTTTTTATGAACTGAGCAGAAACATTAGTTCTTATTTCGTTGATATAAGTGCTAATTATTCAATCATTTGGTCTATCGTAATGATGTATAATCTTCCTACATAGAATCACGAAAGCCTCATAAGAAAGATTGCTCTTTGCATCGTTGGCCGCCCAACTGCTAACAACAAGTTGAATGTTTGGGGCAAGGCTGAAATGATCTATTGTCGGTTGAAGGGTATCACCCTGAAAGGGAAGTCCAAACGTGTTCCAGTGCAAAAAATCCCCAGTATAGTAGCATCTGCCAATAGAATTAACAATCGCCTGATGGATCATTTCTCTATAATCAGCTTGAGTAAGAGTAAGGTTCTCCCAACGTCTCTTATCCCGGGCTCTGATGTTCTTGGCCATCCGGTTTAAGCGATCGAAATAGTTGATGGTATTTGGAATAAAATCAGGAGGATCCGTATAATATGCGTTCATACTTCCACCAATTCTTCCCGCCTGACCCACACCTTAATCGGCTTTCCCGTCGCCTTTGAGTAAAGCACTTCCGGGTCAATATCTGCACCATTAGGCCATTGCAGCACGAAAGTCTCCGGATTGATCGAAACCTGTTCAAAAAATATCGGGTCTCGGAGTGGTTCAAAAACTCCCCGAATCTTCACGATTTCTGAGATGTCAACATCGCCCGATTCACCATCTTTAAACCAAACCCGTATTTTATAACCTCCAAGGAGTTTGAATCGGATAACGTCTTCGTTTATGTCATGGCTGAACACAATACCTCCTTATGGATTGATTTTTTGAGGTTTATTTCCATTTTGTGCAGACATCCACGCCGCGAACAACTCATCCTTATGAAGCTCTGCCCAATGTAGAATCACGACTAATTGACTGTGAGGAAAATAGTTACGCGAGACTTTATCCAATGTCTCAATATATATTTTTGCTTTGTATTCGCCATAACGCGCGTGAAAGTGTGGCGCACCATGGTCATCGTAATATATTGAAATTATTATTCCAGCAAACCGACATACTTCAGACATTGCGCAATATCTCTTCGAAAACATTCTCCCCAATCACCTTCACGCCTAACTCTTCTGCCTTCGTCAGCTTCGATCCCGCTTCTGCTCCTGCAACCACATAATCTGTCTTCTTAGAAACCGAAGTCGCTACTTTCCCCCCCCGCAACCGAATCAACTCGCCCGCCTCTTCTCGAGTATAGTTCTGAAGAGTCCCTGTCAGCACAAAAGTCTTGCCTGCGAGATGTTGGCTAACAACTGCGCTCCCCCCGCCTTCCATTCCGACGCCCGCTCGCTTCAACTTCGCTATGGTCTGTTTATTCGGTTCAAATTTGAAGAATTCGGTAATCGAGGCTGCAACCACTGGCCCGATATCGGGAATTACTTGAAGCTCCAATTCCGATGCGGCTGCCAGCAAATCCAGACTTGGATAATGCTGAGCTAAAGTCCTCGCCGATCCACGCCCGACATGGCGGATTCCCAAGCCGAAAATAAGTCTTTCAAGCGGACGGGATTTCGATTCGGCTATACCGCGCAATAGGTTGTCAGTTGAACCTTCGCCTTGGCGCGGAAGCGCTTCGATCTGTTTGACGGTCAAATAATATAAGTCGCCAATATCCCTAATCAGTCCACACTGGAACAGTAAATCGACGGTTTTCCCACCTAATCCCTCAATATCCATAGCCGTACGGGAAGCAAAGTGGCTGATCCGTCCAGTAACTCTCGCAGGACACCACCAATTTGGGCAACGAAGCGCGACTTCGTCTTCGGATCGCTCAAGCGGTTTGCCGCAGACCGGACAGACGGTCGGTATTACTATCGTCTTTGCATCGATTGGACGTCGTTCTTCAACCACCTGGAGTACTTTCGGGATGATTTCGCCGCCCTTTTCGATCTCTACAAAGTCGCCAATCATCGCGCCGAGACGCGCCAACTCGTCCTGATTGTGCAGCGTCGCGCGTCTTATAATCGTGCCTGCGAGTAAGACCGGTTCGAGTTCCGCCACCGGCGTCAACGCGCCTGTTCTTCCAACCTGCCAGGTAACCTCATTCAAGCGCGTTACTGAACCTTCAGCCACAAACTTGAACGCTATCGCCCAACGTGGCGACTTGGCGGTCGCGCCCACTTTTATCTGTCCGGATAGATCATTCAGCTTGACTACAATTCCATCATTATCGTAGGGAAGTTCGTGATGATGCTCTTCCCAATACCGCCAATAATCCTCGACTTCCTCAATCGATCGGCACAACTTTCCTTCTTTATTCGTCGAAAAACCAAGCTGCCCCAACCATTCAATCACGTCCTGCTGCCGTTCAACTTTCAAACTTTCAAACTTTCCAACTTTCGAACTTTCCCCCTTCCCCACCGCATAGGCAAAAAACCTCAGCGGCCTCTTCGCAACTTCCTTGGAATCAAGCAACTTCAGCGTCCCAGCCGCGCCATTTCGCGGATTCATAAAGGTCTTTAAACCTTGTTCAACCCGCTGGCGATTCATCTCGTCGAATTTATCCCGGGGATAGTAGATCTCCCCTCTCACATCAATATCATCCGGCGCCCAATCGGGAAGAGTCAGTGGTATCGATCTGATCGTCTTAATATTCGCGGTAACATCATCCCCGGTCGTTCCATCCCCCCTTGTCGCCCCGACTACCAGTTTGCGGTCTCGATAGGTGAGGCTAACTGCAACGCCGTCAATTTTCAGCTCACAAAAGTACTCTGGATTAGCTTCATAGAGTTCAGTTACCCGGTGGTCAAATTCACGCAGTTCTTCGAAGGAGTAGCAATTCGCAAGCGACATCATCGGTGTGCGGTGAGTTACTGAAGTGAAGCCGCCGCTTGGGGCGCCTCCGACTCGCACTGTCGGGGAGTCAATTGTCTTCAATTCGGGGTAGAGAGCCTCAATCTCCAGAAGCCGCTTCATCAGCCGATCATATTCGGCGTCTGAGATCTCGGGTTCAGCCGCGATATAGTAAAGTTGATCGTGGCGTTGAATCTCACTTCGGAGAGTCTCTGCTTCGATCCGCATAGCGTCTAAATCGACGGCTGGGAAGGTAATCTCTGTGGTTTTATTCAAGTCCTCTTCCCGAATCAGGCTTCATTCCCAGAGACTGCTGCGCCGATCGGGTGAGGACGGCAATCCGTCGCCTCATTCCAACCGGCGCAAACAATTTAACCGTTCTTACCCTCGTCGCGCAACTCCCCCCGCCGCGAGCGAGCGTTAACGGATAAGGTTCCCTATTCTTTCCCAGCGAATTTTTTTATTGAGCTGGTAAAACGGCTTGCGAGCATCCCAGGAAAAATAGATGATCAGCGCTTTGCCGAGTACAAGATCTTCACTCAGGAATCCCCAGTAACGGCTATCGGCGGAATTATCGCGATTATCGCCCATCGCGAAAAGCTGCCCCTTCGGCACCGTAACCGGTCCAAAGTTATCCCGATTTCGCATCTGTATATTCTTTGGCACAATCGGTTCTTCAACGAAATCGCGCGGGTAGGTAAACGGACTCGTGAACTGAGATTTCGGTGGATTTGCAAATTGTTTTCCATCCACATACAACACCTTTTCCCTGATCTCGACGGTCTGTCCTCCTACCGCAACGCATCGTTTGATATAAGAGAGATTTGGATCAAGAGGATAGCGAAAGACGATGATATCGCCTTGCTTAATGTCTTGGAAACCGGGCAGACGCATGAAGGGGACGAAAAATCCTGCCCGAGTGAACGGAATGCCTAACCAGTCGGGTGTGCGAATGCCATAGACAAACTTATTCACGAGTAAAAAATCGCCCACCAACAACGTCTTTTCCATCGAACCGGTCGGAATGCGGTACGCCTCAACAACAGCAAGACGAATGGCGAGAACCATTACCACAATGGAGACGACCAGTTCGATCCATTCACGAACCGGCCCCTTTCGGCGAGCAGCCTCACGGCGTTTCTCCTCACGGAGGTCTCGCCAAGCTTGGTAGCGGCGCCACCAGGCAATTAAACCCGTCGATGAATTTTCAGGCTTGGAATCATTCGAGATAGGAGTCAACTTCCTCCCGTTCACTTTCGATTATTTTGCTGGATCTTCGGCAATACTGTTAAGGAGTCTGTCCGAGAATACCCTCAAACTCCATCACATCCCTACTGCCAACCCGCCGTGGTTGGCGGTAATTATAGATAAACAATAGATTGCCCTGTCAACCACGGCGGGTTGACAGTAGGGATGTGATCTGTTTTCCAATTCTCAGACAAACACTAAGGCAGGAATGACATAATGCCGCCGTTTCCCTAATGTTCTGTACACGCATCCGCAACCTTCGATGTTCCAACATCGCCGTCGTTTTAGTCGATAGCGACGAGTTCAAGCTCGAAAGTCAGATTCTCGCCAGCGAGAGGATGGTTCGCATCGAGGGTAATTCCATCGTCGCGAACTTCCGAGATGATCGCCTCAAACTCCGGCCCGTCAGGATGCTTCAAATGATAGACGTCGCCGATTTCTGGCGAAACATCAGGCGGAATCTCATCGTTCGGAACGATCAGCATTAATTCGTCAAGATGCGGACCATAAGCTTCTGAGATTGGAACGACTACCCGCTTGGATTCCCCAACCGACATACCGATAATCGCCGTCTCGAAACCGGAAATGACTTCTTCTGCTCCCAGCGTAAAGCGGATTGGATCCCCTCCGCGAGAAGTGTCGAACATTTCGCCGCTGGAAAGTTCGCCCTTGTAATGAACTTGAACGGTGTCGCCGTTTTTGGCTTGCGCCATTGCCTTTTACTCCTTCGGAACAAATCGGCGATTATCTTACCTTTCTTAAAGCAAAGGCCGACTTTTATTTATGAATCAGTCTATCTAGCGAGGTTTCAATCCGTCTTCAAAATCGCCATGAACGCTTCCTGAGGCAGCTCAACCTGCCCGATTCGCTTCATCCGCTTCTTGCCTTCTTTCTGCTTTTCGAGGAGTTTCCGCTTGCGTGAAATGTCGCCGCCGTAGCACTTCGCAATCACATTCTTACGCATCTGCCTGACCGTCGAACGTGCGATGATCTTCCCCCCAATCGCTGCCTGAATGGCTACTTCGAACATCTGCCGGGGAATAATCTCGCCGAGCTTGTCCACTACCCTTCTGCCCCAAGCATAAGACTTCTCTTCGGTGACAATCACTGATAGAGCGTCAACTATATCACCATTGAGTAGAATGTCTAATTTTACCAGCTTGGTCTCTTCCCATCCACAAGGTTCGTAGTCAAGTGATGCATAACCCTTGGAAAGCGACTTCAACTTGTCGTAGTAGTCGTAGATAATCTCAGCGAGAGGTAGCTTGTAATGCAACAAGGCGCGCTGAGGGTCGAGATACTCGGTATTCTGATAGACTCCGCGCCGCTCAGTTGTCACTTTCATAATTGCGCCGAGATATTCCGGCGGCGTCACAACCTGAGCATTTACGAGCGGTTCTTCGACTTTCTCAATCAGCGACTGGTGAGGCAGGTTTGCGGGATTGTCCACCAACATAGTTTTACCATCTAACGTCGTAACGCGGTATTCGACGTTCGGCACAGTGGAAACAAGGTTGAGATTATACTCACGCTCCAATCGCTCCTGTATAATCTCAAGATGCAGCAGTCCGAGAAATCCACATCGGAAACCGAATCCGAGCGCGCTAGAGGTTTCCGGCTCATACCAGAGCGAGGCGTCGTTTAATCTGAGGCGTGCGAGTCCCTCTTTCAGTTCTTCATAGTCATCTGCATCAGCCGGGTAGAGTCCCGAAAAAACCATCGGTTTCGGTTCACGATAACCCGGCAGCGGATCTTCCAGCGGTCGGGCAGCATCTCCGATGGTATCGCCGACCCGTGTTTCACGCACTTCTTTACAGTTGGGAACGATGTAGCCTACCTCACCGGCGCGAAGAACTTCCGCCGGATACTTCTTCAAGCGTAGGTAGCCTACTTCGTCAACCAGATACTTGCGCCCTGAAGAGTGAAAAACGACCATCATTCCCGGCTTTACTTCCCCACTCACAACGCGGATATAGGCAATGGCTCCACGATAATTATCGAACTGGGAATCAAAGATCAGTGCTTGAAATGGAAGTTCGGGGTCGATAACCGGAGGCGGCACTTTCGCGACAATTTCCTCCAGAAGTTCTGGGACGCCAGTCCCAGCCTTGGCGCTGACAGCCAGAATATCTGCGGGAGCGCAGCCAATTAAGTCGATGATCTGCTGGGTAACTTCCTCCGGACGCGCCGAGGGAAGGTCAATTTTATTGAGAACAGGAATAATCGTGAGGTCGGCTTCGATAGCCTGATATAGGTTGGCGATAGTCTGCGCCTCAACGCCTTGTGAAGCATCAACAAGCAGAATTGCGCCTTCACAAGCGGCAAGCGCGCGAGACACCTCATATCCGAAGTCAACATGTCCGGGAGTGTCGATCAGATTAAAAAGATAAGCCCGACCGTCCTTTGCACGATAGTCCAGCGCCACGGCGTGAGCTTTGATGGTTATACCGCGTTCGCGCTCAAGATCCATATCGTCGAGCATCTGCGGTAAACCAGAGCCTCCGACTACCGCTCCGGTAAGCTCCAGCAATCGGTCGGCAAGCGTCGATTTCCCATGGTCGATGTGGGCAATAATGCAAAAATTACGTATAAATTCCGGAGGAATTCGGCTCAAATCTTCTCCCTAACCCAGCATATTCCTTGGTTAACGACCCCCATCGCACAACCGGTCAGTTCCCAACCGTGGAAGGGGGTATTTTTAGACTTCGAGTTCATCGATTCACGATCTACGGTCCAGCTCTCGGTCAGGCTTAGAATCGTTAGATTGGCGGGTGATCCCACCACGATCTCTGCCTGCGGTAAGCGCATAATCTTCCTCGGCTGAATTGCAAAAGCATCCACCAATCGGTCAAAGCTCAGTCTGTGCTGCTTAACCAGATGCGTATAGACAACAGCGAAAGCCGTCTCGAGTCCAAGCATCCCAAATGGCGCCGCGGCAAGTTCGACTTCCTTCTCATCTTCCTGATGTGGAGCGTGGTCTGTTGCGATACAGTCGATGGTCCCATCGGCCAGTCCCTTGATCAACGCTTCGATGTCTTTATTCTCGCGCAGCGGCGGATTCACCTTGAAGTCAGCGGAGTAAGAGGAGAGCAATGAACAATCAAGGCTCAGATGGTGTGGAGTTGCCTCGGCGGTTACGTCGATGCCTCGTTTCTTCGCCTCACGAATCATCTCGACGCCGTGCGCGGTCGAAACGTGAGCCGCATGCAGTCTGCCGCCGGTAAATTGCGCGAGGAAAATGTTGCGCTGCAAAGCGATCTCTTCACCGATTGAAGGCCAACCGACAAGTCCCAGTCTGGTTGAATCAGCGCCCTCATGCATTATTCCGCCTGCAGTGAGGCTCGGTTCTTCACAGTGTTCGATAACAACCGCTCCGAGCATCCCCGCGTATTCAAGAGCGCGCCGCATTACATCTGCTGAGGCGACCGGTGAGCCATCGTCGGAAAAAGCGCGCACACCGACGCTCATCAGTTCGGACATCTCGGTCAGCGTTTCTCCCTTGCGCCCCTTGGTGGTGGCGGCAATCGGGTGGACTTCAACCGGATATCCGTCTGCTTGACCGCGGACAAAATCGACCAGACCGGGATTATCGATAGCCGGATTGGTGTTCGGCATACAGGCGATTCCCGTAAAGCCTCCCGCTGCTGCAGCGAGACAACCGGTCTGCACAGTCTCCTTGTGCTCATAACCCGGTTCGCGAAGGTGAACATGCAAGTCGAAGAAACCGGGAGTGACTACCCAACCGGATCCGGCTATGATCTCACCTTTGAATCCAGCGGGAGCTTCGCCGATCGATGTGATGAGTCCATTTTCGACAGTGATATCGGTCGTATGATCGAGTCCATTAGCCGGATCCACAAGGCGTGCGCCTTTAATAACCAGCGAGGACGCCTCGACCGACCGCCACCCCTTGGGCGGTGAAACTTTACCGCTACTCAACGAACCGCTCCCTTCCTGATATCAAATACAGCACCGCCATCCGAATGGCGACGCCATGAGTGACTTGGTTTAATATGACTGAGAACGGCCCGTCGGCGACGTCTGAATCGATTTCGACGCCGCGGTTCATTGGGCCGGGGTGCATTACAACAATTTCATGATCGAGCGTTTCCAGTCTTGCGCGAGTCAATCCGAAAACTCGGTTATACTCACGAAGAGAAGGAATCTCGCCCGTTTTCTGACGTTCTATCTGAAGTCTTAGGACGTTAACTACGTCACACCATTTCAGCGCTTCATCCAGATTGTACACAACCTGGACTCCGAGTGATTCAACTTCTCGAGGCATCAAGGTCGCAGGCGCGCAAACCACAACTTCAGCGCCCATTGCCCGTAGCCCGTGAATATTGGATCGCGCTACGCGACTATGCCCAACATCGCCGAGGATTACTACTTTCAAACCTTCGAGTCGCCCCAATTTACGGCGCAGCGTCATCATATCGAGCAATCCCTGAGTAGGATGCTCATGCTGGCCGTCGCCTGCATTGATGACCGCCGATTCAATCCGTTCTGCAAGGAAATGCGGCGTTCCTGAGGCGGAATGTCGGATCACCACTGCGTCGATTTTCATCGCTTCGAGATTGCGCACCGTGTCGAGCAACGTCTCGCCTTTAGCGACGCTGGTTCCGGATTGAGAAAAGTTGATCGTATCTGCGGATAAACGCTTTTCTGCGAGTTCAAAGCTAAAACGGGTGCGGGTGGAGTTTTCGTAGAAGAGGTTGGCGACTGTGACGCCTCGAAGCGACGGTACTTTAGGAATCGGTCTTTCGAGGACTTCGAGGAAGCTTTCGGCGAGATCAAGGATCTCGGTGACAACTTCGCGACTGATTCCCTCCAAACCCAACAGGTGATTCAGCCGCATTGGCGTATGGTTTGCTTCTGGGCTCAAGCTCCCTTCTCCACAAGAATGATCTGATCGGATCCGTCGATCTCGGACAGGCAAACCCGAACTTCTTCGCCGGGAGCCGCGCTGACCGTGATTCCGACAAAGTCCCCCTGAATCGGCATTTCACGATGTCCGCGATCTACCAGAACGGCGAGCTGGATTTTAGCCGGGCGACCGTGGTCGAGCAGCGCATCGATAGCCGCGCGAATTGTTCGACCGGTGAAAAGAACGTCGTCCACTAACACCAAAACCCGGTCGCGTATATCAAATGAAATTTCTGTAGCCTGGACGCGAGGGGTTTTACGAGCAATCAAGAAATCATCCCTATAAAGAGTGATGTCGAGAATGCCCACGGGAATATCGACGCCTTTTTCGATGTCGGATATCCGCTGCTTCAGACGATCTGCCAAAGGAGCGCCGCGTGTTCGGATTCCGATTAATGCCAGCTTGGACGCCCCGCGATTCTTCTCAACGATCTGATGCGCGAGCCGTGCAAGCATCCGATCAATTTGCGTCTCGTCGGCTATTTGCCGTTTTATTACTTCTTCCACGCTCAGCTCCATTGGGCAGGTGATATATGTGTCGTGTCTTTGTGTCTCAGTAGGATAGGCGTCCCCGCCTGTCCACCGGTAGCGCCGACGTCCCTGTCGGTAACTAATGGACGGACAGAGACACCCATTTTACTGATTCTGGTCAAATCAAGTTAATTTAACCAAACCTTCCCGTTCTCGCAATCCACTACTGAGGAGATTTCGGTAGGGCGGATTTCCAATCCGCCAATCGCGAAATCACTGGTCGTTTTCGCGTAGAGGCCGAACTTGTTCGTGCCTTCTTCCTTTCAACTTTCAACTTTCAACTTTCAACTTCCCCCGCTTCACCCTTGCGACCGGGACATTAAGGATTTATATTATCGAGTTCAATCGCCGCGCCTGTTCAGTTATGTTTCCGTAAATCGTGCGGAACGCCGGGCGCTTTAGAATTACGGATTGGCGTCATGAAGCCCGATATTCATCCTAAATACGAATTGGCCACGATCCACTGCGCCTGTGGCAACACTTTCCAGACTCGCACCGCCGTCGGCGATATGAGACTCGATATTTGCTCGAACTGCCACCCGTTTTACACCGGCAAGCAGAAGATGTTGGACACCGCTGGGCGCGTAGATAAATACTACCGCAAATATAAGCTCGACCGACCCAAGACTGAAGAGTAAGATCGTTCAGGATACCCTCCTGACGAATTGAGCTTACTGATTTTGCGAGGCCGCCGCATTTGCGGTGGCCTCTTTACTCTGTATATTAATGTTGTCCCGCCCGGCTGAAAGCGACCGGAAGGGATTTCTCTCTCTCCGATCATAATTCCCGCCCAATATATACACTGACGGCGCGCCAACTCGCCGTCGCCAATTCTGGAGAACGCTCTATGAGTCGTCGTTCCCGGTATCTCCCGGCTTTAATCAGCACTGTAACATTGTTGCTTCTACTTTCCAATGCCGTAGTGGCTGAAGAGACTGCTCCCGGTTTCTTCCGTTTCCCTGACGTCTATGGCGACTGGATCGTCTTTACGTCTGAGGGCGACCTATGGAAAGCTCCCCTGGCAGGCGGTACGGCTCTCAGGCTCACGACCGCCGATGGCGAAGAACGCTATGCACATTTCTCGCCTGATGGAGAGTGGATCGCTTTCAGCGGTCAGGAAGACGGTCATGATGATCTCTACGTCATCCCCACGTCCGGAGGTCAGCCCAAACGCTTAACGTTCCATCCTGAACGCGATCAGGCGCTCGGTTGGGATAAAGAGGGCAACATCCTCTTCCGCTCGATGCGCGAGTTCCCGCACTATGGCTATAAGGTTTACAAAATCGCTAAGGACGGTGGTTTCCCGGAATCCTTTGGTCTGTACAAAGCCGCTCATATCACGCTCGAACCGAAGGGCAGCCGCATTGCCTTTACTGAAGTCGGCCTCGAGTTCCGCACCTGGAAGCGCTATCAGGGCGGCTGGGCGGAAGACATCTACGTCGGCGATCTAAAGAAGCTGAAGTTCGATAAGGTGAGCGAAACAGCCGCTTTCAAAGACTGGCAGGGCAACTACGGTTTCCCAATGTGGCACACCGACGGGCGGATCTATTTCCTCTCGGATAAAAGCGGTCGCGGCAATATCTGGTCGATGAAGCCAGACGGCTCCGATCCAAAGCAGCACACCTTCCATACCGATTTCGACGCTCGTTTCCCCGATAACGGCGGCGACAAGATCGTCTATCAGAATGGAATGGACGTCTGGGCGCTCGACTTGACCTCCAATAAGTACACAAAAGTTAACATAACGCTCCCGACCGATCGCGATCAGGCAAGAATGCGTTTCGTCGATCCTAAAGGCTGGATCACCGATTTTCAACTGACTCCCGACGCCAAGCGGTTACTACTCTGTTCCCGCGGCGAATTATTCACCATTCCCACCAAGAAAGACGGTCTGGTTCGGCAGCTTACTTTTAGTTCGAGTGTCCGCGAGAAGTTCCCGCAGATCTCACCCGACGGCAAGAATATCGCGGCCTGGTCGGATGCAACCGGTGAAGAAGCGCTTTATCTATACCCCGTAACAGGCGGAGAACCCAAAACCATCGGCGGCGACGGCCGCGGTTGGCATTTCCCGGCAGTCTGGTCTCCCGACGGCAAGATGCTCGCCTTCTCGAATGAAGAATGCGAGATGATCCTGATGGACGCCGCTACCGGTAAAACCAGCGTGGTGGACAGCGCCGAGTGGGAGATTCAGGACTATTCGTGGTCAGCAGATAGTCGTTACCTCACTTACAGCACCGCCACTCCAAACTACAACTCGATTATTAAAGTGCTTGACGTTGCGGCTAAGAAGACCTATGCGCTAACCGACGACTTCTCGAACAGTAATAATCCGGTTTTCTCGACCGAAGGTAAGTATCTTTTCTTCATGGGCGACCGAGTCTCCAATCCCCGCCTTGACGGCTTTGAAACGATGTATATCCTCGACGAGCGCACTCTGCCCTTTGCAGTGTCGCTGAAGAAGGAAACGCCATCGCCATTTGCTCCTCAGGCCGATCCCGAAGCAAATGATGACGATGATGATGACAAAGACCATCATGGCATGAAGGGCGACGACAAGAAGGATAAGAAGAAAGACGAGAAGAAGAAGGAAGAGGAAGAGAAGAAACCGCCCGAAAAGGTCGAGATAGACTTCGACGGTATTATGGATCGGGTGACGCCTTTCCCGGTTGGAGCTGGCAACTACGGCGGAATGGCGACTATCGACGATAAAGTCTTCTACGTCAAGTGGAAGCGCGGAGGAATGTTAGGCGACGATGGCGAAGAAGACGAAGACGATGGCAAAGGCGCAACTCTGCTCCGCTTCGATCTGAAGAAGAAAAAGGCCGAACCGGTGGCGCAGGGCGTCCGCGGCTACGATATCGCCCGCGAGGCGAAGAAAATCGTTATCCGCAAGGACGGTCAGTTCTACGTTCAGGGCGTCGATGAAGGAGACAACAGTGGAAACCACGGCGGTGACCGTCCGGATAAAGGCGACGACAAAGCCGTCGATCTCTCACAATGGGATCTCCGCACCGACGTCCGCGCTGAATGGCGACAGATGTTCGACGAAGCGTGGCGGCTCCAGCGCGACTTCTTTTGGGATCCAAATCTGCATCGCGTTGACTGGATCAAGATCCGCGAACAGTATCGTCCTCTCGCCCTGCGGATCTCCACCCGCGACGAATTGAACGACCTGATCGGCGAGATCTTCGGTGAACTGAACTGCTCGCACACCTACGTCGGCGGCGGCGATCAGAAGCGTCCCGAGTGGCGTTCGACCGGTTTGCTCGGCGTCGATGTCTCCAAAGAAGTTTCCGGCTTCTACAAGATCAATCGTGTAATTTCCGGCAGACCGTGGATGAAGGGATGCACCAGCCCGCTTGCAGCCCCCGGAATCGACGCCAAAGTCGGCGAATACATCGTCTCGATCAATGGCCGCCCGACCAGTTCCGTATCTGACTACCTCGAACTCTTGCTCGACAAAGCCGGCAAGGTAGTAACCGTCGGTCTCAACTCTAAAGCCTCACTCGACGGCGCGAGAGAAGTGGTCGTCAAGCCGATGGGCAGCGAACGGAGCCTCCGGCACTACGACTGGGTGGATGGACGTCGCGAGTATGTTGACAAAGTGAGCGACGGCAAACTCGGCTACATCCACCTCTCGGATATGGGAGGCGACGGGCTGTCGCAGTTTGCGATGAGCTATCTCCCCCAGCACAATCGACAAGGGCTCATAATGGACGTCCGCTATAACGGCGGCGGCTTTGTAGCAGAAATGATTCTCTCTCACCTGCAGCGTGGTCTCTTCTCGATGGGGATGGCTCGGCATGGCTTGCGTTATCGTCACCCGGGCACCGCGTTCCATGGCCACATGGCGGCGGTTTCCAATGGCGAGACCGGTTCCGACGGCGAGACATTCACCGAGGGCTTCCGTCGCCTCGGTCTGGGTCCGATCATAGGCACAAGAACCTGGGGCGGCTGGGTCGGCATCCGCAGCGACAAGCCGTTGATGGACGGCGGCGGGGTGACTCAGCCTGAGTTCACCGGTTGGGGGATCAACGACGGCAAGTGGATGATCGAAGGCTGGGGTACCGATCCTGATTACGTCATTGAGGACGATCAAGCCTCGATGATTCAAGGTAAAGACCCGTCGCTCGACTTCACAGTCAAGTACCTGCTCGACAAGATCGCCAAAGAGCCGAAGGTGATCCCGCCGATGCCGCCATATCCACTGGATCGCGGGATCAGGAAGTAGGACTTAACCACTAAGGCACGAAGACACAAAGAAGAATGTTAGAGAGTATTAACTTGAAGTGACTCATGGAGGGTGGTCATTCCTGACCGCCCTAACGTCAAATCATGGTTAGTCTCAGGGCGGTCAGGAATGCCCGCCCTCCATGAGTCTAAATCGCTACCTGTTAATACTTTCTCCTCTTTTCCCCCCCTTCTATCTGAAGGGGGGGAAAACAATGGTACGACGGGGCTCCGTACCCGTCGCGTCCGCTCTCTATCCAACCCTTGACATCAATCTCGCATTGTTCTATCTTTAACGTTTGATCTGTTCTCTTTCGACTCAACCGGTTTCTCCCCTGTTAAGATTATCTTACTTTGTCATAGATTCTTTTCCGGAGTTCCGCCATGCTGCGCTCCACCTGCACTCTTCTCCTTTCGGCAGCCGTGCTGATCTTTACAGCCGCGCCTGCCTTGTCTCAAGACTTCCTCCGCCACGGCCCGCGAACCAACGGCCGGGGTCTTCACCAGATTACGCCCTGCGACTACGACAACGACGGCGACCTTGACGTCCTGAGCTATCCTCTCTCATATGGATTTGGCTTCATATTCTATTTTGGCGGTGACGCATGCTGGCTTGAGAACCAGGGCGACGGCCGGTTCGTCAGTCATTCCGTTATATCCCTCGACTCAATGGCAAATGGAGCATTCAAATCACATTATCCTGCAGACGTAGATAACGACGGCGACTCCGATATTTTGCAGAGCTGGATATATCGCCGCGAACGCATCGATGGAGTCTATCATAATTTCACCACGTTAAACTGGTGGGAAAACACCGGAGACTTGGCTTACGAGAGACACTCCCTCCCTGAGGAACCGATTGATCTGACCACCGGTCCCGGAGGTTTGCATCCCGGCGATCTCGACGGCGACGGCGATATCGACGTCATCACTAATCTTTCAAATGGCTTCCTCTGGCTTGAATTTGAAGACGGAGCAGTCAGCGAGCATCGCATCGAGAGCGAAAACACGAGGGGAATGAAACTGCTCGACTACGACGCCGATAGTGACCTCGACCTGATCGAGTTCACCAGCGCCAATGTCAACCTCTGGACTAACGACGGCGCCGCCAACTTCCAATCGGAAGTGCTTTTTGAACACGATGACGCTCAGGAAATAGAAAGCTACGGAGTGCAGATTGACGATCTTGACTCCGACGGCGATCTCGACTTCTGGCAGTTCCTGCCTGTTCCGCCTCAAGAGCGCGGCTTACGCTGGTGGGAAAACAACGGCGACCAAGGCTTTGAAGAGCAGTTAGTTCAGATGGAAATTCCAAACATCATGTCCGAGCAGAACGATAATACTGATCTTTATAGAGTGAAAGCGGTCGATTTCGACGGCGACGACGACCTCGATTTCATCGCCGCAGTTCGCTACTGGGATTGGGATTTCGGGGCGCAAGACGGCAGGATCGAATGGTGGGAAAACGACGGTGCAATGAACTACGAGCGCCATGTCGTCAGCGAGCCAGAATTAGACATTTTCAATATTGTAACGTCGGATTTCGACGGCGACGGCAGGCTCGATATCGCAACCTCTCGCGTGATGGACGGCAACCTGATCTGGTGGAGTCGTCCTCGCGGAGAACTGTTCCTGTTGCCGTTGCGTACCGGATGGCAATACATAAGCTCCCCCGTCGATCCGGTTAATCCGCTAATCTCAGTCGTATTTCGTGACGCCTTTCTCGGCAGGCGGATTGTAATGCTCAAAGATCAGTTTGGTCATTTTTGGCGAGGTCCTGATCGACAGTGGGGATTGAACGAGTGGGTAGCAACGGAAGGTTTCGCGATCAATATGTGCGAGCCCGACACTCTGGTCTTCGAAGGCGAGATGATCGCTGACGATCATCCAGTTCCGCTCAACGCCGGGTGGAACATCTCCGCCTACTTCCCTGCCCAGGAGACTAATCCGCAGGATGCTTTCGCCAACATCGAAGAGCATTTAATCTTTGTAAAGGATGACTTGGGTAGGTTTTACACTCCACGCATGAATGGTTTTAGTAACATGGCGCCTCTGCATCGCGGCAGTGCGTATCAGATTCGGGTCGATCAAGCTCTCGAGCTTGTCTGGAATACCGGCAACCGGAACGCTGCGATGCCACAGACCGAAATCCCTCCCGTGCATTTCATTCCTCCGACGCCAACCGGTTCTTCGATGAGCCTGCTTCTGACATTGCCGAAAGACTTACTTGCAGGCGAGATAGGAGCTTTCGATGATTCTGGAATCTGCGTCGGCGCGGCGCGCCTGAACGGTTGTGAGATGATTGGAATGGCGATCTGGGGAGATGATCCGACTACTGAAGCGTTGGAAGGTTGCTTGGAAAGAAGTGCGGTCAGCTTCAAGCTCTGGAATAACAGTACTACCGAATCATTGGAGTTTACGGATGGTAGTGTTTCCCTTAAATACCAAACGGATGGTTTCGAAGCTAAAAAGGTGAGTCTGTCTTGGAACGTCCCAACCTCATTCGACGCCTTGACAGCAGCGCCTAATCCATCTAACGGTCAGTTCGCGCTGAAGTTCAGTTTGTCTAAAGCTGGTTCGACGCGGCTGGCAATCTACGATTTAAGCGGCTGCCTGATAGTCGATCTGACGAGCGGCGCGCTTGAGGCCGGCGTCCACCGCTTCAGTTGGGACGCCTCGACCTTTCCCTCGGGGATCTACCTTTTGCGCTTCGATTCGCCGGAGTTTCATTCGTCGCGGAAGTTGGCGTTGGTTAAGTGATGCGTTTAGAGTTCACGGCTTTAGCGTGTCTGGTTTGGAGTTTAGAGTTCAAACTTCAGTTTGTCTGAGTTTGAATTGTAACTTCATACCAAACTGAAGTTTGAACTCTAAACTCCAGACAAACAGAGATTCTTCAACCATCGCCGAGGAGATCAGCTATGGAGTTTGAGTGCGAAACGGCGATGGTTTCAGAAGGACAGACAACCAACCGCGGCGGGTTGGTTGTAGGTGGGTGTCCACTCTGTCCACTCCGTCCACTTCGTTCATATCGTCCCTCTCAATCTGCCAAATCCGTTTAATCAGCTGTCTTCTTCCACCATCCCCTCTTGTCTTATCTAAAAAATGTCGTATATTTACTACAAAACGCTCCATTCTCGCTTTCAACTTTCAACTTTCAACTTTCAACTCATTGCCCCCCAACGAGTATGCCGATTGTGACGTTTCTTTAGGTAATCCGTCACTGTCTATCTCGTTCTGCTGCAAGGAGTATGACGAATGTGACGAATTGACGCATTTATTACACACCTCTTCTCAAGCGGAGGCTGTTGCCCACTACCGAGACGCTGCTGAAAGCCATCGCTCCGGCGGCGATCATCGGGGATAACAGATGGCCGGTCAACGGATAGAGCAATCCAGCCGCGAGAGGTATTCCGAGAGCGTTGTAAAAAAACGCCCAGAAGAGATTCTGCTTGATGGTCGAGACCGTCCGGCGAGCCGTCTTGATCGCGAACGCAATCCCCTCTATCCCTGAGCCAAATAGCGTCACGTCAGAAGCTTCCAGCGCGATGTCGCTGCCGGATCCGACCGCGAAACCGACGTCCGCCATCGCCAGCGCCGGAGCGTCGTTGATCCCGTCCCCCACCATCCCCACCGTGAAGCCTTCGTCCTGCAATCGTTTTACTTCTCCGGCTTTATCGGATGGCAGCAATCCTCCCTTATAACGTGCGATTCCGACTGCTTCAGCCGCTCGTCGGACGCTTTCAGGACGGTCGCCGCTCAGGATCATCACCTCTACGCCGAGTGCTTCAAGCCGGTGAACGGCGTCTCGCGAAGACTCTCGCACTTTATCGCTCAGCCCAATGAAACCGAGAAGATCTCCGCCTCTCCTCACAGCCATTACCGCTGAACCATTGGAAGCAAGGCGGTCGAGCGCTGCCTGTTCCTCTGTCGAGTAATAAACTCCCCCCGTTTCAACTATCCAAGTTGCGCTGCCAACATACACAATTTCCCCATTCACTCTCGCTTGAACCCCCCGGCCCGGCAGCGACGTAAACTCCGACGCGCTCGAAAGCTCAAGACTCCGCTTTTTCGCCTCGTTAACGACTGCGCGACCAAGCGGATGCTCGGAGCCGATCTCAACCGATGCGGCGGTCTTGAGTAGATCATCTTCGGAAAATCCTATCGCAGCGAACAATTCTGTCACAACCGGTTTTCCTTCGGTTAGCGTACCGGTCTTGTCTAACAGCAACAGGTTCACCTTGCCTGCCCGTTCGAGCGCCTCGCCGCCTTTGAAAACAACGCCCCGCCTCGCCGCCGTCCCACTCCCGACCATAATCGCCGTAGGAGTCGCAAGTCCCATTGCGCAGGGGCAGGCGATAATCAGCACCGAAACAAACGCGGTAATCGCCATCGGCAAGCGCGGCGCCGGTCCGACCAGCATCCAGATCAGGAATGTCAATCCTGCTATTCCTAATACGACTGGAGTAAAGACCGCTGCAATTTGATCGACCAGCCGCTGGATCGGCGCTTTCGACCCTTGAGCCTCTTCGACCATCCTCGCAATTGCAGCCAGAACGGTATCCGCGCCAATCTTGGTTGCGCGCATGATCACGCTGCCGGATCCGTTGATCGTACCGGCGAAAAGAGGATCCCCTGCCTGTTTCGCGACCGGCATTGGCTCGCCAGTCAACATCGCCTCATCAATCGCCGTCTCTCCTTCGACAACGAAACCATCGGTCGGAACTTTCTCGCCTGAGCGGATCCGGATCAAGTCTCCGACCTGCAACTCGCCAATTGGCAGATCCACTTCAACGCCGTCCTTTCGAACCATATGCGCGCTCTTCGGAGCAAGGTTCATCAGCCCGGAAACCGCCTCCGAAGCGCGACTCTTGGCCAATGCCTCAAGTGTCCTCCCAAGCAGTATCAGCGCAACGATCATCGCAGCGGTTTCAAAGTAAACCGACGAGTGCCCGCCCTCGTGAGGGATAAGGTGGGGGAAGATCGTCGCCGCCGCGCTGAAAAGAAATGCGGATCCGGTCCCAATGGCGATCAGTGTATTCATATCGGCAGATCCGCGCAGCGCTAATTTCCATGCCCCGGTGAAGAAGCCTCGCCCCGAAGTGACAAGTATCCCTAATGTCAGCATCAAACTGATCCAGAGCGAAGGCGCTCTTGCCACAAGAGAAGTCATCGTCAGCGTCATTACGATCACGCTGCCTACTGCGGCAACCAAGAATAGTTTCAAATTGCGCTGATACTCTCGACGGTGGATTTCGACCGGCGAGTCGATTGTACTTTCGGATCCGATCAATCTACCCGGATAGCCAATATCGTTCAGGATGCAGAGGAGCGCTTCAATTGAAGTCAAACCAGGGATTAACGTCACTTCGGCTTGCTTCATAGCAAGGTTAACCGATGCTCCAAGCACGCCTGTTTCACGCATTAGACTCTTCTCTACTGAGTTCACACACGATGCGCAAGACATACCCTCCACAGCAAGACGTTTTGTCACTGAGACGACGCCATAGCCCGAACCACGAACTCCTTCGACAATCTTCGCCGATTCCGTAATGGTCGGGTCGTATTGGATGGTCGCTTTGCGGGTAGCGTAGTTGACTGTTGCGGATAGGACGCCTTCCACTTCGCCAAGCGCCCGTTCGACGTTGATTGCACAAGAGGCGCAGTGCATCCCCTCGATTGTGAGGTCGCCGCGGGTGAGAGGATTCTGACTCATTTAGTCTGTTATATCTTCCTATCAAATCGTTGGAGAAGGCTGAAGTACGGCGATTCGAGCTATAATTTGCTATCGCTACTGGCATAATATACGCGAAATCAGCCCGATTGTCGCAGTGGGCAAATGACGGTCGGTCAGTTTTGAAGCGGGGAAACACAATTGGGTTGAGGGGATTGGGAAGATTCGCCGGAGGGAACGCCATAGAAAGATGGAGAGTCAACCATCGAAGCCTGCTGACTTGCAGATAGCGTCGTATAAACAAAGCGCCGGGGCGGTCGCCCCGGCGCTTTCAAACTGACGGTCAGATGGGTCTTTTCAATACCTTTTTCAGCATCTTTCCGGGACGGAAATGGGTTTTCCGGCGCGGCGGAATGTATATTACTTCATCCGGCTTCTTCGGATTACGCGCCTTCGGCTTAGCTGCGGTGTTCTTGACTTCAAAAACACCGAAATGGCGAATTTCAATGCGACATTCCGCTACGCATTCGCTCATGATTTCGCGCAAAGTAACAAAGACTGCGTTCACGGCTACTGCGGCTTCCTTCTCTTCGATCCCGGTGAGCGCCGCAACGCGTTCGACGATGTCTTTCTTGATGTAGGTTTGCATCCAGCCCCTTTCAATCAACTTTGTTCTGACTGCCGAAATTCAGGCCAACTTAAGATGCTCGCGATTAGGCAGTCGTCTTACAGCGCGAAAATATAATATTATATTATAGCAAAGTAAAGAGAAATTTCAGAGTTAGCGCATTCTTTGATAAGGATATCCCTCGTTTAAACAATGACCTCTACCATCCCCCTTATTCTCTATGAAGATTCGACCGGCGCGGCGTTCGGTCCACTGACCGAGCTGAGACGCCCTTCAGACCTACGTTGCGGGGCTTTAACTATTGGGGAAAAGCTCCTCAGACGACTTCGCGCCGCTGGAGCGACTCACATTTTCGCCCATGGACAGAGTCTCGGTCGTCCGAGTTTCGACCTCTCATCGTTGACCGGCTCTCCGATAGGAATACTCATCTCGAGCCGCGCTCTACTCAGTCAGGAGGCGGCTAATCGAGTGGTTCAAGAGCGCTCTGAGGTAGTCTTCGAATCGGCCGATCACGAGATTCTCGGAGCTTGTCTAAGCGCACCCCGCCTCCAACAAGTTGGTCGGGATTGGCCAGACATAATAATTTCTGATGCTGTCCGTGGACTCCCAAGAGTGCAGATCAACGGATTGCATGCGAGATATCCGTGGCAACTCGTCAATTGGGTGGGGCATGAGATTGCGGCTGACCTCCAGATTGCCGAGTCGGAGAGTAACTCTGTGCCTCTCCCGCTGCCTATCAATACTAGCGTTAAGGGCGTAGAGAATCTTGGCGTCACCGGGGATGTGTTTATTGGCCCCGGAGCAATTTTCGACGCTTCGGCTTACTCAATACGCCTCGAAGAAGGAAGTTGCATAGAGGCGGGTGCAATTCTGGCGGCGCTGGACGGCCCGATCTGGATTGACCAGCGCGCTCGAATTCTTCCAGGCGCGATCATCACCGGTCCGGCGTATATAGGTCCGGACTCCATCGTCCGTCAGGGAGCGCGCCTTAACGGTGATATTGCACTTGGTCCGCACTGTCGCGTAGGCGGTGAGTTGAGTAGTGTCATTATGCAGGGCTACTCGAATAAACAGCACTCCGGTTACCTGGGCACATCCTTTCTTGGGGAGTGGGTAAATCTTGGGGCTGCAACGGATAATAGCGACTTAAAAAACAACTATCGACCGATCGAAGTTATCTTGAACAACCGAAAGATCGATAGCGGCGACTTGCATGTCGGAGTTTTTCTCGGCGACTTTGTCCGTACCGCTATTCAAACCCGACTCAATAGCGGAACTGCCGTTGGAGCGTGTTGCAACCTGTTCGGCGCCGACTTCCCCGACAAGGCTGTGCCCCCGTTCATCTGGGCGGCTTCGGATGGGTATCAGGAGTACCGTATAGAAAAGGCGTTAGAGACAATTCGCACCATAATGGAGCGCCGCAAGAAACGCCTTGCTCCCGACTATGAAGCGGCGCTGCGAAAGTTATTCGACGAAACCAAACCCGCACGAAAAGAGTTCATTGATCGTGTTAATCGACCACACATCAGTGGATAAGTATTGGGAGAAGACGGTCTAATGAGACCAAAACGAAGCGATTATGTAATTCGATTTGCCCGGTTGTTGCTCGGCCTGATCTTTCTTGCCGCCGCTGCGGCCAAGGGCGTTGACATTACAAGTTTCGTGCGCCAGAACGAGTCTCTCCTTTGGGCTATCGGGTTGCCAATCTCTGCTTGGGTAGAAACCCTTGCCGTGATAATTGCCTTTTTTGTCATCCTATTTGAGTTCCTCGTTGCAGCGATGTTGATCTCCGGTTGGTGGGCTCGGCTCGGCGCAGGACTCAGTCTTAGCGCACTGATCGTGTTCTCGCTCGTCACTGTCTTTGCCTGGCTTAATAATGTTGAAGCTTCATGCGGTTGTTTCGGTTCCTTTTTTCCAAGAAATGCGGTGATGGCAGTCATCGAGAACTTTATCCTGCTGATTCCGGCAGTTATTGCTATCCGACCGACTAAGGCGCTTAAAAAACACCCCCCCGTAGCTTTCTGGATCCTCGTAACCGGATTCGTATGGGTTGGTCTATTCTATTACTATCCTTATTCTGGATCCTCGCTGCGGAAAGGAATGAAACCAGAGTTGCCTGTTGAAGTCGTCATTCCACGGGTTGGGCGAATCTTCGTCTGGTTTTTCGATCCCGAATGCACAAAATGCGTCGATCAACTTCGACTTGTACAAACGCTCACCGGCGGAGGAACGCGCGTCGCAGGAATAACTGATGCAACCGATGGCCGGATCGAGGAGTTCATACTTGACCTTAAGCCCGGTTTTTCCATTGTACGAGTCTCGCAGGAGGATTATCGCAAATACGGCGTCCATGATGGCACTTTAATCGAAATTAAGGGGGGACTCATTACAAGGCTTTGGTCAGGCTATGCCATGACAAGTTACACAGCCGCACTTAGCGTGGGGAACTGATGACGGGAGCAATTATAGTCGGGGCCGGACGAGGGGAACGACTCGGCGCCGGAATACCCAAATGCTTCGTTGAAATCAATACTATACCACTTCTATTCTTATGCGTCTGGGCGTTTGAACAATGCGAATCCATCGCCGAAATTGTTTTGGTTGTCCCAAGTGGATTTGAGGCGAGTACAATGAAAACAGCCGACGATTTGGAGTGTGGAAAAGTCCTCAAAGCGGTTACAGGCGGCGCGCGGAGACAGGATTCCGTGCTGGCGGGAATCAATGCGCTTTCCGGGAAATGCGATAAAGTGGTGATTCACGACGGCGCGCGACCATTTGTCACGCCGGACCTGATTAATAGGACCGTGAATGCCTTTGAACAGGCTGATGCTGTATTTGCGGCGCTTCCGGTTTCCGACACGCTTCACGTAACCAATGGGAGAATCCATCCCGGTCCAGATCGCAGTCGGTTGCTCGCGGCTCAAACTCCGCAAGGCGCCAAACGAGATTTACTTATCGCTGCGCTGGAATGGAGTCTCGATTCCGGTATTTCAGGAACCGACGAAATCACTTTACTTTATAATCATTCAGAACCGATGGTTCACCCTGTTGCAGGCGAGGTTTCAAATATTAAAATCACACGTTCAGAAGATCTTAACTTTTTCGCTCCACAATTAGAACATCGAGCAACACAGGTAAGAGGAAATAAATGAGTCGGCGCATCCGGATTGGCGAAGGTTACGACGTCCATCGCCTCGTAATAGGTCGTCCGTTAGTACTGGGAGGCGTCACCCTTCCCTATGGCAGAGGGCTCGACGGTCACAGCGACGCCGACGTCCTTTTACATGCAATCTGCGACGCCTTATTAGGCGCAGCGGCTCTGGGAGACATAGGCGCTCATTTTCCAGATGATAGCTCAGTTTATAAAAACATATCGAGTCTGAAACTCCTTAACCAAGTTTACACTATTCTCGAAGGAACCGGTTGGCGGCCGGTTAATATCGATTCGACATTAGTAATGGAAGAACCTCGAGTGGCGGATCATATCTATGGAATGCGCCGCAATATCGCTCGCGAATTGAAGTTGGATATAATGGACGTATCGGTCAAAGCTACTACGTCCGAAGGGCTCGGCTTTGTCGGGCTTGGAGAAGGAATCGCAGCACGAGCAATAGCTCAAATTGAATCTTTGTCACTATAGCGTCAATCGTGTTTCGATACGATTGGCGCTCTCTTTCGAACACACACACCTAAGGAGAAACTGACGATGAATCCAGTCGTCAAGAAGGCGCTCATTGGAACTGCAGTAGTCATAATAACTGCAGCAGTCATAATGCTGGTGGTCAGTCTGATGCACCGGGCGCGTAATAGCGATCTTGATTGAGCGCGCATCTCGCTGATGCTCCGGTCGTAGTTCGGTTCGCGCCAAGTCCTACCGGCGCTCTCCATGCTGGAGGCGCGCGAACCGCTCTATTCAACTTTCTCTTTCGTATTCAACGCGGCGGGAGCCTAATCTTGCGGATCGAGGATACCGACCGCGAACGAAATGTTGCTGGATCTGAAGATCAACTCTTCCACGACCTCAAATGGCTCGGAATCGAATTCGACGAGAGCGTTGCCGTGGGTGGGGTGAACTTGCCCTATCGTCAATCGGAGCGTACAAAACGCCATAAAGACGCGGCAGAGCGGCTTCTCGCTTCCGGCGCGGCCTATCGTTGTTGGTGCAGCCCGGAACGCCTAAGCGAATCGCGGAGTCTTGCACAGATCGAAGGTCGTCCGCCACGTTACAATCGCCGCTGTCTGCATATCTCTGAGGATGACCGCCATCGTTTAACAGAAGAACATACTCCGTTCGTAGTCAGGCTCCTTACCGAGAATGACCGCAAGCTTGAGATCGCTGATCTCTTCCGGGGGATTGTAACATTCGAAGGGCAACACCTTGACGATCCGATTCTCGTGCGCTCAGACGGGTCGCCAACGACTCTTCTGGCAGGAGTTGTGGACGATCTCGATATGGGAATGACTCATATCTTGCGCGGCGAAGAGTGGCTTGCTTCGACGCCCTATCAATTCCTCATCTTCGAAGCACTCGGTGGCCCATTACCCGTTTGGGGACATCTGTCACTGCTATTAGGCGAAGACGGCGCGAAACTTTCAAAGAGAACTCCCGGTCTGACAATCAAGGAAATGCGGGAGAATGGCACCCTGCCTGAGGCGATCAATCGATATCTGGCAGGGCTCGGGAGGGAGACTATTGCTGAAGAAGCCGGTTGGACAATGAAAAGCCTCGCGGAAGGCTTCGATCCAATAGTTTACCGCGCTGGTGGAACTGTCTTTTCCATGACGGCGCTGAGTGCGGAATCCGGAAGATTAATCAGGAAACTGGGACCGATTGAGTTACGAAGTCGGTTGGAGGAAGCATATCCCGGGTTTTGGTTTCCCAAAGATTGGGACCATTCCAGGTTGAACCGCGCCATTGAACTGGCTTCGGAAGCCGCTGAGACAATAGCTGACCTTCGTCGCGAGTTCAACCGTTTGGCGCTGCCGAGCGATCCTGCCACTCTTAACTGGACAGAGACGTCCCGACCGATCGACGCTCTCGAGGCAGTGCACAATGCTCTATCAGAAACAGTTTCATGGAATGAATCAGAACTTGACGCAGCGATTAAGGATGCTGGGAAAAAGGGGGGATTAAAAGGACGCGAATTGTTTGTTCCGATTCGTTTGGCTGTCACGGGAACAGAGCACGGGCCGAGACTCGCTGCTATCGCGGCTCTATTGGGGCGAGAAGAGTTTCTCCATCGGCTGGCGACTGCATTAAAACACATCGGAAGTCTTATAATAACATGAATGACGCTTCGCTACACAGTACGATTGACGCCAAGAATTTATAAGCATTTTCGCTGAGAGTATTGACAAAACCTTACCCTTGATATATATTGATTATCGATAGGGCAACCTATTCCCCCCTAAGTTGGCGCATACGTCGCACCCCTCAGCGTCGCGTGCGCCTTTTTTTGTGCCTTGCCTTCGCAGTCGAACCTGAACGGCGACTCAATCTAAGGCGCTTTCAATGAAAGATCAGATGCCTTAACGTTCGGAGGGACAGACATTCTTTGGGGGGCCTTTGAAATACTCGAAAAGACTCATTCTTAGATCATTCGAAAACTCATTTTTCACCTGTCACTGAACGCAATTTATTGAAAAATCTACTCGCTCACTCTTTCGATCCGCCCTCCCAATCCCGCCATCTTCTTCTCGAGCTTTTCATAGCCACGATCCAGATGATATATACGCAACAGATCTGATTTTCCATATGCGGCAAGCGTCCCGATCACCATTCCCGCGCCAGCTCTGATGTCGGAACACATGACAGCCGCTCCAGTTAAGCGCTCGACGCCCTTCACGCGGACAGTGTTCAAATCCATCTTCAGGTCGGCGCCTAACCGCGAGAGCTCCGGCACGTGGTTGAAGCGTTCGGGATAAATTGTCTCGGTGATACTGGCTGATCCCTCGGCGATAGCCATCAGGGCCGTCCACGGTGCTTGCAAATCAGTAGGAAAGCCCGGATAGACAGCGGTTTTTATATCTACGGACTTCAGCCTTCCGGCAGCTTTAACGCGCGCCCAATTGTTCCCAGTTTCGATTGTCGCTCCGGCGTCATGCAGTTTGTCCAAAACAATCGCAAGGTGATCCGGACGGCAATGCTCGACCGTGACGTCGCCCTGCGTCGCAGCTCCTCCAATTAGAAAAGTCCCAGCCTCAACCCGATCAGGAATAACACGATAGCGCACCGGCGATAACTCAGTCGGCCCTTCGATCTCGATTACCCTTGTCCCCTGTCCACTGATTCGCGCGCCCATTGCAACCAGCATATCCGCAAGATCGACAATCTCAGGTTCACAAGCCGCGTTCTCGATAACGGTTCTTCCTTGCGCCGCAACCGCAGCCATCAATGTATTCCCCGTAGCGCCGACAGAAGCGACGTCAAAAGTAATCCGAGCGCCCTTCAGTTTGTTGCATTCAGCAATCACATAACCAGCGTCAAGTGTAATCTTACAACCGAGCTTCTCGAGCGCTTTGATGTGCAAGTCAATCGGTCTCGGCCCAAGCGCGCAACCTCCTGGCAGGGATACTTTAGCCTTGCCCCATCTGGCGATCAGAGGACCAAGGACATAAATGGAGGCTCGCATTTTTCTCACCAGTTCATACGGAGCTTCCCAACCTTTCGCCTGCGAGGTTTCAAGTATCAGAGCGCCTTTGGAAAGCTGTACGTCCGCCCCAAGCATCCGCAGCACCATCGCCATTGTCCGAACATCCTGCAGGTCTGGAACGCCTTCGATAACTGTCGTTCCCTGTGTCAACAGCGCTGCCGCCATTAGCGGCAGAGTCGCGTTCTTCGAACCGTTTGCGGCGACGCGACCGGTTAGGGGAATCCCCCCATCGACAATAAAGCGATCCATCATAATGGTAAGTCCTGCCAAGTAGGATAGGCGTCCCTGCAGATCCTATCTGTTTGATTATTCGAGCTAATGGAAAGGCAGGGACGCCCATCCTGTTGATTAACTATCTATAGTTCTTATTCAATCACCTCGCAACAAAAGCAGCGCTTGTTCGCGCGCCGCATCTGTTACTGTTCCACCGGAAAGCATTCCGGCCAACTCGTCAATGCGATCACTGCCTTCAAGCTCGATCACCTCTGTCTCGGAGACACTCTCGCGATCCCGTTTCAACACTTTAAGATGCCGATCCGCTAACGAGGCTATCTGCGGTAGATGAGTGATAACAAATAGCTGTCTTCCCTTTGCGAGATCACGCAACTTCTGACCGACCAATCTCGCCACCCGTCCCGAAACGCCGGTATCGATCTCGTCGAACAGAATGGTCGCTTCATCGGAACCGGGCGGAAGCGCTTCTTTTAGCGCCAGCATTACTCGAGACAGTTCTCCACCGGAAGCAACGGTCGAAACTGGTCTCGGTTCGATCCCCGCATTAGCGGAAAAGAGAAACTCTGCTTCTTCTGCGCCTCTGCCGGTCAGGCGATAATTCGCGCCATCAACGGAAAATAGACCTTCAGGATCGGGCGTTCGCGTAAACCGGATCTCGAATTTTGCCTGAGGAACGCCAAGTTCCCTGAGACTTTCCTCCACCGATGCCGCCAAATGCGGCGCTTGGATCGTTCTTATAGAGCTTACAGCGCCAGCCTTGGCCGCCCACTCGGCGACTCGCAATCTGCGTTTTTCACCGACAAGGTCAAGTTCTGTTTCGGTATTGGAGCCTTCAGATAATTCTCGGCGGAATGCGTCCGCCTGTTCGAGCGCGGCCGTCAAACTACCGCCAAATCTTTTCGCCAAACCTGCAAGAAGATGTTGACGTTCGCGCATTTCTTCAAGGATGCGTTCATCAAATCCATCTGCTCGGCATCGATTAGAGACTCGACGGGAAATCTCGCGCAACGCCGATCTTGCCGACTCAACCTCGGTTCCAAGTTCTTTCAATTCTGTATCGTAAACGCTTAACCTATCCATCAAACGTCCAACTTCAGTCAGCTTGTTCTCGACAGCGTCGTTTTCATCAGTCAACAGTATTGAGATCCGTGCGCCGTCCTGATGGATCTCCTCAATATGCTCAAGTCGGCGTAACTCCAGCGTCAAACGCTCATCTTCACCCGGATCCGGCGCGACAGACTCAATTTCGCGGAGCTGAAGGTTTAGATAATCCCGGCGACGATGATACTCTTCGATTGTTTTTTGCAGTTTGTGGATAGCGCGTTCTAATGAGAGGTACTCACTCTCAAATTGCGCCATGGCTATCCGTTCTGCAGAGAGTCCAGCATAAGCATCCAAGAAATCGAGATGTCGTTCTGGATCGAGCAAACGGCTGAAGGCTCGTTGGGAGGTAATATCAAGCAGTTGAGCGGCGGCGTCAGCGAGATCCCGCGCTGAGGCAGGTTCGTCATCTAAAAAGGAGCGACTTCGCCCATCCGCCGTAATCTCTCTCCGAAGAATCACTACCGATCCGTCAGACCGAGTAAATTCCCCTTCTACGACTGCCTTTCGAGCGCCATCACGAACGACGCCAAAGGGAGCTTTCTGACCGCCAAGAAAACCGACCGCTCCGACTAAAAGGGATTTTCCTGCACCGGTTTCGCCGGTGATGGCGGTTAGTCCCGGAGAGAAATAAACCTCGGCTTTCCTTAGCAGAGCAAAGTCAGTAATCGTGAGTCGGGTTAGCATTTCAGGCCGGTTTCTCGCTCATTTCCGCAGAACCGCTACTTTGCTTCGAGCCGCGTCGCCGCCGCTATTGTAGGCGACGATCAAATAGATACCCTCAGCAACATCGCGACCGGAATCGTCGGTCCCATCCCATCCAAGTGCGGCGGCGTCGTGGCTGAGCGCTCTGACCAATCTTCCATCGGGTGTAAAAATGCGAACCTCTCCTCCGCCGCCTAACGCATCTCCCGTGAAGATGAGTCTTCCTCGCGCCGGATTGAAAGGATTGGGTTCAAAGGTAAGAGTAGTTATCTCAGCACCGTAATCACGATAAGGAGTTTTCATGGCCGCAGTTCCTACCCGCGTCCCGATATAAACCCAGCCTGAATTGGGATCAATTCCAACTGATTGCACCGATGTAACAGGCAGTCGATCCGGTGGATCGGCGGTGATGCGGCGAGTAACCGTGAAGAGATCGGGCGCCAATATTGAAATCCCAAAATCAGAACCAAACCATTTATTCCCGGCCGGATCGATATCAATCGATCTGACAGGAATATCACGCATATAATATACTTGCGAGAAAGCAACACCAGTAAGATCAGAACCACTCGAATTTGCGTAGTAAGCGCCTCGAATCGAACCGATCCAAACATAACCCGCCGAATCGTACTTGATGCTTAATACTTCTCTTGCAGGCAGACCTTGAATAGGCCCCCAGATCTGGTCGTCGGTGGAGTCCGCTAATGTGCCGCGTGTATCAAGAACGTAAACGCCTTGATCGCCCGGAAGCGTCTGATCATTGGCGCTGGAGGCAATCCAAATGCGATCTCGCCCGTCAACCGTCAGCAGATCGTAGTGATTAAACTGTCCAAAGTTGATCTGGTGGAAGTAAGCCCACGGTTCGGCTGAGTCGGAGCGCTGGATAAAGCTCCTCGGAGCGCAGGCGAGAACCATTCCATTCATCGCGCCACGATTAGCAATCCATACATTCCCGGCTTGATCAGAAACAACTGTTGGCGCGAGAACTCCGCCTCCTGCGGCGTAGCTCCTAAGCCGCGCGCCGGTTGCCGGATCGGAGTTGTAAGTGTAAGCTGAATCACCCACTACCCGCCCAACGCCACCCATAAACGTACCAAACCATACCCCGCCGTCGAGATCAAAAGCAATCGAACGCGCTTCTGAGGAGAATGCCGTACCGTTGAAGGAAGGCCAGCACCATCGCCGCCATTCGCTCCCAACCAAGCGACTGAGCCCGTACTCGCCGACATTAGCGCCGCCTGCAAACCAGACGGATCCATCCGATCCGAACGCGGTCGCTCGCACGTAGTTCGTGATCGGTCCGGGAGGAATATGCGATACCCAAGTGGTATCAGTCAACCTTGAGATTCCCCCGGGAGCCCGCCAATCTCGAGCCGCGGCGGCCCACAGTGCGCCGGTATCGTCCCATTCCGCATCGGTGAAGCCAATGGCAAATCCGCCAAACCTCACCCACCCATTACCAGTCCACCAGTTTATACCATCTGAAGCAACTGCGCAGAGGGTGTCGGAATGAACGATCAGCGAGTAAAAGTCGCGCCGATGGTTGAGTTGTCGCCACCGGTCTTCTTCAAATCGCGCCAAACCCTGTCCGGTCATAGCATAGAGGGAATCGCGGAAGAGAATCAGATCGGTAATCTTGTTATTTTGGAGTCCATCAGCGGTTGTAAACGTGCGCCAGTCTAAGGGAGCTGGCGAGTTCAAGTTGCCTCGGGCAACGCCTTCCTCTGTCCCCACCCAGAGATAGTCGCCTTGAACCAGAACGGCATTGGCTGCCAGATCCGGGCTGAAATTGCCGAGCCTCCGGTACTCTTCAAACCAAACCCATTGATCGAATCGCGGAACGTGCGTGACCAGCGCAGCGCCTCTATTTGTTGCGAGGAATAATCCGCGCTGATTGAGAGTAAGATCATTGATCGAAAAGAGCGCCGCCTGATCCGCCAGAGCGGTAACCGAATGGGTTACGCCCAAATCGGGATCCCAGCGCTGGAGCATTTTATTATCAAACGCCGCCCAGATCCCGCCATTACCATCAGCCAGAAGTTTTTTAACACCCAGTCCTCCGAGACCATCCAGAGTCGTGTAAGCCTTGAAACTGCCGGTCGAAGGCGAGAATTCGACCAGACCGCCTTCGGTTGCAAGCCAGATCCACTCTCCAACACGCGCCACATCCCGGACGCTGCGCGTGTCCGTCACAATCTGCCACTCTTCTCCTGCGGCAAAAGCAAGCCGCGCTATCGCCAGAGCGATAATCAACGCTCCTGTTCGTTTCAGCATATCTTCCTCATAGTTCGTTTTCGGTTGTTTTGCTCAAGCGATAGAGAGTGTAATACCAATCCTCCTTTGCAGTTTCTACAAGACCTCCCGGAACTGGAAGTATTTCCAGCACTTCCCCCCCAAGCTTACCTCCTTCCAACCGGCGCGGTTCGCGCGACTTATCGATAATGTAATCAGCCTTCCCTGCCTTTAAAAATCGCGCGCTGAGAATAAAATTCTCAAGACTCATCCCGATACGGTAAGGAATCACCTCAGCCGAAACCAGTCCCTCAACATCCATCACCCGACGTCCTGAATAAAAGCCCATTATCCCAACGTCTCCTACAGCAATAACGGCTTTCTCAGGAGTTTTCTCCCGTACAATCTCCGCAAGCTTGGTCAACGCCTCAATTGTCGGGCGAAATGCTCTGATATGCGGGATCGTCACGATCGCTGTCATCGCGAATTGCTGAAGAATCAGGATAACTCCGAGCGGAGCAATCAAGCGGGGAATCTCCTTGCGCCAACGGGGTTCAGAAATCTCTTCCAGCATCAGGAAGGCGCCGATTATCAATGGCGGCAGACCAATCAGCAGATAACGCGAAGTGATAAATACTCCCCGGCTAAGATAAACCATCGTCGGGAAGAGCGCCCAAATCGCCAATAGCAGTCCGATTCGACCATTTCTTGAGTTGAACCCTTGATACTTCCTCAGGATGAACAATCCGATAATTATCAGCCCGATTTCTATCCCGTTTGATCCGCCTATTACAGCTACAGTACGCTTAATGCCGAGGAGCAGGTCGGTGATGTTGGGTAGCCCAAGGTCGGTCTTGATGCGAGCGGGATTTGACACTATCGTCCCGAAAGCAAGATAAGCGTAGATTAACCATGGCGCGGCCGTCAGCATCCAGCCGAGTGCAGTCTTGAAGGCACCTTTACTGCCCTCCCCCCACCAGCGATCAGCTATAAGGATAACTCCGAGTCCGGCGGTTTCAGGTCTGCAGAGGAACGCCAGCCCTGCAAGCACCCCTGTTCTCCATTCTCGCCCTGATATATGCGCGTGAATTGTTATCAGCAAGAGTACCACGGCCAGTGCAGTTTCCATCCCCGACGCCGACCACCTCGCCAGCCAGACATTGCCGGCCCAGACGATAGTCGCCCAACGCGCCGAGGTTGTCGAAAGCCCGCAACGGTCGGCCAGGAGGCGGAAGAAAGGGATCGTCGCCGCACCGAATATTATCGACGCGCTGGTCGCCAAAGCGCCCGAGGGAGTAAAAAAGAGCGATAGAAACGCCAGTATTAACGTCCAGAGCGGCGCGGTAATACCATAAGTGGGTTGATCGGGATTGAACGAAAAACCATGACCTGTGGCAAGATTGCGCGCGAAAGTCAGATGGATGAACGTGTCGTCAACGACATATCCCACGAGCGGAAGCTGCATCACGAAGAACACTAACAACGCCGCAACGAGCCAGACCCAGTCTCTCAGCGGGTTGATCGTCCTCTGGTCGGTCTGGCTCATTGCAAATGCATCGCCATTAGATCCGACATCAGTCATATGGAAGACCTGTCCACGGAGATCTGTGGCGCTGTCATTCCCGCGAAGGCGGGAATCCAGACAAGCCGGACAAACCGTGAGGCTGAACCAAGGATACGACCATGGATTCCCGCCTTCGCGGGAATGACAGCGCCTAGATAATTCTTGCACTCAAGTGGGGTTAGAAATCTGTTTTCGAGAGAATTCAGATTTTCCGCCAGAGGTTCACCAACTCGATAGCAGCGAGCGCTGCATCCCATCCCTTGTTGCCGGACTTCGTCCCTGCGCGATCGATAGCCTGCTCTACGGAATCGGTGGTCAGTACTCCAAATGTGACCGGCAGATGCCCCTGCATTGCAACTTGAGCTACGCCTTTCGAGACTTCCGCGGCGACATAATCGAAGTGAGGCGTGGAACCGCGAATCACTGCCCCGAGGCAGACAATCGCATCGAACTTACCGCAGGTCGCGAGCTTTCCAGCAGTAGCGGGAATGTCGAACGCTCCCGGAACCTTGACAATCGTGTAGTTCGGTTCTCCTTCGTCATGGCGGGTAATACAGTCGATTGCTCCCTCCACCAGTCGTTGGCTGATAAAGTCATTGAAGCGGCTGACTAGTAAAGCGAAACGGATATTCTTGGCGGAAAGCGCTCCTTCAAGAACGACTGGAGGCGTGATCTGTTTGCTCATCGTTTATCCTTATCCTTCTGAGGGCGAAAGTGTGGGATGATTGTGCGTTTGATCGAGGATCAGATGTCCCATTTTGTCGCGTTTTGTTTCGAGGTAATGGGCGTTCACCTCGTTTGGTAAAATTTCCAGCGGCACCCGTTCGACAACTTCCAGATCATAGCCTTTCAGCGCGATGATCTTGCGTGGATTGTTCGTCATCAGGCGGAGCTTGGCGATACCGAGGTTCTTTAGAATCAGCGCTCCGGTACCGTAATCCCGGAGATCGGCGGCAAAACCAAGCGAGACGTTTGCCTCAACTGTGTCAAGTCCTTGATCCTGAAGCTTGTATGCCTTCAATTTGGCGGCGAGGCCGATGCCGCGACCCTCCTGGTTCATATAAAGCACAACTCCGCGCCCCTCCTTTTCGATTTTCTGCATAGCGCGATGGAGTTGATCGCCGCAATCACAGCGCGACGATCCGAAGACGTCGCCCGTCATGCATGATGAGTGAACGCGCACCAACACCGGCTCTCCATCGGCGACGTCGCCTTTGACGAGCGCGAGATGATGTTCGTCCGTGATGCGGTTGCGAAAATGAATCAACTGGAAGTCGCCATAAGCCGTTGGAAGACCGACCTCAACCTCGCGATAGACCAGCTTTTCATCACGGCGACGGTATTCGATCAGATCGCGGATCGTGACAAGCTTCATATTAAATTGTTTGGCGATTTCCTGCAACCTCGGCAAGCGAGCCATCTGGCCGTCTTCATCGAGGATTTCACACAGGACGCCGGCGGGGTAGAGTCCGGCGAGTCGAGCAAGATCGACAGTCGCTTCGGTATGCCCCGCACGCATCAATACGCCGCCGTCCGCAGCCCGAAGCGGATGGATATGGCCGGGACGGGCAAAATCATCCGCATGACATTTTGGATCGATCGCCTTGATGATGGTTAACGCGCGGTCGTGCGCCGAAATGCCGGTGGTAGTGCCTTCCTTAAAGTCGATAGTCACCGTAAAAGGAGTGCCATGAAGAGCGGTATTGCGATCCACCATCAATTCAAGACCGAGTTCTTCAGCGCGCTGAAATGTGATCGGAAGGCAGACCATTCCGCGCCCATGTTTGGTCATAAAGTTGATCGCTTCCGGCGTCACCTTCTCGGCGGCCATGATGAAATCGCCTTCGTTCTCGCGATCCTCATCATCGACTACGATCACCATCCGACCTGCCCGGAATTCTTCCCGGGCTTCTTCAATTGTGGCAAACAATGTGTTATTCCTCAAGATGGATCGTTCCCCAGCTAGCTTCGCGAATACCTTCTGCGGCGGTTACTTCGCCATCCGGAAAGCGGTCAGCTAGCCAGCGAATGATCAAATCTGTTTCTATATTGACGCGAGCGCCGGGAACAAGTTCCCCTAACGTCGTGTTTTCGAGCGTAAATGGGACGAGCATTAAATGGAAACCGTTGGCGTTCTTCTCCGCTACGGTCAGGCTCACGCCATCGATAGTAATCGAACCTTTCGGAGCAATCAACTTCATAATCTCTGGTGAGGCTTCGATGTAGAGATCGGTCATCCCATCACCGTAACGAATTTTCGCCGTTCTCCCGATTCCGTCCACATGCCCCTGAACGATATGGCCTCCGAAGCGTGAGCCTACCTGCATCGCTCGCTCAATGTTTATCTTGGAACCGATCTTCAGCGTTGTAAGAGTCGAGGATTCGAGCGTGTATGAAGTTGCCTCAGCGATGAAACCAGAGCCTGTGATCTGAGTTGCGGTGAGACAGACTCCGCTCACGGCGACGCTGTCGCCCGGCTTCAAGTCGTCGAGAATGCGTTGACAGGCAATTGTCAGCTTTGAATTGCCCCGAACGCGTTCAATGGAGCTGATCCTGCCGACTTCTTCTATTATACCGGTAAAGATGCTCGCCTCGCAGGATGATACGTCACAACCACCTCCTCGCCATACCGTTTGACTGCTGAGACGCTGAATCGCGGACGATCTTCCCACGATTCAGGAATGAATCGATCAAACGGAGCTAGCCCTTTCCCGATTACCGACGGCGCATAGGCAATCGATATCTCATCCAGAACTCCCGCCTGTAGGAAGGACGACAGAACTCCAGCGCCGCCTTCGACCAGAACGGATGTTACTCCAAACGAGGGCAATCGAGTAAGCAACTCCACCGGATCGATCACACTCTGATGTTCAGGCATCCGCAGCACTTCTATTGAGGGTGGAACTGAGCCTTTCCAACACTCACCGACAACCAGAATGGTTCTTATCTGAGATGCTGAAGAAGCAATTCTGCCTTCAGCGGGCAGTCCTGCATGAGGCGACAGGATGATTCTAACGGGATTCACACCTCTGATTAATCTGACGGTCAGTTCTGGATCGTCCGCCGCTACTGTTCCTCCACCAACCAGCACGGCGTCGTGATCCGCACGCAACCGGTGCGCAAGAGTTCTCGCTTCGACGCCGGAAATCCATTTCGATTGTCCGTCAGGCGCAGCCATTTTCCCATCGAGACTAAGCGCAGTCTTGGCAGCGCACCACGCTCTGCCTTGATTGATCGTACTTAAAAAACCCCGGTTGAGATAAGCGGCTTTGCCCGCCATCAATCCCACCGAAACCGCTATTCCAGCCGACTGAAGTCGCTTGAAACCGGCGCCGTTTACTTGTAAGTAAGGATCTGTAATTGCGGCGACAACGCGGGTTACGCCTGAGCTTATGATAGCGTCCGTACAGGGCGGAGTTTTATGGTAGTGACAGCACGGTTCAAGGTTGACATAGAGAGTCCCACCTGCCGCCGCCCCGGGCTTCACTCGGCGAAGCGCGTCCACTTCCGCGTGAGCGCCGCCATACTGTCTATGCCAGCCTTCAGCGAGAATCCTTCCGTCCACTCCCACCACGACGGCCCCAACCCGAGGATTGGGGGATACCGCGCCGCGTCCTCTCAAAGCGAGAATGAGGGCGCGACGCATCATTTTATGGTCGAAATTGGAGTACAAAAAAGAATCCCCGATGACTTATCGGGGAGTATGGCGCTGCGCACAAGAGAGAGCTTTCCCTGCGCATCTTCTACCATCCGGACTTTAACCGTCGGCGCCGGAATTTCACCAGGCTCAGTTTCCATGTAAAAGGAAAGTCGCGGGCTATAACCGCCGGTAGGGAATTTCACCACTCCCCGAAGATATCTTAATCTAAGAAGACAGACGGCGGAACGCAAGCGAGTAATAGAAGTCTGATTATCCTCATAAAACGAGACGGGCGCTCATTGAGCGCCCGCCTGTCTTCGATCAAATCAGGTTCGACCACGATCTGCAGAAGAGCCGACTCTACTTCAAATAGAGCAACTTCGTTGACTGCGATTGTCCAGCGGCTTCGAGCTTAGCGTAGTAAACGCCTGCACCGAGCCCAAATTCAGTGGCATTGAAGTTGATGCTTTGGCGGCCCGCTGCAACGACGCCGCTGACCAAAGTCGCCACATTCCGCCCGGAGAGGTCATAAACCGCCAGCGTAGCTTCGCCGGAAACCGGCAGGCTGAAATTCAGGACGGTGGCGGAGTTGAACGGATTCGGGTAAGCTGCGTTCAAAGCGAATTGTACCGGCGCGGTGGGATCTTCGCTAACTGAATTTGCGCCGTTTTGTACCCAATTCCAGACGCGATTCATAAACACCTGACGTTGTTCGGTTCCAGCGCCCGCTCCGATCGATTCAATCGGGAAGCCGATAACCAACGTCGAATAGACAGCAGTTTCATGCGCCATTCCAGCGTCGCCGATCTTATGTCCGGCGCCGTCATCATAATAAAGGACTGCTCTCGTCCCTTCATGTGCGGTAAAGCTGGTGATCCGTTCGGCAGTCCCGGCTCCGTTGCCGCCGCCCGGGAAGACGCGGCAGCCGCCAAATTGGGGATCTCCAGCAACGCCGTAAACAAATCCCTGACCGATATTCGCATTGTCCACCGAGACGCCCAAGTACTGCGAAAGAAGGGCGTTATCTGCGAGTGCAGTCGGAATGTAGGAGCCTGAGATTACGAGCTTGCCGCCCTGTTCGAGGTACGCGACGAGAATCTCGGCTTCGAATTCGTTGATCGCGTCCTGATTGTTGAAAGCATGCCAGATAATTGCATTGTAGTTCGGCAGCAACTCTTCGGGTACGACGCCTAATTCGGTGCGATCCCACCGGTCACACCATGGGAGCGGAACGCGCCCAAACAGATCAACAATGGCTGATCCAGCGCGTCCGTTATTAGAAGCATCGACGACCAGGAACGGAGGCCAGTTGACCATAAACTCGATCTCTTCCTGAGCAGAGAAGTCACCTGGTTGAGCGGTCGTTGTGACCGTGAAAATTACCGGGTGAGCAACGAAGCCTTCAGGAACGCTAAAGCGGATCGGGCTATTTTCGTTGTTGGCTTGAGCGCCGTTTTCCAGACCATCAAGGGTGAAAAACGCGTTCACCATCTGGATTTCGGGATCGTCTGTAGCGACTTCAACTCTAACTGATTCAGCCGGAAGGAAGCGCGGTGAGTTTTCAAGGGTGAACCAGATGTCGGCGGTTTCGCCCGGTTCGGCGCGACCATCGCCATCGCCGTTTGCTGCGTCAGTCACCGACCACGAAACTGTGGAAAGTGACGGCGAAGTGATGCCAAGCTCGTATTTCTCGCTTTGAAGAATCGTATGGTTGGCGTCCTGAAGGAAGGCAACCAATTCGAGATTGGTGGCGTCCAATTCATGCCAGCCAAGTCCGTCCATCGATTGTTCAAAGTCGAATTCTCTGGTTTGACCGGCGGCGAGCTGGAAAGCAGTTCCCTGATAATCAGGGATCATTTTCACCATCGGATGATAGTGCTCATCCCAGCTTGGATCGACTTCTGCCTGAAAATGGTACTGCTCTTCGTTCAAACAGATGTAGAGACGTGTGTTAAGCGCTGATTCAGCAGTAACTTCGACATGGACAGTAAGGGTGCCGTCCAGCACTCGTCCAGTAAGGACCATAGAGGCTGGGGAAGCCTGATTCGATTCATTGCGAATCGCGGCCGTAATCGCGGCGACAGATCTTGTCCCACCGTAAACAGCGCCGTCGATATACATTGTAGGGACGCCATTCACGCCGTAGTATCCGCAGCGCCCGCCCTGTATGCCTGAACCGCCGTTATCAGCGCGATTGTCGCGGTTCCACGGATCGGTGCCGGCGCCAGGCCAGTTCATATGATAGACTGTCTCAGAGCAGATGTCGGCAACTTGAGGAAATACCTGCTCGAGGATGGGAGCCAGTCCTGCGCAAGGCGGGCAAGTTGTTGAGGTGAACTCCTCAAACATCACCTTCCGTTGAGCTGCATTGCCATCCTGGGTTGCAACAAACAAAAGGACGAGAGCGCCGATGAGGATTGCTCCGACGGGCAAGCCGCGGCGTAGATTGTTTAACAATAGCATTCGGACCGCCTCCAAATAGGACCGCTGCGTGAACCGCAGACGGCATAATTCCCGGCTATACCGATAATTCAAGGATTTCCCTCACGTCCGCTTGTGTTGCCTTGTAACAAAGAGAAGTTCGCGGTCGGTGCTGGGATACCAACATAATATTATACTCCATTCTCTGCGATAAATCAATATCTCTTTCATAATCGACCGATTGACAATTACTCTGAGTTGGACACGAGGCGCGCATCTCAATATATTAGCAGTGGTATTACTGTATGTCCGAGAAGAGAGAAATAGCTTCTACCCCTACTGTCAATCCGCCGCGGTTGACAGTATAAGCTATTGTATATGAGCAATATCTGCCAATCACGGCGGGTTGACAGTAGGGGTGTTTTGCATTAATTTCGCATTCGCAGACGTCTGATTTGCCTGTAAACTATCCTCAACCATATCTTCCTAACCTACTATGAATCTGGCTTTTCATAAATACCAAGGTTTGGGGAACGATTTCGTCCTGTTCGACGGCGAAGCTCTCAAAGCTTTTGATCCAATCGATCCCCTCTTCATCCGATGGATCTGTGACCGGCGTTTCGGAGTCGGCGCCGACGGGATTCTCCTCGCGGTGCCTCCGCTTGCCCGCGGCGCAGTAAGGATGATTTATTATAACGCCGACGGTAGCTTCTCGGAGACGTGTTTTAATGGACTTAGATGCACCGCATTGCACGCGGCTCGGGAAGGCTGGGCGAAGCGAGGCGAGAATTTCATCGTTGAGAGTCCGACCGGAGACGTTATCGCTCTGGTCGAAACCGATTCGGATCTTACAAGAATAGAGTTGGCCGGACCTTCTTTCGAACCGGAACAGGTGCCTGTTAAATCGACGTTTCCGGTGATTGAATCACTGCTCGACGTCGCTGGAATGCCTTTGACCGGCACAGCGCTATCGATCGGCAATCCGCATTTCGTAGTCTGGCGGGGTCAGGGCGATCTGGAACAACTTAACCGGGATTCACGTTTGATAGGAGCCTCCGTTGAGAAGGCAGAGGTGTTCCCTCGAATGACCAACTTCGAACTGGCGCGAGCGGTGAGTCCGACAGAAGCTATTATGGCTGTCTGGGAGCGAGGCGTCGGACCGACGCTCGCCTGCGGATCCGGAGCGACTGCGACGGTCTGCGCTGGCGTCAAAGCCGGCAGATTAAACGCAGGGGTACCGGTAAAAGTCCGAATGGCTGGAGGCGATCTGCAGATAGAAGTATCGCCCGACTTCGCCCGTGTCGCTGTTGTCGGCGGAGCAACGTATGTATTCAGTGGATCGCTTCAGGTCCCGACACATCGCGGTATTCACTTACCTTGAAACAAAATAAACGAATAACCTAACGCATTTATAGATGTCTCTCAATAAAGAATTTGCACCGGCCAGACGACTGGGGATGCCGGGCTATCCATTCGCGGAATTAGAGCGGAAAGCGGCCGCTTTAAGGGCTGCAGGGCGTCCGGTTTTCGACCTTTCCATCGGCGATCCCGATCTACCGCCTCCGGATTACATTGTTGAGGCTGTGCGTAAAGCTCTCGACGAACCCGCCGCGCATTGTTATCCCTCAAGCAGAGGCGACGTGCAGACTCGCCGGTCAGTTGCGCGCTGGTTCAAGAATCGCTTCGGCGTCGAGCTCGATCCGGCCTCGCAAGTCGTCATTCTAATCGGCGCCAAAGAGGGCATTGCCCAACTCGCGCGCGCTGTCGTGAATCCGGGCGAGATCGTCGCCTATACTGAGCCAGGCTATCCGGTTTATCGACGAGCCTCATGTTTCATGTTGGACGCAATTCCACGACCAATTTCATTAAAGGTTGAAAGTAAGTTTCTCCCCGATCTCAATGCAGTAGATGGAGCTAAACTATTTTACCTCAACTATCCCAACAATCCGACCGGCGCGGTTGCGCCAGGCGAATTCTTAAAGGAAGTAGCGGATTTGATAGTTAGCGATCCATCTTTGACCGTTGCATTTGACAATGCTTATTCAGAAATGACCTTCGGGGAACCATCTCACTCATTGCTCGAGTTTACGGATCAAGCTGTCGAGTTTCATTCTCTTTCCAAAATGGCAAATGCGACGGGATACCGGATCGGATTTGCGGTCGGCGAACCGAAGCGGATTGCCGCGTTGGTTAGAACCAAGGAGGAGATGGACAGCGGCGCGCCTCTTCCCTTTCAACGTGCATTAGAAGCGCTTCTTGACCGTTACGAAGGTTCGACGCCGCCATTCAGTTTGATTGAGACGCGGAGAATCTATGCGTCGCGCAAAGCGCGACTCGCAGCGGCGATCCATTCAGCAGGACACTATCTCTTTGAAAGCGACGCAGCGTTTTATCTATGGTACAAAGTGGGTGAGGATGAAACGTCATATATTGCACGAGCAGTAGAGGAGGGACTCCTCGCGACTCCCGGATCCAGCTTTGGCGAATCGGGACGAGGGTGGGTGAGGCTTTCGGCGACGACCTCCGACAATTCCATCGAAGGCGCGGCGAAAATACTGGAAAAGCTCACGTGATTGACGAATTGTTCGACGATATCGATCAAGTTAAGGAACCATTCGGCGCGACGATTCGCCCCCGACGGGATCCTCTCATCCTGAAAAAATCCCTTGGTCAGCACTTTCTCCGTGATCGCGACTTCGCCCGAAGAATCGCACTGGCATTGCCGCCTGATACTCTGGTGATCGAGATCGGCCCCGGCGACGGGGCATTGACTCAGGAACTCGTTACGCTCGGACATCCGGTTGTGGCGATAGAGATCGACGCAGACTTGTTCCCCCGTCTCAAGAAACGATTTCACCGAGACAACTTCACCGTCATTCCGATGGATGTTCTCTTGATCGATTGGAGAGCGCTCGCGGCGGAGAAAGGTCAGTTGCAGTTAGCGGGAAATCTACCATATAACATCGCTACTGCAATGCTGTCAAGAGTGCTCGGTTCGCTTCACGACGATAAAATACCACCAATTGATACTATGGTCTTTACTTTTCAAAAGGAGGTGGCCGATCGTCTTGCGGCATCTCCCGGAAGTCGTTCTTATGGTGGATTGACATTACTTACTCGCTATTTTTGTTCGGTCGAGTACTTGTTCACGATCCCCGCGGACAGATTCTACCCCAAACCAAAAGTAGATGGCGGAGTTGTCAAATTGAAGACGCTTATACCAAGTGAGCGTCCGAAAGTCTCGTTCCAATTATATCGGCGGATAGTGCGAGGCTGCTTCGCCCAGCGCAGAAAGATGATGCGCAACTCGATTCGTGTTGTCAATGGTCTGCCATCGGACTGGGAATCACTCCCATTCGACTGGACCCGTCGCCCCGAAGATTTTTCTTTCGAAGAGATCGTCGCGCTCTGCATAGAACTCGAGAAACTCGGATTGCAGTGATTGGCGGATTAGTCTTGATTTCAATCAATGTTCCAGATGCATTTAAAATTCTTTAATGTACATTATCTTGATAGTCAATGATCAGGAGGACGGGTCTCCGTACCCGGTCCTGTTAGACTCAAGCAGGCTTGACGGGATGGGTACGGAGACCCGTCCTCCTGTCTTTCGAGTTTTTCAAACAACTCACATATAGAGATGCTGGCCTTCCCCTAATGGTCTGGAATAATACCTTGACTGACTTGGAGGATAGCATTATATTCATACTCTATGAAAATTAGGCTTGCTTCATTTCAACTCGGCCTTAACACTGCTACAGAATTGGTGACTTCGGAGAGCCTCGGCATCGACGGAACCATCTATCCTGAGCCACTTACAGTGACTTTGACAGTAGATAAAGGGGTCGGGAAAGCGCATATTCGCGTTAGAACCGAAGGAGTAGGGCGGTTCATCTGCGACCGGTGCGATGAGGAGTTCTCTCAGGTAGTTGCCGGAGAAGTTGCGGTAGTATTTATCCAACGTGACGCGCCGTTTCCTGAAGAACAGCCCGGCGACGACCTTAGAAGCTTTATGCAGTTCCAGGAAGAACTGGATATCACTACTGAGGTTCGTGACGCCCTGATGCTGGAACTTCCGCTAAAAATGCTCTGTAGCGAGGACTGCAAAGGACTCTGTGCTTCTTGCGGAGCGAATTTGAATAACGAGACCTGTCGTTGCCAGAAGAAAGCACCATCTGAAGTTGACTGATCGATGCCCCATTGCCCGGCGCATCATTTCATTTCCCTTAGCTTTTAATTAATCGAGATTACAATGGCCATTGCCCAAGCAAAAACTTCACGCGCCCGTCGCGATAAGCGCCGAAGCCACCACCATCTAACTGCGGTGCAGGTGAGTGAATGCTCCAACTGCCACCACACCCGACTCTCGCACACGGTCTGCCCGAAGTGCGGATTTTACAAAGGTCGGCAAGTACTCCGTCCGCGCGAAGCCTAACCAGACCGCCACGCCTGTTTCCCGACTGCAATGGTCGGTAACCTAATAATACGCAAGTGAGAATCGCCCTCGACGGCCTTGGTGGAGATCTTGCGCCCAAGGTGACTGTTCAGGGAGCGCTATTAGCGCTTCGAGACGCGCCTGAAAAAGGATTGGATGATCTTTCTGTTGTCCTTGTCGGCGACCAAACAAGACTCCTGCCCTTTCTGCCCGATCCGTTGCCAGCGAAACTCTATCTGGTTGACGCTGATCCACCTGACGAAAATAGCGTTACCAGTGCAGCCGCAATTGGCGAGCAGGCTCAATCGGCGATTCGCATAGCCCTTCGTCTGCATCGCGAGGGGGACGTTCAAGGAGTGGTCTCGGCTGGATCGACTGCCGCACAGGTAGTCGCATCGCTGATCGAATTGGAGAAATGCTACGGTATCACAAGACCAGCGATCGGTTCGTTCCTTCCGACCTTGCGAGGGGCCTCCCTCTTAATTGATATCGGCGCGAGCCTTGTTGCAACGCCGCACCATCTCGTTCAGTTTGCTGCAATGGGACATGTGTATGTTCGAGAAATGCTTGGAATTGCTGAACCGAGAATTGGTCTGATCAATGTCGGGAGCGAGGCGTTTGTCGGCGATAGGAATGTAATCGAAGCGCACAAGCTTCTCGATGACAGCGGTTTCAACTTTGTCGGATTCATCGAAGGCCGGGACATTGCCGCAGGCAAAGCCGATGTTCTGGTTACCAACGGCTTTGTCGGCAACGTCATTCTTAAGTTCGCTGAGGGTATCCCAACCCTTCTAAATGCAATGGTCGCCAATCTCGGCGATCAGGCAACCGAGTCAGTTGCTAAAAACTTCGACTATAATGCGCACGGCGGTGAACCGCTGCTCGGAGTCAAGGGAGTCTCGATTATTTGCCATGGAGCGTCAAGTGAACGCGCTGTGGCGCAAGGAATCTATCAGGCGGCGAAAATATCGAAACTGCGACTCCCCGATAAACTCGAGGATTTTTTAGCCGATAAATTCGCAACCTATTTCAGTCAGGTAAAATATCTTCGGTCGTTTCGTCGTTCACTCCGTTCGGCGGAGCGACTCAAGGGCGATTGACGTCACTGTTACTATCGCTAATCAACAACAGCAATAAGCACTTTCGGAGGATTGTATGGATCACGAAGCACGAGTCCGCGAAATCATCGTCGAACAACTCGGCGTGGACGCAGCCGCAGTTACTAATGAAGCCTCTTTTGTGGACGATCTCGGCGCCGATTCGCTGGATACGGTAGAACTCGTGATGGCGTTTGAAGAGGAATTCGGGATTGAGATTCCGGATGAAGACGCCGAGAAGCTGACTTCCGTCGGAAAGTCGATCGAATACCTCAAAACAAAGCTGGCCGAAAAAGGGCAGAAGTAATATATGGCGCTTACCCCGATAACGCCGCGACGTGTAGTTGTAACCGGCATCGGGGTGATCTCTCCGATCGGCTCCGATAAGCGAGCGTTTTGGGACAGTCTCGCTTCTGGTCGGGGCGGAATCGGCCTTATCACCCGGATGAAGACTGACGATTACCCAGCCAAAATCGCCGGGGAAATCAAAGACTTCGCGCCCGAAAATTACATGGAGCGCAAAGAGATCCGCCATATCGACGTATTCGCACAATACGCCCTGGCGGCCTCAATCCAGGCAGTTGAAGACTCCGGTATTGTTTTCGATCCTGCTGAACGGGATCGGGCCGGCGTCATTGTCGGCAGCGGAATCGGCGGGATGTATGTTTTCGAAGAACAGGTCCGGGTTATCGATCAAAAAGGCCCGCGCAGAATGAGCCCGTTCTTCATCCCGATGATGATTTCCGATATCGCCGCCGGGCACATATCTATTCGTTACGACCTCCGCGGACCGAACTACGCTACAACATCGGCTTGTGCTACTTCGGGGCATGCTATCGGATTGGCTATGAAGACAATCCGGTGGGGCGACGCCGACGTGATGATCACAGGAGGTTCGGAAGCGCCAATTACCGAAGCCGGTCTTGGCGGATTCTGCGCCCTGAAAGCCCTCTCCACACGAAATGACGATCCCGAGCACGCATGTCGGCCCTTCGACGCTCAGCGTGATGGATTCATCATGAGTGAAGGAGGCGGAATTTTAGTGCTCGAATCACTCGATCATGCTCTCGCACGCGGCGCTCACATTTACGCAGAGATATCAGGGGCTGGCTTCACCGGCGACGCTCATCATATCACAGCGCCGCCCGAAGACGGTCATGGAGCTGTCGGCGCGATGCACGCCGCTTTAAAAGAAGCGGGACTTGAACCGAATCAAGTTGATTACATCAACGCTCATGGCACCTCTACTCCGCTCAATGATGCATCAGAGTCGAAGGCAATCAAAACGCTATTCGGCGACCATGCGTACAAACTCGCAGTATCATCCACGAAGTCCATGCACGGACATCTGTTAGGCGCAGCCGGCGCGGTTGAACTGGCCGCAACAATTTTAGCGATCCAAAACGAGATGATACCGCCAACCATCAATTACGAATTCCCCGATCCTGAGTGCGATCTGAACTACACCCCGAATACTGCAGTACATAAGCGGATCAACGTCGCCCTCAGCAATACGTTCGGCTTCGGGGGGCATAACGCCTCTCTGGTCGTACAGCGTTATATGTGATTCAATTCGACTTCCTAAAACGGCTGATCGGACCTCGCGGTCGCAGTGAAGAACGCGATCGCGAGGTTGAGCGCATTGTGCAGCACCGCTTCCATAATCCGGAAATTCTACGACGCGCCTTGACCCACCGCTCCTGCCTGACTGAGACCGGAGGCGGTCCCAATGAGGCAAATGAGAGGCTGGAACTACTGGGCGACGCAGTTCTCGACCTCATTGTCGTCGAAGGATTGTGGCGAAGGTTTCCCAACCTTCAAGAGGGTGATCTTAGCAAACTCAAAGCAATGCTGGTTTCCGGTCAGGCGCTCCATTCAGTTGCACGCTCACTCAGGCTTGGCGAGTATATCAAAATGAGCGAGAGTGAAGCTCGAAATGGCGGACGAGCGCGCGGATCGATCCTCGAAGATACATTTGAAGCGCTCGTCGCAGCGCTCTATCTTGACGGCGGTATGCCAGTCGCCCACAAGTTTGTCTCCAGAGTTATCCTCTCGAGAGCCGAAAATCTGGCTGCAACGGGAGTTGACATCAACTATAAGAGTCAATTGCTCGAGTACGCTCAAGGCCGAGGCATGCCAGCCCCGCATTATCATGTGATCGTCGAACGTGGCCCGGATCACCTGAAGGAATTTGAGGTCGAAGTTCTGGTCGCCGGTCGGTCGCAAGGGCGCGGATTTGGAGCGAGCAAGAAAGCTGCACAGCAAATGGCTGCACGAGACGCTCTGGCGAATCTTCAACGCGAACCCGCCCTACAAATAGAAGAAACCTCTCCCCGCTATTCTCACTAATCATACAGGTACATCAATGGATTACTTTCTTACCGAAAATCAACAGGAACTTCGCAAGCTCGCACGCCGTATCGCTCTGGAAAAAGTCCAGCCGGTGGCAGCTCAATATGACCGATCCGGCGAATTTCCGTGGGATATGGTTGAAGAATTCGCCAAAGCGGGACTGTTCAGCGTTTACATCCCCGAAGAGTGGGGCGGTTTGGGCGGCGGCGTACTCGATTTGGTGTTGGTTACAGAAGAACTATCGAGAATCTGCGGCGGCATTGCGTTATCCGTAGCCGCCACAGCACTCGGTACATTCCCGATCTTATTAAGCGCAAACCAAGAACAAAAAGAGCGCTACCTTCCAGACCTCATCGCTGGTCGAAAACTTGCCGCATTCGGTCTAACTGAGCCGGGCGCAGGCAGCGACGCAGGATCGATTGCGACTCGCGCAGTGCGAAAGGGCGACAAATACATCCTCAATGGAACGAAGCACTTCATTACCAATGGCGGCGTCGCAAAGATCTATACAGTCATCGCTTCTACCGATCCAGATAAAGGCACCCGCGGCGCTTCCGCTTTCATTCTCGAAGATGGCTATCCCGGATTCACCTATGGCAAAGTTGAAGACAAGATGGGCATTCGCGCTTCCAAGACCTGTGAATTAATCTTCCAGGATTGTGAAGTACCGGTTGAGAACCGCATTGGACGCGAAGGTGAAGGCTTTATCGTCGCAATGCGGACACTCGACCGTAGTCGTCCCGGCGTCGCGGCTCAGGCGCTCGGCATCGCTCAAGGCGCTTTTGATCTTGCTGCAGAGTATTCAGGAAAACGCGTTCAGTTCGGCAAGTCCATTTCTTCGTTCCAGGCGATTCAGTTTATGCTGGCCGATATGGCTTCTCAGATCGAAGCCGCCCGTGCGCTCGTGTACGCCACTGCAAGGATGATCGATTCAGGTGCTGAAAAAGTCGGCAAAGAATCATCAATGTGCAAGTTGATCGCAGCCGATACCGCTATGCGGGTTACTACCGACGCCGTGCAGATCTTCGGCGGGTACGGTTATATGCGCGACTACCCAATCGAGAAGTTCATGCGCGACGCCAAGATCACACAGATTTACGAAGGAACCAACCAGATCCTCCGCTCTGTGATCGGTCGGGCGATCCTCAAAGAATCAGCTGGCGGCTAAGAGTGATCGTGGGGGCGGAAGAAACCTTCCGCCCCCGGTACTACAGCCAGAGCGCTACTACTTGACCATCCCTGTTTGACTCTTCCAACGACAACAGTTTGACTTTATTCCCCCTTTATGGGAATTGTCAATGTGCTGCATCCCGCCAAGAAATTTGAAAATAGTGACAATCCGACTGCAACTATAATCTGCCCGACATTAAAAATCCTGCGAAATTAATTGGAGGATCGATGAATTTCCCAGTCTGGGACGTCGGTTTTGGTTTACCATTGCTAATAGCATTCGTGTCGATACCGCATGTGTTCGTATCGCACTTCGCTATTGGAGGCGGGCTATTCCTACTTATTTATGAACAGCAGGCGCGACGATTGGGCGACAACGCAATGCTCGCATACGTTCGCTGCCATAGCCGCTTCTTCCTGCTTACAACCCTCGTGTTCGGCGCTCTGACCGGAGTCGGAATCTGGTTCACAATTGGATTAATCCATCCTGCCGCAACCTCTTCGTTAATCCATACTTTTGTGTGGTTCTGGGCGACCGAATGGGTGATGTTCGTCGTTGAAATCACG